>OGPD01001102.1_pt1 | contig 23630 bp, 26 predicted proteins | sample 1552861 | NCBI WGS metagenome assembly OGPD01 (sample SAMEA2580280, study PRJEB22360) | human gut metagenome | biome: human gut; feature: human-associated habitat; material: faeces | place: Denmark | collected 2008/2010
GGAGGGGCCTTGCCCCTCCTTTTTGGATTATCCACCCCGCTGTTGCTTCTGACGGTGCGGCATTGCTTCGCTCGCCGCTCAGGGCTGCTTCTATTTCAGTTCTGTGCTGTGATATACATTTCTTCTGCTTTTTGCTGGGCAGCGATGAGTGTGGATTTTGCGTCGCCGTAATTTTGCTTTTCGATCTGAGCAAGTGCGTCGGTGATGGCGTTGAACAGGATCAAGTACATTTTCTGATAGTCTGTCATAGCAAAACCTCCGAACATATTTTAGATATATTATATATCTACTAAACGCATAATACTTCAAAACGAGCTTATTGTAAATACACAATAACTTTATTTTGAGGTTTTTCTATGGCTATTAAGAGCTTATCTATTCGCATTGATGAAACGATGCTCCATAAACTTCACGTCGTTGCCGACTACGAGGGCCGCAGCGCAAACAACGAAATTCTGATCTTAATCCGCGACGCGATCGAAGCCTACGAGGAAAAACACGGCAAGATCGAACTCTGATTTTCACAATGCGGCGAGCGCAGCAATGCCGCATTCCGCAGGCAGTCTGCCGCCAGACAAACGTCACACGCGCCTCACGATAGTAAGGCGCGGTTGAGAGACGTAACGACTCGCAGAAGATTCATGGCGAAGCCATGTACACCGCACCCGATTGCGCAGCGTGTGCAGCTCTTCAAGATCGAGACTGCCAATGTCGGGGGTCGAGGGGGACTCCCCTCGCGTTCTCTTGGGGGATCTAAAGGGGGCCATTCTCTCACGTGAGAGAATGGCCCCCTTTGTCCGCACCCTGCGGGTACGCAGGGAATAGGAAAACGGCCCTTGCGCCGCATTGCAAAATGCGTATTGACAAAATATGACGTTATCCATATAATGTCATAAGTTGAAAAAAGGGAGGACGTCTGCTATGCTGCTGAAAAAACGCAACAAATGTCATTTCGTTTCCCTTTTTGTTTTTCATATTTAGAATATGGACCATCTGTCGATTCCCCGACAGGTGGTCTTTTTTTAGGAGGAGAGAGCGATGATCGAAAATTGGAAGGACGTTCAGATCGTGCCGGAGTTCTGCGATCAGGGCGTGGACTGCTACCGTTTGGAGGGAGGGCACTTCCTCAACGAGTATTACATTGTCTCGGAGGCCGAGACGCGAAAGCTGATGAACCATCCGGAGGTGGTGGGCTACGAGGTGTACGCCTCGCTCGTGACGGCGACCTCGCAGATGATGTACTACCTGAAGGAGAAAAAGAAGATCACGTCGGCGAATATCCTCTCGATCCTGCGGGGAGCCTTGAACTACCCGCTGGAGGAGAGCTGCTACAAAGAGCACATCCGCGTCCACGACATCAGCTTTATGTCGAGCGAGCGCGTTTTTGAAAACGGCGAGATGACGGGCCTTGAGATCAAATACTGCAAGCTTGCCACCGTGCCGAACAGCACGCTGCTGATCGGCGACATCATCGCCTCCGGCGAGACGCTTGTGAACTGCCTGCGCTATGTGATCGACTATTACCGCAAGCAGGGGACCAAGCTGCGCAATATCGTCCTCTTCACGATCGGCGGCACGCAGGGCGTTGAGATCCTGGAAAAGCTGACGCAGGAGATCCGTGTGTACTGGCCGGGCTTTGAGGGATTTGTCACGGTGTATTACGAGGGCATTTTCAGCTGCTATGAAGAGGGAAACAAGGGCGTTTCCGGCATCAACCGCGCGCTGATCGACTTCTACTGGAAAGGCGGCATCATTGCCCCTGCCTTCCGTCGCGAGACGCTCTCGATGCAGAATCCCCTTTTTGAAAAGTGCACGATCTACGACGGCGGCGCCCGCCGCTACGAGATCCACGAGCATATTGAAGAGGTGCTCGAATTCTGGAACGGCATCTTAGAGCGCGCCGACAGCATCGACAAGCAAGCGCTGCTCGAGGAAAAGCTCGGGCATTTGCTGCCGATCTCCTACGAGGACTGGCTGAAGGACTGTCACTATGAAAAACTGGACAAAAAGACGACGCGCTGGCTCTATCAGCAGGAGCGCGGCTTTGTGGAGGGCATGCGCGATGTCTCGCTGAAGGAGATCGCGCGCCAGCGAATCGACGAGTTCACCACGACCCTGAGAAAGTATATCCTTTAAAAAACTTATAGATCAGAGAGGACAGAACGCATGAAGAATGAAAAGACGGTAGTGGATATTGACTACGCAGAGGCGATCGTGCCGAAAAGCGCCCGACGCGGCATCGTGACCATGTTTATGATCATGCTGGGCTTCACCTTTTTCTCCGCGAGCATGTGGGTGGGCCAGCAGTTGGCGGACGGCCTGGATTTTCAGGGCTTCGTCGTGTCGATGATCGTCGGCGGCGTGATCCTGAGCCTGTACACGGGACTTTTGGGCTACGTGGGCGCGGAGACGGGCATGAGCCTCGACCTTTTGGCCCGCAAGGCGTTTGGCGTCAAGGGTTCGTATCTGCCCTCGGCCATGATCTCGTTCACGCAGATCGGCTGGTTCGGCGTGGGCATCGCCATGTTTGCCATCCCGGTCGCCAATGAGCTGCTGGGCGGCAGCAAGACGGCGGAGTGGGCGCTGGTGATCGTTGCCGGTATCTGCATGACGGCCTCGGCCTACTTCGGCATCAAGTCGCTCACGATCGTCAGCTATATCGCCGTCCCGATGGTGGCGGTGCTGGGTACGGTCGCGATGATCCTCGCCGTCATGCGCGGCGACGGCACGATCGTCGATCAGTTTGCCAAGTCCAGCGGTACGCTGACGGTGATCGGCGGTGCGGGACTGGTCGTTGGCTCGTTCGTCTCCGGCGGCACGGCGACGCCGAACTTCTCCCGCTTTGCCAAAAGCGGCAAGGTGGGCGCCATCACAACGGTGATCGCGTTCTTCATCGGCAACTCTCTGATGTTCTTCTTCGGCGGTGTCTCGTCGGTCTATGTGGGCGGCAACGACATCTTCGAGGTGATGATCAACCTTGGGCTGTTCTATCTCGCCATCCTGGTCCTGGGCCTGAACATCTGGACGACGAACGACAACGCGCTCTATTCCGCGGGCCTCGGCCTTGCCAACATCTTCGGCCAGAAAAAGAAGCCCATGGTGCTTGTCTCCGGCATCATCGGCACGGTGCTTGCCGTCTGGCTGTACTGGAACTTCTGCGGCTGGCTGAACATCCTGAACTGCACGCTGCCGCCAGTGGGTATCATTCTGGTGCTGGGCTATTTCCTGAATAAGGAAAAGTATCAGGACGTGGAGGTCAGCGAGAATGTCAACTGGTTCGCGGTGCTCGGCGTGGTGCTTGGCGCGGTGGTAGCGAATCTGGTGCATTGGGGCATCGCCTCGATCAATGGCATGGTGGTCGCCGCGGTGTGCTACCTGATCGGCCGCGCGGTGGAGAAGAAGTAAAAAGGTGTAACTTCCGCCAAAAAATTGCAGAACAAAAGCCCATCAGCTCGTCGAGCTGATGGGCTTTTTCCTTTGCATGAAGTGCAGAAGATCACTTTGTGCTCGCCGCGTAGAGCATGATCGCCGTCAGCGCGATATAGACCGCGCAGGCCGCGGCGATCACAGCGCAGAGTGCGATGCAGGCGACGCGAAGCGTTCTCTTTTGCCGGAGCTTTCGCGCCGATAGCACGACGCCCGCGATGGACAGAAAAAACAGCAGTATCGCGACCCAAAGCTGCATGAGACGCTCCTTTCTTCACTCCGCCGCAGGGCGGAAGACGTCGATCATGTCGGTGCACCACTTGAGCTCGCGGGTGAAGCGGCGGCGCAGCGCGTCGGGCGGCTCCTTGCCCTTGCCGATATCGAAAAAGCCGCGGCCGCTGTGTACGGCGAGGTACAATGCCCCATCAGAATGCAGGCTGACGGAAAAATCGCCGAAGGCGCTATTGGTGAGCGCAAGAATGCGCTCCATGCGGCTGGGATTCAAAAAGCGCAGCGCCCAGTCCGCGTCGCCGCAGCTCAGGTTGAAGTGCTTGTTGAAGTCCTCGTAATCCGTCTTGATGGTTTTTGCGCGGAAGAGCTTGTCGAGCTTGCCGCGCGGCCAGAACGTGAGGTCCGCGGGGTACGTTTTGCCGAGCTCGCAGGCCATCCACTGACCTTTGTAGACCACGCGCTCGGCGGACTCCATCATGTCGTTGTTCTCATTGCGGTATTCGGTCACGTCCGTCAGCGTGACGGTGCAGAGCTCGGACGTAAGGCCGAGGTAGGTGAAGTCGATGCGGCCGCTGGCGCTGTCGTAGACGTATGACGGCAGCGGAATGTTTGAACCCTTGATATCCACAAGGTTTTGCTTTCCGATGGGCTGCACGTCTTCAAAATTCGCGTTCATGATCTCCGGCACGAGGGACTCAAAGACCGCTTTTCCGGCGGCCTTCCGGTGCTTGTTCAGAACGCCCTGCCCCAGCAGCGCGACGACGATGCCGATGACCGTCAGCGCCGTGACCGAGGTGAAAATACCGATCGCCGTCGCGGCGCAGCCAATCACCGTGAGGAGCTTGCCGCGGCCACCGCCGCGCTTGCCGTTTTGCAGCTCGCGCGCGAGCTGTTCGTCTGTCATTGTTTGATTTTTTTCCATCATATCATCCTTTCTCAGTCCCGCGCCGCAAAAAGAGCGGTGTTTTTCAGCAGAAGATCCAGCGTTTCCTCCATTGCGTGCAGCGACGTGCAATAGCTGCGGCGCAGGGCGTCAAGGTCGCGCAGGTCTACATTACTGGCAACGGCGGCAAAGCCATAGTCAGTTTCCACCGCCAGCGAGAGCACCCGGCCTTCCCAGCGGAAGCCCAAAAGCTGTCCTTCGACGCGCTGCCTGAACTCGTTCATCAGCTCCATAAACTGCGGGGCAAGAAGGGAGAGGGCATCCTGCTCCGGCTCTGCTGTGACGCAGAAGCATCGGTCAAACAGCGCATCGCCCGTCGCTGCGCCGCGCGGACTGTCCTCCGTCCTTGCGTTGACGAGGACGGGGGAGGGGGCGGGCGTCTGCGTTTCGCAGCGCAGCACGAGGCCTTTGAAGACCATCTCGTGGCAGGTCTCATAGCCTTCGTGACCGCACCCTCGCTCATACACATGGTCCAGCCGCACATTGGCGGCGGAAAAATGCACGCCGCGATAATCGCCCTCATGGAAATTCTCAACCGTACATTCCTCCCACTGACCGTCCAGCAGGTGGAACGTCCGGAGAAACGGCTCGTCAACGCACATTTCCGGTGTGTGCACATCCGGGCCGAAGGCCTTTTCCCATTCCGCACGGAAAAAGTCTCCAAACTGCTCCTGTATCAGGGCCTGGAGCTTCTTTTGCGCGCTGCCGCCCAAAAGACCGCGCAGCAGACGCCGCCGAAGAACAGCACCCCCGTCAGGATGGCCTTGAGCGCGGTGTCCTGCACGGCAAAGTACGAGACCGTGCCGCTCAACGCGCCAAAAAGGCCCACCAGGATCCAGATGCGCGACATTTTCTGATAGTGCCCGAGCTTTTTCGAAAGCTCGGCGTCGCTGAGTTTTCCTCTTCCCGTCATTTCACATCCATCCTTTATCATGGCGTTTTCAAATATCCCAGTTGTCCATCCAGTTTTCGCCCCAGTCGTCAGCGGGATCATACGGCGCTTCGGGGATCCAGCCCGCGGGATAGACGAGACCGTCTTCGTCGTGGTAGGCAAGGCCGTCGTCGCCGATGGTATAATCGTTGCCCAGAAGGTAACGGTTCACACCGTCGTAGTACCAGATATAGAAGGTGGAGTATTCGTCTTCGTAAAACTCCGCGTTTTCCATGTCCGTGTAGGTGTAGAAGTCGGCGTTGCGGTAGAAGACACCGTCAAAGTGCTGATCGTCCCCGTAGCGGCCAAAGCGTTCGGCGGAGAGGGTGAAGCTATTGCCGTCGTCGCTGGGGCAGAGATAGGCGCGCGTCCCATTATCATAGAGGTAGAGGCCCATGCCCTCGCCCTCGTCGTTCATCGTGCCGCTCATGGAATAGTCCGGTGAGCAGGCGATGTACTGCATGAGGGACGAGTCGATGACGATGGTCTCGCCCAGAGCGTTCTGCCACATGCCGTCCCAGTTGCTTTTATCCCACTCGACGATCTCCGCCTCGTCGTCGCGGAGGAAGGTGTGGCGGTGGATGGTGAGCCCGCTGCCCTCGCCGTTCTGGTTCGGTAGCAGCACGCCGTCGTCGCGCAGGAGAAAATTGTAGAGAAAGCTGTTGAAAAAGATCATCGGCCGGCCGCTCGCCTCGGACAATTCAAATTCTCCGCGCCCGCCGAGACCCCAGCCGGTGCGGTAGGCATAGAAGCCCTCCTCACTGTCAAAGTACAGCCTCGAGGTGCCGTCGATGCTCCACATCCCGTCGAGAAATTCCATGTCCATGACGGTCTCATAGCCGCTTTGCGGATCATCAGAGCTGCTGTCGCCGCAGGCGGTCAGGCTCAGCAGGAGCAGCAGCGCGAGCACGAGCGGCAGAAGATACGTTCGGTGCGTCATGCTGTTCACCGCCTTTTTAGTAGCAAATGCTGAAAAACAGCGTGTTGTAGGGGTCGACAAGGTCAATGTCCATGATGCTCGCCTCGGGCGCGATGCTATCGAGCTGCATCCGTCTGGCGCAGTCCTTATAGTTGTCGAGCTGTGGCATGGCGGCGAAGACCAGCCCGTCGTAATCGTCGGGCAGGTAGACCATGTAGCTCTTGGTCAGCACCATTGCCCAATCGCTGACGTTGTACTGCCAGTCGGTCGAGTAGGCGAATTCGATGAGGTATTCGTTGCCGTTATAATTGACGGTATGAACATAGTAGTTGTCGCCGCGCTGGCTGTTGCCGTAGGCGGTAGCGGCGGTGAACCACATGCCGGTGTAGTAGTCGTAGAGCTCGCTGTCGGTATTGGTGATGTACTGCTCGGTGAAGTACGGGATGGAGCTCTCGGGAATGTAGCAGGTGGCGTCGAACTGAATCTCGCGGATGCCGTCGTGCGACTGGTCGCTGTGCTTGATGACCTCCCAGTAGCAGTCGTTTCTCTCATATCCGTCGCCAAGGCCAGAGTAGCAGGCAACACCGTTTTCCAGAAGATAAGTGCCCGTGTTGACCGCAGCGTTGATCTGTAAGCCGTTGTCAGAGAAATAGGGCGTGTCGGTCAGGTCGGTCTGCACGCCGTTTTCGTGGAAGTAGGAGTGATCCGGCTCGAAGACATAGCGCTCGTCGGCATCCCAGAACCAGACCATCTGCGTCGTGCTCATGTCGGCGTGCTGGAACGTCACGACGACGTCGCTCTCGCCATCGCCGGTGATGTCGTCGAACGAAATGTCAAAGCCTGTGCCGTCGTCGTTCGCGTCCTCGACCGTTACGGGGAAGGACACGCTGTCGAAGAGCTCCTGCTCTGGCTCGTCGCGGTAGAAGGCTGCGCTCTCAGGCCCCACGGTGACGAGGACCTTGACGCTGCCCTCGCCCTCGTGCGTGATGGTGCCCTCGGCGGCGACCACGCCGCTCGTGCGCCAGTCGTCGCCCGTGACGTCATCGCTGCTGTCGCCGCAGGCGGTCAGGCTCAGGCAGAGCAGAACCGCAAGCAGCACCGCAAGGAAATGATGGAAAGTTTTCATCTTCTTTTCTCCCTTCTTCACGTTTCAAAACGGCTTACTCAAGACGCTCGTAGTAGTCGTTCTCGCCGCCCCACACGATGGAATCGGTGTCAAAAAGCGTGAATTCATAGGTGACGTCCTGATACGTCGTGGAAACGGCATAGTACACGTCGTCTACATCGGTCGGGGCCGAGATAAAGCCGCCGTCGACCTCGGTCGTCTCCGCGCCGGGCGCGCGCTCGTAGAGACCCCAGAGACCGCCGCTGCTGTCGATGTAGATGTAGCTGTCGGCGTCGAGATCACCGTCCAGATACCAGATGCCCGCAAGGTAAGAGAGATCGACCGAACTGTCGCTGCTGTTGTAGTCTTCGGCCTGCGCGTCGAACTCGTCGAGGCTCATTTCATAGGTGAACGAGCCGAGCGAATAGATGTTCACGCTGCTGCCGTCGGCGGAGAACTGATAGGCGACGCCGTCGTGCTCGTTGTAGGCGTAGATGCAGTCATAGTCCGCGTCGTACTGCAAATAGCCGCTGGCGGCGAGGTCGTCGTTGCTGCCGATGCGCCAGCGCGAACCGTTGGTGTCGATGATGAGATAGTCGAAGTCCGTGCCGCTGTCGGGCAGATAGTAACCTTCGAAAGCGCTGTAATCATAGCTGTCGTAGCTTTCCTTGACAAAGCCGTCAATCGTCGACGGCACAGTGGAGTCGTTGCCGTAGTCCGCGGAGTCGCCGGAGTTGTCGCTGCCGCAGGCGGCGAGGGCGAGGCAAAGGATCAGTGTCAGAGTGCAAAGGGCAAAGTGTTTACAAGCGTTTTTCATGTTGTTCTCCTCTCAATTTTCAAAAATCGGCGCGCTCAGTGCGCCCGTTCCGCCATGGACAGAATTTCGTCATGGCTCAGCTCCACGTTGTCGAAGCGGACAAAGATGCCGTTCGTCATGGCGCTGTTCCACACCGCGGGATCGGCAAGCGGGCGGAAGCGGAGCTTGTCGAGATACGGCTTCATATCGAGCAGCAGGCGGCTGCCGGAGATGAAGTCCACCCGGAGAATGTAGTCCGGGAGCGGTGTGACGGCTGAGATGTATTTTCGGTACAAAGGCATTCCTCCCCTCCGGAAAATAAAAGATCCACCGTACAGCCATTGTACGGTGGATCGGAAAAAGTTGGTATTAACCAAAGGTTAGATAATTTCTTAGGAACATCAATGCAAAATAGGCGTGCTGCGTCCTTGCTGTGCCTTAGCTCTTCGGCGCGGCGAGCTCGGCGAGCCGCTTGCGCTTGGTGCGCACGTCGCCTGTGATGAGAAGCTTAGAATAGATCTGATTGATGTACTGCTTCACGCTTCCCTCGGACAAAAAGAGCTGCTCGGCGATCTCGCGGTTGCTCAGGCGCTTGGCGACGAGCGCGGCGATGGCGCTTTCGCGCTCGGTGAGGCCCGCGAGGGCGGCGGGACGGGAGCCTTCCGCACGCTTTTCGCCGCAGCGGCGCAAAAAGTCCTCGCCAAGCGGTGTGACCGTCCGGACAAACGCGGCAAATTTCGCACCCGCGCCGCGCGTGAGCGCCGTCTTGAGATAGCGGTAATTTTCGACAAACGGCAGATAGAGCGCGTCCGGCTCCGCCGCGGCGAGGGCAGAGATCAAAAGTTCGTCTGCCGTCTCGCGCTTGCCGAGCATTTCGTAGGCCGCGGCGGTCTGAAGGCGGATGTGCAGCGCGACGAGCGCATAGTGCATCGCCTCGCACATACCGAGCAGCGCTTCGCTGTGGCCAATGACCTTGGCATATTCGCCCTGGGCGAGGTGGACCTGATTTTCGATAAGCTCCATCATCGGCTTTCCGGGCGCGAGGAAGTGGATGGAGGCGAGTTGATGCTCGCGGAAGACCGCGGGAATTTTTTCGGGCAGTCCCAGCAGCGCATAGTAATAGGCGCAGGAGCTTTGCAGAATGTTGAGCCATGCGACGTTATGCAGCCCCAGCAGCGCCTCGCGCCGCTGCTCAAAGGACTCGCGCGGCGTGAAAGAAGTGCAGAGCGAGAGCCGCCAGGCGAGAAAGTCGCAGCACAAGGCCATGTTTTCCTGCCCGTTGCCGTCAATCTGCGCATAGGCGCGCTCGAGCATGATCTGCGCGTCGGCAAAGCAGGCGCGCATGAAGTCGGCCTCCGCGCGCATGATGGTCTCAGCGCCCTGCCCGTGGCCGTTTGTGATCTTATAGTAGTGCGGCATGCACTCGTCCATCTCTTGGAGCTCGCTTTGCAGCTCGCCAGGCGCACGGTAGAACATCATCAGCACCGACGGCGAGCCGAACGTCCAGCCCCCGCTTTTCTGGATGCTGATGGCGGGGCGCGACATCTGCGCGCTCGCGCTGCGGTGCAGGCGGCTCATCGCGGAGATGTCGTTGTACATCAAAAAGCTCATGATGAGGTCGCACTCGCCGAGAAGGTCGCCGCGCTCACTCTCCGGCCAGTCGGGGTGTTCGGTGATCGCGGCGAGCAGCAGTTCCTTGAGCTCGAGCATCTTTGGGATCTGCCGCCAGGTGAACATGCTGCGCATCAGAACGAGGAGCGAAAGCGGGTGCTCCTTGAGCGTTTCGACCGGGCAGTGGGCGATGAAGTCGAGCACCTGCTGCGCGCCAAGCGACGTGAGCAGGATGCCCGCGTCGCACTGGATGACGCGCAGCGCCGCGTCGTAGTTTTTGGCAAGACAGTAGAATTTGAGCGCATGCAGATATTGCCCATGCGTTTTGTACCACTCGCCATATCTGTTATGGTAAACTGCCTGCCGCCGCGGCTCCATCGTGTGGAACGTGCGCTCGGCGCAGTCCTTCATCATGTGGTGGAAGCGGAACGTCACGCCGTCCGGCAGGCGCTTGACAAAGGCGTTCTGCTCGGTCAACGTCTGTAAGATCGCAGCGGTGTTTTTGCTGCCGGTGACGGTTTCGGCCATCTCGACGGTGAATTCGTCCGCAAGACCCATGACGGCCAAAAATTCGCGCCGCTTTGACGGCAGTGGGTCGATCATCGCGGCGGAGAACATCGCGTAGATATCCGAGCTGCGGCTCGGCAGCTCGCCGCGCTCGTGCAGCGTGCGGAGATTTAAGTAAATGGCCGAGAACCACCCCTCGCTCGAATAGAGCAGCGATTCGATCTGCGCGTCCGAGAGCTCCGTGCCGCAGCGGTGGGCGTAGATCGAGAGCTCCGTGTGGTTGAGGCGCAGCTGCTCGGCGCCCACGGTGTAGAGCCTGCCGCCAAGGCGCAGGAGCTCCTCCGCGGGCAGGAAGCGGTCGCGGCTTGCGACGATCAGGTGGACGTTTTCGGGCAGGCGGTTCGTCAGCGTGCAGAGAAAGGCGGGCACGCGGTTGTCGGTCAAGAGGTGAAAGTCGTCGATGAAAATATAGCAGGGCCGCTTGCCTGCGAGCGCGTGGCAGAGATCGTCCGTCAGGAGGCTTCCGCCCGCGGCGTCGTCGGGGCAGGGGTAGGCGCGCAGAAAGTCGAACCCCGCGTGGGAAAAGGCCTCCTGCACGCTCTTCCAGAAGATGGCCAGATTGTCCGAATACACGCTGATACGCACAACGGCGGCTTCGTCGAGCTTGGCGCGCTCTAAAAGATACCAGTTCACCGCCGTCGTCTTGCCGTAGCCCATCGGCGCGACCACGGTGGTGAGCGCGCAGCGCGAGATCGGGCGCAGGCACTCCTGCAGGCGCTCGGATATGTAGACGGTGTTCAAATTCCAGCTTCGCTTCGGCATGGCGTACCTCCAAGACAGTTTTGACCGGGGGCTTTTCTTTCAAGATATCATACGCCGCGTTTTTTGGCAACTATGAGAAAAGAGCGGCTGAATGAATGCGGCATCTGATAAAAAAGTGCCCCGAACGGTTCGTTCAGGGCACTTTTATTGAAATAAGCTCTTATTTTCCGACGCAGAAGCGCTCGAAGATGCGCGCGACCATGTCCTCGCGCGCGGTGTGGCCCGTGAGCTCGCCGAGGGCGTTTTCCGCCTGCTCTACTTCCGTGAGTACAACGTCGGGCGTCATGCCGCTTTGGAGCGCGTCCTTTGCCGCACGGACGCTATCAAGCGCGCGGCGGATGGCGTCGGCCTGACGGGCGTTTGTCACGAGGGACGTATCGCCTTTCGGCGCGGGGTAAAGCGTGCGGATCGCCGCTTCCAGCGCGTCGAAGCCCTCGTGCGTCACGCTTGAAAGCGAAATGACCGCCTCGGGCGCGCGCCAGTCCTCATCGGGGGCAACGCCCGTCCCACGGCCAAGGTCGGATTTTGTCAGCAGCAGCAGCCACGGCTTGCCGCTTTTCGCGGCAAGTTCCAGCGGAGCAAGCATTTCTGCTGCCCGTGCCTCGGATGCCGGCAGTCCCGTGCTGCCGTCCAACAGCGCGAGGATCAGATCAGCGTCCTCGACCGCTTTTTTCGATCGCTCGACGCCGAGCTGTTCGACGAGATCGTCCGTCTCGTGTAGGCCCGCCGTGTCGATGAGGCGCAGCAGCACGCCGCCGACCGTCGCCTTTTCCTCCACCGTGTCGCGCGTCGTGCCCGCGATGTCTGTGACGATGGCACGGTCAAAGCCGACGAGCGCGTTCAAAAGTGAGCTCTTGCCTGCGTTCGGCGCGCCGATGATGGCGGTCGCGACGCCGTTTTTGAGCACTTTCCCGCGTGCGAACGTGCCGAGAAGATCAGAAAGCGTCTCTTCACAGCATAAAAGCGTGCGCTCGGTCTCCTCGCGCGAGAGGTCTTCAATGTCCTCGTCGGGGTAGTCGACGACGGCGTAGAAACGGCTCGAAACGTCGAGCAGCTTGTCATAAACACTTTCGATCGGGCGGCGCAGCGCGCCGGAGAGCTGGGCCGCGGCATTGCGCGCGCTCTCCGCCGTCTCGGCGTCGATGAGGTCGATGACTGCCTCAGCCTCGGTGAGGTCGAGCTTTCCGTTCAGGAACGCCCGCTGCGTGAATTCACCGGGCCGCGCCTGCCGTGCGCCCGCGGCAAATGCCGCTTGCAGCACCTCGCTCAGTACGACCGGCGAGCCATGGCAGTGGAGCTCGGCGCTCTCCTCGCCCGTGTAGCTGTGGGCGGCGGAAAAACAGACCGCCATGCCGCGGTCGAGCAGCGTGCCGTCCGCCGAGCGGATGTCGCCATAGGTCATGCGGCGGTACGGAAGCGCTTCGACCGCCATGCCGCTTACAGGCGTGAACAGCGCGGCGAGCACGCGCCGCGTCTCCTCTCCGCTCAGGCGCACGATGCCGATGGCCGACGGGCTTTGCGCCGTGGCGATGGCTGCAATGGTTTCCATGACCGTTTCCTCGCTTTTTCCTTGATTTTGCCCAAAGTATACCACAAAGACGAAAAAATGAAAAGGGGCGCGGCTGCGCCCCTCACTGATTTGAAAATTACATCAAGTCAAAAGAAAATAAAGCTGGCTGAGCAGCACGACACTCTCGCATACGCAGATGATCTTAAAATTGCGCGTGCTCATGCTGCCCTTTTTATACTCATCAAGGCTGAAATATATCGTAAGTGCGGCCGCTATCATCGTTATGACATAAATGTACGTCGTTTGTCCCTCCTCAAAATCAAGATCTGATTTCCTCAAAGCCGAATTTCGCCAAAACCTTGGCGACCCTGCGCGCAAAATCCTGATTGGCGCCCAGACTGATGTTCATAAGGCCCTCGCCGCCTCCGGTGCCGATGATCGTCGCCTGCTGGACTTCTCCGGAGTCGATGATCTGCACTGTGCTGACGGCCATGCTGCCATTTCTCATATAGTACCGCTCCAGAATGAGCAGCAGCACTTTGACGCCGTTCACCTCCGACATCTGCTCCATAGACAGCTCGGCAACATCGCCCTTGAAATCATCGAGAATGCTTTTGGATACCTCCGCCAAGTCGGTCTCCGACCCGCGCTTCATTTTGATGATCGCAGAACTCATGCTGTTTCCTCGCTTTCTCATTTTATTTCTCGTTTGGTTTTCGCCGCCCGCGTCCGCGATGCGCTCAACAGCGCCGCAGCCTGCCGGCGCAAAAAAGAGACCATCACAAACAGAACGACAGATCTTTTCACTGCTTGGCTTTCGTTTCCTCCACCGTCCACGGCAGGAAGATCGGGAATATCTCGATCACAAAGTGCGGCTCCCGAATATCGTCGTCCGGGTGGGACTGCGCGAGGCGGACCTCGACGTCATTGGCATCCTTGACCGTCGCGGCGGCAAAGCCCGCTTCTGCGCCGAAGACGAGGTACTGCGGCCCGATGTACGGCATCCGGCCATCTTCATCCAGTTCGAGCGGCATCGTTTCAAACGGCTTCGCGATGTCGACGCCGAGCGTTTGGAGATACGCCGTCACGGCAGGATAGGCCTTCGCGGCCTCTTTTACATAGTTGCGGCAATAGGCGCAGCCGCACAGGTCAGACTGCTTAAGCTCGCGATAAAATTGTTTCGTTCGCTCGATATCCATCGGTGCCCCGCCTTTCGATAGTTTGTTTTCTTATTATACCATACGGAGATTTTGAACCGCAAGCGCAAAAAAGCAGCGCCGAAAGGCGCTGCTTTTTTGATGCGGGGGGGGGGATGGACTTACAGTGGGAGGGATTCAGGAACACGAGCACTTTTAAGCCGAACGTCCCGATGCTGATGAGCGCGGTGTTGGCGGCGAGGGTCTGGTATTTGTTCATGCGTTGGCCGCCTTCGCGCGGCGGGGATCGTCACGCACAATCATAAAGATGAAAACCGCAAGCAGATTCGTAAAAGGCCCAAAATCGGCCAGAGGGATTCGCTGACCTGATTGCCGATGCCGACGGCGAGAAGCAGCAGCATGAAGCCTTTGACAAAGCGCGGGCTGTCGGAGATGAAGCGCTCGTCCTCGCTGGCAACGTCGGTCGCAAGGGCAGCAGACGGGGTGGCGCCGCCGGCGGTCACCGGAGCGGGACGCAGATCGTGCTTTTCGATGAGACGCTTGGCCGTCGGGCCGCCCATCAGCGAACCGGCCACGAGACCGAACGTTGCCGCCGCGATGGAAACGACGCTGCCGCCGACCACGCCCGCGGCTTCAAGGTCGGGGCCGAACGCCGCCGCCGTGCCAGGGCCGCCGACCAGAGCGATGGAGCCGCAGCCGATACCGAGCAGCGGATCGCGCCCGAAGAGCGCCATCGCGCCGCCGCCAAGGAAGTTTTGCAGCGGGATCATCACAATGGAGATGGCAAGGCACAGGATGACAGCCTTGCCGCCCTTGAGCAGCGCGGGGATACTGACCGTGAAGCCGACGGTGGTGAAGAACATGATCATAAAAACGGTTTGCAGCGTCGCGTCGAAGTTGATGGACGCGATGCCCATGGAATAGAGAATGCAGTTGAGGATGGAAAAGCACAGTCCGCCGACCAGCGGAGCGGGGATGCAGTAGCGGCTCAGCAGCGAGACCTTGTCGGTGATGACGCCGCCCAGCCAGAACAGAAAGGCACCTAAGGCAACAGCATGGTACATGTTGAGTTCGATCGTCAGCATAATGATTCCTCCCTTTTATGTGTCCGGTTCGGCGTGCGGCAGCCACATACCACTCTGCCGCGTACCCTTTCAATCAGCAGTCTAATCCGGAATCGCGAAAAGGAGTTGTTAAATTCAGTCAAATGAGATAATTTCCGCATTTCAACCGATAAAAATGTTATGAAAATGGACGATTTGACTGTTTAAAATACATAAATATCAATAAAAAGTTTAGAAAACGCTCCAAATGTGTGAAAGAGGAAAATAAAACCAAACGGGAAATTGATGCACTGTACCGGCATGAAACGCATCTGCGTTTATACGAATGAGGTTCACGGCAACAAAAAAGGAAATAAGGAGCACGGCTGCACAGCCGTTGGAAGCGGCTCGGGCGGAATTGACCGCCGTTTTCGAGATTCGATAGAATTTGCACGTGCCGTTTTCGAATCTTTATACAGTCCGCCATGAAATCGCGCTTGCAGAACCGCGGGGAACGCTGTAAAATAATAGACAATATCGGTCAATTATCGACAAGGAGTATTCATTATGCAGCAAAATGCAAAATTCATCCGTAAACTCCCCATCCCGATGGACATTAAAAAAGAGTTCCCTGTCACGGAAGAGGTCGCCAAGGTGCGTGAGGCGCGCGTGGAAGAGATGCGCGCGATCCTCGACGGGCGTGACAGCCGCCTGATGCTCATCATCGGCCCCTGCTCTGCCGACCGCGAGGACAGCGTGATGGACTATGTCTGCCGCCTCGTCCCCCTGCAGGAAAAGGTCAAGGATAAGATCCTGATCGTCCCGCGCATCTACACGAACAAGCCGCGCACCAACGGCTCGGGCTACAAGGGCATGCTCCACCAGCCCGACCCGAGCAAAAAGCCCGACATGCTCGAGGGCATCATCGCCATCCGCCGCCTCCACACCCGCGCGGTGCAGGAGACCGGCTTTGCCTGCGCCGACGAGATGCTCTATCCCGAAAACTACCGCTATCTCTCCGACATTCTGGGCTATGTCGCTGTCGGCGCGCGCTCGGTCGAGAATCAGCAGCACCGCCTCGTCGCGAGCGGTATTGATGTGCCCGTCGGCATGAAGAACCCCACGGGCGGCGACTTGAGCGTGATGATGAACTCCATCTATGCGGCGATGGGCGACCACACGTTCCTCTACCGCGGCTGGGAGGTCGAGACCGCGGGCAACCCCTATGCCCACGCCATCATGCGCGGCTATGTGAACGAAAAGGGCGACAGCCGCCCCAACTACCACTATGAAGACCTGGTGCAGCTGCACGAGCTGTACGCGGAAAAGGGCATCAAGAACCCCGCCTGCATCGTCGACTGCAACCACGCCAACTCCGGCAAGCAGTATTTGGAGCAGATCCGCATCGCGAAGGAGGTCCTGCACTCCAAGCGCCACTCGAATGACATCAACGCGCTCGTCAAGGGCATGATGATCGAGAGCTACATCGAGGACGGCAACCAGAAGATCAGCGAGGGCACCTACGGCAAGAGCATCACCGACGCCTGCCTCGGCTGGGAAAAGAGCGAAAAGCTCGTGCTGGAGCTGGCTGATTTGCTGTAAATCAGTATACGATAAAATGAAAAACTCCCACGGTTCCGGAACCGTGGGAGTTTTTATGTCAACTGCAGGACGGAACTTATTTCGCCTGTTTCATGGAGAGGCTGATGCGCTTTTTCTTCTCGTCGACTTCCAGCACGACGACCTTGACAACGTCGCCGACGGACACGACCTCAGACGGGTGCTTGATGAACTTGTTCGACACCTGCGAGATGTGGACAAGTCCATCCTGATGCACGCCGATGTCCACGAACACGCCGAAGTCGATGACGTTGCGCACCGTGCCGGTCAGCACCATGCCGGGCTTTAGGTCTTTCATTTCAAGAACGTCGGTGCGCAGGATGGGCTTTGGCAGCTCGTCGCGCACGTCGCGGCCGGGCTTTAAGAGCTCCGAGACGATATCGCGCAGCGTGGGAACGCCGACGCCGATCTCACCCGCGGCCTTGTCCTCGCCGTAGGCCTTGACGCGATCGGGCAGATCGGCGAGCCTGCCGCCCTTCACGTCGGCGAGCGTGTGGCCGGTCAGGTCGAGCAGTGCCTTCGCGGCGTCATAGCTCTCGGGGTGGACGGCGGTGTTGTCGAGAACGCTCCTGCTCTCCGGCACGCGCAGGAAGCCTGCGCACTGCTGGAAAGCCTTGGGGCCGAGCTTTGGCACTTTCTTGATCTGCGCGCGTGAGGTGAACGCGCCGTTGTCCTCGCGGTACGAGACGACATTTTTCGCCGTTGTGCCGTTCAGGCCCGCGACGCGCTGCAAAAGTGACGGCGACGCCGTGTTGATATCCACGCCGACGGCGTTGACGCAGTCCTCGACCACGCCGTTCAGCGCCTCGTCGAGCTGCTTTTGCGGCATGTCGTGCTGATACTGCCCCACGCCGATGGCCTTGGGGTCGATCTTCACGAGCTCGGCAAGCGGGTCCTGTAATCTCCGCGCGATGGATACGGCGGAGCGGAGGTTCACGTCGTACTGCGGGAATTCCTCGGCGGCGAGCTTGCTCGCCGAGTACACGGACGCGCCCGCCTCAGAGACGATCATGTAGCTCACGTGCGCACTGCCCTCGTTCACCTGACGGATGAGCTCGACGGCCATCTGTTCGGTCTCGCGGCTGGCCGTGCCGTTGCCGATGGCGATGTGCTCCACACCGTGCTTTTTGATGAGCGTTGCCAGCGCGGTGATGGCTTCATTTTTCTGCCGCTCGCCGTAGGTCGGGTAGACCACGGCGGTATCGAGCACCTTACCTGTGCCGTCCACGACGGCGACCTTGCAGCCCATGCGGTAACCGGGATCAAGGCCCATCGTGACCTTGCCCTTGACCGGCGGCTGCATCAAAAGCGGCTTTAAGTTGAGCGCAAACTGGCCGATGGCACCCTCGTCTGCCTGCTCAGTGAGCTGATTTCGCACCTCGCGCTCGAGCGAGGGGAAGATGAGACGGTCGTAAGCGTCCTCGACGGCGGACTTGACGAATTCCATCGCGGCGGAGCCGGGCTTCACGACCGCGCGGCGCAGCAGCGGGAGCGCCTGCTCGCGGTCGAGCGTGATGGAGACCTTCAAAATGCCTTCTTTTTCACCGCGGTTGATGGCGAGCACCTGATGCCCCTGCAAGCGGGCGACGGACTGCGTAAAATCGTAGTATAGGCGATAGACGCTGTCGTCCTCGGTCGCGGCCCTGCTCACAAGCTGGCCCTGACGGGAAATGAGCGCGCGAAGGCTCTTGCGGATGGCGGCGTCGTCAGAGATCTGCTCAGCGATGATGTCGCTCGCGCCCTGCAGGGCGTCCTCGACCGTCTCGACGCCCTTTTCGGGGTCGACAAAGTCGCGCGCGGCCTCCTCGGGCCGCGGGCAGTCTCGCTCCTGCGTGAAGAGCAGCGCGGCGAGTGGTTCAAGGCCCTTTTCCTTCGCCATCGTGGCGCGGGTGCGGCGCTTTTGCTTGTAGGGGCGGTAGAGGTCTTCGACCTCGGCGAGCGTTTTGGCGCTGTCGATGGCGGCAGTGAGCTCATCGGTCAGCTTGCCCTGCTCGTCGATGGACTTTTTCACCGCTTCGCGGCGCTCTTCAAGACCGCGGAGGTATTGGAGGCGCTCTTCGAGCGTGCGCAGAGAGGTGTCGTCCATTGCACCGTGGAGTTCCTTGCGGTAGCGGGCGATAAAGGGGATGGTGTTGCCCTCGTCGAGCAGATGCACGACGTTTTCAACGTGCCGGGGGTCTTTGCCGAGCTCGGCAGCAAGGGCCTGAATGAGATCCATAAAATGTTCCTTTCGTATATCGGGCGCCGAAGCGGCGCGGTCAAGTGAATCAGCAATGTCCGCCCGAAAGCGGGCGGAACGCAAAATTTATTATACCGCATCGCGCGGCGATGCGCAAAGCCTTTTGCGCAGAAAAAAGGCGGAGGATCGGCGCGACGGCTGGGGCTTTACATTTTGCCGCTTTGGCGGTAAAATACGACGCAACGTTCAAAGGCATCGAATGTTTCGCTTTGCCGCTCAGAGGCGGCATTTTTCAGCAAGAGAAGGAGAAAGCAAAATGCAGAAGAAAAACAACAAAGGCGTCATCGCCCTCATCATCGTGCTTGTGCTGGCGGCTGCCGCGCTCGTCATTTGGCAGACAAACAAGCCGGAGACGCAGCAGGGCGGTAAGGAGATCACCATCAACGTTGACCACCTGAACGGCGATGACACGACCTTCACCATCCACACCGACGAAGAGTACCTGCGCGGCGCGCTCGAGCAGGAAGACCTCATCGAGGGCACAGAGAGCGAGTACGGCCTCTATGTGCTGACTGTGGACGGCGAGACCGCCGACGAGAGTGAGCAGCAGTGGTGGGGCTACAGCGTGAACGGCACGTTTGCTGAGCTCGGCGTGGACAGCCAGCCCGTCGCGGACGGCGATGTGTACGACTTTGTGCTGAATGTCGGCTGGTAAGTCCGCAAGACTCAGCATCCGCGAGATCGCGGAGCTGTCGCTTTTCTGCGCGCTGATGGTCGCGGGCAAGGAGTGCCTGCGCCTTATCCCGAACGTGCATCCCGTCACGCTGCTGCTGCTGCTTTTGGCCACGGCGGTGTACGGGGCGAAGGCGCTCTATCCGGCGTTCGGCTTTGCCCTGCTCGAGATCGCGCTCTACGGCGCGGGGCTTTGGAACCTGATGTATCTTTACGTCTGGCCGATCGTCGTGCTCGCTGCGCTGCCGTTTCGCAGAAGCGAGAGCCGCGCATTCTGGACGGCCATCGCGGGGCTGCACGGGCTGTGCTTCGGCGCGCTGTGCGCCATTCCGTATTTTTTTATCGGCGGATGGCAGATGGCGTTTTCGTGGTGGGTCTCGGGCATCCCGTATGACGTCATCCACTGCGTGTCAAATACGGTCCTCGTCTTCGTGCTCTTCCCGCCGCTTCGGCGCGCACTGGAGCGCGCGAAGAAAACGTCGGGCGGAAGAGAATAGCAAAAGCACCTGCCTTCGGCTGTGTGCTCGTAAGACAGTAATTCTAAAAAATTGCTATTTTACGGCATCTGTCGAACAGGATTGGGAAACAAACGAACATACGGCATTCAGCTTCGGCTGAGTGCCGTTGTTTGTTTTTGGGGCGAAATACTCTATTTTTGCGCTCTGTATGGCAGGGATAGTGAAACGGTGAAATAGTTGACATTTTCGTAGTAAAACCCTTATGAAACAGCGAATCGCGCCATAATGAACCCTGTTTACCGCTGAGTACGGTTATTTGCGATTATGTGGAAAACCCACAAAACAGAAAAGTCAATAGTGGTGTATTTTGATGCAAAGTATGTTGAACCCCGAAAAATCGCCCAATCGCCTTTGGTTCATAGAAAAGTTACACTTTAATGCGATAAATTTTTGAAAAATGACACATCTTCGTGTTACAATATATGTACACAATAAGCGTGAATGGAGGTAAGGCAGATGAAAAAGTTATTGTCTTGTGCGTTCAATATGGATAGCGGTTGCGTGGAGCTGAAGTTTAACGATGGCAGTATGATTGCTATTAACTGCACCGCCGTCGAAAACGAAGTTGCCGACAATATGTATCAGCGGTCAGAGCTTGACTATCTTATCTACAATAACCCGTTAGCGTATGCCGACCTCGTTTTGAATGGTAACCCAGAGGCGTATCTCAAATCTGTTACTGAGTACAAGCCTTTGGACTAAAGCTCGGTATACCAAACACCGGATTAAGAATGGACTTTGAGAGAAAGTGAGGTATAACAATATAAAACAGATTATTACTATTCAGCACACGCAATCAATTCACCACACAAATGGTATGGTGGGTTCTTGGACAGATTGGGATCTTTCTGAATTAGGCATTGAACAGGCTGAAAGAATAGGGCAGAAATTAGCGAAGCAGTTATCCGGTCACAAAATTGTTATGTATGCTTCCGATCTTCTGCGAGCAAAGCACACCGCTGAAATTGTCGCAAAGCATATGGGAATCACACCTAACATTAGAACGGAACTTCGAGAGCGCAATTTAGGTAAATGCGTTGGCAAATCTGTTCAGTGGCTTCGTGAGAACATTGAGGTTCAAGAGAAAACCATCGATGACAGGATGTTTTCTGATGCTGAGAGTAGACGAGACGAATGGAATCGCTTAAAACCTCTTTTTGACGAGATAATGGCAAGTAATGATGAATGTATCATTGTAGTATCACATGGCGATTTGCTGAGCGTTTGGAATACGATGTTCCTCGGAATGGATGTGGAAACGCTGAATCAGTTTGAACTTTTTGGTATGGCAGGCGGCGTTTCTTTCATGCTTCAAAACGATGAGGGTAAGCGATTTATCAAGAAAATGAGCGATTTGTCTTACATGGCAAATCAATTTATATGAGAAAAGCGTGAGGTATAAATAAAATGGACTTTGAACAACTTGCAAAAATAGAAAATGAGAGTGAACGTGTAAACAGAACCTACGATATATTCAACGAGGATGCAAGGCTCAATCATTCCAAAGCCGCACGAGTTGAATTTTTGACTACCGTTCACTACATAGAAAAATATTTGAAAGATGGCGACAAGATACTCGACATTGGCGCAGGTGCAGGTGAATACAGCCTCTACTTTGCTCGTAAGGGTTATGAAGTCTCGGCTCTTGAACTTGCCGATGCCAATATTGCCGCATTCAAAAAGAAACTGACACCCGAAGATAAAATCGATCTTGTTCAAGGCAATGCCCTTGACCTCTCTCGATATGCAGATAAGTCGTTTGATATTGTCCTTCTGTTCGGCCCGCTTTATCATTTGAAAAATGATGCGGACAAACAGAAATGTATCAGCGAAGCAAAGCGTGTCTGCAAGGACGGCGGCAAGATCTTCTTCGCTTTTATTTCCAACGATTTTGTTTTCCTTACCGAGTTCGGATACGATGTGAATTATTTCAGCAACGGTGATTACGATAAGGAAACATTCAAGCTCAACGACTTTCCGTTTGTGTTCCATACGGTTGGTGCTGCGAGAAAACTTCTTGCAGATGGCGGTATAAATATCTTACACGAGGTTGCATCCGACGGAGCAAGCGAGCTTTTGGCGGCAAGGATCAACGAAATGAGCGACGAGGACTATACGCAGTATCTTCGCTATCACTTCTACATCTGCGAAAAGCCGGAACTGCTTGGTATGACCAATCACTTGCTGTTCATGGGAGAAAAGAAATGACCAAAATCCAATATGAAAACTTAACCATCCGTCAAGCCGAGGTTGCGGATGCAAAGCAGCTTGCCGCTTGGTGGAATGATGGTGCTGTGATGGCACACGCAGGCTTTCCCAACGGCCTGGGAACGACCGAGGAAGAAGTTGTAAAAGGACTTAGAAACGGTCTTCTGGTCGTTGAGGAAAGCGACCGTCTGATTGGCGAGTGCAATTACCACAATGTGTCAGATGGAGTTGCAGAAATTGGCATTAAGATCTGCGAAACCGATTGTCAGAACCGTGGTGTTGGCAGAAAGGTTTTGAGTATGCTGATCGGTTGGCTGTTCAGAAACGGCTATTCCAAAATCGTCCTCGATACCAACTTAACAAACACAAGAGCGCAGCACGTTTACGAATTACTTGGATTCCGCAAGGTACGAACCAATATCGATTCTTGGAAAGACCAGTTCGGTCGGCTTCAATCATCGGTTGATTATGCGCTGGTTGAGCAGGATTTTGTCAGTTATGAGTGAAGGAGACACCTATGCCGAATAAAGCAGATCGCAAGCGACCGATACAGGTCAAATTCTTCGTAGATGAAAAAGAACTCAACTTGATAAAGGCGAGGATGGCGCAGCTTGGTATAGAGAATATGAGCGCTTACCTTCGCAAAATGGCAATCGACGGATATGAGGAAAAACCGAATTTGCCTGAACGCCGTGAACCAAAAAATCCATGACTCACTTTTCAAGATGGAGCGTAGCCAATTTCTTAGAAATCGTTAAAGGGTTTGGGATGTTTCCCAACAAGATTTTGCAAAAGGTCAGCAACGCTGAAATTTGCATAAAGCACGATGTGTGTCCACACGTGCATTGCTTGCCAAGGGCATCTATGTAGAAGCGCCTGACAAGTCCAGCGGCAAGAGAAAGCAGAAGATTCATATCTCCACGACCTCATAGGCTTCATCCCTGTGGATGTACTGCTAAAAGCGGAACAGGTATGACCGAAATCATACCTGTTCCAAGAAATTCACATATTACTGTTTTACGACCAACGAGCCTCGGGTCCGCTTTTTTTGCTCAATATTCCCGAATGACGGCCTTGACCTTGCCGAGGATCTGCGCCTCGCGGCCGTCGATGGGGTCGTAGGCGGGATTCTCCGGCATGAGCCAGACCTCGCCGCTGCGGCGGCGCAGGCGCTTGACCGTTGCCGAATCGCCGAGCAGCGCCACGACGATCTCGCCGTTTTCCGCCGTCTGCTGCGGCCGCACGACGACCTTGTCGCCGTCAAAAATGCCGGCCTCGATCATGGAATCGCCGCGCACCCGCAGGGCAAAGCACCCGGCCTCGGCCTCCCACGGCACATAGCCCTCGATATTCTCCACGGCGAGGATCGGCT
>OGPD01001105.1_pt1 | contig 23610 bp, 20 predicted proteins | sample 1552861 | NCBI WGS metagenome assembly OGPD01 (sample SAMEA2580280, study PRJEB22360) | human gut metagenome | biome: human gut; feature: human-associated habitat; material: faeces | place: Denmark | collected 2008/2010
GACTCCCTGTCATAGGAGCAGCGGCGCGGATTCTTACCTTCCGGTCTTACGAGAGGGATGAAGGGGACTGGAAAATATCGGTGGAAATTCCCAGCGTGGAGATGATAGCAAAGGATACAAATGGGCTGGATTCTGCATTGAATCAGGAAATATACGATTTATGCAGCCAGTATGCAGACGAGGCAGTGGAACGCGCCAGGGAATATAAGAAGGCGTTTATGGAAACTGGAGGAACAGAGGAGGAGTGGGAAGCACATGATATTAACATTCATGTGGGATATGAAATCAAGGCCCAGACAGAGGCGTATCTTTCCTTTGCGGTACAGGGAACTGAGAACTGGTCCTCGGCCTACAGTGAAACAAAATATTACAATATTGATTTAAAGGATAATAAAATGGTTACGCTGGCAGATGTCCTGGGCCATGACTATGCCAGGATTGCGGATGAAAGCATACTCCGCCAGATGGAAAATATGGAGGAGAAGGAAGGCATCGCTTTCTGGTCCAAGTCAGAGGGCGGGTTTACAGGAGTCACGGATAAAACCGTGTTTTACATGAATGAGAAAGAAAATCCGGTTATTGTGTTTGATAAATATGAGATTGCTCCCGGAGCTTATGGAAAACTGGAGTTTGAGATAGACAAAACAGGGAACATGGCGGAAAAAACCGGCTATACGGATAATTTCATGGTGCCGGAAGAAGAGATAACTGCTTTTGCCGGAAAGGTAAAAGAGGCTGTTGCAGACCGGGATATGGATGCATTGGCCTCCCTGGCCTCCTATCCTTTGTATGTGGGATTTAAGGACGGCGGCGTTTCGGCGGGGTCACCGGAAGAACTGGCTGCCTTGGGAACAGACCGCATATTCACACCGGAATTGGCGGCGGCAGTGGAGGCGGCGGGAGATGAAACGCTTTCACCCAGCATGGCCGGATTCGTCCTTAAAAAAGACGGAACCCCGAACATTGTATTCGGGGTATCCGAGGGAGTGCTGGCCGTTAAAGGAATTAATTATTGATGGCCTTATCCTTACCAATCACACTTAATATGTAACTGCTCAGCAGGAATCCGGCGCCGGCGGACACGGCCATGATAAGGAATACAATGCGGTAGCCGCTGAGGCCGGGATTGTGGTCCAGGATACTCCCATAGATGGAGTAGAGGAATGCGCCGGGCAGATAACCGATGAAGGAACCAAGTGACATGGCGGAGCCGGTTATTTCCCTGGGTACGTTAATCTCATCCATGGGAGCGAAGAATATGGCCCGCATGCTGAATACACAGGCACCGATGCTGAGGGTCATGAGCATGCCGAAATATACATTCATATGGCTGTGGGGAAGGAACGCAAAGACAGTCAGGGCTGTTCCTGTAATAACAAATACCACGCGCAGATATTTTGTGGCGGAATGGAATACCTTATCGGTCAGGTAGCCGCCCACAGGACCGCCCAGCATTTTCAGGGCATATTGGTTGATGATTCCATAAGCGCCAACCAAAACAGCAGGTATCGCATACAGGTCTTTGAGGAAGGGAATAAAATATGTAAGTCCGCAGTAAACACAATAGACCGAAAAAACATTAAATGATACCAGCCAGATGTTCTTGTTTTTAAGGGCCAGAATTACATTATCCATAGCTGCCTTGTTTCGGCTCACTTTTTCTCCGGCAGCATTGACGGCCTTTATCTCGTCCGGATCAAGAAGGAAATAAGCGATGATGCCGATTACCATGGGGACTGCTGAGTAAAAAAGGATGGCAGCCTTCAGGCTGGCGGCATTGCTTCCGAGCAGTGCGAAGACGCCCAGGGCGCCAAAGGCAATGACGGTATCCACAAGTCCCCGTCCGGCTTCCATGATACCGAACATACGGCCCTGTTCTTCTTCTGAACCCAAAAGACGGACCGTCTTTAACATGGTGGGCCAGTAGAGCATGTCCGCACAGACGGCGAGGCCGCAGTTGATTAACAGAAAGAGCCAGTAGGGCGGGAAGGTAGAAAGGCCGATGCCCAGTAAACCGATGCCCATAAGCGACATGGGAATCATGACCTTTTTAGACACCCGGTCCGTGAGATAGATGGAGATCAGAAAGCCGAAAGTGGAAATCAGTCCGGCCACACTCATGGCTGTACCTATCTGTGTGTGTGAGAGTCCCATAAATTCCTGCATGGGAACATAAAAAGCATCCTTTAAACACCCCAGCTTATAAATGGTTCCGGCACCCAGCACCAATGTTCCAAATGAAATCCACTTTTTTGATTGACGGTTGTCTGCAATTGTTTTCATTTTTTCATCTCCTGATTTTACTTTTTATTCTATTGTGTTTGGTTGTTTCCGTACACACAGTATATGTGGTAAAATAAGCCAAGTCAAGTTAATATGAGCTAAAATGGGTTAAATTGTGGAATTTATACGAAAATAAATAAGCGATTTTGTGATGTTTTGCGGAGAAAAAGGGTTGAATAGTGTGTTTGTGTGTGCTATTATGAGTTAAAAGTAGTTAAAAAAAGTACAAACAAGCTAATTAAGGGGAAGAAAGGAGCGTTTGCGGATGCTGGCGGAACAACGGTACCAAAAGATAATAAACCTGATGCAGACGGACGGAAGCGTTAAGGTTGCGGATTTAAAGAAGAAGATGGGGGTTTCTCCCGAAACAGTCCGCAGGGATTTGGAAAACATGGAGGCTCAGGGACTGATACGGCGTACGAGAGGAGGGGCTTTTTTAGCTGACAAGGAAGAGATGCCCGGGGAGCGGACCATCCAATATCAGAATTTTTCGGCCAGGGAGAGAGAGAATCTGGAGAGCAAGGTGGAGATTGCAGAGTTTGCGGTCCGCTTTATTAAAGAGGGCCAATCCATTGCGCTGGATTCGGGAACCACTGCCTATGAGCTGGCCCGTGTCATAAAGAGGACATTCCGTTCCCTGACAGTCGTTACCAATTCCATCGCCATATTAAATGAGCTGGCCGATGCAAAGGGAATCACTCTCATTGCCACCGGGGGTGTGTACCGCCCTGAGGAGATGGCTTTTGTGTCTGATATTGCCGGCATGATATTTTCTAAATTAAGTATAAACACATTTTTCCTGACCACCTGCGGTATCTCGGTAGACAGGGGGATCACTTACCAGCGCATGGATGAAATTATCGTGCAGGAAAAGATGATGGAAGCGTCAGACCAGACCATTGTCATTGCGGACAGTACCAAGCTGGGGGTGAATTCCCTGGTGAAGATGTGTGATATTGACCGGGTGGGGATGATTATTACTGATTCCGAGGCATCGAAGGAGCAGATACGGCCGTTTGAGCAGGCAGGCATATCTGTTGAGAAACCGGAAAACTAAGGGGGATAAAGGATATGGAGAGAAATAAGGTAAGCGTATTGCTGGTATCCGTGGACGCGTTAAAACCGGAGTTTGTTTTTGAACAGGAGCGTCTGGGAATCAGTCTTCCTAATATAAGCAAATATTTTGTGGAGAATGGTACATTTGCAGGCGGGGGAGTTCAGAGTGTGTTCCCTACCTTTACGTATCCCTGTCATCAAAGCATCATAACGGGAACTAATCCAGCCACCCATGGTATTTATAACAATGGTATTTTTGACCCTATGGGGGAACATATGGGGGCATGGCACTGGTTTGCCAGCAAAAAGGCGGAAAATTTGTGGGAGGCTGCCGGAAAACATGGATATTTGTCTGCCAGCGTGGCCTTTCCCACTTCTGTGGCTGCCGGAGGAGACTTTATGGCACCTGAATTCTGGTGGGACGGCACGGAGCTTGACAGCCGTTTTATTGATGCCATGTCCGTGCCCCAGGGCATGATTCTGGAGATGGAAAAGGAGATTGGAAGGTACGCAGGGGGGCTGGACCTGACGGAAGCAGGGGACAGGCAGAGATACCGGGCAGCTATGTGGGTATTGGACCATAAACTAGCGCCAAAGGCTGGGAAATGTCCTTTCTTCATGACCGCCTATTTTGCATCCTTTGACGAGATGGCCCACCAATACGGAGTGTACAGCAAAGAGGCAGCACATGCAATTGAGGCCATTGACAAAATGCTGGGGGATCTGATTGAAAAGGTACATAGTATGACAGATGACCAGGCCGTTGTCTGTGTGGTATCCGACCATGGGACACTGGATAACCGGTATAATATCCGGCCCAACGTAAAGCTGAGGGAAGCAGGGCTTATCACTACAGATGGGAACGGCAGGGTGACGGACTGGAGGGCTTGGTCCCAGCGCGCGGGGGGGATGTCTGAAATCCGGCTAAAGAATGGACAGGATGAGGATGCAAGAAGAAAGCTGGATCAGATAATGAAGGAGCTGTCATCCGATCCGGTTTTTGGAATCCTGGAGGTGTTGGACCGGGCGCAGGCCATAGAGAGGGGAGGTTTCCCACTGGCTGACTATGTGCTGGTTTCCCGGAAGGGATATGAAATACGGGATGACGCAGAAGGGGATTACTGTACGGAAACACTGCATCAGAAAGCCCAGCATGGTTATTGTGAACGATTTGAGGAGATGAGGGCATCCTTCATGATTGAGGGATGCGGGATAGAACGAAAGTGCGACATAGGGTCCATGAATCTGATTGATATAGCGCCTACACTGGCATCTGTCATGGGATTTGATATGCCGCAGGCGGAGGGAAGGAACCGGTTGAAGTGATGAAAACAGCAGAGGCAGTACTGGGGAATCTGGCCGGCCTGCTGTGGGGGAACTGGATGTTGTTTGTGCTGCTGGGGCTGGGAGTGTTTTACACCATTGCCACGGGCGGAATCCAGTTCAGGTCCATCCCCTGGATCATAAAGGAATTATGTCCAAAAAAAGAGAAAACAGAGGGTACCCGGGACCATAAGGGAACCGTATCCTCTATCCAGGCACTTTATATGGCGATAGCCAGCTGTGTGGGAAGCGGAAATATTGTTGGTGTCGCCACTGCATTGATTGGAGGAGGACCGGGCGCATTGTTCTGGATGTGGGCAGCTGCATTTTTAGGCATGGCCACAAAGTATGCTGAAATTGTGTTGGGACTGGTGTTTCGTCAAAAAGGTGCGGACGGAAGCTATTACGGAGGCCCCATGTATTACATTGAAAAGGGGCTCCATGCAAGGCTGTTGGGCGTAGCCGCGGCGGTTCTCCTGTTTTTCCAGAATGCGGGAGGAACGTTGATTCAGTCCAATACCATATCGGATGTGGCCTTTCAGGTATTTGGAGTCCCGAAAGCAGTCACAGGGATTTTAATGGCGGCTGTCATGGTTTTCATTATAGGCGGCGGACTTAAGCGCCTGGCGGATGTGGCTCAGAAAATTGTGCCGGTCATGGCATCGCTGTATATTGTGGGAGGTATCGTGGTGGTGTTCACTAATCTGGATTCCATCCTTCCCATGTTCAGAAGCATTTTGCAGGACGCCTGTTCCATGAAAGCAGGGATGGGGGCCGCCGCGGGACTGACAATGAAGGAGGCCATGCGTTTTGGTGTGGCCAGGGGGCTGTATTCCAATGAAGCAGGCGAAGGATCTGCGGCCGTTATTCATTCGGCGGCGCAGGTGGACCATCCGGCCAGACAGGGATTTTATGGTGTTGTGGAGGTGTTCGTAGATACTATGGTTATCTGCAGCACCACTGGTTTTTCCATCCTGGCAAGCGGGGTGCCTCTGGAAGGTGCAAGTGCGGCGTCATTGGCGGCTGAGGCATTTGGGACCGTCGCTCCTCTTTTTAAATACGTGGTTTCGGTCAGCCTGATCTTGTTTGCATCCACCTCCATCATGAGCCAGTGGTATTTTGGCCATGTGAGCCTTATGTACATAAAGAGCCTGAAAGGAGACCGTTTTTACCGCATTCTGTTTCCCGTATTGATTTTATTGGGAAGCCTGAGCACGGCCGGGATCGTTTGGTCTGTTCAGGATTGTATGCTGGGACTTTTAATCATACCCAATGTGCTGGCTCTTCTTAAACTTTCACCGGTGGTAATGAGGATGACCAGGGAATTCTTCAGAGAGAACCAATAGGGCGCAAAGAAACTATAAATTTACAGACAGAAAGGAATGGATATTATGGATTCAAGAATAGAAGCATATATGAAACAGATACCGGTATTGGCGGAAGCTGCCGCCGGAAAAGAAGTGTTCTGGGTGAACAGCAGGGAGTGCCCGGAGAGCGGGCAGGGAGAAAAAGCAGTATCGAAGGAGCAGATACAGGATGCGGCAAGGCGGCTGGAACGTTTTGCGCCTTATCTGGCCGAGGTTTTTCCTGAGACGGCTGCCCGGAATGGCATAATAGAATCGGAGCTGCGGGAAATCAGGGCCATGAGACAGGAACTGAACCAGGAGTGGGGGGCCGGTATAACCGGAAAACTGTTCCTTAAAATGGACAGCCATCTCCCCATATCCGGTTCTGTAAAGGCCAGGGGAGGTATCTATGAGGTGCTGAAACATGCGGAGGACCTGGCCTTTGAGGCAGGGCTTCTCAACGAAAATGAGGATTACCGGAAACTGAACACCAGTGAAATGAGAGAGTTCTTTGGCCGGTATAAGGTTCAGGTGGGATCCACCGGTAACCTGGGGCTCAGCATCGGCATCATGAGCGCCAAACTGGGATTCCAGGTGACGGTACACATGTCGGCGGATGCCAAACAGTGGAAGAAGGATTTGCTGAGAAGCAAGGGGGTTACAGTTATCGAATATGAGTCCGACTACTGTGCGGCTGTGGAGGAAGGAAGAAAGAGTTCCGACCAGGACCCTATGAGTTATTTTGTGGATGACGAGAATTCTGTCAATCTGTTTCTTGGATATGCGGTTGCAGGACAACGGCTGAAACACCAGCTGGAGGAACAGGGAATCCAGGTGGACAGACAACATCCGCTATTTGTATATTTGCCCTGCGGGATTGGCGGAGCGCCGGGCGGGGTGGCCTATGGTCTGAAAGAGATTTACGGCGACTGCGTTCACTGCTTTTTCATGGAACCGACCCAGGCCTGCTGTATGCTGATAGGAATGGCCACAGGAGAGCATGATAAGGTCTGTGTTGGAGATTTTGGAATCAGTGGAAAGACAGATGCGGACGGGCTGGCCGTCGGAAGGCCGTCTGCGTTTGTGGGAAAGGTGATTGAGAAGCGGCTTGCAGGAATCTGCACAATCGAGGATGGAAAGCTGTATGAACTGATGCGCGCGCTTGTGAAAACAGAGGATATATTCATAGAACCTTCTGCATGCGCCTCCTTTGCCGCGTTCCTTCATGCAGATGAAATGGACAGTTATATCAGGGAAAAGGGTCTCAGCGGCTGTATGGGGCAGGCTGTCCATATAGCCTGGGCGACAGGCGGCAACATGGTGCCTCCGGAGATGGTGGCGGAGTATTTGAATATCCGGACACAATCTGCCAGCCTCTAAAGAAAAAACAGCGGATTCTGCTATGGCGGCAAAATCCGCTGTTTTTTAGATGGATAAGCAGGCGATGTGACCCAGGTGTCCTCTTTGATATACAAAAGCCCCTGTCTTGCTGTAGCACGGCAGGGGAACTTTAACAGGATATGGCGGGGGGGTTTTCCCCCCCCGGGGGGGGGCGGGCCGCCGCCGTTCCGGCGGGGAACACCGTGTCCATGTGCCCCAGAAAAACGATGCCCGGCCCGGCTTCCCGCTCGTGGGTACGGGCGGAAAACACGTTGCCGAGCTTCTCCATCCAGCTCTCGTCGGGGTCGATGGCGGGCTTGGCGATCTTTTCCGTATGGAATCCCGCCTCCCGCATCCAGCCGGAAACGGTTTCCCCGACCTTGTTCACGTCCTCCCCGTCTTCGGAAAAGGAATCCATGTTTACCAGCCGCTCGATCATGCCCATGATCTCCGGCTGGCGCCCGTCAAAGTAGGCATTGAGTTTCCCGGTCGCGCTCTCCAGTTCCATGAAAGGCTCCTTCTCCGGCTGACCGCCGGACGGATACACGGTTGAGGACGGAATGGGGCGGGCCGCCTGCGGTTACGGGAGGAATCCGCCCCGCAAGGCGGCCTGACGTGATGTTCCTTGAAAAGGGATACGGAGTTGGGCTTATTTTGGCAATACCTCCGCCATGTTCCGCGTCCGCCCAAACCGGGGAAAGCCAGAAACGGGAGGCGTCCCTCAATCAGCCCGCTGCGGGCAACCCTTTTTCGCCACAGGCGCTTTCCGGCGGAAAAATCGCTTGATGGAAAAAGGACAACAACATACTGTGATCTCACGATTTCGTTAAACGGAATAGCATTCCGTACTACGGAATAAAAGAGAGGGCAGCATGTCGGCTTCCATCCAAGTTCTGACCCGTGCCATACAGCCTCTGGAGATCCTGACCCGGAAGGACGCACCCATGTGCCTTGCGGAGATCGCCGAGGCGTCCGGCCTGCCCAAAAGCAGCGCCTATCCGGTCAGCAAGGCCGGGCTCATCATGTTTACCAAGTGCCTCGCCGTCGAGTACGCGGCTGAAGGCATCCGGGCCAACGCCCTCTGCCCCGGCCAAATTCTTACGGATATGAACGTGAAGCGGTACGCCCGCGAAGCCGCCGCCGAAGGCTGCACGCCCGAGGAAACCATGCGGCGGGCCATTGCCACCGTCCCGCTCGGAGGCATCGGCACGCCCCGAGATGTGGGCCTTGCCGCCGCGTTCCTCGTTTCGGACGCTTCCGCCTACATGACCGGGCAGGCGCTGAACGTCACCGGGGGGCAAATCACCGAGCTCTAGCGTTTCCCCCTCTCCCAAGCTTTCGGATGGCCTTTCCCCGGAGGCCGCTTTCCCCGTTTTTCTCGGCTTTTCTTTCCGTCTTCCGTGCATCCTCCACCAGCAAACGGAGAGCCGCCCAATGAAGCCTCATGAAACAGCCTTCCCCTGCGAAACCCCTCGCCTGTCTTTCCGTATGGCAGGCCCGTCCTGTACGGAAGGCATGGTTACGTATTGGCCACATCCCGCCGCCGTAACGGAGGCCGGGGCTTGCGGCGGCCCTTGTCAAGGGATGCACGAAGGGATCAACGGCGGCGGACGGAAAGCGGGCTCCCAGTCTCAGGAAAAGGGGCTCTTCCGCTTCGCCATTCTTTCCAAGGAAACCGGGAACGCCGTCGGCACCCTTGAATGCTCCTCCGCAACCGCAGGGAATGACTCCGCAAAGACCATGCGGATCGGGCTTGCCGGACAACACGATTCCGAAAGCTATCTTGAGGAAGCGCTCCGGTTTGCCGTCCTGACGCTTATCCCCGCCCATGCGCTCCGTGGGTTGCGCGTCATCGTCCCCCATGCCCATGAGCGCGTATCTTTGCTGAAACAATACGGTTTCGAACCTTCAGAAGAGGGTGGCCCTGCCTTGTTCCAAAGGGCGGACCGGACGTATTTCGACGCGGGAAAGGGCATGGCCCTCTGCGGGCTGGCGTGCTGCGTGTGCAGCGAGAACCCCACATGCGCGGGGTGCAGGAATGAGGGATGCAAGGACAGGTCATGGTGCCAGCCCTTCAACTGCTGCAAACAAAAAAAGCTCAACGGCTGCTGGGAGTGCCCGGCATTCCCCTGCGACAACCCCATGTTCAACAAGCAGCGCGTGCGGGCGTTCGCCGCCTTTGTCCTCGAACACGGGGAAGCCGCGTTGATCCGGGCTTTGCAAAAGAACGAAGCGGACGGCGTGCTCTACCATTATCCGGGGCGGCTCGTCGGAGACTATGATCTGCCCGAAAACGGGAGCGCTATCCGCGCCATGCTGCTGAGAGGGCTGGAGGCGGCTCAAGACGCCCGTTCCTGAGCCACACGCCGGAACAAAAACCGGGGCCGCTCCCGGCGCTCCTGCAAAAAGGGGGGAGATGGCTCTCCCCCCCTTTTTTATGGGAATGCGTTGCGGCCTTTTTCCGGCGGAAGCGGGCCTACTGCTTGTTCAGATCCCTGAGCCACTGGATGATGCCGAAGAACACCCACACGCCGCAGACGATATTCAGGAAGAAAGACAGATAGAACAGGTATTTCGTCAGTTGAAGCCACATGGTGACGCCTCCGGCGGTTAGTTGAGGTCGGGGAGGAAGGGGCCTTCGGGCTTGTGGGCCTTCATCTTCTGGTGGACGAAGAACAGTACGAGGCAGTTCATGCCGATGCCGATGAAGTTGGCGGGGATGCCGAAGGGTTCCCCAAGCACCTTGTCGCTCCACAGGAAGAAGCTCAAGCCGCCCGCGATGACGGCTGGAGCGCCCGCGTAGGGGGAGATCTTGCCCCAGAGCAGACCGCACATCAAGGGGGGAAGGATGGCGGAAGGCCACAGCTTGAACATGTAGATCATCAGCCCGAACACGTCCTGGAAGATGATGGCCACGCCGATGGAGATGCCGCCCACGACCAGCGTGGACAGGCGGGACTGGCGCAGGAGCTGGGCCTGCGTAGCGGCCGTGTTGATGAACTTGTTGTAGATGTCGCGGGTGTAGATGACCGCGGACGTGTTGATCATGGCCGCGCCGGTGGACATGACGGCGGCGAGCAGCGCTCCGAACACGAGCCCGGTGATGCCGGGAGGCAGGATGTCGCGGATAAGGTTGGTGAAGGCCAGGTCGGGCTTCACGTCGGGCTGGATCGCCATGGACGCCAGGCCGATGGCGGCGGTGGTGGCCATGAAGAAGATCCAGTGCACGCCGAAAATGAGCAGCCCGTTCTTGCTGTCCTTGGCGGACTTGGTGGAGGCGTAACGCTGGATGTAGTACGGCGCGCAGAACTCGCCGAGCAGGAAGCTGAAAAACAGGCCGAGGAACTGGACAAGGGACCAGTTGGCCAGGGGTTTCATGTTCGTCTCAAAGCGCGGGTTGGAGTAGAGGATCGACATCATGGCGTCGAACCCGCCGAGGTGATCGATGGCGAGATAGGCGCAGAGCGTAACCCCGATGACGATGATGACGTACTGCACGGCGTCGGTGAGGGTTACGGCGAGGATGCCGCCCGACCACGTATAGGCCAGCGTCACGATCGAGGCGATCAGCGCGGCGGGGATGAGGCTGATGCCCGTGGCGGTCTGGAGGATGGCGCCCATCGCCAGGATCTGTACCCCGAACGCCCCTACGCAGAACAGGAATCCGAACACACTGGAAAGCAAGCGACCGGAACGCCCATAGTAAATCCCATACAGGTCCCCGAGGCTGTAGACATTTTTCCCGGCGTTGTGGACGCGCCCGGAGATGAACAACCCGGAGAAAATCTGGTTGATGACGACGCCGGTAAGCGCGAAGAACACGATGATCCCTGTAGTATGCATAAAAGAGATACGCCCGATGGTTGCGCCTCCGCCGCACAAGGTGGCGGCGATGGCGGCGAAAAAGATCGGAAGCGGCATACTGCGTCCGGCGACGGCGTAGTCGTCGAAGTTTGAGACCTTTTTCATCGAGTAATAGCCGAGGTACATAACCAGCGCGAAATAGCCGGCGATGACGAAGTAGTCGACAATGTGCATGGGATGTCCTTGTAGCAGGGAGATTCACGGTTGCGGGAATGGGTTACTTCGTTTCGGGAAGCCGCAGGAGGGCGGAAAGCGGCACGGGCCGCAGGGGGGAGCGGACATGCAGGCGCCCCATGTCGGGTATGGCCCTGCCCGCGTTTTCCGCCGCAATGGCCGCCAGAGCCGGGCCGCAGGTCCTGCCCTGGCAATTGCCCATGCCCGCCCGCGTGCGCAGCTTTACTTCGTTGATGTCGGTCAGGCCGTCGCGGACGGCTTCCCGGATATCCGCCGCGCTGACGTTCTCGCAGCGGCACACGGCTACGTCGTCCGGCACGGCATACAGATCCTTGCGCGGCGAGAACCATGCGTCCAGAAAAGCCTTGGATGCCGTCTGTACGGCAAGGGAACGCAGCAGGGGTGCGCTGCGCCGCCTGAATTCCTCCGGCCCGATGCCTTCCTGCCGCTCCGCCACGGCCAGACCCGCCAGTTCTCCCGCTATCCCAGCGACGGCGGCACCGCGTACGCGGCTGCAGTCCCCGGCGACGTACACGCCTTCCCGCTCCGTCCTGCCGCAGCCGTCGCAGGCCACGGTCCAGCACTGCTGGCGCGCATCCCAATGGTGGGGCAGATCCAGCGCGTTCGCCATGTGCGTACGCGGGATGACCCCGCCGTGGTACAGCAGGGTCGCGGCTTCCAGCGTGTGCGCCGTCCCCTTGGAAAAGAAGGAAACGCGCTCAAGGCGATCCGCACCCTGTGCCTCGATGCCGCTGACGTCACGGTACACGGGCGTCCCGCTCTTCCGCACGTCGTTGAGCATGGACAGGCCCCGGAGCAGCAGGGGCAAGCCGAGCAGCCCCGCCGGGAGGTGCGGCGCGGCCTTGAGCATGTTGCTGGGCGGCGTCTGATCCAGCACGGCGGCGAGGGGGTGCCCCTTGCGGATCAGATGGCTCGCCACAAGGTAGAGCAGGGGGCCGCTGCCCGCGAGCACCACCGGCGTTTCCGGAAGCAGGCCCGCCGTCTTGAGGAGGATGTCACCCGCCCCGGCGTTCATAACCCCGGGAAGCGTCCAGCCCCGGAAGGGGACCGGGCGCTCCATCGCGCCCACGGCGATGATGACGTTTCTGGCCCGCAGATCGAGGACTTCCCCACCACGGGAGGCCAGGATGCGATCCTGTTCCAAGAACCAGACCGTCGTTTCCGGCAGGTATTCCGCGCCGGAACGCCGGAAGCGCCGGACAAGCTCCGTGCCGTCGCGGTAATCGGCGGCCTCGGCAAAACGCTCCTCCGCGCCCGGAGCCGTGACATGGCGGTAGATCTGGCCGCCGGGAAAAGCCTGTTCGTCCACAAGGACGACTTCAAGCCCGGATTCGGCTATGACGCTGGCGGCGCGCAGCCCGGCCGGACCCGCGCCGATGACGAGGGCATCCCACTGGCGGCTCATCGCTCCTGCTCCTTGTCGGGGTATTGGCGTTTGATGTCCATGCCCTCACGGACAATCGTGAGGCAGGCCTGACGGTTGGGCTGGCCGTCGATTTCCACGAGGCATTCGAAACAGGTGCCCATCATGCAGAAGGGTGCCCGGCGTTCCCCGGTCAGAGGATGGATGCTCGTATACCCGGCGTGCGCGTCCCCAAGAAGCGCCGCCGCCACGGTTTTCCCGGCGGGCACGGCGCAGGGCTTGCCCTCAAACGTAACATTGACCAGAGCGGCGTCCCCCGCCGCGGCTTGTGAAGCGGACATAGCCGTATTCCTTGAAAAAGGGTTGAAGGCGGTCACTTGTTCGGAGCCTCGGCATGGGGCGACGAGGCCGCCGATCCCTGAAATCCCGAGCCGCCTCCGGCGAACCGGGACAGCCCGAAGATGGCCCCGTCCGGCGGCAGCGGCTTGCCCATGACATAGTCGGGCAGGGCCTGCTCCAGAATGGCAGCAAGGGACACCGCGCTGTGCATGGCGAAGACGAAGGCGTTCTCGTGCCCCGGAATCCGGTCGTAAATGGGGTAGGCGTCCTTCGGCCACACGCGCAGCCCGGTCCAGAACCGCAGGATGCGCTTGCGTTCCAGCTCCGGCCAGACACGGACGGCCCATTGCGCGTTGGCGGCGAGCACTTCTGGGGTGAGCCTCCTGTCCATGCCCATGTTCTCGTGGGCCGCGCCGATCATTACCGTGCCCCCGAAGGTACGGGCGATGCCGAGCAGGGGGATGGGGAGGACATCGGCGGGGATGCGCTCCAGGAGCATCACCTGGCTCTTGTTGGGGAAGACGGGGATGTCCGTACCGAGCTGCGCCGCGAGCTTGCGGACGCCGAGCCCGGCGGCGAGCACGGCCTTGCCGCATTCCAGCGTCCGGCCTCCGCAGACGACGGTATAGCCCTTGCCGGAGGGCTTCACTTCCGAAACCCGTTCCCCGGCGAACAGCGTGCCGCCGAGCCTGACGAAGCTTTTGCGGAACGCGAACATCAGGTGCAGGGGATCGACGTAGCCGTCCATGTCGGACCAGATCCCTCCGGAAACTTCCGGGCCGAAGGGGACCTTGGGCAACATGCCTTCAAGTTCCTTGCGGGAAAGCACGGAGGCCGGGTACGTGCCGTCCTCGGTTTCAGCCCGGAGCTTTTCGATGAACTGGGCGCGCGCCTCAAGCTCGGCTTCCCCGAGGCAGGGGATGATCCCGCCCGTGGGCGCGTAGCCCGTATCGATGCCGGACAATTCCTTCAACTCCGCCGCCAGCTTGCCGTAGGCCCGCGAGGAGGCGAAGCCCCAGCGCACGAACTGCGGGCAGCCGAGCGCCTTGGACTGGCACCAGATCAGGCCCATGTTGGCCCGGGAAGCGCGGGAGAAGGTGGGGACGGCATCCACAAGGCAGGTCTTCACGCCCCGTTTCGCCAGCCCGTACCCGACGGCGGCCCCGGTTACGCCGCCGCCCACGATGACGACGTCGAATGAGGCGTTCATCGGGGTTCCTTCCAGGCCACGCAGTCCATCTCGACCTTGAAATCGTTCATCATATGCCCCTGCACGGTCACGCGGGCCGGGGCGTGTTCGATGGAGAAATACTGGCTGTAGATGCGGTTGAAGATGGCGAAATCGCGGGGATCGTCCAGCCAGACGTTGACTTTGACCACATCCTCGGGGCCGTAGCCTGCCTGACGGAGGGTCTTCATGAGGTTGTCCAGCGTCTGCCGGGCCTGTTCCGCGATGCCGCCGACCACAAATTCCCCTTCGGCGTTTTTCGGGACCTGACCGGCGACGAACAGCCAGCCGTCCGCCTTCACCGCCTGCGAAGCGGGCACGCCGCCCTGCTTGGGCAGACCGAAACGCTCAATGCCTCCCATAAACTCCTCCTCTCAAGTTTGGGGCGGGCGGTTGCCCGTCACACCCACTGGTTCCGCCGCACGCAAAAGGCCGCGTAGGCGATCAGGGAATTGATATCGTAAACCGGGACGGAAACCGCCTCCTGCACGGTCCGGGCGAATACGCTCAGGTCCGTGCATTCGAGCAGCAGGGCGTCCAGCGGCTGCCCGGCCGTCCTGGCGGGCGCGGCGGCCCCCAGCGCCGCTTCGCCGCGGCTGCCCCGATCTCCGCGCCCACGGCGTCCGTGTCCATGACGGGCGCGGCCCCTTCCAGAATGGTCTTCCGGAAAACCGGGAAATTCTCCATGCCCGCGATGGCCAGGGCGTCGATCTGGGCGTCGGGAACGCCCGCCTGCCGGAAATGCTCGGGCGTCAGCGAGCCGGAATGCGCGGTGAGCACGCCGATGCGGCAGCCCGGGCCGTGCAAGGTATGGATGAGCGGGATCTGGACAAGGCTGGACATGAGCACCGGGACGGAAACGGCGCTGGCCACGGCCTTCTGAAACAGGGCCATGAAGCCGCAGCTTCCGGCGATGGCTTTGACCCCGTCCCGCTCAAGTTCGCGGGCGGCGTCGACGAACAGCGTTTCGAGCTGCGCCGAGGTGCTGGACAGGATTTCTTTGGCCCCGACGCCGCGCAAGACCCGGCAGACAACGGGGAAATCGAAGGTAAGGGGATTTCTGAGCTGCCCCGGAGGTTTTGGGAACAACGTATCAAGGCAGAGGATGCCGATTGGGGTGTCGTAGTACAGGTAACCGCTGGGTATCCGCATAGTGCACTCCCGTGGGCGCTGGCGCCGGATGAAGGGCCGGATAATTTATCATAATATGATAAAGGTGTTACAATATGATTTGAGTAGCGGTTTTATAAGCCTTCGTCAAGGCGCGCGGCGGCGGGGAAAGAAGAAAAAAGTATCATGAAGCCGTTACCGATAAAGCATTTTTCTCTTTTTCCTCCCTCTAATACGCTTACTTGTATAGTTATTTTTATAATGCCCCACCAATGCTCAAAAAGGAACGATCCGATACGGCGGGGTTCCAAAAGCAGGGCGGAAGCGGAGTGACGGAACGCGGCGAGAAAGCCGCGCCCTGAAAGGCGAAACCGGCCCGAAAGTGGGACGGAGCGGGATGATAGGGGAACGGCGAAAGGAATGGGCGGGACGAATCGGAAGCCGGAAGGCGGAGAACCGAAGAGGGCCGACACCGGGAGTTGCGGCCCCTGCGGAGATCGGGCACCCGGCCCGGGGCGATAATGCCCGCCCCCGGAAGGAAGGGGACGCGCAAGCGCCGGGGATGCGGGTTACCTTCCAGCCGCACGCTGGAGGGGGAGCGGCGGACACCGCAAATGGGCCCGGCGTGGGGGGATCAGGACAGGGCGCTTTGCAGTTCTTGAATGATTTTCGGTTGATCCTTGTCCCATTGCTCGGAACGGACGGCGTCTATGGCAATGCTCCCCACGGCCTCATTCCCCATGCGCAGGACATGGGAAACGCCGATGGTCCCTTCAAGCAACATCCCTTGGGCCGAGGCATACCCCTTCCGGCGGGCTTCGGCCAGGAAACCGCGCAATGCCGAGAAATCCGTCTTGAGCACGAACCGGATTTCCTGCTCGTTGTGGGTAAGGATCATTTCCGCCTCATCTTCCGGCATGGCGGCTAAAATGGAAAGGGTGGCCGATCCCATGCCGAGCGGGCGGCGGTCGCCTGTTTTATTGAGAAAAACCTGTATGGGATGCCAGCCGTCGAGACGCTCCACGCACACGGCGTCGTAGCCGCTCCGGGCATAGAGGATGGTCGAATAGCCGAAGCGGCGGGATATGCGTTCCGCCAGCGGCAGAAACCGGGCGCGGATAAAGGCGGCGACGTCCATGCGCGGGCTGATGAGGCAGGAATCCCCGATGTGGTATTTCTTGGTGGCCGGGTCGCAGGCCACAAAATTTTTCTGGCGCAGCACCGTCAACAGCCTGTGGACGGTGGCAACGGGGATATCGAGGGACGCGCTCAGCTCTTTGGGGGTTATCATGCGGTCGCCGCAGAGGATCACCTCTTCCAGAATGTTCAGCACGCGATAGACGCTCTGCGCGCCTTTGATGGTCTTTTGGTTGGAATCCATAACCATTCTTGCCGATTGAAGGTTGCAGATACGATGCGCCGTTGGAAAAAGGCGGCCAAAAGGAAACGCGCCGCCCCCGTCCGGGACGGCGTGTGAAGACGGCCGCAACGTTTGAGGAGCCGGTACGGATATCCCGGAAGCCCGCGAGGGCGGCTTCGACGGCACTCCGCCGGGCCGGGGTTCCCGCCGGGGAAGGTTTCGCCGTACTCCAGCGACACCCCCGCAGGCACCCTTGCGGAAACCGCCGCCCCATTTTCCGGTGCGCGGGGTGTCCGCCTCTTTTCCGGGCATTCCCTATGCCATTTCTTGCAATAACTTGTTTGTACTGTCAATATTACCGCATGATAGAATGCTTCAACGCCGATTGGCCTTGAGGCGGCAGGAAAGCATTGCGGGGATCCCCTTCCCAAAACCTGACGGCCTGCGCGCCTGTTCCCCCTCTCCTCATCTTTTTGTTTCTCCAGAACCCATACCGGATGCCGCCCACGCTTTCCCGTCCCCCCACGCTTTCACGCGGCAGCCTCAACGTACTACACGGAACTTCTTCATTTCTTTTCATATATCGCTTGTGCGAAATGTGCATTTTTCTCTTGCCTTTTGCTCACGGCCGGAGTATCAGAAAATTATAATTCAATATTAAACTTTTTAATATAAAATTATGGAGGTCCGCATGGCCGCACAACTGCTGTTACAGCATGTGAAAACACCGTCCGGCGTTTGTGCCGACATACTCGTCGATGCGGGACGGATTGTCCGGATCGCGCCCGATCTGCCTCCGTCCCTCGCGGACACCCGCCTGGATGCCGAAGGGCACATGGCGGCGCCCGGTTTCGTCAACGCCCATATCCATCCGGCACAGACATTTGTGGGCGGACCGTGGGTCGACTACGACTATGCGGATACGGTCCCGGGGCGTGCGAAGGCGGAAGCCGAATACCTCGCCAACCACGGCCGCATGAACAGCCTGAGGAATTGTTACGTGCAGTTCCGGGAAGCGATCCGGCGCGGTACGACCCATGTGCGGGGCCACATCGACGTGGGCGTGTTCGGGCTTGCGGAGCTTGAAGACGCGGCCCGCGCCCGGGAAGTCTTCCGGGACGTGCTGGACATCGAGTATGTCGCCATGCCCTCAAACGGCATCCTGAACATGAAGACCGATCCCGAACAGACCATTGCCGCGGCCCTGCGCGCGGGAGCCTCCAGTATCGGCGGGGCCGACCCCTGCGACCGGGACCGCGATCCCGTGCGCTCCGTGGAGCTGACCCTGCGTCTGGCCGCCGAACACGGCGCCAAAGTGGATCTGCACCTGCATGAGTTCGGTTCGATGGGCCTTTTCTCGCTCGATCTGCTCTTCAAGAAAATCCGGGAATACGATCTCCGCGACCGCGTGACCATCAGCCACGCGTGGTGCCTCGCCAACCTCCCCGACACCAGGTACCAGCCCATAGCCGAAGCCTTTCAGGAGCTCGGCATCGGCATCATCACCCACGTCCCCGGCCACGTCCCCTTCCCCTCCCTCAAGCAGGCCCGGCGCTGGCAGGTCCGTTACGGCGTCGGTACGGACAACATGCGCAACCTCTGGGGGCCCTACGGCATGAACGACATGCGCGAGCGGGTCATGCTGCTGGCCTACCTCAGCGACTTCCGCCGCCGTGAGGATCTGGAACTGGCTTACGACGCGGGCACATACGGCAGCGCGTCCGTGCTGGGCCTGCCCGACTACGGGCTGTCGGAAGGCTGTTGGGCGGATATGGTCGTGTTCCCCGTCGAAAACAGGGCCTGCGCCCTGCTCGAAGGCCCCATGCCCCGGTTTGTGATCAAGCGCGGCGTCCTTGTCGCACGGGACGGCGAGTTGACGGACGCCGTCCCGCCGTGCCCGGAATAACCCTCGGTCCCTTCCACATCAGGAGAACGCGTATGAAGCCCTTTTTCGACATGTCCTTACTGATCGCATTCGGATTCTTGTCTCTGCTTCTCCTCCTCGGCGTCCTGCTTCGGGCCAAGATCAAGTTTCTCCAGAATTTTATGGTTCCCGCCTGTCTCACGGGCGGGGTGATCGGCTTTTTCATCCTCAACACCACGGGCTTTCCGCAGGTCCAGCCCGAACTGTACCCGGCGCTGGCCTACCACTTCTTCACCATTTCCTTCGTCTGCATCGGCTTGAGGGGCATGAGCAAGGTCGACCAGAGCAAGGGCTCCGCGACCAAGGAAATGGTGCGCGGTTCGATCTGGCAGGCGCAGATGTTCTACATGGGCCTCTGTTCGCAGCTCATCCTCGCGACGGGCATCGTCTATCTGCTCAACGCGCTGACCGGGCGGGATTATCTTGAATCCATCGGCTTCCTCGCGGCGCAGGGGTTCGCGGCGGGGCCGGGGCAGGCCATTTCCACCGGGCTGGTCTGGGAAAAGTTCGGACATTCCGGCATGGGGCAGCTCGGGATGACCTTCGCTGGGGCTGGCTTCATCGTGGCGTTCGCCATCGGCGTGCCGCTGGTGCGCTGGGGCGTGCGGAAGGGGCTGAACACCTACCCCGTGGGCAGCGTCCCGGAAGAAGTGAAGACCGGCCTGCTCGCACCGGAGAACCGGCCCTGCGGCCTGCGCCAGGTCACGCAGAACTCCAACGTCGATTCGCTGGCCCTCCAGCTGGCGCTGGTGCTGGGCGCATGGATGCTGGCCTATTACGCCGTCGAGGCCGTGGCTACGCGCGTCCCCCCGAGCATCGGGGGGACCATGTGGGGGCTGTTCTTCCTGATCAATATGGTATCCGGGATGCTGATCCGCTTCGTGATGCGGAAGCTCGGCATCGTCCATCTCATCGACGGCGACTCCATGACCCGCCTGACCGGGTGGATGATGGAATTCCTGCTGCTCAGCACCCTCATCGGCATCAAGTTCGCGGTGGTGAAGGACTACATCCTCCCCATCATCGTCCTTTCCCTCATCCTCGCCGTCTTCACCCTGTTCTTCATCCTGTACTTCGGGCGCCGCGTCCCCGGCTATTCCTTCGAGCGGACGGTCATGATGTTCGGGACCTGCACGGGGACCATCCCCACCGGGCTCATCCTGCTGCGCATGGTGGACAGCGAGCTGAAGACCACGGTTTCCGTGGAGGCGGGCATGTGGAACATGGCCGTGTTCATCTTCTTCTACGTCAATTTCATTTTCCACGGCTACGTCGTCTACGGCTGGGGGATGCCCGCCACGCTCGGGCTCTTTGCGCTGACGTTCCTCGCCAACTACATCATCCTGAGGGTGTTCAAGCTGATCGGGCCTAAGCAGTTCTAGATCCGGCAGCACCTATGGCAAAGCCCCCGGAAAACGCTTTCCGGGGGCTTTTTTCAATGGATGCCCTCAACGGGCCTTGCGGGGACGCGGCCTAGACTTCCCCGCGCTCTTCCAGATCCAGCAGGATGCGCTTCAAGAGCGTCCGAAGCTGCTCCTTTTCTTCCGGGGAAAGCATGGTAAGCAGCCGCTTTTCCATGTCCGTCTGGGCGAGGAACGACTCGCGGGCCATCTCCAGCCCCTCCGGGGTCAATTCCACAAGGACGTTCCGACGGTTCTCCCGATCCGCATTGCGCCGGATCAGCCCCTTTTCCTCAAGGTGATCCATGACGTTGGTGATCGCCCCCGGAGTCCTGTAGGCCTGTTTCGTGATGTCTTTCGGATTGAGCGTATACGGTGGCCCGGCATGAAGCAGCGCCGACAGCACGTCGGCCTCTCCGTTCTTGATGCCGAAGGGCTTCATTGTTTCCGTACTTTTATGGTTATGATAGCGCGCGATACGGAGAATCCTGCCGAGGATGCTTTCAAGCCCGATGCCGGGAAACACCGTTTCCCATCGCTCGTTGCGGCGTTGCGTGTAATCTTTGGGCATGAACTCCCTCATAAGATAAAAAGATTTTCAACCGGCAAGCAGACCATACCTCAGAACACCACGCGCGGGCAAACAAAAACAGCGCCGGAGAATGCCGCATCCTCCGTGATCCCACCTTTCCGGAACGCAAGCGATATACTGCATCCTCCGTATCGGGCGTGGCGGCCTCAGCCGTCACGCCTCACCGCAGTGGCGCGGAAGGAAACCGATGCCGGGGATTCCGCCAGCCCAGACGCCTGAGCCAATGGCCGTGGAGAAAAGCATTCGTATTCCGAAGCGGCCCGGGGACGGAACGCTTCAGATTGTTCCTTCAAATTTTCGTTTTAAGGCATTTTAAAAAAATCTTTGACTCGTAATTTCATGGAAGGCCTAAAGAAGCGTAAACGGCGCGCTGGACGCCTGAACAGGAAAACAGCTTTGGGGGCGGTTTGCTATTTATCTTAATAAGTGTTAAGTTAAATAGAGAATCAACCGGAACCCTAGGGCTTGGCATGGCAACGCTCCCTGAAGTTATCTCCAACGGAGAACTCCCTGTCTTGGACGACTGGGAGCCTCTTAGCAGAAAACGGATACTGCGGTACTTTGACCGAAGCCTCGAATACGCGGACGTCTCGGCCTACGTATCCGCACAAGGTGAACTGCTTCCCGACGAGCGCATCATCCTTGTTTTCCTCAATGCCGTTTACACGCAATCGCTGGCGACCGTGGAACTGTATTGCCGCTATGTCGTCGAGCTGTTGAACTACGCCCGGAAGCCTTCGTTCTCCGTTACGGCCCGTGATGTCGAAAGCTATATCAGGCAATGCAGGATGAAAGGCCTCAAGCCCCGTTCGGTGAATACGATTATCGGAGCTCTGAAAAGTTACTTCAAACGGCTGGCAGACACGGGCGCCATTGCCCTGAACCCCACGGCATTCATTAAAAAACGGAAGGACGGCGCGGGGATTTCACTCCCCGGGAACCTCACGCACAGCCTTTCTGAATCGGAGATGCTGCTCCTGTTCGACCGCCTTGCGGAACACGGAGCCCCGCGGCGGGACATTCTCCTTCTGAAGACTCTCTTTATGACCGGATTGCGCGGCGAAGAGGCCGTTTCCCTCTGCTGGAAAGACGTCACCGTCTGGCAGGGGCAACGCTATTTCAATGTCCTGGGCAAGGGCTCAAAGGAAAGGCGCATTTATCTTCCTGATGAAATTGACGAAGGCCTTAACGAATATGGAAAACTGACCGGGACGTCTCCAAATCAGCCCATCTTTGGAAACCTCAGAAAACCATCCCGGCGGATCGGACGCCACGCCCTGTACCATATGGTCAAGAAATGGCTGACGGCACTCATGAACAGGCCGGATGTCTCCCCGCACTGGTTCCGCCACTCCTGTTTTACCTATCTCGCCAGCAAGGGGGTCCGCCTTGAAAGCATACAGGCGCTTGCGGGACATGCTTCCATCGACACGACCATGCTGTACAACGAAGCGGCGCAGCTGATGGTCCCGGCGGGGACCGCCTTCAATAAATCCCATTCATATGAACCAATAAAAAGAATAGAATAAGGCTGAGCAGCTCCCAGATCCACTGGATTCAGGCTTCACATGGTTCGGGAGATTCCTCTTCCCAAAACCAATGGGAGGGGAACCGCCCAGTGGTCCATCCTTTCGGGAACATGCGCCATCGCCATAGCAGAGGCCCCGCTCGAAGTTCCGGGCAGGGCCTCTTTGCGCATGTTCATCTGATATGTTCACCATAGCGAGGCGCGTCCTTTTGTACACGGAATAGCCTAACGGATCGAAAGCAAACGATTCTTTCGGATGAAGCCTTTCCCCTTATCCACAAAAGTATCCCCCTTCATGCCGGATGAAGGAGGACGCGGGAAACGTCAGGAAACCACGGCGGCACCCGGCTACTGCAACAGCCCGAAGAGGAAAACCCGCTGGTTTCCCTCCATACGGCAAACGACGCCCTTTCTGTTTTGCCCGCGATCCGCAAAACCGCAGGCAAACCACGACGTATCGCCTTTACCCGTTTCGCCGCCAGGCGGTGCGCTCCCTTGCCGTGGAACACCGCGCTGGCTGTCCTTGCCTGCCATATGCCCGAACCTGCCAGTTCAGGCCTGTGGCAGGTTTTTTATTTGCCCGGCTGGAAAACGCGGGAAGCCTGCAGCGCCGTCAGGGCGATGAGCTTGCACCGCTTCATGATGGAAGAAGGGACAAGGTATTCGTTGAGGGAGTGGATATGTTCCCCTTCCGGGCCCATGTTGCAGATGGTGGGGACGCCGAGGCTGGAGCTGAAGCCGGCTTCGGACGCGCTGTCGTAATGCTGGCCCTTGATGGACATGCCGAGGAGCTCCCCGGCGTCCTTGACGAGCCCGAAGAGCTTGTCGCCCGCTTCGCAGCGCTCGAAGGGATAGAGGCGCAGCCCGCCGCTGATGGAGGCCGACGTTCCGGGGATCACGGTGCGGGAAACGGCGTCACGGATGCCCGCGACGACCTTTTGCCCGTCCTCAAGCGTCCTGTAGGTCAGATGGATGCGGGATTCGGCCCACGGGGCCACGGAGTTGGCGGAAACCCCGCCGCTGATCAGGCCCGTATTGACGGTGAGCCCACGGTCCAGATCCAAAAAAGTGTCGATCGCCAGCGTCTTGTGCGCGATTTCAAGGATGGCCGAAGCCCCGTCCGCATAACAGCGCCCCGCGTGGGACGCCTTGCCCTGTACTTTCAGGAACATATGGCCTGAACCTTTGCGGGATACGGTAACAAGCCCGCCGGGGCCGCCGGGTTCCGAGTTGATGGCGGCGCGGGCGCCGGGCAAGACCTGCGCCAAGGTCCGGGAAGCCGAGGGGGAGCCCAGCTCCTCATCGGGCGAGAACATGAG
>OGPD01001107.1_pt1 | contig 23573 bp, 17 predicted proteins | sample 1552861 | NCBI WGS metagenome assembly OGPD01 (sample SAMEA2580280, study PRJEB22360) | human gut metagenome | biome: human gut; feature: human-associated habitat; material: faeces | place: Denmark | collected 2008/2010
TCTCTTACTTCTTAAGCTTTTTCTGTGCCGTAGAAAGCATCAGCTTAATACGGTTCAGCTGGTTCACCTCAGAAGCACCCGGATCATAATCGATAGCCACGATATTGGCATCCGGATGATCATGTCTGATTCTCTTTATAACTCCCTTACCCACAATATGGTTCGGTAAGCAGGCAAATGGCTGCGCACAGATGATGTTTGTGACGCCCTCATTGATGAGCTCAAGCATCTCACCTGTCAAAAACCAGCCCTCACCGGTCTGATTACCGCAAGAAACGATAGGAGAAGCATACTCTGCGAGATCCTGCACGTGAGCGGTTGGTTCAAAGTGCTTACTCTTAGCCAGCTCATCCCTAGCATCCTTTCTGAGCCACTCGAAGAAGGCGATAAGTCGGTTGTTCATAAACTTGGCTTTCTTAGAAGCACCAAGATAGTCAGCCTTGAAATTCGTGTTGTAGCAGCAGTAGAGTAAGAAATCAGTCAGATCAGGCACTACAGCCTCGGCTCCTTCAGCTTCGAGCAGGTCAACCACATAGTTGTTTGCTGCAGGCAGGAATTTGACGAGAATCTCACCGACCACGCCGACACGCGGCTTAACCTCATCTGTCATAGGCAGATTGTCGAAATCCCTTATGATTTCGCGGCACATCTTTTTGTATTTCTTGTGAGAGAGCATCTTTGTGTTGCCGACAAAGTCGATGACTCTCTTTTTCCACTTCTCATGGAGTGCATTGGCACTTCCAGGCTCTTTCTCATAAGGACGTACCCTGTAGAGACAGCGCATAAAGATATCGCCAAACTCAAGTGCATACAGTCCGTGCTGGATGAGGCTTGGAGTAAACTTAAAGCCCGGGTTTTTCTCGAGACCTACCATGTTGATTGAGATAACAGGTACATCAGGATATCCGGCTTTTTCGAGGGCTCTACGGATAAAACCGATGTAGTTTGTTGCACGGCATCCGCCACCTGTCTGTGAGATGAGGATGGCTGTGTGTGTCATATCATAGTTGCCTGATTTGACGGCTGCCATAATCTGTCCTACGACGATAAGTGAAGGGTAGCAGGCGTCGTTGTTTACGAACTTAAGTCCCACGTCCACACATTCCCTTGCAGGGATATCCGGTATGACCATATTGTAGCCGGCTGCCTTAAAGGCCGGCACGAGAAGGTCAAAGTGTATAGGTGACATCTGAGGGCAGATGATGGTGTAGTTGTCCTTTTTCATCTGCTCGGTGAATACAACACGCTCGTAGTTAGACGGTTTTAAGTCACGCTTTTCATGCTTGGCTTCCTTGACTCTTATGGCGGCAAGGAGCGAGCGGATACGGATTCTTGCTGCGCCCAGGTTGTTTACCTCATCGATCTTCAGGCAGGTGTATATCTTGCCGGAGCCTGTCAGGATATCATTTACGCAGTCGGTTGTGACAGCGTCGAGACCACAGCCAAACGAGTTGAGCTGGATTAAGTCAAGGTCATCACGGGTCTTTACAAAGTTGGCTGCTGAGTACAGTCTGGTGTGGTACATCCACTGATCCATGACGATGAGAGGTCTCTCAAGCTCGCCCAAATGGGATACTGAGTCCTCTGTCAGCACACAGATGCCATAGCTTGTGATGAGCTCAGGGATACCGTGGTTGATTTCCGGGTCCACATGGTACGGACGGCCTGCGAGCACGATTCCGCGACGTCCGGTGTCCTCCATGTAGTCGAGCACTTCCTCGCCCTTTCGCTGTATCTCAAGCCTTGTCATTGCAAGCTCCTTCCAGCCTGCGGCTACCGCATCACGAATCTGTGACTCAGGCAGATTGAAATCGCCTTTTGAGAAGGTGGCTACGAGCTGCTGTGAGATAGTTTCCTCACTCTCAAATGACATAAACGGATTTATGAATTTAACCTCGCCTGAGGTAATCTCGTCCACGTTGTTTTTGATATTCTCAGAGTATGATGTGACAATAGGGCAGTTGTAGTGATTGTTTGCATCAGGAAACTCCTTGCGCTCATATGGCACTGCCGGGTAGAAAATAAAATCTACATTTTGTTTTATGAGCCAGCTTATATGACCATGTGTGAGCTTTGCAGGGTAGCACTCTGACTCACTTGGGATGGAGTCGATACCCATCTCATAAATCTTTCTGGTAGATTGTGGTGACAGCACTACAGAAAAGCCGAGACGTTTGAAAAATGTAGCCCAGAACGGATAGTTCTCGTACATATTCAAGGCTCTTGGGATGCCGACTGTACCGTGTGGAGCATCCTTTGGGTCAAGTGGCTCATAGTCAAATATACGCTTGTTCTTGTATTCAAAAAGATTTGGGATGTTATCCTTGTTCTTCTCCTTGCCCAGACCCTTTTCACAGCGGTTTCCTGTGATGTACTGTCTGTTGTCGGAGAATTTGTTTATAGTCAGAAGACAGTGGTTTGTACAGCCCTGACAGCGTGCGAGCTTTGTGGTGTAGGTAAGCTCGTTTATCTGGTCGATTGTGAGCATTGTTGTCTTGTAATCAGCCTCATGGCGCTCACGTGCGATGAGTGCGGCACCAAAGGCACCCATGATACCTGCGATATCAGGCCTTGTGGCATGTACACCTGCTATTTTTTCAAAGCTTCTAAGAACGGCATCATTGTAGAAGGTACCGCCCTGGACTACGATATTTTCACCGAGGTCGCTTGCATCAGAAAGCTTGATAACCTTGAAAAGTGCATTCTTTATTACTGAGTAGGCAAGTCCTGCTGATATATCTGCGACAGATGCGCCCTCCTTCTGGGCCTGCTTTACCTTTGAGTTCATGAAAACCGTACATCTGGTTCCGAGGTCAATAGGGTTCTTTGCAAAAAGGGCTTCCTTTGCAAAATCCTGAACAGAATAGTTTAAAGATTTTGCGAAGGTTTCAATAAATGAGCCGCAGCCTGAAGAACAGGCCTCGTTGAGCTGTACTGAGTCGACGGTCTGGTTCTTTATCTTGATGCACTTCATGTCCTGTCCACCGATATCGAGGATACAGTCTACCTTTGGGTCGAAGAATGCTGCTGCGTAGTAGTGGGCTACAGTCTCAACTTCGCCGTCGTCCAATTTTAAAGCTGCCTTTAATAAAGCCTCTCCGTAGCCTGTAGAGCAGGAGTGTACGATGTGTGCATCCTCAGGAAGCTTTGCGTAAATCTCCTGGATAGAACGGATGGCTGTCGCTAGAGGGCTTCCGTTGTTGTTGCTGTAGAATGAGTATAAAAGGTCTCCGTCCTCGCTTACGAGAGCGATTTTGGTGGTGGTTGAGCCTGCATCTATTCCGAGATAGCAGTTGCCCTTGTATGTAGAAAGGTCACCGGTCTTTACGTGATTGTTGCCGTGACGCGTTGTAAATTCATCGTAATCAGCCTGATCCTTAAAAAGAGGCTCCATACGTGCCACCTCAAATTCCATCTTTATGCCGTTTGAGAGGCGGTCGATTAAGGATGAGAGTGTGGTGACAGAGTTGTCTTTATAGTTTAATGCAGAGCCTATTGCTGCAAACAGATGAGAGTTCTCAGGAACGATAGTGTGCTCGTCATCGAGATTTAAGGTTCTGATAAATGCTGATTTAAGTTCTGACAAAAAGTGCAGAGGACCGCCAAGGAAAGCAACATGTCCCTTGATTGGCTTACCGCAGGCGAGGCCACTGATGGTCTGGTTTACCACGGCCTGAAAGATTGAAGCGGATAAATCCTCGCGTGTGGCTCCCTCATTGATGAGAGGCTGGATATCTGTTTTGGCAAATACTCCACAGCGGGCTGCGATAGGGTAGATGGCCTTGTAGCTTTTTGCGTATTCATTTAGTCCTGTAGCGTCTGTCTGGATGAGAGAAGCCATCTGGTCGATAAATGAGCCTGTACCGCCGGCACATATGCCGTTCATACGCTGTTCCACGTTACCGCCCTCGAAGTATATGATTTTGGCATCCTCGCCACCTAGCTCTATTGCCACATCGGTCTGTGGAGCATAGTGTGTGAGTGCGGTAGATACAGCTATAACCTCCTGTACGAATGGCACCTCAAGGTGCTTTGCAAGAGTGAGTCCGCCGGAGCCTGTTATCATAGGACAAACTGAAAGGTCACCTGTCTTGTCGTAGGCCTTTCTGATAAGGGACTCAAGTGTCTCCTGTATATTTGCAAAATGACGCTCATAATCGGAAAAGAGGATATTGTCATCGGCGTCAAGAAGTGCAATCTTGACGGTTGTTGAGCCGATATCAATGCCCAACTTATGTAAGCTGTTATTTTCCATAGTGGTTCCTCCATAATGTATTACTTATATGTTTTTATATATCTTTCTTCTTATTAAAATATATAATTGTTCTATTATCAAAACAGAGATTATTATACGACAGATATCGACAAATTACAATGACTATAATTATAAAGAATTTGTGAATAATTCGCAGTCTCGTTGACAAAGTATGATTTAACTATCATAATAAATTTTGTAATAACCGCTGCCCTTTGCACTATAGTGTAAAAGGCAGCAATAATATGACAGGAGGATGCAGATACGTGGTTTTATTGCATCGTGATGTAACCACTGCTTGTCACATAATGGTGTGAGCAGCAGTGAAATGAACCATGTCTGCTAAAATGTATGAACTGGCTTAACAAACTAGAACAAAAATATGGAAGTAAAGCGATTCCGAATATCACTAGAATATTTATCGCTGCGAATCTGATAGGCAGTGTGCTGCTTTTGACAAAGGGAGATGTTGTCCTTTATTATCTGCAGTTTTCAGCCTCTGCTATTTTGCACGGACAGGTATGGCGTCTTATAAGCTGGATTTTTGTGCCGAGCGGCAGCATATCATTTTTACAGCTTTTATTTATATTCTGTCTGTGGACGCTTGGAGACAGCATGGAGTCATATCTTGGCTCTTTTAGGATGAATGTGTACTTTTTCGGAGGCTTTTTGCTGTATGATATAGTAGGAATGCTTGCATTTGCAGTGACACATGTATCCATCAATCTGACTATGTACTATATACTTATAGCTATGTATCTGATGCTTGGTCTTTTGATGCCGGAGGCAGAGGTGAGGCTTTACTTTGTGCTTCCTATAAAGATGAAGTGGATGGTGCTTGTTTACTTCGTGATGTTTGCATATGATGTGTATACCTATATGAGCTTTGGATGGCAGATTGGATTGGCATACGGCTCAGAAATCGTACTTGCACTTATAAATCTGTTGGTATTCATTTATGGCTGCAAGCACAGGCTCTCATTCAGACAGAATATGCACCAGAAGAGGAGAAAGGCACAGTTTAAGGCTCAGTTTTCCGAACCTCGCCCGGGAAGTGGCATCTCACGTCACAAGTGCTATATATGCGGCAGAACGGAATTGTCAAATCCTGAATTAACATTCAGATACTGCTCGAAGTGCACCGGCAACAAGGAATACTGTCAGGATCATCTGTTTACACATACGCACGTATAATATACATGTACTACTTTTTCTAATTCATTGACAAAGTAAACTGATGAATTTATAATGGACACAGTATTATTTTCGGAGGAACATTTATGGAGAACGAGGCAACAGTTTCGAAAAATTTTATTGAACAGATTATTGAGAAGGACTTGGCTGAGGGTCATTGCAAGACTGTAAAGACCAGATTCCCACCGGAGCCAAACGGTTATTTGCATATCGGCCATGCGAAGTCTATTCTTTTAAACTATGGACTGGCAAAGAAGTATGACGGACAGTTCAATCTCAGGTTTGATGATACAAACCCTACCAAGGAGCGTCTGGAGTTTGTAGAGTCTATCGAGGCCGATGTTAAGTGGCTTGGTGCTGACTGGGCTGACAGGAAGTTTTTTGCATCCAATTACTTCGACAAGATGTATGAGTGTGCAGTAGGACTGATAAAGAAGGGAAAGGCATATGTATCTGATCTGACACCTGATGAGATAAGAGAGTATAGAGGTACACTCACAGAGGCCGGCAAGGAGGATCCATACTCAAAGAGAAGTGTTGAGGAAAACTTAGACCTTTTTGAGCGCATGAAAAACGGTGAGTTCGAGGATGGCACAAAGGTGCTTCGTGCGAGAATTGACATGAGCTCTTCAAACATCAATATGAGAGATCCGATTCTTTACCGTGTGGCTCATATGACACATCACAATACAGGTGATAAATGGTGTGTATATCCTATGTATGATTTTGCTCATCCTATAGAGGATGCTATCGAGGGTATCACACATTCTATATGTACTCTTGAGTTTGAAGACCACAGACCACTGTATGACTGGGTGGTTATTGAATGTGGATTTAAGAATTCTCCTGAGGAGTCGCCAAAGCAGATTGAGTTTGCAAAGCTCTATCTGACAAATGTTGTAACAGGAAAGAGATATATCAAGCGTCTTGTGGAGGACGGCATCGTTGATGGCTGGGATGACCCGAGGCTTGTTTCTATAGCAGCGCTCAGACGCAGGGGCTTCACACCGGAGTCTATCCAGAATTTTGTTGATCTGTGTGGTATATCAAAGGCTAACAGCTCTGTTGACTACGCTATGCTTGAGTATTGTATCCGAGAGGATTTAAAGGCTAAGCGTCCTCGTATGATGGCTGTGCTTGATCCGGTCAAGGTGATTATCGACAATTACCCTGAGGGACAGGTTGAGTATCTTGAAGTGGACAATAACGTGGAGAATCCTGAGCTTGGAAAGAGAAAGGTTCCTTTCACCAGAGAGCTTTATGTGGAGAGAGAGGACTTCATGGAGGAGCCACCGAAGAAGTATTTCCGTATGTTCCCTGGCAATGAGGTGCGTTTCATGAATGCTTATTTTGTGAAGTGCAATAGCTGTGTGAAGGACGAAAACGGCAATGTTACAGATATTCACTGTACATATGACCCGGCATCAAAGGGTGGCAACAGTCCTGATGGCAGAAAGGTCAAGGGAACTATCCACTGGGTTTCAGCCGAGTATGGAAAGCAGGTAACTGTACGTCTTTACGAGAATATCGTAAATGAGGAGCTTGGAGTGTACAATGAGGACGGAAGCTTAAATCTTAATCCTAATTCACTCACAGTGCTTGATAACTGTGTAGTGGAGCCGGAGCTTATGAGTGCCAAGGCTTATGACAGCTTCCAGTTTGTCAGAAATGGCTTCTTCTGCGCGGATTGCAAGGACTCAAAGGATGGACAGCCTGTATTTAACAGAATCGTCTCATTAAAGAGCTCATTCAAGCTTCCGACAGCTAAATAGTTTTTGACTAAAAATAAACAGAAGAGAAGAATAGAGGTAAAATATGGATTTAAAGTCAGGTATTGACAAATTCGGTTTAAATCCTGAAGACATAAATGATCTGTATGATGAGGATAAAGCAGCTGCCACCGGGGATGCTCCGGTGGCAGCTGCTGTTCAGACAGAGGATGAAACGGATTTTGTTTTTGCAAAGAATATAACATGTCCGGTGTGTGATCAGAGTTTTCAAACACTGACGGTACGGACATCAAAGATCAGGTTTGCTGGCTCTGATGATGATTTCAGACCGGTTTACAAGGGAATTGATACAATAAAGTATGGTGTCACATCGTGTCCGCATTGTGGTTATAGTGCGATGAATGGCGACTTTGTACATGTATCGAGTACACAGATAAGGCTGCTTAAGGAGCAGGTTGCTGCCAAATTTAAGCCCGGCAGCAAGTCGGTGCCTTTGTTATATTCGTATGATGAGGCAATAGACAGATTTAAGCTGGCACTTTTTTCAGCGATTGTTAAAAGGGCTATGTATAGTGAAAAGGCATATATTTGTCTTAAGCTATCCTGGCTTTATCGCGGTTTAATCGAACAGCTTACGGCTGATGGTATCTCAACGGAAAGTGAAGAGCTTGTAAGTGCACAAAAGGCAGAAAAATATTATTATAAGCAGGCTCTTGATGGAATGACAAGAGCGGTTGCGACTGAGCATTTCCCTATATGTGGTATGAATCAGGATACGGTTGATTTGCTTTTGGCTCAGATGAATTATAAGCTTGACCATTGGGATGTGGCTTCAAAGCTCATTGCAAGGGTGCTTATATCAAAAAGTGCTTCTAGACACATTAAGGATAAGGCACTTGATTTAAAGAATGAAATTATTAAAAAAATAAGAGATGTGAAATAATTGCTGTTATTTCACATCTCTTTTTCTTTTATTTGTTGTAACAATTAATTGTTCTTCTTGTTCTCAAGCTCAAGAAGCTTCATTGCACGCACCTTGAGTGGCAGACCAAACAGTGTGATGAAACCGTCTGCATCATGGTGGTCATATAAATCTCCTGTAGTAAAGCTTGCAAGAGACTCACTGTAGAGTGAATATGGTGAAGTAGTGCCGGCTTTGATGATATTGCCTTTATATAATTTGAATTTAACTTCTCCAGTTACATATTCCTGTGTTGACTCTACGAAAGCCTGGATTGCTTCACGAAGTGGTGTGAACCATTTTCCTTCGTATACTACCTGAGCGAGCTTGTTGCCCATTTCTTTCTTGACCTCCATTGTGGCACGGTCAAGGCAGAGCTCCTCGAGCTGGTCATGTGCCTCCATGAGGATTGTTCCACCCGGAGTCTCATATACACCACGTGATTTCATACCTACTACACGGTTCTCAACGATATCGATGATGCCGATGCCGTGCTTGCCGCCGAGACGGTTGAGCTCTCTGATGATGTCTGCTACCTTCATCTTTTTGCCGTTGACAGATGTAGGAACACCCTTCTCAAATGTCATTGTAACATACTCACCCTCGTCAGGAGCATGCTCAGGTGTGACGCTTAATACGAGCAGATGGTCATAGTTTGGCTCCTGTGAAGGATCCTCAAGCTCAAGTCCCTCGTGGCTGATGTGCCAGAGGTTACGGTCACGGCTGTAGCTTGAATCTGTGCCGAACGGAAGGTCGATTCCGTGTGCCTTACAGTACTCGATCTCAGCCTCACGTGAATCCATTTTCCAGTTGTCCTGACGCCATGGAGCGATTACCTTGATATCAGGAGCAAGTGCTTTGATACCGAGCTCGAAACGGATCTGGTCGTTTCCTTTACCAGTTGCACCGTGGCAGATGGCTACAGCGCCTTCTTTTCTTGCAATCTCAACGAGCTTCTTTGCGATGCCCGGTCTTGCCATTGCTGTTCCAAGCAGGTATTTGTGCTCATAAACTGCGCCGGCCTGTACACAAGGTACGATGTAGTCTTCACTGAACTCATCACAGATATCCTCTATGTAAAGCTTTGAAGCTCCGGATAATTTAGCTCTCTCATCGAGTCCGTCAAGCTCCTCTCCCTGTCCGCAGTTGATGCAGCAGCAGATTACGTCATAGTCATAAGTCTCTTTAAGCCATGGAATGATAGCAGTGGTATCAAGTCCGCCTGAATAAGCTAATACAACTTTGTCTTTCATAAGTGCGTGTCCTCTTTTCGTTTATTCTTTATGATGGTAACCATTAACTGCTTTTGTGTCTAAAAGCCTTGAATAATTACTTTAGAATAAATATATACCAGTTCTTTACATATTGCAAGTGAAAAAATATACATTATTCATGTATAAATATACATAATTTTGTATAATTTTTCTCTTTACGGATTGAAATTACTGTACTATATTATTATGTATGATGCGTCAGACCTATTTTATATGGTTATGCAGAAATACAATATGAAAAGAGGAAATACTATGATAAAGGCTGGTATTATTGGAGCCACCGGATATGCCGGAGCAGAGCTCGTGAGAATTTTGATGAATCATAAAGAGGTAGAGATTGCATGGTATGGCTCACGAAGCTATGTGGATGAGAATTATGCCGATATCTATGGAAATATGTTTCAGATAGTTGATGCAAAGTGCATGGATGATAATATGGAGGAGCTTGCAGAGTCTGTTGATGTGATTTTCACTGCGACCCCACAGGGCTTTTTGGCAGGCGTGCTCACTGAGGATATATTAAGTAAGGTAAAGATTGTCGATCTGTCAGCGGACTTCCGTATCAAGGATGTAGCCACATATGAGAAATGGTACAAGATTGAGCACAAGTCGCCGCAGTTTATTGATGAGGCTGTATATGGTCTGTGTGAGATAAACAGGGACAAGGTCACAAAGGAGACAAGGCTTGTTGCAAATCCGGGCTGCTATACCACATGCTCCATCCTTACAGCTTATCCGCTTGTGAAGGAGGGACTTATTGACACAGATACACTTATCGTCGATGCAAAGTCAGGCACATCTGGCGCAGGACGTGGTGCAAAGACACCTAATCTGTTTTGTGAAGTAAATGAGAGCATGAAGGCATATGGCGTTGCCTCACACAGACATACACCTGAGATAGAGGAGCAACTTGGATATGCGGCAGGAAAAGAAATCCTTATCAACTTTACTCCGCATCTTGTTCCGATGAACAGAGGAATCCTCGCTACAGAGTATGCGACACTTAAGAAAAAACCTGATGGAACACTTCCTACATATGATGAGATTAAGGCAGTTTACGATAAGTATTATGCAAATGAGAAGTTTGTCAGAGTGCTCAAAAAGGGTGTCTGCCCTGAGACAAAGTGGGTTGAGGGCAGCAACTATGTGGATGTAAACTTTGTGATTGATGAGAGGACCGGCAGAATTATTATGATGGGTGCTCTTGACAATCTGGTAAAGGGTGCTGCAGGACAGGCGGTTCAGAATATGAATCTGTTATTTGGCTTCGATGAGGCAGAGGGACTCAATATGGTTCCTATGTTCCCGTAATAATTAATAATAGGAAAGTAATTATCAGAAAGATGCATTATAATGCTGATAGTTATATAAAAATATAAGGATGATTTAATAAAATGAGTAATGAGAATAAATATGAAATAAGGGTTATGACGATAGATGATTATGACGAGGTGTACAGCCTCTGGCAGACCATCCACGGCTTTGGAATCCGTTCTATTGACGACTCAAGAGAGGGAGTCCTTAGATTTCTTAAGAGAAATCCGACTACGAGTGTTGTAGCGGTAGAAGATGGAAAGATAGTTGGAGCGATACTCTGCGGACACGATGGCAGAAGAGGCTGCCTGTATCATGTATGCGTGGATGAGCATTACAGGAAGTGCGGCATCGGGAAGAGTATGGTGGTTGCCTGCATGAGAGCACTTCAGGCAGAGCATATCAACAAGGTGTCAATCATAGCCTTCAAGGTGAATGAGCTGGGAAACCACTTCTGGAAGGAAGAGGGATGGACATTCAGAGAAGACTTAAACTACTATGATTTCACACTTAACGAAGAAAATATAACAAGATTTAACAAATAAGGAGCAGTACAATGGCAGATAAGAACATGGAACAGGTAATGGAAAAGGCACAGGTGCTCATAGAGGCACTTCCGTATATACAGAGATTTAACAGAAAGATTATCGTTGTAAAGTACGGCGGATCTGCAATGGTTGACGAACAGCTTAAAAAGCAGGTGATCCAGGATGTCACACTTCTCAAGCTGGTCGGCTTCAAGCCTATCATCGTACACGGCGGAGGCAAGGAAATCAGCAAATGGGTAGGAAAGGTCGGCATGGAGCCTGTATTCGTAAACGGACTCAGAAAGACTGATGCCGATACAATGGAGATTGCCGAGATGGTACTGAATAAGGTAAACAAATCTCTCGTTACACTTGTTGAGGAGCTTGGTGTGCAGGCTGTCGGAGTAAGCGGCAAGGACGGAGGTCTCTTAAAGGTTAAGAAAAAGTATTCAAACGGAGAGGATATAGGCTTTGTAGGTGAAATCACCGATGTCAATCCAAAAATTCTTTATGACCTGCTCGAGAAGGATTTTCTTCCAATTGTGTGTCCAATCGGTCTTGATGACGAATACAATACATACAATATCAATGCAGATGATGCAGCATGTGCTATCGCAAGAGCAGTTTCAGCAGAAAAGCTTGCATTCCTCACAGATATCGAGGGTGTATACAAGGATCCTTCAGATAAGAATACACTTATTTCAGAACTTACAGTCTCAGATGCAAAGAAGCTTATAGGTGATGGCTTTATCGGCGGAGGCATGCTTCCTAAGCTTAACAACTGCATAGATGCCATCGATAACGGAGTTTCAAGAGTTCATATTCTTGATGGACGTATCGCGCACTGCTTACTGCTTGAGATATTCACAAACAGAGGAATCGGAACAGCTATTCTTGGAGATTCGGAGGAGAAATTTAACAATGAGCAATAATATGGATAAACAGTCATACATTGATGAGGCAGAAAAGGAACTGCTTCATACCTACAACAGATTTTCACTTGTACTCGATCACGGCGAGGGAGTACATCTTTATGATACAGACGGCAATGCATATCTGGACTTTGCCGCAGGAATAGCTGTATGTGCACTTGGTTACAGTAATGAGCACCACAAGGAGGCATTAAAGGCACAGGTTGATAAGCTTTTACATACATCAAACCTTTACTACAATGCGCCTGTCATCGAGGCGGCAGACAAGGTGCTTAAGGCAAGCAAAATGGACCGTATTTTCTTTACCAACAGTGGTACAGAGGCTATTGAGGGCGCTATCAAGGCTGCAAAGAAATATGCCTTTACAAGAGACGGCCATGCAGGTCATGAGATAATTGCCATGAACCATTCCTTCCACGGAAGAAGCATCGGAGCGCTTTCTGTCACCGGCAATGCACATTATCAGGAGCCGTTTGAGCCACTTATGCCGGGAGTTAAGTTTGCGGATTTCAATGATTTAGAGAGCGTTAAGGCTCAGGTGACAGACAAAACCTGTGCCATTATTATGGAAACTATTCAGGGTGAGGGCGGTATTTACCCGGCAAAGAAGGAGTTTATCGAGGGAGTGAGAGCTCTCTGTGATGAAAAGGATATTCTTCTTATTCTTGACGAGATACAGTGCGGCATGGGCAGAAGTGGCGAGATGTTCGCATGGCAGAACTATGATGTGAAGCCTGATATCATGACCTGTGCGAAGGCACTCGGCTGTGGCGTGCCTGTTGGTGCCTTTCTCATGACACAGAGGGTGGCAGATAAATCCCTCGCACCGGGCGACCATGGCACCACATACGGAGGCAATCCGTTCGTAGGAGCCGCAGTAAGTGCAGTGTTTGATGAGTTTAAGCGTCTTGACATTGTAAGCCATGTAAAGGAGGTTGCACCTTACCTGGAGAAGAAACTTGATGAGCTTGTTGCAAAATACGACTGTCTCACGGCCAGAAGAGGTATGGGACTCATGCAGGGCGTGGAGTGCAGCCTTCCTGTAGGAAAGGTCTCAGCAGAGGCTTTAAATCAAGGCCTTATAGTCATCACGGCAGGCAGCAATGTGCTCAGATTTGTGCCTCCTCTTGTTATCGAAAAGAGTGATGTTGACGAAATGATAGAAAAACTTGAAACAACACTTGTAATACTGTCAAAAAGTCTGTAAAATAAAGAGGACATCGATTTCTCCTTTGAGATTGTGATATTAATCAAAGGAGACCATATGAAAAAAATAATATTATTAAGTGCGTTTATTTTAACAATAGCGTTTGGCCTTTGCGGCTGTAAAAAGGATGATGCCACAGTTCATTTTGCTTCTGAAACGGAGCAGACTGCTGTGGTTTCAAGTGATGTAAACAGACAGACTGCTGATCCCAAGGAGAAGAAAGCTTCATCCGATGGAGAACAGGAGCAGAAGGCAAAAGACACAGCAGATGACACTGATGAATCTACTGAGTGGTGCGTCTATATCTGTGGTCAGGTTGCCAATCCCGGTGTATACAGAGTAAAGCCGGGCGCGAGAGTTTGTGAGCTCGTTGATATGGCGGGAGGCATGCTGGATACAGCTGACAAGAGCTTTTGGAACCTGGCATCAGAGCTGTATGATGGGCAGATGCTGTATTTCCCGACTGTAGAGGAGCTTAAGTCAGATCACATACCTGAGGGCACATATACCACCGGCATAGATGGCTCGCTGATGAAGGGCGGAGCTGAGGAGCATATAGGCGTAAAGGATGGCAAGCTCAATATCAATACCGCAACTGTCGAGCAGCTAATGGCTCTTTCCGGAATTGGTGAGAGCAAGGCAAAGAGTATTGTTGAAGATCGCGCTAAAAATGGATTGTTTTCTTCGATTGAGGATATCACGAGGGTGTCCGGCATTGGTGAAGCGATGTTTAATAAAATAAAAGATGATATAACAGTAAATTAGGAGTGTATAAATGGCAAAAAAAGTGCTGGTCGTTGACGACGAAAAGTTAATTGTAAAAGGAATACGTTTCAGTCTGCTGCAGGATGGCATGGAGGTAGACTGCGCATATGACGGTGAGGAGGCCTTAAATATGGCGAAGGCCAATTCATATGATATGATTCTTTTAGATGTCATGCTTCCAAAGATGGATGGCTTTGAGGTGTGTCAGGCAATAAGGGAGTTTTCTGATGTCCCGATTGTCATGCTCACTGCAAAGGGCGATGACATGGACAAAATTTTAGGACTTGAGTACGGCGCTGATGACTATATCACAAAGCCATTTAATATTCTTGAGGTAAAGGCCAGAATCAAGGCGATCATGCGGCGTACTTCACCGGAACGCGCACCACAGGTACAGTCATCTGTAATTGAAAAGGGTGATATCAAGCTCGACTGTGACAGCAGACGTCTGTTCATAAATGATAATGAAATCAATTTGACTGCAAGAGAGTTTGAACTGCTCGAGATTCTGATCAAAAATGAAAATAAAGTGTACAGTAGGGAGAGCCTTTTAAAGATTGTATGGGGCGAGGATTACCCGGGTGACGTGCGTACGGTTGATGTGCATGTCAGACGTCTTCGTGAAAAGATTGAGGCAAATCCAAGCGAGCCGAAGTACGTTCATACCAAGTGGGGTGTGGGATATTACTACAACCAGAAGTAATACTTTCAGAAAGGTTCTAAAATGTTTAAGAGTAAAGTACATTTTGCATTTTATAAGAGTCTGAAATCCAGGCTGATTTTCATGATTTTTGTTCTCGTTCTGGTACCGGAGGTGGTGCTGTGCTTCGGCATACTTAACACCTACGAGTCCAGAGCGGTTTCAATCCGCGAAAGTGAAGTGCTTAGTCAGGCAAAGATTCTCGCAAACAAGATATCCACAAGTAAATACTTTGATAAGGATGGCAGTGACTTGAGCAATATTGATGCTCAGATTGACACTCTTACTACTATATATGAGGGCCGTGTGCTCATAGTTGACAAGCATTTTAAGATTATTAAGGATACGTACAATTTAGATGATGGCAATACTATTGTCTCAGAGGAGGTTATCAAGACCTTCTCTGCTTCAGAGATTACTAACTATGATTCTAAAAACCACTATATCGAGCTTTCTGTTCCGATAAGCAATCCAAACGACAAGGATTCAAAGATAGAGGGAGCACTTGTTGTAAGTGTGTCGACGGACAATATATCGCTAAATATGTCGTATCTGACACAGATTGCTGTGACGGTTGCTATTATCGCAGGTGCGGTGGTGCTCTTTTTTGGTGTGCTTGTGCTTTTGCACCTTTTTGTTCCGATTAAGAAGCTTTCTGACGAGATATCAGATATTAAGGATGGCTTTGGAAAAGAGCAGCTGGATGTAGATGACTATGCGGAGACTGCTATAATAAGCAGGAATTTTAATGAGCTGATGAGCGGAATGAAGGTCATGGATGAGTCCAGACAGGAGTTTGTATCGAATGTGTCACATGAGCTCAAGACACCTCTTACTTCCATGAAGGTACTCGCAGATTCCATCAACAGCATGGGTGATGAGGCTCCGATTGAGATGTACAGGGAGTTCATGGGAGATATCACAAGCGAGATAGACAGAGAGACAAAGATAATAAATGACCTGTTATCACTGGTCAAGATGGATAAGTCGGCTGCCACGCTGAATATCGAGAGTGTTAATATCAATGACCTGCTCGAGCAGATTATGAAGAGACTTCAGCCGATTGCTGACAAGCAGCAGGTGGAGCTTGTACTCGAGAGCTTCAGACCGGTAACTGCAGAGATAGATGAGGTGAAGCTGACGCTTGCTTTTACAAACCTCATTGAGAATGCAATCAAGTACAATGACAACGAGACCGGTGGCTATGTTCATGTATCCTTAAATGCGGATCATCAGTATTTCTATCTTAAGGTGGAGGACAACGGTATCGGTATACCGGAGGAGTCCTTAGAGCACATCTATGAGAGATTTTATCGCGTGGACAAGTCGCATTCGAGAGAGATTGGCGGTACAGGTCTGGGACTTGCCATTACAAGAAGCTCTATTCTTATGCATAGGGGAGCTATAAAGGCTCACAGTGTGATGGGAGAGGGCACTACCTTTGATGTGCGTATACCGCTCAACTATATTGTATAGGAGGCTTGACGTGAAAAGAATAATTATATTCGTGCTCACTGCAGTAATTCTGCTCTCCATGGGCGGCTGCACAAAGAAAAAAGCAGATAATACGGTTGAGGTATTTTGTCTGAATATGGATGTTACGAGCAGCGTGCCGGAGTCATATGTGCTTAGAAGCAAAAACTCAGATGTGGACAAGCAGGTGGATGAGCTTCTTGGAAGACTGCAGGATAAGCCTGAAGACTCAAGACTGCGCAAGGCAATTCCGGATGAGGTGTCTGTGAGAGGTCATGACGAGAAAAACTATAACTGCACTGTGGATTTCAGCAAGGAGTATTATGACCTTACGGCTGCGCAGGAGGTGCTCTTGAGAGCTTCTGTAGTCCGCACGCTCACACAGCTGGATAGTATTTCATATGTGACATTTACCGTAAACAGTATTCCTCTTGTGGACTCGGATGATGAGATTGTCGGTAGCATGGCTGCTGATGATTTTGTTGAGAATCCGGGTGAGCAGATTAATACAAGTGTGAAGGAGACACTCACGCTTTATTTTGCTGACAAGGATGGTACAGGGCTTGAAAAACAGACCAGAGTGATACATTACAGCTCAAATATAGCGCTTGAAAAGCTTGTTGTTGAGCAGCTTATTGAGGGACCGAAGGGCTCTAAGCTCAAGGCAACTCTTCCGGGCACAACAAAGCTTATCAATGTGTCTGTGGCAGACAGGATATGCTATCTGAACTTTGACTCATCGTTCAGAAATACTATTGACAATAAGCTGACAGAGGATGTGGTGCTGTATTCGATAGTTAATTCACTCACCTCACTTCATACTGTGGACAAGGTACAGATATCGCTTGACGGTGAGAATGACGGCATGCTGCTTTATAATTATAAGCTAAGCGATATGTATGAGTTTAATAAGGATATAGTGGATTCTGATGATTCCACGGAAAAAACTGAAAAATAGAATAGATTGGATTAGGAGGAGAAGAGTATTAGTAAAAGACCGATGTTTTTATTTGCGTTGGTCTATACTGCAGGAACTGTTTCAGGTATGTATGGCAGGGGCTTTGGCTTTTTGGGTTTTGCCATGCTGGTTGTGGCTTTAATAGCTGAGTGTGTGGTGTCTAAGGGCAGTTTTTCCGGTGTCAGGCGCATAGTTGTTTTGCTTATCCTGATATCGTCAGCTGTTTTTGCAACAGCACAATTCAGATACGCTTCAGTGGATGAAAACCGTGACAGCTATATGCAGTATATGACAGATGAAAAATCTGTCATCGTCTGGGGGAAAATTTATAAAACTGAATACAGGTATTTCTCATACAGGTATTATATGACGGACTGTGTAGTGCAGCCCGGGTACGGCAAGGCTTTGGGCAGAAAAATATCCTGTGGTGATGTCGTGGTATACTGTGACAGCAAAAGCGCACATCTGGGCGATTATATGAAAGCTTGCGGCAAGATAGGCTTGTTTAAGTCTGCAACCAATGAGGGAGAGTTTGACAGAGCGCGCTTTTACCGTTCGCAGGGAATTGATTTCTCGGTGAATGCAGACAGTATTAAGACAAGCGCCGGTAAACATGCATGGTATTACCACGGACTTGAAAAACTTCGTGATACGCTGTCAGCTTCACTTCTTGAGGTGACTGATGAGACAACGGCAGGAGTGCTTTCGTCCATGCTGCTTGGAGACAAGTCGTATCTGGATGATGAGATAAAGGATTTATACCAGGTCAGTGGTATTTCACATATACTGGCTATTTCCGGACTTCATATTTCTATAGTTGGCATGGCCTTTTACAAGCTTCTCAGAAAAAGAAGGGTGAGCTATACAGCGGCATTTGTCTGTTCTGCGGCACTTATACTAAGCTATGCTGTTATGACAGGAAATGCCGTGTCCACAAGGCGTGCCGTGGGGATGTTCATACTTACAATGCTTGCGGCAGCTTTAGGCAGATGTACAGATATGCTCAATTCTCTTGGCATCATGGTCATTTACCTGCTGTGGGACAATCCTATGGTTTTGGAATATGCCGGATTTGTGTTCTCGGTAGGGGCAATACTTGCTATAGGTATTGTGACACCTGTGATGAGTGCTTCTAAGGGCGGTAAATTCTGGGCATCAGTATCCATACAGCTTCCGATGCTTCCGGTTGTTGCTATGAACTATTATGAGCTGCCTCTTTTTGCGGTGTTTGTAAATCTCATTGTGATACCGGCTTTGCCTGTCGTATTTATTTCGGGTCTGCTTGCGTCTGCCGCAGGCTGCTTTGGCGTGATGCCCGGCAAACTGCTGGTGTTTCCTGCATTTGCGGTGTTAAAGCTCTATGAGGTGCTTTGCGATCTTGTTATGAAGCTTCCGGGGGCATCGGTTATCACAGGAGCTCCTGATGGATACAGGATTTTCCTTTTTTATGCTGTTATGAGTGGCTTTTTGGTGGCATTTTCGCTTAAAAAACGTGCAATAGAGTGTGGCTTAAAAGAAAAAAGCCAAATCCTTTACAGTGTCCAAAGAGTGGTGTGTACAGCAGTCCTGCTTGCAATTTTGCTTGTGAAGCCAAAAACTGCTGCGCAGCTTGATATACTTGATGTGGGGCAGGGAGATGGTATATTTTACCGCTTTGAGTCAGGCACATGCATCTTTATTGATGGGGGAAGCTCTGACCGAAAACAGCTTGGCGAGAATGTGATTATGCCGTTTCTTAAGTATAACGGCATACAGAGTATATCATACTGGTTTGTTTCACATGCAGACAGTGATCATATAAGCGGATTGTCTGAGGTGATAGACAGTGGGTATACTATAGAGCATATAGTTGTGGCAGAAGCGGCGGCTAATGAGGAAGCTATGGAGGAGCTGCTTTTTAAAGCTAAGGAAGCAGAAATTGATATATGCCTTATGTCAAAGGGGGATTCGATTGAAATAAATGATGCATCAGGTTCGCGCAGTACTGCAAATGAAGAAGCTGATGGTATCATGTGCCTGTATCCGGGGCCTTATGATACTGCCTTAGACAGAAACGATATGTGTCTTGTGCTGAAGCTCACGGATGGCAGGGTTAGTGGGATTTTCGGCGGGGGTATATCATCTGAGGGAGAAAAGAAGCTTGTTAATGAGTATGGGGATGAGCTTTCTGTGGATTTTTACAAGGCAAATCATCATGGTTCCAGGTATTCAAGCTCTGCAGACTGGATTGAGACTTTAAGCCCAAGGTGGGCTGCAGTATCATGCGCGGCAGAAAACCGCTATGGACATCCGGCTGATGAAGCCATGGATAGGCTTATGGATGCAAAGTGCCGTATTTTATACACAATGCAAAGTGGTCAGATTAAGTATAAAGAGAGTACTATATATGAAAACAATAGACAATGATATAAAAGCAGGAGATTTCAAAAAGGTTTATCTGCTGTATGGACAGGAGAGATACCTCATAAAACAGTACAGGGACAAGCTGATAAAGGCTATGGTCAGTGAGGGCGACAGCATGAACTTTTCATCGTTTGAGGGCGATGGAATCAACCAGAAGGAGATAATTGACCTGGCGGAGACACTTCCGTTTTTTGCGGATAAAAGAGTGATTCTTATAGAGGATGCAGGCATTTTTTCAAAGGCAGGCGATGAGCTTGGAGAGTATTTAAAGGATTCACCTGAGAGCACGCACTTTATATTTGTTGAGGAGAGCGTTGATAAGCGCTCAAAGCTTTATAAGGCGGCAGCCAAGTGCGGTAATCCTGTGGAGTTCAAGGAACAGACGGATGAGACACTTGCCAGATGGATAGGAATGAGGATTAGAAAAGATGGAAAGGGCATGAGCCAGGCTGCCTACAACAGCTTTATAGAAAAAACCGGCACAGATATGGAAAATATCGACAAGGAGCTTGAGAAGCTGCTGTGCTACTGCATGGACAAGGACGTGATTGAGCTTTCGGATGTTGAGGCTGTAACGACAGAGCAGATCACAAACAAGGTGTTTGAGATGGTTGATGCGATTGCATCACACAAACAAAAGCGTGCGCTTGAGCTGTATTACGATCTGCTGGCACTTAAAGAGCCGGCCATGCGTATTATGTATCTTATATCGCGCCAGTTCAATATACTGATGAATGTGAAAGCCATGACAAATAAGGGCTTTGGCAACAAGGATATAGCATCAAAGGCCGGATGTCCGGAGTGGGCGGTGCGCAAATATCAGGCGCAGTGCAGGGCATATTCGCTGGATGATTTAAAGAGGGCTGTGAGAGATGGTGTGGCATATGAGGAGGCTGTTAAGACCGGCAGGATGAATGATCAGATGGCTGTGGAGCTTTTTATAGTGCAGTACTCTGCAGATATGACCGGCACTCATACGACAGGCAGTAAATGATATAACGCAAATATACAAAAAAGCAAATAAAAAAACCCATCGGTATGACGGCACCGATGGGTTTATTATTTATTGCTATATAGTAATTAAGCTAATCCGTTAACAAGCTTTGTTAAACGAGATACTTTTCTGGCTGCGTTGTTCTTGTGGAAGATACCCTTTGAACCAGCGCTTGCGATAACAGAAGTTGCATCCTTTAATGCAGCCTCAGCAGCCTTATCATTTGCAGCTACAGCAGCCTCAACCTTCTTGATTGCTGTCTTAACTCCTGATTTGATTGCTTTATTTCTTGCAGCCTTAGTTTCTGTTACTAAAATTCTCTTTTTTGCTGATTTAATGTTAGCCAACTCGTACACCTCCAAATATTTAATCTAATGTATGCCAAAACAGACACGGACGCTTTGACACAAACATACTAGAATATAATATGTCAACCTTTCTGCTCTGTCAATACATATTTTGAAAAAAATTGCAAAAAATTAACATATATGTGATTTTGGAATATCATACAGGGGAGGTGTATTGATTTGTCGGCTGATAAATGGTGTGCAAGAACTGATCTGGCGCTTGAGACGCAGGAGAGCCTTAAAAAGGCAAACACAGATATGAGAGGTGTGAATTTCTCTGAAAAAAAGCTGGATAATGGAATCATAGTCAGTGTAGTGACAATTGACTCAGAAAATGCAGTCAGGGCTACAGGCCGTCCTAAAGGAAAATATGTGACAATTGAGGCTGCTATGCTGTCCGAGGGAGATGAGGAGTGCTGTCAGGCTGTGACGAGGGAGCTTTCAAGAGAGCTTAAGAGCTTTGTAAAGGCTGTCTGTGACAAGCGTATATATGCGGCACTTGTTGTCGGGCTTGGAAACAGAAATGTAACTCCTGATGCGCTTGGGCCAAGATGCGTTGACAGCTTGTTTATCACCCGCCATATAGTAAAGGAATATGGCAGGTATGCGTTTAGCAACGAGAATGTAAACAGTGTGTGCGGCCTGGTGCCTGGCGTGATGGCTCAGACAGGCATGGAGTGCCTTGAGATAATAAAGGGTGTGGTGAGCGAGGTGAAGCCTGATTTTGTTGTGACAATTGATGCGCTTGCGGCACGCAGTACAAAGAGGCTGGGCTGTACCATACAGCTGACGGATACAGGCATAGTGCCCGGAAGCGGGGTAGGAAACCACAGGGACGGTATCAACCATGGCAATCTCGGAGTGCCTGTTATCGCAATTGGTATTCCGACAGTCATTGATGCGGTGACTATTGTTTCAGATGCGGTAAATGCCAGCCGGGAGAACACCGCAAAGCTCATGTCGCCTAAGTTAAACGGCATGTTTGTGACGCCAAAGGATATTGACGAGACGGTTAAGAGACTGGCAGGGCTTTTATCTGAGGGCATAAATATGGCTTTTTCAAACGATGAATATGATGACTATAGTGAATAATTTTATTGCTTCGAATATCATTAGAGCCAGCCGCATAAGCTTTATGTAGCAGGGGCTGCTTGATGCTTTAGATGGGAGATGATATTGTGAAGAAAAAAATGATTGTGCTTATAGCATTTATATATATTGCGTCTATGCTGTTTTGCGGTGATGGTGTGGGAAAGAAGTTCGTGGAAGAAAAATTTCCGCACCTTACATATTCTGACAAGGCGTGTGATGATTCAAAAAAGAAGGAACTGAGTATAGTGGAGGATGAGAATACAGCAGGAGGTATTCTCTCATATGAGGAGCTTGCTGCGATGGAAAATGAAAATGCAAGTGTCAGGAACAATATGCTGCCGGATACCGACCAGCTGGCATTTGTTGATGAAGCTGAAAAAAAAGGTGAGCTGGCAGAGCTTAAGGAGCAGCAGAACGTGAAAATGCCGCAGGTAGATATGAGTTTTGACAATCTATTATCAGGTGGACAAGACTACATATATTGGAGCCGATGAGCTGTGTGAGGAGGTTTTGCTTGGGCGCGATATGTCTATAGAAAAGTCAGGCAACGGTCCTGATATACTCATATACCATACACATTCGCAGGAGGGGTACAGTGATTCCCTTGATACATCAGAGACAGAGACCGTAGTTGGAGTGGGTGACAGGCTTGAATCACTTTTGAGGGAAAAATACGGCTCCCCCTTGCACAATGTGCTGCATCACAAGGGGCAGTATGATGTGAATGACCGCGACCATGCGTATTCTAATTCACTTCCTGAGATTACAGAAATTATTGAGAAAAATCCGTCTATAAAGGTGGTTATTGACCTGCACAGGGATGGAGTGGCTGAGACTACAAGGCTTGCTGCCACAATAGATGGAAAGCCTATGGCACAGATTATGTTTTTTAACGGGCTGTGCCGCACTGCTGCAAGGGGGCCGATTAATAGTCTGCCCAATGAGTATCTGGGGGACAATCTGGCGTTTTCATTTCAGCTGCAGCTCATGGCAAATGAGTATTATCCGGGGCTTGCAAGGCGCATATACTTAAAGGGCTACAGATATAATATGCATCTGTGTCCGAAATCGGTGCTCGTGGAGGTGGGAGCGCAGACAAATACCAAGGAGGAGGCGTACAATGCAATGGAACCACTTGCAGATATACTCGATAAAGTGTTAAAATAATATAGACTTTATTTCACAAATCTGATAAACTTTGATGAGTTATTGAAAGCATTAGGAGGACATATGTCAATAGATCAGAGCAAAATCCGCAATTTCTGCATTATTGCACATATAGACCATGGCAAGTCCACTTTGGCTGACCGTATTATTGAGAAGACGGGTACACTGACAGAACGTGAGATGCAGTCTCAGGTGCTGGATAATATGGAACTTGAGAGAGAGAGAGGTATCACGATCAAGTCTCAGGCTGTACGAATCGTTTATAAGGCTAATGATGGAG
>OGPD01001110.1_pt1 | contig 23532 bp, 21 predicted proteins | sample 1552861 | NCBI WGS metagenome assembly OGPD01 (sample SAMEA2580280, study PRJEB22360) | human gut metagenome | biome: human gut; feature: human-associated habitat; material: faeces | place: Denmark | collected 2008/2010
CTGCCCGGCACCCTGGTGTTTTTAATGGGCCTGGGACAGCTTCCGGCCATTGCAGCCAGGCTGATTGAGGGAGGAATGGCTCCGGACACACCTGCGGCTGTCATTGAAAACGGCACCCCGCCGGACCAGAGGGCAGTCCGGGCGCCGCTTTCCGGGATTCACGCCAAGGTAATGGAGGCGGGGATCGGCACTCCGGCCATTATTGTTGTGGGCGAAACAGCCTCCTTTGATATGAAATGCGATTTGAAATGCCGTTCTTTTGGTCCCCTGGCCGGATACAGAATCGGTATGGTTGGCACACGGCATTTTACAGACAGTCTTGGACATGCCCTTAAACAGGAGGGAGCGGTTGTCTCACCAATCCTGGAGATGAAAGTGATATCCCATACAAAATGCCCTGCCATGCAGGAAGCCTACCGAAACCTGGCTGCATACACCTGGCTGATATTCACCAGCGCCAATGGTGTGCGCCTGTTCTTCCAGGAAATGCAGCACTCCGGCATGGATTACCGCTTGCTGGGTCATATAAAATTTGCCGTTATCGGCGACGGCACAGGCAGGGAACTGGCAAACTTCGGTTTCCATGCAGACTATATGCCGGATTCCTTCTGTGCCGAGGCACTGGCCCGGGGACTGGCATCCATCCTTACAGACAGCGACCGCATCCTCATTGCCCGCTCCAGAGGCGGATCACCTGTACTGACCAGTATACTGGAAAAAGCCGGACTTGTTTACGATGACATTGTTCTTTACCAGGTGGAAGGCAGGCTGGTGCGTGAACAGAGGCAGGCGGATACAGAAGAACAAATTGCCGGCGGAAGAGGGATTTGACTATATCACCTTTGCCAGCGCGTCCGGTGTAAGGGCTTATCTTTCAAGCGGCCTGAATATAAATCCCGGACAAAGGACAGGACAGACCAGGCTGGTATGCATCGGGGACATAACGGCAGGGGAGTTAAAAAAACATGGAATAAAGGCAGATATCACTGCCGGAACATACCATATACAGGGGCTGGTGCAGGCCATTGCAGATGACGCCATATCCCGCGAAGCGGATGGTTCTGCATCCGTATAACCTGTAGTTATGAAAAATATATAAATAAAGTATAAAAAAAAGTGTTAAAATATCATTGATTTCTCTGTGTTAAAGTGGTAAACTTCTTGACATCAAGAGTTTGATACTTGAGAAAAGCAATGACTGGGACATGTCATGGTTTCAGATTCCGGCACAGAGAGCAGCCCGGCTGGTGGAAGGGCGCGCGAGAGGAATCATGGCCTCACCCAACAGCTTCTGTTCTGAACCCCTTTCCCGAGAGAAAGGCCAGTAGGGATGGACGGGTTTCTTTCCGTTAACAAAGATTCCGGCTGACTGAGAGCAGCAGGAACTTAAGGGGCTGTCCTTTTACGGGGCGGCAAACAGAGTGGTAACGCGGATTGATTCGTCTCTGCATCGCAAGGTGCAGGGACCTTTTCTTTTTACAGGGCCGGTTATTGTTCTTTTCAGTGCAGGGGGCTTAAGCAGGATGCAGAGGCATTTCCCGGACAAACTCTTTGAAACCTACTTTATATACGTGAGGAGACTTGATGATGAATGGTTTAGTTATGATGCTTTTAGCCGTAGTGGTATTAGGCGGTGCCTATCTGATTTACGGCAGATATCTGGCAAAGAAATGGGGCGTTGACCCCGATGCAAAGACCCCGGCCTATGAGATGGAGGACGGTGTGGACTATGTGCCGGCTGATACCAACGTGGTATTCGGCCACCAGTTTGCCTCCATTGCAGGAGCAGGCCCCATCAACGGCCCCATCCAGGCCGCTATGTTTGGCTGGCTGCCCGTTATGCTGTGGATTCTTCTGGGAGGCGTATTCTTCGGCGCGGTTCAGGACTTTGCCGCCATGTATGCTTCCGTCAAGAACAAGGGCCGTTCCATTGGCTACATAATCGAGGTTTATATCGGCAAGCTCGGCAAAAGGCTGTTCCTTTTATTCACCTGGCTGTTCTCCATCCTGGTAGTGGCTGGCCTTTCTGGCATTGTGGGAGGGGGCGTTACAATGACATTGTGGCAGGCACATTCAATGGTTTTGATGCAGCCACAGGCGAGAGAATCGCTGCTAACGGAGCCGTTGCCACCACATCTCTTTTATTCATTGCATTTGCAGTGGTACTGGGATGCTTCCTGAAGTATGGAAAATGCAGCAAGCTGGTAAATACCCTGGTTGCCATCGGACTTCTTGTTCTGGCTGTCGCCCTTGGACTGGCATTTCCCGTCTATGTGCCCCAGAGCGCATGGCTCATTTTCGTATTCCTGTATGTGATTGTTGCCTGCGTGACTCCTGTATGGGCTCTGCTTCAGCCCAGGGATTATCTGAACAGCTACCTGCTGCTGGCCATGATTATCGGTGCGGTTCTGGGAATATGTGTTTATAATCCGGCCATCAACCTTCCCTCCTTTACATCATTTGTGTTTACAGATGCAAAGGGAAATATTTCCTATCTGTTTCCAACCCTGTTCGTTACAATTGCCTGCGGTGCCGTATCCGGCTTCCATGCGCTGGTATCCTCCGGAACAGCCAGCAAGCAGATTAAAAATGAAAAGAACATGCTGCCGGTATCCTTTGGCGCCATGCTGTTAGAAAGTCTTTTGGCCATTACCGCGCTGATTGCTGTCGGTGCGCTGGCTACCAGTGAAGGCCTTCCAACCGGAACACCTCCACAGGTATTTGCCAAGGCCATTGCCATGTTTCTTACCACATTGGGAATGCCTGATTCCATCAGCTATACACTGATCACGCTGTCCATTTCAGCCTTTGCCCTGACCAGCCTGGATTCCGTGGCGCGCGTGGGACGTATTGCTTTCCAGGAATTTTTTACCAACGACGATATTGACCCATCAAGGCAGAGTTCCCTGAACAAGGTGCTGACTAACAAATATTTCTCCACCATACTGACCCTGGCTCTCTGCTACGCATTATCCAGGGCAGGTTACGCGAGCATCTGGCCTCTGTTCGGCTCTGCCAACCAGCTGCTTTCCGCGCTGGCCCTGATTGCCTGCGCCGTATTCCTGAAAAAAACACACAGACAGGGCGTCATGCTCTGGGGGCCCATGGTTATCATGCTTGGCGTCACCTTTACGGCCCTGAGCCTTAAAATCAAGGACCTTATATCGGCCCTGTCAAGCCAGTTTGTATTCGGCAACGCGCTTCAGCTGGTGTTCGCAGTTCTTCTTCTGATTCTGGGCGTGATTGTTGCCTTTGAGGGCATCCGCAAGCTTTTGGATAAGGATACAGAGGCAGATAAGGCAGCTCCAGGCAAGGGTGTGACTGCGTAGAGGGTGTGACCGCCGCATTGTTTATCTGCAATAAAAGGATGCAAACTCTGTAAAGAGAACATGCATCCTTTTATTGTGTTTTAAGCAGAACCCATCCGAAGATGCCGGCAGCGGATTTTTTGGAAAACCGTTCAATTTCTATGTTCATTTTACTTGAAAAGCCAGGACAGGTAATGCATAATGATAAAAGATGAACCCTCTGATATCTTACTGAAACAGCTTCAGCAATACGGATTGGGGTTCAGGAAAGCAGGACTTCACATGAAACACAGATACAAATGGCTCCGCATACTGGCCGCTCTCGTTGTCATGACGGTTTTTGCTGCCGGTATCATGGCTTATCTGATATGGAGTGGACGGATTCTCTTAAACAATCCTTCAAAAACACGTTATCCGGTACGTGGTGTGGATGTATCTCATTACCAGGGCGAAATTGACTGGAAGGTGCTGGGACAGCAGGATATTGATTTTGCTTACATCAAAGCCACAGAGGGCAGCTCCCATGTGGATGAGAAATTTTCTCAGAATTGGTCTGAGTCGGCCCTGTCCGGCCTGGCTGTGGGAGCATACCATTTTTTCAGTTTTGACAGCAGCGGGAAGGACCAGCTGGCGCATTTCATCCAATGTCTGCCTGACAGGGAAGGGATGCTTCCGCCGGCAGTTGATGTGGAGTTTTACGGTGACAAGGCTGCCAATCCTCCAAATCCGGCGGACGTGGAGCAGGAGCTTGGGGCCTTGCTGGAAGGACTGGAAGCACAGTATGGGATAGTCCCTGTAATCTATGCCACGGAGGAATCCTGGAACCTGTACATCCGCGGAAGGTTTGACCGGTATCCGCTCTGGATTCGCAACGTAAAAACAAAGCCCCGCACCGAAGGGGAACCATGGCTGCTGTGGCAGTATACCAACCGCCAGCGTCTTGGGGGATATGAGGGAGAGGAGACATTCATTGATATGAATGTGTATTGCGGGAGCCGTGAACAGTGGGAAAACTGGTACGGGAATCGTAATAAATCGTAAGGAGTGCCCAAAGACTTTTCTTGCTTCTCCTGCTATACTTTTGACAAAAGCCGTTGGCGGGATTATCCCGGTTTGGAAACAGATAAAGGGGCAGGTAAGGAGGAGCAAATATTTTATATGGAACCAACAACAGAAGAAAAAAACGGACAAAACCAGGAGGACAGACAGGATACAGAACCAAACAGCAACAAACCTCATAAGCCGGGAAAGGGCAGATACATGATTGTGTCAGCCCTGGCCGGCATACTGGTTTTAGCTGCCGTCCTGGCTGTATTCATGACAAGGCACAGGGAGACCGGCAGCGTTATAGCCGGGATGGATTACCACGAAGCTGCTGTGGATAATAAAATCTATACCTCGTATTCCCAGCATGATACGCGCTGGAGCAGCAATCCTCTGGGCAGTTCAAAGGACACCATGGGAAGTTCCGGATGTCTGACCAGCTGCATCGCTGCATCCCTGACCGCTCAGGGAGTGCACAGTTTTTCGCCGGGGGAACTGAATCAGATTTTCAATGAAAATAAGGTTTATAATGACCGCGGAGCCATTGTGTGGAAGGAACTGGAACAGGCATTGCCCTATGCCAGGGTCCGCCTGGACTGCGGTACCACCAGCGAGAGCATCGACCGCCTGCTGGACGAAAAAATGTATCCCATTGTAAAGGTAAAACGTAAAAGCGGGGCCGTGCACTGGATTATGCTTACGGGTACGGAAAAGGATACTCTCGATATCACAGCCATGGATCCCATTGACGGTTTCGTCCATATGAGTGATTATGATAACCGTATCTATGGCATCAGGGTGGTAACCGGCAGCGGGAAATCATCGGAAACAACAGGAGGGGAGACGGAAGCATCAGGTAAACCCGATGAAGTTTCCGGCACCTTGTCTGGACAGGGACAGGATAAAACCGGTAAAACAGAGGACAGGGATACAGCCGCAGTGACAGGCAGGGCGGAGGAAGGATTCTGGAAAACAGAGGAAGCCTTTGCGCAGAAGGAGATTCAGCCTGTATCCTTAGAAGAACTTGGAAAGGCGCCTGATGCGCAGGGAATAGTATTTTTATCAGCCCTTTCCCAGAACAAATTCCGTCTCTACGGCTATGCAGGGCCGGCAGGACATTACGACGGTATTTACATCACGGACTGGGAGGGCAACATGAATTCATTTCCCTCCATTCCCTATACTTCTCCCCGGTTGATTCTTCCTAAAATGGGATGGGACCAGGAGAACGGCATATTGAAAGCCTCCTTTCATACCATGACTGGCACTTCCCTGTCCAGAGAGCAATTTTATGCCTTTCTGCGATATGACACAGGACATCTGGAACCATATGAATTCCGGGAAGAGGACTATGAAAAACAGCTGGACCGGCGCCTGTCCTATAAACTCGACAAGGAGAAAAACATGGTCACATTCTACGATGAGTCGGAAAAAATCGTATCCTTACCCTTAGAGGACCTGGACAGCAGCCGCATCCGGGATGTCATTTATACGGATTTTGTGGCCTTTAATCCGAATCAGCCCGTGACAATGGCATTTACTCCTGGTTTTATAATAGAAGGAATGACAACCCCTCAATACCTGGAGCAGGATGTCCGTCTGGAAGCAGCCATTGATGTCATACGCGATTCGGATTCCAGCGGAGCAGATGTGGTAAAATTCCATATCAGGGACATTGAAAAGGGCGGGAGCTGATTGTTGGATTCGATTGCTCTTCACGGCATTTGAGAATATTTTGGATATATAACAGCATTTTACGCTTAATTTTTCAATTTTCCTCATTTTCTCTTGACTTGGAGTTGACTTTAAGTTGTAGACTCTCATTACAGCTTAACAACAACATTTCAAGGAGGACAATCAATATGTCTATTGTTTACATGACAAGGGAAATCACGCCGGAAAGCCTGGTCCGGATTTACCGCGCATTGGGTGTCTCGCTCCCCGGCAGCGCAGCGGTAAAGATCTCCACAGGGGAGCCGGGCGGCCGCAATTTCCTGCAGCCGGAGCTTATCAGGAACCTTGTACAGGAACTTAAGGGCACCATTGTGGAGTGCAATACTGCCTATGAGGGAAGAAGGAACACTTCCAAAGCTCACTGGGAGACCATGCGGGACCATGGGTTCACAGCCATTGCTCCCTGTGATATCCTGGACGAGGAGGGCCATATGCCCCTTCCGGTAACAGGCGGTCATCATCTGACGGAAAATTATGTGGGATCCCATCTTCAAAACTATGATTCCATGCTCATGCTTTCTCATTTCAAAGGCCATGCCATGGGAGGCTTTGGCGGGGCTTTAAAGAACATGTCCATTGGGCTTGCATCCTCTTACGGCAAAATATGGATTCACTCTTCCGGCACCAGCACCCGGTTTGAGGATGTATTTACAGCGGACCACGATTCATTCCTGGAATCCATGGCGGACGCGGATCGCTCCGTCATGGACTACATGGGCCGTGAAAATATAGTGTACATCAATGTGGCCAACCGTCTGTCCGTGGACTGCGACTGCGACGCCCATCCCCATGACCCGGAGATGGGGGACATCGGTATTTTCGCATCCGCAGATCCTGTGGCCCTGGACCAGGCGTGTGTGGATGCAGTATACGCTTCTGAGGATGACGGAAAGGCTGCCCTTATAGAGCGCATAGAATCCCGGAACGGGATACACACGGTGGAGGCAGCCCATTCTCTTGGCCTTGGCAGCCGCAGATATGAGCTCAGATGTATTGATTCATACAAAAATTGATTCATACAAGATTACAGGGTAAAGGAGTTGATGAAGGTTTGACTATTGCAGAAGTCAGCAGACAATATGACATATCGGCCGATACACTGCGCTACTATGAACGGATCGGCCTTCTTCCCCATGTGGGCCGCACGTCCGGCGGCATCCGCAATTATTCCGAGGATGACTGCCATTGGGTGGAGTATATCAAGTGCATGCGCAGCGCAGGGGTTTCCGTGGAGACATTGCTGGAATATGTGACATTGTTCCATCAGGGAGCTTCCACCATCCAGGCCAGAAAGAATCTCCTTCTGGAACAGCGGGAACAGATTGCGGCCCGAATCAATGAACTGAACCAAGTCCTGGCAAGGCTGGACTGGAAACTGGACGGCTACGAGGAACGGATGCTGTCATACGAGGAGCATTTAAAATAGTATTCAACCGGGCATGGAAAAAGCCTTATATTATAAGGGTGCAACAGATTATTGCGTGACACCGGAACCAAGAGCAGATAATATGAATTCAGAACAAAGACTATTATAAAATGGTTCCCGGAGGTACCGCTATGAAAAATACAGTAGGAAAGAATATTGTAAAATTGAGAAAGGAACAGGGGATGTCCCAGGAACAGCTGGCCCAAAAGATTCACGTCACCCGGCAGGCCGTATCCAATTGGGAAACAGGCAGGAGCCAGCCGGATCTGGATATGCTGGAAACCCTGGCAAGTGCCTTCGGAACCGATATTCTTGTAGTCATATACGGTCAGATGCCAGCCGGTGCAGATGAGGAGACCAGGTCTGCCGTCAGAAAGCGTCACCTGAAAAAGGCCGTGTTCTGGGGCATCCTGACCCTGGCCTCATACCTCATTCTGACAGCGTTAGGACGGCATCTGGATGTGCTAAAAACCAGGACATACAATTCCATGCCTTATATCCTGCTGCAGACATCCGTCATGCCTCTTATAAGTGTGGGATTTGCTGTCAGCCTGATGCATGTGCTGAATGTGGCAGGCACTGTACGGATAGCTGAATCCGGCATGAGAAAAAAACTCCTTGTAGTGGGAGGGCTGACAGCTGCACTCTACATGCTCTGTATGCTGTGGCTGTTTGTCCCCCTTCCGTTATTCCCGGGAGCCCCCCTGTGGATTTGGCGCATGTCCTTTTCCGTTATCCCCCATATCCTGTTTTTTTCCATAGGACTGCTTCTTTACCTTGGACTGGACCATGATAACGAATGAAAACCTTTGCCGGGAGACTGGCTGTTTAAGCATTATAACAATCCCAATCACACACGCCGTACATTCCTGATAAGGAGGATACCACATGATAAGCGTCGAATTTCACAACACAGTGGATGATTCCCTGCTGAAGTTTGCAGTCATCCTGTCCAGATACCAGGGGAAATGGCTGTTCTGCCAGCACAGGGATCGGGATACCTACGAGTGTCCCGGAGGCCGCAGGGAAGCAGGGGAAAAGATAGAACACACGGCCCGCAGGGAATTATACGAAGAGACCGGTGCAGTGGGCTTCACCCTGACGCCGTTAAGCGCATATTCGGTCCGTGAGACCGCTGGAGACCCTGATACGCCTGGGATAAGCTACGGAATGCTCTATTACGGCGACATTACAGAGCTGGGCCCCATACCGGAGGGGTATGAGATAGCCCGCACCGCACTGTTTAGGGAACCGCCCGCCAACTGGACTTATCCTGACATCCAGCCTGTCCTTCTCGGATATCTGAAAGCCTGGCTCCGGGAGTCAGGAGATGGCGGGGCCAATGATTTCTGATTGTCACTTCCGGTGTTTCCTGTTATAATGATAGGGAAATACGGAGGTTTGTAAATGATACTGATGAATGAAATACCAGACCGGTTCTGGAGCCTGTTCCGCTCTGTCAACCGGTCTACTTACATAGAGGCACTTCTTAAAATCAACGAGGAGTATGAGTACAGCAATTACTTTCTCAGCAGGGAAGTCTGCATCCAGCTTTTAAGTGAATATTTCTCCCAGAAAAAATATGTCATATGGCAGGACGAGACCGAGGATGACTGGGATGAACTGGAACCGCCTGCCACCAGGGTTCTTAACTGGCTCCTGAGGACCGGCTGGCTCCGCAAGGTGGATGATTACGCCAGCATGACGGTCAACATCGTCATTCCGGATTACGCCGCGGTGATGATTGAGGCATTTTCACGTTTATTAGGCGATGATGAGGATGAGACCCAGGTTTATATCCAGAATGTCTATGCCATTCTATTTTCTCTGAAAAACGACCCCCGCTCCAGCGTCAGCCTGCTAAATACGGCTCTCATAAACACGAAAAAACTGAACAAGTCCCTTCAGGACATGCTGCACAATATGGATAAGTTCTTTGGCAGCCTGCTGGAACAAAAAAATTACGGGACCCTGTTAAAGGAGCACCTGGAAGGATACGTGACGGAAATCGTCAATAAAAAATATCATATATTAAAGACCTCGGACAATTTTTATCTCTACAAGACAGATATTAAATCCTGGATAGCCGCCATGCGGGAGGACAGTTCCTGGATAAATAAAATGTGCGCAAAAAGCGCGGCTTCAGCCAGAGGCCAGAAAAAGTCCCCCCTGACAGAATACGATATTGTGGAGAAGCTGGACCAGCTGGAGCGCGGGTTCGATGATATAGAACACCGCATCTCCAACATGGACAAGGAGCACTCCCGTTATGTCAAGGCAACCGTCACACGCCTCAACTACCTGTTAAACCAGGAGGACAACATGAAGGGGCTTGTAATCAGGCTTTTAAACCATCTTTCGGAATACGGCTGCCCGGAAGAGGAGCTGACATCTGTAAGCGCCAGGATGAACCTGTCCCAGATGACCATATTGTCAGAAAAATCCCTGTACAAACGGCGTAAGACCAAGGCAGACTTTACAGAACAGTTAAAGGATGAGGAAGAATCCGAGGAACTGTCCATGGAGGAAGTTCTGAACCTGAACAAGGTCAGGAACCGTTACAGCCAGAAGGAGATTGAAGCCTTTATAGAAGGCAGCATGACAGAGGGAAAAATGGTGGTGGACGAACAAACCATACATTCGGACCAGGACTTTGAAAAACTGATACTGGCCTATGACTATTCCACCAGGAGAAAGAGTCCTTATAAGGTGGAAGAGGAAGATTCGGAAATGGTGCACTGCAAAGGCTATACCTATCCGCGGCTGGTATTTGTCAGGAGGGCAAGATAGTGGAAAACATGGAATTGGAAAACAGCATGACAGACATCGCGCCGGCGGCCGGATACACCGGAAACGGCGTTCCTTACTACGACAATCTGATGCAGTCGGAGCAGATGGAAGTGACGGAAATCATCCGTCTCCTGTGGCGCCAGACCTTTATACTGGAACACAAATATGACAAGCGCACCGGAAGATTCCAGTACAACAGAGACTACCGGGTATGCAGCAAACACCTGGAATTTATGAAGAATTATTTTGCCATCAGCGGAGTGGAGCTGCGCGAAAACAGCCAGATGGGCGTCATGTACATCCAGGGTGAAACTGTGGTGGGAGACAAGCTGCCCCGCCTGGCCACCCTGTATCTGCTGGTGCTGAAGCTGATATACGATGAACAGATGGAAAGCGTTTCCACCAGTGTCAATGTCTATACATCTCTGCGGGAAATCCACGAAAAGCTGGGCAATTACAGGCTGTTCAAGAAGCAGCCCGCTCTCACGGAAATCCGCCGGGCAGTGACCCTCCTGAAAAAATACCAGGTTATAGAACCTTTGGATCTGCTGGAGGACTTAAAAAGCGAAAGCCGCATGATTATATATCCCTGCATCAACGTGGTGCTCATGGGAGACGATGTGCGCTGCCTTCTTTCCTCCTTTGAGGATGATTCGGATGAAAGCGGAGTCCAGTTGAAAGCTGATTTGGAGGAGGAAGAACCGGACGCCACGGACGGTATGACGGAGGACGGAATGGCGGAGGACGAAATGGCGGAGGATGAAATGACAGAGGATGAAATGACAGAGGATGAAATGACAGAGGATGAAATGGCATCTGAGGAAGGAGAACCATGGAACAGAAAATAGCAAACGATCGTTTTCTCGCCCTTTCCAGGATATGTTTGAATAATTGGCACTATATAACCAAAAGGACCCTGTCCTTTAATGATGAAATTAATTTTTTTACCGGACATTCGGGCAGCGGCAAGTCCACGGTTATAGACGCCATGCAGATTGTGCTCTATGCCAATACGGACGGCAGGGGCTTCTTCAACAAGGCTGCTGCCGATGACTCTGACCGCAGCCTGATTGAATACTTAAGAGGTATGGTAAATATCGGTGAAAACAACGAGTTTTCCTATCTGCGCAACCAGAATTTTTCCTCTACCATTGTGTTGGAACTGAAACGAAGCGATACGGGCCAGTGCCAGTGCGTGGGAATTGTCTTTGATGTGGAGACAGGCACCAATGAGATATCCCGCCGTTTCTTCTGGCACAAAGGACCCATGTGGGACAATGGCTACAGGGGCGGGAAACGGACCATGTCCATCGTGGAAATAGAAGACTATCTTCAGGCGAATTACAGCCGGGAGGATTATTTCCTGACCTCCCACAACGAGCGATTCCGCCGCATACTCTACGATTCCTACCTGGGGGGCCTGGACTCTGAAAAATTCCCCCTTCTCTTCAAGCGGGCCATCCCATTCAGAATGAACATCAAACTGGAGGATTTTGTAAAAGAATACATCTGCATGGAGCAGGACATCCATATCGAGGACATGCAGGAAAGTGTTATGCAGTACGGCCGCATGAGAAAGAAAATAGAGGACACATGTGCGGAAATCCAATCCTTAAAACAGATTGAGGACAGATTCCTAACCTATGCTGACAAGGAACAGCAGATCGAAAAATGTTCCTACTTTGTGCAGAAACTGGAGATTCTGCAGCTTCAGTCAGAGGTCCGTACCCTGGCTGACAGGGCAAAGCTGGCAGGAGAGGACCTGAAAAAGCAGGTTCAGGCCAGAAGCTCAGTGGACGAACAGATTGGCGAGCTGACCCGGCAGAGCGACGAGCTGCTGCGCCGTATTGCCTCCACAGGGTATGAGGAGCTGAAAAGCCAGCTTAAGAGCCTGAATGAACTGTTGGAACAGCTGGGAAAAAGCGAAGCCAGGTGGCAGCAGACCGCAACCGCCTTAAAGCGCTGGGAGGAAGAGGACATCACCTCCAACCAGACCCTTTGGGATATGGAGGAATTTGAAAACCGCACCATTGACCTGGAGACATTGGAACGACTGAAAAAAAACATGGTATCCATGCGTACAGATACGGAAAAACAGCATCAGGAAGCTGCTGCCGCTGTCAGAGAGCTCAAAAAGCAGGAAAAGCAGACAAGAGATGAACTGGAAAAACTTCGTTCCGGCAGCAAAGCCTATCCCAAATACCTGGAAAATGCCAGGAGCTACATCCAGCGCCGCCTTCTGGAGAAAACTGGTAAGAGCGTGGATGTGCATGTGCTGGCTGATCTGCTGGACGTAAAGAGAGATGAGTGGCGCAACGCGGTGGAGGGCTATCTGGGAAACAATAAATTAAATCTGGTGGTATCTCCTAAATACGCCAGAGCCGCCCTGGAAATCTACGGGGAACTGGATAAAAAGGAATACTTCAATGTGGCTGTGCTGGATACGGAAAAGGCATCCCAGAACCAGCCCCAGGTACAAAAAGGCGCCCTCTCAGAGGAAGTGACTGTGAGGGACTCCTACTTAAAACCTTATATAGACCTGCTGCTTGGAAAGGTCATCAAGTGCAATACCATAGATGAATTAAGGGAATGCCGTATCGGCATCACCAGCGGCTGCATGCTCTACCACACCTTCCGCCTGCAGCACATCAACCCGGATAACTACACTAAATTTGCCTATATCGGCAAGGACAGCGTCAGGAGGCGTATCCGTCTTCTGGAGCAGGAACTGGCGAGCCTGGAGGAAAAGAAAAAGCCTTTGGAGGAAACGGCCAGGGAGTCCCTTAGAATCCTGGCCCTCCCCTGGCTCTCAGCCGAACCCACGGAATACATGGACTGGCTGAATGACATAAACAGCTACAAAGCCAAGGAGCGTGAAAAGAAAAAACTGATACAGAAGCTGGAGCTTTTAAAGGAGCAAAATGTAGACCAGTTAGAACGGGACCGCCAGGCGGTTATCACGCTCTGCGACGGCAAAAAGAGGGAGAGGGACAGCCTGAATGTGCTGATCCGTGACAAAGAGCGGGAGATAGAAGGGTGCCGGAATAAGTCCATTGACAGCCAGTCCCTTCTCACGTCAAAGGAACGGGAGTTAAAGCAGAATCCTGACTATGACAACGAACTGTCAGCCTATCTGCCCTCCAGGGATACGGTGCGCTATGACAGGGAAAAGGAAACCTTCATTGCCAGGTGCAGCAAACTGTCTGAGGCCAGGGAAGCAGCTTTTCAGGAGCTTCTGACCGTCAGGACCAGCTATATCAGGACTTACCCCAACCGCAATTTTACGGTAAACGCCAGAGATAATGCTGCCTATGACCGCCTTTTAAGCGACCTGAAATGCGATAATCTGGAAGAATACAAGCAGAAAGCCACGCAGCAGGCCAAATCCGCGGTGGAACATTTCCGGGATGACTTTATGTATAAAATCCGCAGCGCAATCCGGGAGGCCCTGATACGCAAGGATGAGCTGAACCGCATCATCAGCCGCCTGGATTTCGGAAAGGACAAATACCAGTTTGTTATCGGCCGCAACAAAGGACCTGACGGGCGTTTCTACGATATGTTTATGGATGATTCACTGGACATCAATCCGGCCGACCTCAATTATTCCTATGAAAACCAGATGGACCTGTTTACCATAGAGCATGAAAAACAGTATGGGGATTTGATGAATGAACTCATCAGTATTTTCATTCCCCCGGAAAACGCCACCCCGGAGCAGATGGACGAGGCCAGGCGGAACATGGATAAGTATTCAGATTACCGCACCTACCTGTCCTTTGACATGCAGCAGCTTATACAGAATGAAGACGAGGTAATCAAAATACGGCTGAGCAAAATGATTAAGAAGAATTCAGGCGGAGAAGGACAGAACCCGCTGTATGTGGCTCTTCTGGCCAGCTTTGCCCAGGCCTACCGCATCAATCTGCCCTCCAAGGTGGAGCGCAATCCAACCATACGTCTGGTGGTGCTGGACGAAGCATTTTCCAAGATGGACGGGGAGAAGGTGGCCAGCTGTATTGAACTCATCCGCGGCCTTGGGTTCCAGGCCATCATCAGCGCCACCAATGACAAAATCCAGAATTACGTGGAAAACGTGGACAAGACCTTTGTCTTTGCAAACCCCAACAAAAAGTCCATATCCATCCAGGAATTTGAACGGGAGCGCTTTGTTGAGCTGATGCAGGATATAGAAGATGGGGATGAATTTGCGGAAACGTTATAATAACCGTCATTATAAAAAGGGAGGGGAAGCTGTTTATGAATGCACCGCTGGAATGTATTGTCCAAAAATACGAGAAGAGTACTGTGGACTGGAAGAAAGGTATGAGCGGAAAACGCTCTGTCATATTCAGGGAACAGGATTTTAAAGAGACAGGAAAACGGGACTTTATGAACCAGCTTATGGAACTGGAAATGGAAGGGCTGGTGAAGGTCAAATGGTATCAGTACGGTATCGAAGCGGAGAAGGCGTGGTACAGCCTGGAACAGATGGAGACTATATACCAACGACTGGGAAAAATACCGAAGTTCAAGCGTATCAATAAACTGAAAGAAGAGGTGGACCAACAGCTTGCTTTGATACAAAGCCAGTGGATACGCAGCTATTACCAATCCTTTCTCCAAAGTCTGGATAAAGGAGATGTTCCCAAAGCACTGGATACCCCAAAACGGGAACTGCTGTTTACTTGTTTCAAGGCCATAGATTGTCTACAGGAACCAGTCTACAAAAGGATTTTCAGTAAAAAATATCTGGGTAAATCCAAGGCATTTGAAAAACATCTGCAATCCAAAGTCTTATCTGCTGCGAGGGCTTATCTGGACACGGTAAATGATGACATGGATGACCGGCAGGTACTGGATCAGCTGATGATTAACGGCTATGCCCAAGAGTTAGCCGTGAAAGGAAACCTGATTATTGAACTGGCAGGAAACAAGATAAATCTTTCCCTGTTTCCCAGTGGATTTGTCTTTAATAATCAGACGCTCAGAAGCGCATCTATCCCACCGGAGCAGTTCATTTCAAAGGTGATTACAGTGGAAAATAAAGCGAATTATGAAAGCATGCCCTATGAGGAAGGGACTCTAATCATATATTCACACGGATACTTTTCTCCGGATGAGCGTGCGTTTCTGATTCAGCTGGAACGGGTTTTGTCCGGCATTCATACTTCCTGTGGGACGGCCTATCTCCACACAGGCGACTTGGATTATGGTGGAGTTAAGATATTTCAATATATTAAGAAACGCATTTTCCCGAAACTGTATCCATACCTTATGGATACACAAACGTATGATCAGTATATGGCCTACGGTGAACCTATAGAAACCAGTAAACTGGAAAAACTCCAGCGGACAGCCGAACCGCTCCTTCAGCCCCTCATAGACAAAATCTGCGCTGAAAAACAGGTGATAGAGCAGGAATCCTTCCTGTTTTGAACTTTTATTTATACAAAAAAGTAAAAAAAGTTTGCAAAAAATCTTAAAATGGAATAAAATAGTAAAAATACCACTTTTACAGGAGGAATTTTATAAGAGAAAATCAAACAGTCGAAAGGAGAGGTTTTGCATGATTGAAACAAAGGAATTTATGGACAACTTGAGCCAGTGGTCAGACATTTGTCTGAGCGATGAGAGGATTGATTTGGAACTGTATGAAAAGTACGACGTGAAGCGGGGGCTCCGTGATAAAAACGGAAACGGCGTGGTAGCGGGTCTGACGAAGGTGTCCAAAATCGAAGCCAACAAAGTAGTGGATGGAGTAAAGGTCCCCTGCGAAGGAAAACTATTTTACAGAGGTTATAATATCTATGATTTGATTGGCGGTGTAGTGAGAGAAAACCGATATGGTTTTGAAGAAATTGCATACCTGCTTCTGTTCGGAGAACTTCCTAATGCAGATCAGCTTACAAAATTTAAAGAAAGCCTGGCATTCAGCCGTACACTTCCCACAAATTTTGTCCGTGACGTAGTAATGAAAGCACCGACAAAAGATATGATGATATCCCTGAGCAAGAGTATTCTCACCCTGGCTTCCTATGACGAGAAGGCCTGGGATATTACGGTTCCCAATGTACTCAGACAGTGCATGATGCTCATCAGCGTAATGCCCATGCTGGCTGTGTACGGCTACCATGCCTATAACCATTATGAGAGGGACGGCAGCATGTACATACACCGCCCGGACGAAAATCTCTCTACTGCAGAGAATCTGCTCCGCCTTCTGAGGCCCGACATGAAGTACTCGCAGGTGGAAGCCCATGTTCTGGATTTGGCGTTAATCCTGCATATGGAGCATGGCGGCGGCAACAACTCTACCTTTACCACCCATGTGGTTACCTCCTCTGGCACAGATACATATTCTGTCATCTCCGCAGCCCTGGCCTCCTTAAAGGGACCCAAGCACGGCGGGGCCAACATCAAGGTAGTGGAAATGATGCAGGATTTAAGGAGTGAGGTAAAGGATGTCACTGACAGGGATGAGGTGGAATCCTATCTGAAGAAACTGCTTCACAAAGAGGCATTTGACCGCAAAGGCCTTATCTATGGAATGGGCCATGCAGTGTATTCCAAGTCAGATCCGCGTGCCGAGATTTTCAAACGCTTTGTGCGCCAGCTTTCAGAGGAAAAAGGCCGTATGGAGGAATTTGCCCTCTATTCCATGATTGAGGAGCTGGGCCCCAAGGTTATCACCGAGGAACGCAGAATCTACAAGGGCGTCAGCGCCAATGTGGACTTCTACAGCGGATTTGTATACAGCATGCTGGATATTCCGGAAGAAATGTTCACGCCCATCTTTGCAATCGCCAGAATCGTGGGATGGAGCGCGCACCGTATTGAGGAATTGATTAATATGGATAAGATTATCCGCCCTGCCTATACAAGCATTATGAAGGAAGAGAATTACAAACCCCTCTGTGACCGATAATAGGAACTATTCCTGAATCTATATATAATCTTTATATGCCCTTTATAAATTCCCATAGTATCTTTATGATATCCGGCGCTATAATAAGTGCAAATATCAAAAGAGAAAGAGTTGCGGATATGGGAAAATATGAATATAATTTTGTGGAAGTTCCATTTGACGGGGATTTGAAAAGTGGTAATGCTGAAACAATTGAGAAGTGTAAAGATATTATCAGGAAGGAATCTGCCCAGGGATGGCGGCTGGTCCAGATTATAAGCCCATCCAGCGAAAAAAGGGTATTGACAAGCAACAGCAATTATGCCATTGTTTTTGAAAGGGAAAACTGAATTGTTTTCCCTTTTTGATTGTGTTAATTCCTTCCGGGATTCAGGGAGTGCCAATATAAAACAAATAAAATTCACTCATTTCCCTTGACTGTACAGTTGGTGGATACCTTATAATCAAATCAGAAACAGAAAGGAGATGAGTTTATGAAAATGAAAGAAGCCGAGGCCCGTACCGGCCTGGACCGGAAAAATATACGTTATTATGAAAGCGAGGAGCTTTTAGCGCCCCGGCGCACAGAAGGAAACCGGTACAGGGATTACAGCGAGGAAGATATACAGCGTCTGCTGGAAATCCGTTTTCTGCGGCAGCTGGGTATTCCCATCCGGGATATCCGCGGATATTTTGAGGGGCGGCTGAGCGTAAGCGATCTGATGCGCATGCGTCTGGACCGGATTGACGGAGAAATGTCACAGTTAAAGAAGCTTGAACAGATATGTTCCAGACTGGAAGAACAGCAGACGCTGAAACCTTCCATCGTGGAAAGCTGTCTGGAGGAATTCAGCCGTGAAGATGGCAATACCACCTGGCTGGAGGATATCAGGAAAGACTGGAAGATGTTTCAGAAGGAACTCCACTCCCAGTACATCTATTTTGAACCTGAGGGGGAAATCCTGACGCCGGAGGACTTTGCGCGGGAGACAGCTCTTTACGCGGCCAGAAGGAATCTGGACTATGAGACGATCCGGCTGGAATTCACCTATGCCCTGGTCCGGCTGGAAGGAATCGCCTATCAGGCTTCCTTTACCTTCGGTCCCTGTTTCCGCCTTGGCAGGATTCCTCTTGTGAAGCTGGTGCGGTGCACACCGCCTCCCCGCAGTGTTTCCAAGGGAAAATACATGTTTTTTGTGCTGCTTCCCACCATCCTGATGTTTGGCAGTATCCTGTTCTGTCTCATTGACAGCCAGGTTGGCGCCCGTTTTTCCGGAATATACCGAATTCTTATTATAGGATGCTTTATTGCTGCCATACTGCTGATATCTGTAAACAAAAATGTTTACTATCAATAATTTTTGGGATTGTCAAGTGAAAATGCTTGACAATCCTTTTTCTATCGTGTATGATAGCACAGGTGGTTGAAATGGAAAAGATTGTGGAACAGGGTTTGTTATATGATTTTTATGGAGAACTGCTGACAGAACATCAGCGCAGGATATACGAGGACGTGGTGTTCGGTGACCTTTCCCCCAGCGAGATAGCGGGAGAGCAGGGAATCAGCCGTCAGGGTGTCCACGATTTGATAAAAAGATGCGACAAGATACTAAAGGATTATGAGGCCAAGCTTCATCTGGTAGCCAAGTTCATTAAAGTCAAGGAGATAGCCGGCGAGCTGGAGCGTCTCTCTGATGAATGCATACGCACCAGGGATATGGCACTCATTGACCAGATTAGGCGGTTGTCCGCAGAAATCACCAGCACGCTTTGATGTGTGATTCATTGAATGCAGTGCAGTCTTAGGAGGATTATTTCATGGCTTTTGAAAGCTTATCCGATAAATTACAAAATGTATTCAAGAACCTTCGCGGTAAAGGCCGTCTTTCAGAAGCCGATGTAAAAGCCGCGTTAAAGGAAGTCAAGATGGCGCTTCTGGAAGCAGATGTAAGCTTCCGTGTGGTTAAACAGTTTATCGGGTCCGTTCAGGAACGGGCGGTGGGCGAGGATGTATTCGGAAGCCTGACACCGGGACAGACTGTCATCAAAATCGTGACCGAGGAGCTGGTAAAGCTCATGGGTTCCGAGACAACAGAGATTTCCTTAAAGCCCTCCAACGAAATCAGCATTATCATGATGGCTGGTCTCCAGGGCGCGGGTAAGACCACGACCACGGCCAAGATTGCAGCAAAGATGAAGGCAAAGGGACGTAAGCCCCTGTTAGCTGCCTGCGACATCTACCGGCCGGCTGCCATAGAGCAGCTGCAGATTAACGGCGACCGGGTAGGGATTCCGGTGTTCTCCATGGGCAACAAAAACAAGCCTGTGGACATTGCCAAGGCGGCACTGGAACACGCATCCAAGAACGGACTTAACGTGGTTATCCTGGATACAGCGGGACGTCTCCACATTGATGAGACCATGATGGATGAGCTGGTAGAGATAAAGGACAATCTGGATGTCTGCCAGACCATATTGGTGGTGGACGCCATGACCGGCCAGGATGCAGTGAATGTGGCAGGTACATTTAACGATAAGATAGGTATTGACGGTGTCATCCTCACAAAGCTGGATGGCGATACCAGAGGCGGTGCGGCCCTTTCCATCCGCGCAGTCACAGGTAAACCGATTCTATATGTTGGTATGGGCGAGAAGCTGTCTGATCTGGAACAGTTCTACCCGGACAGAATGGCTTCCAGAATCCTGGGAATGGGCGATATCCAGTCCCTGATTGAGAAAGCGGCTGCCGAGGTGGATGAGGAACAGGCCAAGGAGCTGAGCCAGAAGCTGCGCAAGGCGGAATTTGATTACAATGATTTTCTGACCCAGATGCAGCAGATTAAAAAGATGGGCGGTATGGGAAGTATTCTTTCCATGATGCCGGGTATGGGAAACCAGCTGTCCGGTGTGGATATGGATGAAGGTGAAAAATCCATGCACAGAGTAGAGTCCATCATCCTCTCCATGACAAAGGAGGAGAGGGCCAGTCCAAACCTCATAAACCCTTCCAGGAAACAGCGCATTGCAAAAGGCGCCGGTGTGGAGGTCAGCGAGGTCAACCGTCTGGTAAAACAGTTTGACCAGATGAAGAAAATGATGAAGCAGATGCCGGGTCTTATGGGCGGCGGCAAGCGAAAAGGCGGATTCGGCGGTCTGGGAGGACTGCTGGGCGGCAAGATGAAGATGCCCTTTTAGGACACAGAATGCTGATACCACAATCCGCAGACCAGGCTAGTCAAACAGGAATACTCCTGTATGTCTAATATAAGAACAATTCACAAGGAGGTGAAATCACATGGCAGTAAAGATGAGATTAAGAAGAATGGGACAGAAGAAGGCTCCTTTCTATAGAATCGTAGTTGCTGATTCCAGATCCCCAAGGGATGGCAAATTCATCGCGGAAATCGGCACTTATGACCCAACCAGGGAACCAAGTGTCATCAAATTTGACGAGGAAGCAGCTAAGAAGTGGTTAGCAACAGGTGCACAGCCAACTGAGACCGTAGGAAAGCTCTTAAAAATCGCCGGCATTCAGTAGTTGACAATGAGGTGTTAAGATGAAGGAATTAGTCGAAGTGATTGCGAAAGCACTGGTCGATAACCCAGAAGAAGTTGTTGTTACCGAATCAATGAAGGGCGAGGACACCCTGATTGAGCTTAAGGTGTCTCCTGCCGACATGGGCAAGGTCATCGGCAAGCAGGGCAGGATTGCAAAGGCAATCCGTTCCGTTGTCAAGGCCGCTGCATCCAAGGAAGACAAGAAAGTAATCGTTGAGATTCAGTAAGCAGGATTCAGTACGCAGACAATGAAGGACCGCTGGCCGCAGGGCTGGCGGTTCATTTATTGCCCGGGAATATTGTCCCGGAACATTTATCCGTAAAATTACTTATCACAGAAAGGTGACAGGTGTATGGAAAACATGCTGAGAGTGGGAGTCATAACCTCCGCCCACGGAATCAAAGGGGAAGTAAAGGTATTCCCCACCACAGATGACGCCAAGCGTTTCAAAGAGCTGAAGGAAGTCATCCTTGACACAGGAAAAGAGCATATTCCCATGGAAATCGAACATGTGAAATTCTTCAAGAACATGGTCATCCTCAAATTCAGGGGATATGACAATATAAATGAAATAGAAAAATATAAATCCAGGGACCTGCTGATAACCAGGGATCAGGCCGTGGACCTGGAGCCCGATGAATACTTTATCACGGACCTGATTGGACTTACTGTGGTATCGGACCAGGGCGCGGAGCTGGGAACCCTTAAGGATGTGCTGGAAACAGGGGCCAATGATGTATATGTGGTTGCCATGAAGGACGGAAAGGAACTGATGCTTCCCGCCATCGGTGACTGTATTCTGAATGTGGACCTGGAGCAGGGACGCATGGAGGTCCATGTTCTGGAGGGACTTATGGATTTGTAGTGCCCATAACCTGGTAAGACCCATGGTTCAAAGGCCCATGGTTCTGTAAAAAGGGCTTGTGTTTTATCTGGTTTTGTTGTATATAAAGAGAGGGGATAAACAGTGCTGCATCATGTAATGCAGTATTGGGGCGGAAGGCCGCCGGTGCAGCAAGGAAAAGGAATCTGATATGATAACTGAAGACCCTCTTCCTGATTCTGGCGTATCTGGTCCGCACCATGGGGCCGGGCTTTATCCGCAGTGGCCTCTTTAATTCAGACTGTTCCAACCGGATGCAGGGCAGTACACGCATACAGCCAGATATCCCACATATGCGAGACACAGCAGTGCCTGGTGTTATATACCATGGACCATGGCGGCTATCTTCTGGATAAGAGACAGATGGGCGCTGTCTGCATAAACGGCCTGCGCACGTTCCTTTCCGAACGTTCCGGCAAGTCGGTAAAGTAGATACAGGTCAGGGATTATATACCTGTAAAAAGCAACTGATAAAGCCGGCCCTGGCATCTGAGATTGGGGCCGGCTTTTAGAGATACTTTTTGGCTGAGTACAGACAGAAAGGAACTTAAACATGGCCAACATAACTGTTTTAGACCAAAGCACCATCAACAAAATTGCAGCCGGCGAGGTCATTGAGCGGCCTGCTTCCGTAGTGAAGGAGCTGCTGGAAAATGCCGTTGACGCCCATGCCACCGCCGTAACCGTGGAAATCAAGGACGGCGGCTGTTCCATGATTCGCGTCACCGACAACGGATGGGGCATCCCAAAGGAGGAAATACCCCTGGCATTCCTGCGCCACGCCACAAGCAAAATCAAGACAGTGGAGGATTTATTCACCATTTCCTCCCTGGGTTTCCGCGGCGAGGCCCTGGCCAGCATAGCGGCCGTGGCCCAGGTGGAGCTGATTACAAAGACGGGGGACAGCCTTACCGGTTCCCGGTACCAGATTGAAGGCGGGGTTGAGAAGGGGCTGGAGGAAATAGGCGCCCCTGATGGTACCACCATCATTGCCCGAAACCTGTTTTACAACACGCCTGCGAGGAAGAAATTCCTTAAGACACCCATGACAGAGGGCGCCCATGTGGCGGCCCTGGTGGAGAAGATTGCCCTTTCCCACCCGGATATTTCCATCCGCTTCATACAGAACAATCAAAATAAGCTCTACACCTCAGGAAACCACAACCTGAAGGACCTGATATATACTGTATTCGGACGGGAGATTGCGGGAAACCTTCTCCCGGTGGAAATCAATGAGGACTGGATTACAGTCACCGGATTTACAGGCAAGCCGGTCATAGCCAGATCCAACCGGAATTATGAAAATTATTTCATCAATGGCCGTTACATCAAGAGTTCCATTATATCCAAGGCCATTGAGGAGGCATATAAACCCTATATGATGCAGCACAAGTATCCCTTTACCATGCTGCATTTCCATATTGAGCCGGACACCCTGGACGTAAATGTGCATCCCACCAAGATGGAACTGCGCTTTGCCGACGGGGAAAAGGTGTACCATGCAGTGTTAAGGGCTGTCAGCAATGCCCTGGCCCACAAGGAGCTGATCCCCCAGGTCAGCCTGGAAGCAAAACAGGAAAAGGAGGCCAGGCAGCTGGCAGAGAAACTGGCTCCCCGCCCGGAGCCGTTCGAGGTGCGCAGGCGGGAGAACCTAAGCCAGAAAACCTCCGGCAGCCCCGTCCAGGTACAGAACGGCGGCCCGTCCTCCGGCGCTGGTTCAGTTTACACCCAGTCAGCCCCGCCCAGGCCATCCTTTGTCAATGAGCTGATGCCTGACTGGCTGAAGGAGAGAAGAAAGGAACAGGAAAAACGTTCAGTCTCCCCGGCCGCAGTTAATCCCCATCAAACGGAAAACACGGTTTCTGCCGGGAAGGATATTGG
>OGPD01001125.1_pt1 | contig 23145 bp, 16 predicted proteins | sample 1552861 | NCBI WGS metagenome assembly OGPD01 (sample SAMEA2580280, study PRJEB22360) | human gut metagenome | biome: human gut; feature: human-associated habitat; material: faeces | place: Denmark | collected 2008/2010
CCGCTACAGAGGTATACTCTGCAGCGGCTGCTGTGTATTTAGAGAGATGGCTGTGATTGGTCGTGTTTAGGAGAAACGGACTGTTTTCTTTCGGCTTCGGCCTGGGCTTGCGCGGCTGCCAGCTGATTGGCCATGCGTGGCAGCGGCTTATCAGCGTTTGATTGTTCTTCGTGTTTCTGTTCTTGCCTGAGCGGTACCTGTGCCGGCGCATCGAAATGCAACTGGCAGGTTAATTCTGCGTAAATGGATCGAACATCGGCATAGAGCAAATTGGGAACGCCTGCTTTGGTCTTTTCGAGTATTCGTTTGGCATCTCGCATAATACGCCAAGAGGTACGTTGATCAATTTGAACAGGAGTTGTACCGTGATGTAGATAGACTGAAGCTATGTAATTCTCAGTAACTGGACACATATTTTGAATAAGAAACGCGGTGGAATGACCATTGAGTTCTCCTAAGATAATGGTATTGCAAAAACCACGTTTACGTATTTTTTGATTAACGATAGCTTCATATTTCTGATATTGTGAAGATACGGGAACAACCCATGAAATTTTAGGATCTGAAGGATCGGGAAATGCAAAAAAACAAGGACGACCGGATTTTTCATTTGAACCAGATGGATTATGCCCTAATGAAATATTTTTATCACCAAAGTCAGAGTAATATTGATCTGTCAGAAAGACAAATTGCCCTGGGAAGACATACATAATAAGCATCCTTTCTAAAAGAAAAGCCCTGCTGTTACCAGCAGGGCTTCGCCTTTTGTTTAATCCGACCATTTAGCAATCGCATATCGGAGAGCGACAAAATGCTGTTTCCCGACCATTTAGTATCCGCATATCGGGGAGCGGTAAAATGTCATTTCCTTTTTTATAGTATATCACTTATCGCAGAAAAAAACAAGTGATATTATAGGAAAAAGGTGCAGAGAATGGTGCGAACTTATAGCTAACAAAGAAATAAGAAAGGTTCGCACCATATATCATTGCAATAGGCGAGATAGACATCCTATTAACTTGATTTTTTCGTAAAAAAACATAGCCAAGAAATGTGCAAGGCAATCTGTTCGTGATGAACGTGCCCCTTCAGAGCAGCCACTCTGAGGGGGGGATATATAGATATATTTTATACAATAAAGTTACAGTTTTGTGAAAACACTTGATTTCAGTGAAGAAGTGCGTTATACTTTCATTAGACGTCTGAAAGACGTCTAATGAACACCCGAATATCTTTTAAGGAGGAAAGCAGAAAATGCTCAAAAAGTCCGAAAAAATGACTTTAACTGTCGATAACCCTACTTTATTGCGTTCTATTGTTGGAGATTTCGCCGCACGCGAAAATCGTTCGCTCTCTGCTGTGATTGAGCGTACAACTCTTAATGCACTGCTCCCGTCCGACCCGTACATGCGCGCTGTGGCTCAATATCAGCTTTTCAGCGAGGGTGGGAATGTCGGTTTTGCACTCGCAACACTGTTTGAAAATAATTCGGCAAGTATTGACTCAAATGCGCAGCACACAAATTTTCAGCCGTTAGTTCTCTTTGCTCGGGAACAATCAACTTTCTGTTCTTCTCGCCTGCTGGCTGGTGATAAGGATGCAGCAAAGTTGGCAGCTTCGCATACTGCTTCTCAGCTGGAGTCACTTATTGATCACCTGCGTGGTTTGGGCGAAAAAGCTGAAGATGAAATGAAAGCGGCTTATTACCTTCGCGAGGTCAAGATCGGTGAGTGTTACTTGAAAGAGTTAAAAAGTGAGCCGGTTTTTTTCAAAACGATTAACGGTTATACTTTCGTGTTAGATCACTGGTGTGATTTAGGCTGGTCGAGAGTGACTTATCGTTTTTTGAATGACCTTGTTTTGTTGGATGGTCACTGGAGATCCGATCCGGAAGCGCGGCTTGAGTTGTTAGATCTGATGAAATCGGTTTCTGCAGAGTGGAGGTAATTAAAGAGGGGACAGATGTCCCCTCTTTAATTTTTATGTTTTATTCAGAAAGGTATACATTTTTGAACATAGTTAAAAGGCATCAAGAAAATGTTCAAAAAATATGATATATCAATTAACGAATATATTCTCTTTTGGTTTGTACTTTGTGAATGAAAATGGTATACTAAGCAGAGGGAGGATGTATTATGATAGAAACCAGAACATACTATTATGCTCGCGTATCTACGAGCAATCAGAATTTGGACAGACAGATGAAAGCATTCCGCGACCTGGGCGCGGATGAACGCAATATTGTGACGGACAAAGAGTCGGGTAAGAACTTTGATCGAGCCGGTTACCAGGCCCTCAAGACTACTATGCTACGTACAGGGGATACCTTGGTCATTACGTCCTTAGATCGTCTTAGCCGCAGCAAGGGAGATATTCAGGCAGAATTGAAATGGTTTAAGGAACACGGAATTCGGTTGAAGGTCATTGACTTACCTACGACTATGCTTGAGTTGCCAGAAAATCAATCGTGGGTTTTTGAGATGGTCAATAATATTCTGATTGAAGTCATGGGAACGATTGCAGAGCAGGAACGATATATGATCAGAAAACGGCAGCGTGAAGGAATAGAAGCTGCGCGGCAAAAAGGAAAACGCTTTGGCCGGCCGGCACTCCCATTACCGGAAAATTGGCAGGAAGTCTATGGTTTATGGACGCAAAAAAAGATTACAGCTAAGAAGGCGATGGAGCTAACTGGGTTAAAACGGACACACTTTTATAAGTTGGTAAAGCAACAGAGTCATAATCATTAAGAATGCATTCAAAGAAACGCTGGATTATATATAAGTTAGGATTATAAAGTAAACAACGCAGTTAGAGAACCACATTGGTTTGTTCACTAACTGCGTTGTTTTATGCCATATAATTTCTGATTATGCTATCTGATAATACAGAACTGCTCCTGAAAACTGAACGAGTGTATATTCAGATAGTTCTGGGTCTGATAGAGACTTCTTGGTAAAGCAAAAATTTATGGTATTATTTTCGGTTGGATACGCTCCTTTTAGCGGTAATTCGCTTGCTCCATCCGAAGTAAAGGTAGATTTCACGGAGAAATTACTGATACTATATTCATCATCATTTTCTTGCCTTACTGTCGCAAATTGTACAGCATTCATATCTGCGTAATATAATGCGTAACAAATGCAGTTCGGAACATCCAGTTTCACAAACTCTGCACCGTTGTCTTCAAAATACGTTTCTACCTTTTCTACAGTGGGGAAATGCATTTCGGTTTGTTGGGGTGCAGTCTGCTCATTGGATTGGGAATCGCCCACTTGTAAGCTGCAGGCACAGAGCGAAATGAACATAAGAATAAGTATTATGAATCGGCCCCGCATAGTTCTACCTCCGGATAGTACCTTCATTTTGTGATTAACTGGTACAGACCATCTGCATAAGCAGAAATCTTTACTGGATCAACTACGGTAATTTTGTATGTTTTATATCCGTAGCTGGCAAATTCCTCAAGGGTTCCAACTGTAGTTCGTTTTCTTGGAGTAAACATCACATATCCGATTTTACCGGCAGGGACAACATACTCGACAGAAAACGAAGCATTGCTTGCTGCCGATTTTGTCAAATTGATAGTTGCAGAAATGGAGTCAATTACAGCTGACGTAAAAGTGATACCTCCAGAGTACGAAGCTGTAAATGTATGAGATTCGCCGGACGTAATAGTTGCTGGTCCAACAAACTGAGGTGTAACGCGCTGCTGATCACTGGCCCAAAGTGCAGTTGCCTGATTTGTTACCTTGAAATTATATCCAGTTGCTCTGGCCGTCTGATAAGTATTTACGATGTTTTCATCGTCGATAATCTGATCCTGCTCTTGATGCAGTGCAGCTTCGGTTTCCAGACCATCAGCAAGCAGTTTCTCAGCTTCTTCGGAAGAAATAATACGCGGAATACCATTTTCAACGATAACCGCATTTTCTTCGGTAAGTACGGTTGCATTTTCATCAGTATTGACCGCAAAGGCCATCGTACCGGACATAATGGTCATAAGGAAACCAGCAATGAGTGATAAGCTCAACAATTTCTTTTTCATGATAACACCTCCAGCTTAAATATTGTCTAACTGTTTATTTTAACTTCAGTGCACTATTGATGATATGAGTATAATCCATTTCATAATATTTAGCAATGCTGAATATTGACAAAACAAAAATAAGATGTTAGTATAATTTCAACAAACATGTTTGGTGATATTATGAAAAAAGAAAGCAAATCCACTAAGGAAACAGGCCATTCCTTTGAGGACTATTTCAAGCGTGCGGTGAATCCTATGCTCGTATTAGAGATATTATCTGAACGCTCTATGTACGTATATGAAATGGCAAATGAACTGGAAAAGCGCAGTAATGGTCAGTATACGATCTCATTGCTGTATCCTGTCATTTATCGTCTTGCGTCACATGGATTTGTGCGCGAAGGCCCTAAGGCCATTTCGGAGGATAATCGCGTTCGTCAATATTATGAAATTACTCCTGAAGGAACAGCATATTTACACCAGATCGAAGAAGTTTATGATCAAATGGTGGAAGCAGTACAGCAGATACGTCACAATAGTGGGGATGAAAAAAATGTCTAAAGCACAAGGACTACACAGATATTTGCGCACAATTTCACGTAAATTAGTGTGTTATAAAGATACTAAACAAACCTTATTAGAGGGTTTGGAACAGGAATTATCGGTGTATAGTTCATTGTCGTATGACGAGCTTTGTCAGGAAATAGGTAATCCTACTCAGGTTTCGGCGCAGTTAATGGAAAATATCAGTGAGCAGGAAATTGCCTATATGAAGCGTAGGAGAAAAATGATTCTCTGTACAGTTTCTATCTGTTTTGTAATTGCTTTCGCTCTTGCTGTGTTCTATTTTGTGCACGCGCAATCTGTTATGCGTGGCGATTTCTATGTACAAGAACATAATACAGTTGAATCTGATACTTTTGTATCTAGTGGAACCTTAGATGATAACTAAGAGGTGGTCTTATGAGAAAGAAATTTTCGATTATTTTTCTTGCTGTTGTAATGTCATTTTCATTCATTGTAAATGCTTTTGCCGCCAGCGCAATCGACCCTGTAACGATTGACTACGGTGATGGATATACCTTAAAAGTATCTACTGTAGATATTTCCACATTTACAGTTCGAGAGAAGACCATTACTCGTCAGGCAGATGCTTATCATGGCAGCACTTATATTGGAACGTTTTATTTAACCGGAACATTCCAATATGACGCTCGCAAAGCAGTTGCTACCAGTGATAGCTGGCGTGCATCATCTCCGTCTTATAGCTATTCTGGAAAATCATCGCACTCCGGAGCATCGGTGTCGGGTAGTTGCACATTTAACTATTTAGGTGGTAAAACATTTAAACTCACCATGACTTGCGATAAAAACGGTAATATGAGCTATACACAATGATAGATTTGTAAAAAATGAAGAGCCTGCTGCAGAATTTGATTCTGCAACAGGCTCTTTTTTTACAGTTCGGGGACATCCGAGAAATCCAGCTGACTAAAATCGGTATCATTGATTTGATCTAATTTTTTAAGGATTTTTCCTAAGGATTTCAACATCGTAGGATCATCGACATAAGGCAAAATGTCTCGCATATGCTGCTGGACGTACACACGCGGCGTTGCATATGAACCGAGATAGAGTTTGATAATAGCTAATTCGTCGGGGGTGAAATACATGGAAACTTACCTTTCTTCATTATGTAAGATATCTGTGTGCAAAGGTCTGCTTTGCTGGTTATCGGCTTGCTGCTTAGCTTTGCTAAGTTGATCTGCCATGCTCATTGGTTCTTGCGGCAAACTATTTTCGTGATCAGGGGAACCGTGCTGGAGTTCTTGAATACGCTCATCGATTTGCTCAATCAAAGCTGCAGATATATCGTGAATACGTTCAAAACTTGCTTGTAAGACATCAATATCTTTGCCCTCTCCCCAAGTAGCGACATAAGGAAAAGAATAATCTGAAGTATCAATCTCATAATGAGCACAGATGATAAAAGCAGTGCTTTCCGCTTCCACTTCTTTGGTAGGACGATCGAGGTCCCTGGCCTCTGGCGAGGAATGCAGTAAGGCATGGGCTGTTTCGTGGATTAGAGTCTTCAGTGTCTGGGTTTGTCCCATGTTTGGTTTGATACGAATAGATTGTGTTGCCAGGTCACATACGCCTTTGGCGGTGCCAGCGAAATTTTCAATCGATACCGGAAAAGGTGAGCAAGCCTTAATCGCTTCAAAATATTGTTCAAAGCGATGTACATCTCCAGTCAGCTCTGGTGCGAGTTCAGGTAACGGCTTACCGTCAGTCTGACTAACGTCAAACACATAGCAGGGATAGTAACGAGGGATAATCCGAGTTGCAACTCGTGTCTGAGGTTGTCCATCTGCACCATAGATGATGTTGCCGTGCATATCGTGCACGTTTTCCTTCACACTGATTTTCTGAGGGCGGTATCCAATAATCTGAATACCATGTTCGCCCTTGCGTACAAAACGCTGAAACGCATTTTTCCAGTGCTGAAAGCCAGCAACATAAGATGCATCTGGATTTTGTAGTAAGATTAACAACGAATTACGTGCGCTATACCGGTGAAACCGGGACATGGTAGTTAAATATTGTCGATATTTGTCGCTTTGCAAAAATGATTGTACGTTTTGGTGTAAAAGGTCAAATAACTGGGAAACATCATTCGTAGCTGTTTTCATTGGCGTCCTCCTTTTCCTTCAGGTCTTTAATGTACTTATATAATGTAGAACGACTAATGCCGACAATCGCACTGATTTCTTGGACGCTGAGTTCACCTCCTTTGTAAAGCTGGATCGCACGATCCAGCTTTTGCTTATTTACAACGGGCCGACCGACACGGACACCGTGATTACGAGTAGCTTCAAGACCGGCTTTGGTTCTCTGGATGATGCTTTCACGTTCATATTGTGCGATGACTGCGAGAATGCCGAAGACCAAGCGACCGGAAGCTGTTGAGATATCGAAACCTTCTTTGAGGCATACCAAATGCACTCCCAGCTTATAAAAATCTTCCGCAAGTTTCAATAATTCAGCAGCATTCCGGCAAAGACGGTCCAAGCGCCATACGACCAATGTATCACCTTCCTGCAGGGAGGCAATTAGTTTTTTCAGTTTGGGTCTGTCTTTGCTGCCGCCATCCTTTTCGAGGACGATGTTATCGACACCGTGCTTATGCAGTTCATCTAATTGCAGCTGCAGAGATTGCTCTTCGGTGGATACGCGAGCATATCCGTATATAACATTTGCTTTGGGGGGATTTGAGGTCATTTGTTTTACCGCCTAATTTATAAAATTTGAACAGTAATAATTATACCTTGCAAACAGATGTACGTCTATAAACCGATCGATTTACGGAACGGTTTAGGAAGAAAAAACTTCCAACGAATTTTTGGACTAATAAACGGAAAAAAGGAGGTTGTAAAGATGAGAGAAGACCTGTCGGCAGAAACATTAGATGTGGTATACGATGGCTCGAAGATGACTTTTGGTGCACTGCTTAGAATTTTTCAGATCGCATCGGAGCACCACAATAAGAGCATCCATACTGGTGAGCAGTCTGTAAAGCACTTTTATGAGTCTGCTCAAAAGAATGAAATCCTGGATGAAATCGATCCGGAGGACTGGCGTGGTATACGGTCCATGATGAAGAATCGGTATCATTTAGACTTTGCATACGAGAAAGATCCAGAAAAAGGTACATATACGCTCCATTTTCGCGGAAAAGACTTGGCAACGATCAAGGCTACGCTGGCGAAAGTTGTCAAGACTGCTGCACGTGCTGAGCGCATGATCGATCAGTTTGAGCGGGCAAAGGAACAGCAGGAACAGGATCGACAGGCTCAGGAGCACGGCAAAACTCCAGAGCAGGAACACGATCAAAACCGAGAGAAGGATCGAGGAACCGATAATAGGTAGTCTGTAAAGCTATTTATGTTCAAATGGCAAGATTGAGCGTATGTCAGATGTAATGGCAAATGCATTTGACAAAATTATGGCTTTACGATTTGGAACACTAAAATCGAAAGGAGAATGACCGTGGAAGCAAATAGTGTAATGGGAAAGCATGAATTTGTGATTACGGTATCTAATATTCTTCCAGAGTTTAAGAGTTTACCTGATTGGCAAAAAGAAGCTGCATACTCACAGTTTTCTCGTGATATTGAGGAAACGACATGGGACAACGATCATTTGGATCCGGCCGAACTGGGGCAAGTCATGTTCTCGTCCGGACAACTTGATAAGTACCTGCGTGTAGCAGTCAAAGCAGGCGGGATGATGGAACTGCTGAAGACATACGCCGATCGTCTGGGAGATTATCAGAATCTATCACAGTTGATACGCTCGGAACTTCAAATGTTCGAGAAAATTAACCCTAATGTTGGGGTTAATGGTGAGGTGCAGTATCAGTATTCGCTTGATCTGTCAGGACAATATCCTATTTTGGATGCTGTTTTTGATGCTGATTACAATACGGCTGCTTTGAGTATATACGATAATCCGATTGATCTGAAAACTGGTCAGGTTTTACCCAAAGTGCAGGCAACACAGCGGGAAGAATCACCGACACCAGAGAAAGAAGCACAACCTAAGAACAAATACGAAATTTCTTGTAGGCCTGTTTCATTTCCAGACAGCAATATAAGGGCGTTTGTTGATGTGACAGTCAATGACGCCGTACAAATTCATGGTATTCGTATCATCGAAGGCAGTAAAGGATTGTTTGTGTCATTGCCGTCCAGACCGCACAAAAATGCGGAAGGAAAGATAGAATACAAGGATATTGTATTTCCACGTACTGCGGAGGCCAGGGAAACGCTGCATTCAGCGATTTTGGATACTTACTATCCGGAAGGTGGTTCGACATCTCAGACAGTTGGCCGTATACCGGATCAGTTGGCCGTGCAGACACGAATAACACCGTATACGGATGAACGTAAGCCGAATCTTCGAGGCCTGGGTTCTGTTACTATAGGTGATTTTGTGATCACCGGCATTCAGTTGTTGGCTGGTGAAAAAGGAATGTTCCTTAATATGCCGTTCAAAACAGTTGCAGACGCCAAAACCGGCGAGGTGGATTACTCCAAAATTGTCACTATGACGCCTCAGTATATGAAAAAATCTCGAGAAACAATGGTTATGGAGTACAAGCACCAGACTGAAAAAAAAACAGATCTGAACCGGACAACTGATCTCAGTAACGTGGATAAGGCTGCGGCGGCCAAAAGCGGCGAACCGCCACGGATGGCAGATCAATTTAAGGCTGCACAAGCTGTAGAGAAACAGCAAGAAGATAAGGCTCTAGCTCAAGAGAGGTAGTCTTTATCATCATACAGAAAAGCATACAGAAAAGAATGGAGAAAGAAACAGCAGTGGATGAAACGAATGATGTAGGTATCACTCGGAGAATTGATACCTTGGGGAGAATTGTTATTCCCAAAGAGATCCGAACCCAATTTAATTGGCATGATGGCGAAGAAATTACGCTTACGGCTTCGTCATTGCTCGCAAGACGCGGCCATATTGTGCGATCTGTGGCTCTTTGAAGCGACTTAAGCAAGTCAGTGAAACTCGCTTTTTATGTAAACCGTGTCTGGCCAACGTGCTGAAGACGTTTACTCCAAAAGCAGACGAATAATCTGATGGGCTGACTGTACCTTGATAAAAACAAACGGTGGTTTGTCATATGGTGCTCTGCCGGTGTTTGAACTGGCGGGAAAGACGCTTTTACAGTATAGGAATTTTCGACAAATTCTGTTGAAGTCCTTTTTGTTGGACATATCGCATGATATAATTCCTATAACAAAGGACCAAGGATAATCAGGAGAAATCTATATGATTATAGCAATTATTTATGTGATTTCTGGAATATTGAGTACGTTTTTGTGCCTTTGTTGTATGAAATCAAACCGAGAACGTGAAAAAGCTGCCAATGCACTGCAGCAGTGGCAATAGCACAAAGAAAGGGGTAAGACTATGAAAAAGAACGTCCTCATTGCGGGAACTGTGCTTGTAGCTATGGTAACAGCAGCAGGTGCGGTTAATGCTGCACCGTCTACGCATAGCATTTATCTTAATGGACTGCCGGTAGCAGTTGAGGGATATGCGATCGACGGCAATAACTATTTCAAGCTGCGCGATCTGGCAAAGATCCTGGCTGGAACGAATAAGGAGTTTGAAGTGTCTTGGAACAATGTAGCCAAGCGTATCGATTTGACAACAAGCAAGGCATATACCGCCGTAGGCGGTGAGCTGGCGGCAATCGATGCGGGCAAGCAGGAAGCTAAGGCATCCAACGCCGTAGTATATAAAGATGGAGCTCTGGAAAACTACAAAGGGTATACCATCAACGAGAACAACTACTATATGTTGCGTGACATCGCAGATTCGATGGGCATCGACATTGAGTGGGACGGTACAACCAAGCGTGTTGATATTCTGACCAATCAGACAGACGATAAGCAGGATGTCACGGATCAGCCTGCAGAACCATCAGCTCCGGACGATTCTTCGGCATCGACTGGCGACACTGAAGAGTATGAAATTCTGTACGATTACCGTCAGGCGGGCGATCCGGGTATTAGAAGTGTTAACCTTAGCGGTTCATCGGGAATTCCGTCGTATTGTTTCTTCCCTTCCTATGGTAAATACAGCGCAGCATATCAAAACTTGCTGGATACCTGCGGTGAAGAAATTATCAGCAAGACGATTCACTATTACACGTATTGCGGACAAACACAGGAAGAAGATATTCTGTGTGGTTTTCCAATGGTAATTACGGTTGCAGATAAGCGTGTGAACGCGGAGAAATGGTGGCCGGTTACAATGGTCTACATTGATTCGGGAAAGGGTTCTTTTGAACTGAAGATGCCTAAAAGCCTGTATGAAAAGACACTGTCTGGAGAACAGGTGTTACACGTAGAAGGTGCCATTACTGAAGCAGATGGCAGAAGAACGGTTATCAATGGCAAGACATACGAAATCAATTCGAATCCGATTACCGCAAGTGATGTGAGAGATAATCGTCCGACTACAATGAGATTAAACATGACTTATAAGAAACCCGGTACGTAATAGGGGTTCTATATACAAGTGAATAACAAAAGCGGCTTGAGCACTGTAAAAACAGAGTTCAAGCCGCTTTTTGTTGAACTTAACAAGGAGTAAGTTTGTGACCACTTATAAGGTAATTGCTATGTGTTGCTCGACAATCGCGTGCATCTTATCCATTACCATATCGAAAGTAAAAGAGAAAAAGCGTAAAGAACTCGCCTATATGACATGGTTTGTTGTGATGGTAATGGCTTTTGCAACAATGGGTTTATACCTATCGGCAATGTCGTAAGACACGGTGATAAAGATCTTGTATATGAGGATGTGAGTAAATCAGATGACTGCAAAAAGGAGACACTGCTCCGTAAAATTAAATCAGTGTGCTATCAATTATCTCTTTTGGAGGGAAAGGAGTGTTTTATTATGAACCTATCATACAAGAAAAAAAGCATTATTAAGCGCTTTGTCGCACTGATTATGGCTGTGTGCTGTATGTTCTCTATGTTCCCAGCAGTTGCTGGTGCGGCGGATGATACCGAAAGCGATACTACAAAAAAGGAATATCGCTATATCTGGCTGGTATCGCAACCGGGCTTTGGTATTCGTATTACCAGCCCAGCTGCAGGGAAAAAAGAAGCAACAGTTAAATTTCAAAACATGAGTCCGGATCATGCATGGGTGGATACCTTTCTTTATACGGACAAGGATACCGGTGAAGAATACTATGTAGTAAAGCCGGTTGAGAGTTCAAAAGGTCAAATCCCAGATAATTCGGACAATAAGGGATCGGAGAATTGCTATGGCAATTATCAAAGCGGTGTAGGTTTCTTACGTTTATATTGTGAGTTCTATAACCGAGTAATGCCAGATAGTACAGTACCTGCGTGGAAAGGTGCAACCTTTACTTATCAGGATCAGGAAACTAAGCCGTTTGATAAAAATCAAATCACCAACGATACTGAAAAAAGTTCGTATTGGGCTGGTAATCAGTCTGGCGGTTCGAGTTTTTACATCGGTTATGGCGAAGATGCGTGGGAGGCTTTTGTAAAAAAAAGCAGCTACCGTAAGGACGGCTCGCCCACAGAATCGTCTTTGGGTGAGTATCCGCCGTCCCCGTATTCTATTCGCTATGTACAATCCTTTAATGACAGTACGGGTACTTATTATGATGCACAGGTACGTATTCCCAAAAGATGGGTCGATGCTTTTGTAAACGATAAAGTTAATGGCGGTTACATGGATAATGAACCGTATCGCCGAGCCAACTGGGCGAATATCACGATGTTCCAGTTCATGTCGGATAACGAATTGCCGCCTCCGGATCAGAAACACGAGGAAGATCCGGAAATGGGTACTGTCATCTTTGATTGGAATATGCCTGGCAGCAACGCCGAGGTGTCGTATCGTAAAGAAAGCGGCACAAAGGTTTCGCCGCCAACAAATATCCAGCCCAGTAATGTAGGCAATGTATCATACGTTTTTGAAGGCTGGTACGATGCACCGACAGGCGGTAATAAAATCGGAGATACAGTAGAAGTTCCGGATAATAAGTATGTTGTCTATTACGCTCATTGGCGAGTCGAAACAGTTGATCCGCCGATTCCCGAAGTGGGCGAAGGCGATATGTACGTTGTATATTTTGATTACAACCTGCCGGGCACAGGCGTGACAACTGCTTATTCTACTGCAGGACGTTTTGAGTGGACGGCAAAGGTCGATGGCGAAACCAAGACTTTCTATGTGCAGCTGCAGTTCCAGTTCCCTGACGATCCTCATCGTGACGGATACACATTTAAGGGCTGGAGCACAACCTACAATGGCGCGGTTATCAATCCGGAAGCGTACCAGCCGAAAAAGGGCAGCAAGAATACTCTTTATGCCATTTGGGTTCCGGATGATTGCAAGATCACATGGAATGCAAACGGCGGCACCGGTGGCGGCAGCAGCGATCAGCAGTATGACGAAAAGCTGGATCTGACCAAAGCACCAACGCCGACTCGTACTGGCTATGATTTCGAGGGTTGGTATGCCGATCAAAATTGTTCTTCTCCGGTGTCGGCCGATACCATCGTTAAGGGCAATGTAACCTACTATGCTAAATGGGTACCTCAGAAGGTGCATGTAAATTACTATGACACCAGAGAGGGTACCGGTCTGGTAGGTACACAGACATATGACTATGATGAGGTTCTGCATCTGATGTCTGAAATGCAGGACACCACCGGTCAGTTTTTCGGCGGCTGGACTAAGACTCCGGGCAGCAAGGTACAGGTAAGTGATGATCTGAAACTCGCCGATCCGGAAATTACACTGCAGAAAGATGGCTACTGGACACTCGATCTGTATGCAATCTGGAATGAGCAGCACACATCTTATACGGCAACCGTCAAGTGGAATGACCTGCAGGACAACGATGGCTGCCGTCCGAAGAGTGTAACGATCGGCCTGGTATCATCGGTCACCAATCAGCTGGTACGTCAGCAGACCTTGACGTATGATGGTAAGGATGAGCAGTCTTTCACCTTCACGGAACTGCCGATTACTACTGCGAATGCATCCACCGATAAGATTACCTACAAGCTGGTATTCCTCGGTTATAACGATGCAGAGTCGATCTATCGCTCGATTGACGACACCGCAGCTACCTCTGGCACGATTGAAGGTTCTACTGCATCTCGCTACGATGATGCAGTTTCCACCAAGTATACCTACGCTATCAATAACTACGTTGCTCTGTACACCAGCTATATCAAATTAGATCATAGTCTGATTACAACCGGCGATGATGTGAAGTTTTCCGTCCAGTGGGACGATGACAGCAACAATGATGGCGTTCGTCCGCGTGCGGTAACGTTGAACCTGTATGCTAACGGCCAGAGAGTAAAGGACCTTCTGGGTCACAATTCCGGTACTGGCGTTGTGAGCGCAAACCCGGCTGTCTGCACGGTTTCCGATGACGGCAACGTGTGGACGTATACCTGGAGAAATTATCAGAAGTATCTGAAGGGTCAGGCAATCACCTATACTACAACAGTTACTAATGATGACCAGGTAACTAAGTTCAATTTGAACAACTATACTACTAAGTATCTTAATAGCGCTAATGAACCGACAGGTGATGAAAACGGTGCTATTATCTCTCGTGATGTTGAACTGGTTGATAAGACCGTTTCTGTATATTGGGACGATGAGAGCAACCGCGATGACTCTCGTCCGGAAACGGTAGATATCAAACTGACCGCTTATCAGTGGAATGCAAAAACCTATCGCTGGGAAACTGTTGATGTGGGTACGGCAACTATTAACGGTGGTAAGGAGCTCGACCTTTGGACTTACACATTCCAAGATGTGAAAAAGTTCAATGGTGGCGAGGGAATCATCTACAAGGCCGAGATTATCTCTGATCTTAATGCTCACATTGCTGAAGGCGCCAACGGTTACTCTTGGACCGCAAGCGAGCTCGACATCAAGGTATCGCACAATCGCAACACTAAATCTGTTCCTGTAACTGTGGAGTGGGCTGACTCCCAGAATAATGATAACATCCGTCCGGCAACTGTAATCCTTCAGCTTTACGCTGATGGTCAGAAGATGGAAGGCGCTGCTTATCAGCACATTCTGAGCGGCGACAAGACGGCTGATACTTGGAACTACACCTTTGAGAATCTCCCGGTTTATCGTGATGGTGAAGAAGGTAAGGAAATTCTCTATACTGCTTCCGTAGAAGAGGCTGTTAAGGACTCCATTTACGGCACTTACATTTCCATGGCTAATGGCCAGGAAGAAGAAGTTGTTCGCTACACAGCATCTTATATGGATGCAAACGGCAACACCACCGCAGAACTGTCTGACTCTGCAAAAGCCTACGTCAAGCTGACACACAGCACTGACCAGGGCACAGTATATCTGTACGCAAGCTGGCACGATGACCAGAACCGTGACGGCAAGCGTCCGTCGTCCATCCAGGTTGATCTGTACAAGCAGGTTGACGGAGTGAAGACTTTTGTCAAGACCTACACTGTTACAGCTGGAAACGACGGTTCGTGGACGTACAAGATCACGAATCTTCCGCTGAGTGAAGGCGGCAAGCAGATTACTTATCTGGCAGATGTTTCTGATGATTTTAGAAGCAACCTTAAAGATACGTATGGCTATACCGTAAGTATGGAAGGTAGCAACGTCCATCTGTACTACACGCCGTCCGTAGGTTATGTTACCGGCCATATCAACTGGCTGGATAACGATAACAACGATAACATTCGCCCGGCAAAGGTCGTTGGCGAGCTTTATGCCAATGGCAAGGCTACCGGTCAGACTCTCGAGTTTAATTCGGACAACGATTGGACTCAGACCTGGCAGGATGTCGCATCTTACTATAATAATAAGGGCGCAACTGGCACACCGGTAGTTTACACAATTAAGGTAACTACTCCGGATGGCTACGAAGTAACCTACACCCCCGAGAGTACGACTACCATTGATCCGCACGACATCCAGATTGACCTTTCTCACGGTGCCCAGACCAAGGGCATCACGGCTAAGGTATACTGGGATGACGACAACAACAGCAACGGCAAGCGTCCTAACTCCATCGAAGTTCAGCTTTACGCTGACGGCGAAAAGGTAGTAGGCAAGACTGCTACTCTGACCGCTGATAATGCAGACGCCGAAAATTCGAACATTTGGGTTGCCAAATTTACCGGTCTTGACGAGTACAAGAATGGTAAGCTGATCGATTATACGATTAAGCTGAACGATAATACAGGTAAGACGTATTCTGCTATGACTGCAGGCATGAACCTGTACCTGTCGTACAAGTCGGCTAAGGCTGACATGAGCGTATCTTTCCGTTTTGATGACAATAACAATGCGGACGGTGTACGCCCGGAAGCTCTGTACCTGGTTCTGACCGCTGATGGCGTGCCGGTTGACGGTGCTGACTACAAGCACACTGTATACTTTGATGTAGACGGCGTGAAGTGGTCTTTCCCGCAGCTTCCGGTTTACTCCACCGACGGCAACAAGATCAAGTACAACGCAACCGTATCTCTGGACTCTGAGTTTGGTGCAACGGATTATCAGATCGTAACCTCTAAGGATATCGAACTGTCCGAAACCAACGTTCAGACAAACCAGATCGTAGTGACCTTGAAGAAGGCTGCTGCAACAGGCACTGAAACTGGCCATGTTTACTGGTTTGACGCTAATAATCAGCGTGGAAACCGCCCGAGCGACCTCACCATTGATGTGCGTTCCGATGCACAGAAGGGTGTAGTAGGCACTTACAAGCTGGATAGCGTTACTGGCAAGGTAACTGATGCCTCCGGTGCGGAAGTGGGTACTGTTGAAGTGTCCGAGTGGGGCAGCGATGGTTCTTCTTGCTGGACCTACACGATTTCCGGTCTGAAGCAGAACTCCATCTATGATGGCGTGGCTAACGAAATCTTCTACTATGCTTCTGCTCGTACCACCGGCATTGCTGCTTGGTACAACAAGGTGGACGGTGAAGACAACGGCCTGGATATCAACCTCACTCATAAGAACTACAGTGACGATGTAGGTGAGGCTCAGCAGGACTTCACAATCAATCTGAGCTGGATGGATAACAACAACGCTTGGAACTATCGTCCGAATACCAACGGCGTAGATGTTAAGCTGCTGGCTAATGGCGTTGAGTATAAGACCATCCACCTTACTCAGACTAACGCAGTTAAGGACAACACAAACTCTTGGACTTATTCCTTCACGGGTCTGCCGACCTATCTTAATGGCCATGCGGTTGTTTGGACGGCGGAAATCGCAGATGTTAATAAGTACACCTCTAACACATCCAACCACCGTGATTACTGCACAATCACCATGACCCAGTCTGTTGGTTTCAACTTCACTCTGAATTGGAACGACTCTGACAATGATGATGCAGTACGCCCGGCTAATGCTACTGTTGACGTTTACGGAGACGGCACCAAGGTTGGTTCTGCAACGCTCACTGGTGAGGGCAATACATGGACTGGATCTATCAAGGATCTCCCGGTATGGCGCACCACTGGCACTACTATCCCGGTTAACTACTCGTTCCGCTGGTCTGATGACACCGCAGCAGCAATGCTTGACGAAGGTTATCAGGCAGCTGCAACCAAGGATGGCTCTTCTGTTGAGTCTGATACCTGGTACTATCTGTCCACAACTGAGTGGGGCAAGAGCGACGGCGGTCTGAATGACCTGACTGGTCAGTACGACTGGGAAACCACAATCACTCGCAATAAGGAAACAAAGACCGTTTATGCTGAGATCATGTGGACCGACGATGCAAACCGTGATGGCAAGCGTCCGGAGTCCGTAAAGGTTCAGCTTTACGCAAACGGCAAGGCTGCTGGCGAGCCGAAGACTTTGACCGGCGGTTCTACCGACAGCACCTGGAATACCAACTGGGAGAAACAGGACGTTTACGATAATGGTAAGCCCATTGAGTACACTGTAAAACTTGTTGACGTTCCGAACGGCTATGATGCAACCACGGATGCATCTGGTCTTAACATCACACTTACTCATGACCCGGCAACCACGTCTGTAACTGGTAAGGTAATTTGGGACGATAAGTCCGAGGCACATTATCAGTACGACAGCCAGTATGGAGATCTGGTTAAGAGCTGGTATCAGATCGAACGCACTGACGTTTATATGCAGCTTCTCGTGAACGGACAGCCTTATGGTGAGCCGGTCAAGATCCCGGGTTTGGGTTACGAGCAGGAAGATGGAAGCCTTGCCACCTACGCAAGCTATACCTGGAACGATGTCTACGTTCATGAAAACGAAGGCGACACCAACGTATATACCATCTCTGTTTTCTCGGATCCACTGACCGCACTGCTGAATGATGGTTACACGCAGACATACGACTTCTCGAAGCAGTATGAGCCGAGCACCACTATCAGCCACACCTATTATGATGTACGAGGCACGGTATATTACCTGTACAATACCAGCGACGAATTCAAACTGGCAAATGTACCGGTAACCGCATACTTGTATGACGAGTCTACCAAGACTTATACCGCTGTAGGCAGCACTACTACTGATGCAAATGGCGCTTATGAGATCAAGAATATCCCGCAGGGACTCCTGACTGTACGCGCAACTTATCAGTACGGCGACTACACTTACGCAGGCAGTGTTGGTATTAAACTCAATCTGTGCGACCAGAATGACGCTGACATCATTGTAAACCGCGACTCCACCGCTGACAGCGATCTGTATCGCTACACCGCATCCGGCAAGGCGTATTACCAGACTGACAAGACCAATGCAGCAACCAAAACTCCGGTGCCGGAAGGCAGCGTGGTATTGCTGTATAAGGTAGTTGACGGTCAGGAAAGTGCTCAGTATGTCGGAATGACGACCACTAAGACCGATGGTTCTTACAGCTTCGACAAGCTGTCCGATGGCACTTACCTAGTCAACGTTGTATTCAATTACAATGGAAGCACCTACACTTACGATGACACCGATGCCAAGGCCGACAAACTCAACTTTGTTGTAAGCGGCGCGGACGTTTCTTGGAAGGACATCGTAAAGCAGGTTAATAAGCAGGTGGATCCGGTTGATCCTGTTGATCCTGTAGATCCGACTCCGGATCCGGACCCGACGCCGGAACCGTGTGTAGTAGACGGCAACGTATACTACTCCGATAATGGTGTTCACACTACTGATCCGGTAGAAGGCGTAGATGTTTACATCTACAGTGCTGACGGCAATACCCTGATTGGCAACACCACTACCGACGCCAATGGTCATTGGACGGTTGACGGACTGGCAGCCGGCAGCTATATCAGCGTATTCTCTCACAGCGCAAATGCATCTCGTGTTCTCCATTTCACTATCTCCGATAGCGATTATGAGAAGGGTACTTACACCGCAGCAACGCAGTATTTTGACCGCTCTTTCGCCCTGAATACTTCGACCATTCGCGGTGTGGTTCTCGATGAAAACGGCAAGCAGACTTCTGCTCTCGTTGAAATCCTCAATCCGGACGGCGATATCGTCGATGTCGCATACACCGATCCGAACGGGGCGTATAACTTCACGGTTTCCTCTGGCATTACCTACCGCGTAAAGATCACGACTGTTAATAAGCAGACTCAGTATCTTACCGCAGGTGACCCGGATGATAACTACACTACACTCACCGATTACACTATCTCCGGTAACTACTCCATTGATGGCGTAGCTCAGGAAGCTGCTACCGTTGCACTTTATAAGCAATCCGGCGACAACTTCAATCTGGTAACTGCAACCTTGACTAACAGCAAGGGCGATTACGCTATTAAGGTAACTGAGGCGGGCACCTATCGCATCGCAATGTACCGCAACGGCGCAATCTATGCAACCCATTATGTATCTGTCGGCTACCAGGAGTATGAACCGCAGGTATCTGAAGTTAATGGCAAGTACACGATTTCCGGTTCTGAGCCGGGAGGCTACGACTCTGGTATTCTGTACAACACCACGACAAAGGTTGTTAAGGTAGCAGCTAATGTAGAAGCGGGGTCTCAGTATTCCATTTCCGGTCTGAATGCAGGCACTTATCGCCTCGAGCTGACCAAGGGTGACACCAAGACCACTTACTACATCGACGCTCCTGACAACGTAGTTAAGGTAACATACAATGTAACCGTAAGCGGCAACGTTGTAGACAAGAACGGTAACCCGATGCGGGGCGCTGTTGTAACCCTGCTTAACAGCAAGAATCAGCAGGTAGGTGAGCAGACTGTTATCACTAATGGTAAGTTCTCTTACGCGAACATCCCGGCAGACAATTACAAGATCAAGATTGAGTATCCGGTATCCGGCACTCAGCTGCTGGACAAGACCACTCGGGATACAGACAGCTATGGCAAGTCTTATCCGTCTGGTATTACTCCGGGCGATGTTTGGTCTTGGAACATCAATGCACAGACCGTATCTGGTAAGGTAACTGACCAGGACGGCAAGCCCGTTTCCAACGCAACTGTAGTCCTCAAGCTCAACTCCGATCCTGATAAGGCATACGGCGTGCAGACTGACAAGGATGGTAATTGGACGATGGGTGTTATGGATGGCGAGTATACGGCATCCGCAAACTTTGAGTTTGATGGCTCCCACATCTATCCGGCAACTGCAAGCGTACCTGTTAAGGTAGCTGGTGCTGATGTAACCGGTGTAGACTTTATTATCAACCGCTTTACTGTTTCGGGTTCTGTTGTCCGCGAGGGCGACAACACTCCGATCGAAGGCGCTGATGTAACTGTAACCCTGAAGGACGGCACTCCGTATTATGAGGGCAAGACCGGTCCGGACGGTACGTTCACCGTTCCGTCGTTCCCGGATGACTTTCATGTTGTTGTCAAGGACAACGGCCAGTCTGCTGAGGCGGATTACACCGTATCTAGCGACATGCCGCTGACTCTCAAACTCAAGACCCCGATTACTATCACTGGTATTGTTTATGATACTGACGGCAGCGTAGTTGCTGATGGTATTGTACATTATACTGGCGCTAAGTCGGGCAAGGTATACACCGGTAACAAGGGTAAGTACAAGATCGTGCTGAACGCTGATCTGCTTGGTGAGTACAGCCTGTACGCAACCGCAGCAGGCAAGCAGTCCGATACTGTTACTGTCAATGTTAAGGGCGATACCACTCAGGATCTGACTCTCAAGTCTTCTGGTTCTGAAATTCCGTCTGGTGACCGCACCGCTTCTGGTGTAGTTACTGACAACGAGGGCAACCGACTGGCTAACGCTGTTGTTACTATCAAGTACGGCAACGATAAGACCAAGACCCTCGAAACTTCTACCAACGATCATGGTGAATTCCGTTTTGACGATCTGCCGGATGGCACTTACTATCTGACTGCTGTCGTTGAGAGTCCGAATGGTTACAGCTACGAGACTAACGGCGAGACCACTATCCATCTTGATGGCGAGGACAAGACCGACATCGTGCTGGCTGTAACCCTCTCTTACGAGGTACAGGTTGTTGTAGTTGATACCAACAACAATCCGATTGCTGATGCAACCGTATCTTACACCGGTGCAAGCGATGGTAACGTAAAGACCAACGCTTCTGGCGAGGCAACTCTTCAGATTGCCGGCGGCAAATACGACTTTGTTGCAGCGATTGGCAACCGTACTTCCGAGACTAAGACCGTAACTATCTCCAAGGCAACGACCGTTAAGCTGGTTGTCGAGCTGACCGGAATTAAAAATGAGCCGCCGGTATCGGAAGCACATTCCAATGCTATTAACGGCTACGTTTACACTCCGGATGGCGAAGCAGTAGAAGGTGCAACGGCTAAGCTGCTTAAGTATAACCCGGAAACCGAAGAGTGGGATGTTATCAAGACTACCACCTCGGACAAGAACGGTTATTATGAGTTTACGGAGCTTGACGATGGTCGATACCGCGTCGAAACCAACTACGAGCTGACCACTACGGTAAGCACCACTGTTGGTACCTACGAGATCACTGGCTACGCTAAGGACGAGGGTGGCAACCCGTATGTAGGCGCTGTCGTAAATCTGTACGATGACGAGCATGTGCTCATCGCAACCGTAAAGACTGACGCAACCGGCTACTATGAGTTCACCAACCTGAAGCCGGGCAATTACGAGGTAGAGATTATCCCTGCTGAGGATAGCTCCAAGACCACGACCGTCAAGACTACTGTTGATCCGAGCAATTCTGTAATCGAAGGTACTGTTACCGATATTAACGGCCACCCGGTAGAGGGTGCAACTGTTACTGTAGCTGGCCCGGGCGGCGAGTGGAATATGACCACAAAGGCTGACGGCAAGTACAGCTTTGAGGTTCCGGATGGCGGCGATTACACTGTAAAAATCACCTACCCGGCACATTATGATGTTGCAACCGATGGTTCTTATGAGAACGATAAGGACAACCTCATCAAGCCGAATCTGGTATCTGACAACATTACGATCTCCGGTTACGTACACGACACCGACGATAATGTTATCGACGGTGTAGATGTAATCCTCAAGGATGCTGACGGCAACGAGCTGCAGCGTACTACCACCAATTCCGATGGTTATTATAAGTTCCCAAATCTGAAGCCGGGTAAGTACATCGTAACCGTTGAGGTTGGCGATGACCACCGCGACTACAATGTTGATGCCTCCAACTCTGGCAGCACCAATCCGGACAAGCCGGATCCCGATCCGAATCCGACCCCGGACCCGAAGCCGGACACCGACAAGGTACAGGTAACTGGCGTTGTGGTAACTGACCACAAGCGTCCGCTTGCTGGTTCTGTAATCACTATCCGCAACATGGATAGTGGCAAGACCTTTACCATCACTGCTGATGCAGACGGCAAGTTTGACACTGGCAAGATGGATAAGGGCCGCTACGAAATCGTAGCGGCGTACACTCACAAACACGGTACAAACGAATCGGATCCGCTGAATATTACTGCTTCTCAGGACGATGCTGTTCTGGTTATCACCCTGAAGTATGTAGATGATGTAAATGGTGACGGCAAGGACGAAACCATCTATGCTGGCGATGACGACAAGTTTGACACCTCGGACGATTGGTATCCTGCTGATATCGACAAGGATGGCAAGGACGAAAAGGTCTTTGCCGGCGAAGATGGCAAACCGGGCACCAAGGACGACCACTACGATTTCGATGTTAACCATGACGGCAAGAAGGAAACCGTTTGGGTTGGCGAAGACCGCATCCCTGGCACAGAGGATGACTATTATCTGACCGATCCGGATAAGGATGGCGTAGATGATAAGATTTTTGCTGGCAAGGATGGCGTACCGGGTACTAAGGATGACTGGTACGAAAAGGACGTTGATAAGGACGGCAAGGACGAAAAGGTCTGGGTTGGCGAAGATGGCAAACCGGGCACCAAGGACGATTGGTATGCAAAGGATACCGATGGTGATGGCAAGCCCGAAAAGCATCCGATTGGTGTTATCGAGGTCAACTTCGACGCCAACGGCGGTACTGTAAACAATGCTTCTGTTTACACTGTCGAAAA
>OGPD01001141.1_pt1 | contig 22903 bp, 20 predicted proteins | sample 1552861 | NCBI WGS metagenome assembly OGPD01 (sample SAMEA2580280, study PRJEB22360) | human gut metagenome | biome: human gut; feature: human-associated habitat; material: faeces | place: Denmark | collected 2008/2010
TGCCTGCCTAATCCGAGGACACGCTTCAAGGTACCCCTATCAGGAGTAGCGGAAGTCTTTGTGAGTTTTTTTGAGAAAAATACCGCTGCCAGCCGTGAAAAACTCTGCTCAAAAAGGGCGCTGGCTGAATGCATCTGCCCGAAAAGGGAAAACGCCCGGTTCGAATCGGGGCAGACGCTCTAAAACAGCGATTTGCATCTATGGTTTGAAAGAAGGAATCCGGGCCCTAAAAAGCCCGGAAACGGTTGATGCGCCTGGCTTTTCGCCAGACGCATCTATACCGTTTCGTTAATATGGTACGCCCGACTGGATTCGAACCAGCGGCCTTTAGAGTCGGAGTTATCAGGCCGTCAAGCCGGAAAGCCCTGCGGCGCAAGGGTTTGGTTGGTGTTGCACAAATTTCCGCCATTTTGGAGAAAAACCTCGGAAGCCTTGCAAGGCAGGGCTTCCGAGGTTTTTCGCGGTAGTAGTCAAACAGTAGTCTGAGCGCTCCACAGGTCATGCATCTCAGATGCAGCGGCTCCCGTTTTCAGCATAGCCCCGCCTTTCCATCATCTTTCGGAAAAGCTCCGTGATCTGCTCCGGCGTTTCATAAAAGCCACGCTTGATCCATTCGTCCAGGAAACCGAACAGGCCGTAGGAATAGAACCTCACTTCGTAGCACTCGGCAGGATCTGCTCCGTACTGTGGCATCATTACCTGATAAAAGGCGTTATAAACGCAGGTCTGGAGTTCTTCCTTGTAAATTTCGGAAAGAAGCTCTTTGATGGAGTAGTTAAAAGCAAAGAAGTCCTCCGCATTGTCAAGCGTATAACGACGCCGCTCTTTCATGCCGTGCTCATCCGCCCAGCGATGCCATAGTTGTATCAGCTTATGGAGATTATTTCAAGCGATCTGATTTACGCATAACAAGCTATCGGAAAGGCTGCTGTCAAACGACGGCGGCTTTTCTTTTTCGGGAAGTATTCAAGAAGTCATAAAGTTCCGTGAGTAATGGAAGAAGGCAGCGTTTACGAAAATGTCACAATTCAACGCAGAAAAACCTCAAATTTTAGATAGCCCCACCATCAGAACGGATTGACAATTCGACAAAATGTGATATAATCCCACTGTCTGGAAAAATATAAAGTTGTAGCACAGAGGTATCTGCTCAAAAGCAGATGAAAAGGGAATCCGGTGGGAATCCGGAGCGATGCAGTCACTGTGTACGGGAGCGGCCTTGCAATCCACTGGGAAACTGGGAAGGGCAATGCCGTGACGAACGAAGTCAGGAGACCTGCCTCTGTGTGGAATCTCAAACCTGCTGCCAACGGGTTGGTTTTCCTACAAACTTATGATCCGTCGCGGAGCGCCGCACGGATGTATATGTAGTAAGAAGCTCCGAGGGCGGCTGTGTGAAACACAGCCGCTTTTATATTTCTTTCAGAACAAATATTTGGAAAGAGGTAGATCAACCATGAAGAAAGCACTTGCCTTTCTGATGGCGGCTGTGATGCTGATGAGCATGCTGACCGCCTGCGGCAACAAGGACAACAACGACGTGAACACCGAGAAGACCGACAAGGCCGCCGCCGATAAGGTCGCCGCCCTCATCGACGCCATCTACGTGCAGGAGCGCACCGAGGAGACCGACGCCCAGTGTGAGGCCGCCAAGGCCGCTTGGGATGCCCTGACCGACGCCCAGAAGGCGCTGGTGGAAGGTGAGGAAGCCAGCCCCGACTATTTCGGTCTGGACACCGGTGACGCGTCCAAGGACGATCCCCGCAACCAGGACGAGATCGGCGAGAAGGAGCTGCTGGTGGTGTCCTTCGGCACCTCCTTCAACGACAGCCGCGTAGCTGACATCAAGAGCATTGAGGACGCCCTGCAGGCGGCCAACCCCGATTGGTCCGTGCGCCGCGCCTTCACCGCTCAGATCATCATCAACCACATCCAGGCCCGTGACGGCGAGAAGATCGACAACATGGAGCAGGCTCTGGAGCGCGCTGTCGCCAACGGCGTGAAGCAGCTGGTGGTGCAGCCCACCCATCTGATGCACGGTGCTGAGTACGACGAGATGTGCGCCGCCATTGACAAGGTTCGTGACAAGTTCGAGTCCGTTGAGATCGCCGAGCCCATGCTGGGTGAGGTGGGAAGCGACGCCACCGTCATCAACACCGATAAGGAAGCCGTTGCCAAGGCCGTCGTCGCCGCTGCTCTGAGCGAGAGCGGTTACGAGTCCACCGCCGCCGCCAAGGAGGCCGGTGTGGCTTATGTGCTGATGGGTCACGGTACGGCGCATGTGGCGAAGGTCACTTACAGCCAGATGGCCACCCAGATGGACAATCTGGGCTATGAGAACGTGTTCATCGGCACCGTGGAGGGCGAGCCTGAGGATACCTCCTGCGAGGCCGTGATCGCAGCTGTCAAGGAAGCCGGTTACACCACCGTGGTGCTGCGTCCCCTGATGGTTGTGGCGGGCGACCACGCCAACAACGACATGGCCGGTGCGGACGAGGATTCCTGGAAGACCATGTTTGAGGCCGCCGGTCTCACCGTGAACTGCCAGATCTCCGGTCTGGGCCGTATCGCGGACGTGCAGGCTCTCTACGTGGCACACACCAAGGCTGCCATCGACGCTATCGCGTAACAAGGACTGACTTGGCTCCGGGGCGGTATATTATCGCCTCGGAGCCTTTTTCAGAGCAAGGAGGACTTTACCATGAAAAAAATTCTTTCGTTTCTGCTGGCCACTCTGATGATGACAGCGCTGCTGGTGGGCTGCGGGCAGCAGCAGACCGATGCCCCCGGCAACGAGGAGCCCGACCAGCCCGCTCTGGCGGACGGCGTATACACCGCCGACTTCAACACCGACAGCAGTATGTTCCACGCCAACGAGACCTGCGACGGCAAGGGCGTGCTGACCGTGAAGGACGGCCAGATGACCATCCACGTCAGCCTCGCCTCCACCAGCATCGTGAATCTGTTCCCCGGTTTGAAGGAGGACGCACAGAAGGACGGCGCCGTGCTGCTGCAGCCCACCAAGGACACCGTCACCTATCCCGATGGCCTGACCGAGACGGTCAACGGCTTTGATATCCCTGTGCCCGCACTGGACACGGAGTTCGACGTGGCCCTCATCGGCAAGAAGGGCGTGTGGTATGACCACAAGGTTTCCGTCTCCAACCCTGTTCTGAAGGAGGATGACGGCGTGGACGCTGCCGCCATCGCATTGGCGGACGGCACTTACACCATTGAGGTAGGCTTTGAGGGTGGCTCCGGTAAGTCCCATGTGCTGACCCCCTGCACCCTGAAGGTGGAGAACGGCGCTGCCACCGCCACCATCGTGTGGAGCAGCCAGAAGTACGACTATATGCTGGTGGATGGCCAGCGCTATGACGTTCTCACCACCGAGGGCGGCTCCACCTTCGAGATCCCCGTGCGGGCGCTGGATACCCCGCTGACGGTGATCGGCGACACCACCGCTATGAGCACCCCCCACGAGATCGAGTACACCCTGACCTTTGATTCCACCACGGTGGTGGAGGCAGCCCAGTGAAACGGCTGACCGCCGCGGTACTGACGCTGCTGCTGATGCTGTCCCTCTGTGGCTGCGGCACGGCAGACGCCCCTGCCAAAACAGATGGACAAACTGTCTCCGTATCGTGGGATGAGTTGGTCTTTGACCGTACCATGCCCCTGCGCTATGCCCAGCAGTTTACCGTAGAGTATGCCGGAGAGAGCTACAAGCGCATTACCATCAACAACGACCGGGTGTACCTGCTGGTAGCGGAGGGCGCGGCGGTACCGGAGGGCGTACCCGCCGGCATCACCGTTTTGCACCAGCCGCTGGACCAGATCTATCTGGTAGCCGCCGCCGCCATGGACTACTTCGACAAGCTGGACGCCGTCGGGTGCATCACCCTCAGCGGCAAAAAGCAGTCGGACTGGTATATCCAACGTGCCAAGGACGCCATGGACAGCGGAGCGTTGGTATACGCCGGCAAGTACTCCGAGCCGGATTATGAGCTGATCTTGTCACAGGGTTGCGATCTGGCGGTGGAAAACACCATGATCTATCACTCTCCGGCGGTGCTGGAGCAACTGGAGCGGCTGGGCATCCCCGTGCTGGTGGAGACATCCAGCTACGAGACCCAGCCCATGGGCCGGATGGAGTGGATCAAGCTGTACGCGGCGCTGCTGGACAAGGAGGACGAGGCCGAGGCGCTGTTTAATGAGAAGATGGACAGCGTGGCGGACGTACTGGAGCAGCAGCCCACCGGCAAGACTGTGGCGTTTTTCTACATCACCAGCAGCGGCGCTGTAAACGTCCGCAAGTCCACGGACTATGTGGCGAAGTGCGTTGCCATCGCAGGCGGAGACTATGTCTCCTTCGATGAATCGGCGGAGGACAACGCCCAGTCCACCGTCAACATTCAGATGGAATCCTTCTACCACGGTGCAGTGGACGCCGATGTGCTGATCTACAACAGCATCATCGATGGCGAGCTGCACACGCTGGACGAATTGGTGGCACTGGATCCACTGATGGCCGACTTCAAGGCCGTCAAGAGCGGTAATGTGTGGTGCCTGACCAAAAACTTCTATCAGGAGTCGCTGGAGCTGAGCGATCTCATTCTGGACGTGAACCATGCGTTGAACGACGCGCCGGATACGGCTTTTCACTTTCTGACACGGATGAAGTGAGCATTTTTTACATCATAAGGAGGAGCGGCATGAAGAGAAACCGAACACTTCGCATCTGGGGAGGCTTCTTGCTGCTCCTCCTGCTTTTATTCACATTTTTGATTTGGAATATCTTCGCGGGAAGCGTTTCTCTTTCCGCGTCTGAGATATGGCGGATCCTGCTGGGGGGCGATGTTGGCTTTACCCAGAGCCAGATCATCGTAAAGATCCGTCTGCCCCGGCTCCTGTCGGCGCTGATCCTGGGCGGGGCGCTGTCCCTGTCCGGCTATCTGCTGCAAACCTTCTTCCACAACCCCATCGCAGGCCCCTTCGTGCTGGGCATCTCCTCCGGCGCAAAGATGACGGTGTGCGTGGCCATGCTGGTGCTGCTGAGCCGTGGCAAGACCACCTCCTCCGCCATTCTCATCGCAGCGGCCTTCGTGGGAGCTATGGTGTCCATGGGCTTCGTGCTGCTGATCTCCCAGCGGGTCAAGCGCATGAGCCTGCTGGTGGTCTGCGGCGTGATGATCGGCTATATCTGCTCGGCACTGACGGATTTTCTCGTGACCTTTGCCGACGATTCCAGCATCGTGAATCTGCACAACTGGTCTCTCGGCTCCTTCTCCGGCATGAGCTGGGACAACGTAAAGACTATGGCCGTTGTCTGCGGCATCACGCTGCTGCTGACCTTCCTGCTTTCCAAGCCCATCCGGGCGTACCAGTTGGGCGAGGTCTATGCCCAGAATATGGGCGTCCCCCTGCGGGCCTTCCGGACGGCGCTGATCCTGTTGTCCAGTGTGCTGTCCGCCTGCGTCACGGCCTTTGCCGGCCCCATCTCCTTTGTTGGCATCGCAGTGCCGCACCTGATGAAGTCCCTGTTCAAATCGGCGGAGCCGCTGTGTATGATCCCAGCCTGCTTCCTGGGCGGCGGCGTGTTCTGCCTGTTCTGCGACCTCATCGCCCGCACCGCCTTTGCCCCCACAGAGGTGAGCATCAGCTCCGTCACGGCGGTATTCGGCGCACCCATCGTCATCTACATGATGATCCACAGAAAGGCGGCGTGAGTATGGCAGCATATCTGGAAACCAAGGCGCTTGCCGTGGGCTACCACGGCAAGCCGCTGATTGAAGATGTCGCCCTCCATGTGCAGCGGGGCAAGATCGTGACGCTCATCGGCCCCAACGGGTCGGGAAAATCCACCATCTTAAAAACCATTATCGGCCAGCTCTCCAAGGTGTCCGGCACAGTGTTTCTGGACGGCAAGGCCATGGAGGAGCGCAGCCGCAATGAGATCGCCCGGCGCATGGCCATTTTGATGACGGCCCGGATGGAGCCGGAGCTGATGACCTGCCGGGACGTGGTGAGCAGCGGCCGCTACCCCTATACCGGGCGGCTGGGCATTTTGCAGCCGGAGGATCAGGCCATCGTGGAGCGCTCGCTGGAGCAGGTAGGCGGCATGGAGTTTGCTGACCGCCCCTTCTCCGCCATCAGTGACGGACAGCGCCAGCGCATTCTGTTGGCCCGGGCGCTGTGTCAGGAACCGGAGATCATCGTGCTGGACGAGCCCACCAGCTTTCTGGATATTCGCTACAAGTTGGAGCTTTTGACGGTGCTCAAGCGCATGGTGCGGGAGAACGATCTGGCGGTGCTGCTGTCGCTCCACGAGCTGGAGCTGGCGGAGCGCATCTCCGACACCGTGGTGTGCGTGGCGGGCGACCGGATCGACCGCATCGGCCCGCCGGAGGAGATCTTCACCCGCGCATATATCGCAAAGCTGTACCAGATGGAGCACGGGAAGTACGACCCCTGCTTCGACAGTCTGGAATTCGTGCCGTAAGGAGTGTCATCATGGCAAAACAGGGTGTTTTTTACGCCGTCAGCGTGGGTCCCGGCGACCCGGAGCTGCTGACCCGGCAGGCCTGCCGGGTTCTGGAGGCGTGTGACGTTATAGCGGCTCCCCGAACCAAGGCCGATCGGATGCTGGCGTTGGACATCGCCGGAGGCGCGGTGGATATGCGGGGAAAGACCATATTGCCGCTGGACTTCACCATGGCGCATGACGCGGCGGTACGGGAGGAGAGCTACCGCACGGCGGCAGGTGCCATCGAGGCGGCGCTGGCGGCGGGGCGGGACGTGGCCATGGTGAATCTGGGCGACGTGTCCGTGTACGCCACGGCCTACTATATTCTGGAGCGCATCCGCGCTGACGGGTTTGAGACGGTGATGTGTCCCGGCGTCACCAGCTTCTGCGCCGTGGCGGCGCGGCTGGGGCGGAGTTTGACCCGCATGGAGGAGCCTCTCCATATCCTGCCGGGGAGCATGGACATGGACAGTGCGCTCACGCTGGAAGGAACGAAGGTGCTGATGAAGTCCGGGAGATCCATCCGCGAGACGGTGGACGCGCTGGAAAGGCACGGTCTTGCAGCGCGTGCCGGGATGGTGGCGGACTGTGGGCTGGAGACGGAGCAGGTCTACACCGACCTGCGGCAGCTGCCGGAGGAGATCAGCTATTTTGCCACCATTGTGGCGGATTGAGAGGACACTATGCAGAGACGAGTGCCCCGGCTGGTGCTTGCCGGAACCAACAGCGGCTGCGGCAAGACCACCGTCACCTGCGCCGTGCTGCAATCGCTGGTGCGGCGGGGACTGCGGGTAGGGGCGGCGAAATGCGGCCCGGATTACATCGACCCCATGTTCCACAGCCGTGTTATCGGCGCGAAAAGCTCCAATTTGGATAGCTTTTTTTTTGACCGCGACACCATGCGCTATCTGCTGGCTCACAACGGTCAGGACTGCGATATCACGGTGATTGAGGGGGTCATGGGGTATTATGACGGTCTGGGGCTGACATCCACCCGCGCCAGCACCTATGAGACGGCGCGGGAAACGGAAAGCCCCGTGGTGCTGGTAGTGAACGCACGGGGGGCGGCGTTGTCCGTTGTGGCGGCGGTGCAGGGCTTTCTGGACTTCGCGCCGGACAACAACGTGCAGGGCGTCATTCTGAACGGGTGCAGTGCCATGAGCTACGGCGCGCTGGCGCGGGAGCTGGAAAGCCGGCTGGGCGTCCGCGCCTGCGGCTACCTGCCCCGTCTGCCGGAGTGCGCGCTGGAGAGCCGCCATCTGGGGCTGGTGACAGCGGACGAGGTGGCGGATCTGCGGGAGAAGCTGCGGCAGCTGGCGGAGGCAGCGGAAAAGACGCTGGAACTGGACGCGCTGCTGGAGATCGCCCACAATGCGCCGGCGCTGGACTTCACGCCGCCGGTATTGCCGGAAAAGGGCGCGCCGGTGCGTATCGGCGTGGCGCGGGACCGGGCGTTCTGCTTTTACTATGAGGACAGTCTCGACCTGCTGCGGCAGCTGGGGGCGGAGCTGATACCCTTCAGCCCACTGGCGGACGAACGGCTCCCCGACGGTGTGCAGGGCCTGTACTTGGGCGGCGGCTACCCGGAGCTTTACGCGGCGCAGTTGGAGGAAAACCACGCCCTGCGCAGGCAAATCCGAGACGCTGTACACACGGGGATGCCCTGTATCGCTGAGTGCGGCGGCTTCATGTATCTGACACAGGCCATCGCAGGCCGCGCCATGGTGGGTGCGCTGCCGGGGGACTGCTTTGATACGGGGAGGCTGACCCGGTTCGGCTATATCACCGCCACGGCCCGGGAGGACAATCTCCTCTGCCGCGCCGGAGAGCAGGTGCCGATGCATGAATTCCACCACTGGGACACCCCACAGCCCGGCGATGCTTTTGGGGCGGAAAAGCCCTCCGGCAAGCAGTGGCGCTGTGCGTATGCCACGGACACGCTGTACGCGGGTTTCCCCCACTTCCATTTTTACGCCAAGCCTGTCATGGCACAGCGCTTTTTGGCGGCTTGCAGAAAGGAGACGCTATGACGGAACAGATGAAGCCTATGGATATCGAGAAGCGCAGCTTTGCCATCATCACCGAACTGCTGGGCGACCGGCGGCTGGACCCGGAAAACGAGCTGGTCATCAAGCGGGTCATCCACACCACGGCGGATTTTGACTATGTGGACAATCTGGCCTTTTCCGACCACGCGGTGGAAAAGGGCATCGCCGCCCTGCGGGCGGGCTGCGACATCGTGACTGATACCCAGATGGCCAAGGCCGGGATCAACAAGACCATCCTCGCCTCGCTGGGTGGGGAGGTACACTGCTTCATGTCGGACGCGGACGTGGCGGCGGAGGCCAAGGAGCGGGGCGTGACCCGTGCCTTTGTATCCATGGAGCGGGCGGCGGCACTGGAAAAGCCCTGCATCTTCGCCATCGGCAACGCCCCCACGGCACTTTTTTCGCTGGAGGAACTGATGGAGGCAGACAAGCTCCATCCCGCCCTCATCATCGGCGTGCCGGTGGGCTTTGTGAACGTGGTGGAGAGCAAGGAGCGCATCATCGAGGCCGCTGCTGCGCCCTATATCGTGGCCCGGGGCCGGAAGGGCGGCAGCAATGTGGCGGCGGCCATCTGCAACGCCATGCTCTACCAGATCAGGCGGTAGGTCATGAAGGAATTTGTGATGCGGGACGGGAAAAAGCTCCGTCTGGGCTACACCACCGGCTCCTGCGCCGCGGCGGCGGCCAAGGCCGCCGCGTGGATGCTGCTGCGCGGCGGCAAAAAGGAGACTATCCGGCTGCTGACGCCCAAGGGCATGGAGCTGACGCTGGCGGTGGAGGACATCCACAGCTCCCCGGACTGTGTGCGCTGCGCCATCCGGAAGGACAGCGGTGACGACCCGGATATCACCCGTGACACCCTGATCTATGCCGAGGTGCGGAAAACAGAGGACGCGGGCATTGTCATCGACGGCGGACAGGGTGTGGGCCGTGTAACCAAGCCTGGACTTGACCAGCCGGTGGGCGCGGCGGCCATCAACTCCGTACCCCGCCGGATGATCCGGGAGAATGTGGAGGAGGTCTGCGGCCTGCTGGGCTACACCGGCGGCCTGCGGGTGGTGATCTCCGCTCCCGATGGCGAGACGCTGGCGAAAAAGACCTTCAATCCCCGGCTGGGCATCGAGGGCGGCATCTCCATCTTAGGCACCACGGGGATCGTGGAGCCTATGAGCGAGCAGGCGCTGGTGGACACCATCCATGTAGAGCTGCGGCAGCGGCGGGAGGGCGGCGCGGATTATGTACTGCTTGCCCCCGGCAACTACGGCGCGGACTATATCAAGGACGCCATGGGCATCGACCCCGCCACGGCGGTGATGACCTCCAACTTCATCGGCGACGCGCTGGAGATGTGCCGGGAGCTGGGCTTCCGAGGGGCGCTGCTCATCGGTCATATCGGCAAGCTGGTAAAGCTGGCGGGCGGTATGTGGAACACCCACTCCCGCTACGGCGACTGCCGCACGGACATTCTGACGGCCTGTGCCGCTGCGGAGGGACTGGGCGCGGCGGCAGCGGAGGAGCTGCTCCGCTGCGCCACCTGTGACGACGCCCTGCGGATTTTGCAGGAGCAAGGGCTTTACGAGGCGGTGCTGCACCGGCTGGCCGGGCGCATTGACGACATGATGCACTATAAATGCAGTGATATAGAGACGGGAGCCATCCTGTTCTCCAAGGAATACGGCTATCTCTGTGAGACAAAGGACGCAGCGACACTGCTGCGCCGGATAAAGGAGGACTGACAATGGTACATTTTGTGGGAGCGGGCAGCGGCGCTGCCGACCTCATCACCGTCCGAGGCGCCAAGCTGCTGGGCGAGGCCGACGTGGTGATCTACGCCGGCTCATTGGTGAATCCGGCGCTACTGGACTACACCAGAGAGGGCTGCGAGATCCACGACAGCGCCAAGCTGACGCTGGAGGATGTCATCGCCCTCATCGAGAAAGCGGAGGCGGAGGGAAAGACCACGGTGCGTCTGCACACGGGGGATTCCAGCATCTATGGTGCGGTGCGGGAGCAGTTCGACGAGCTGGAAAAGCGGGACATTGTCTACGATGTCTGCCCCGGCGTAAGCGCCTTCTGCGGCGCAGCGTCCGCGCTGCGGGCGGAGTACACCCTGCCCGATGTGAGCCAGACCGTCATCATCACCCGCGCCCCGGGCCGCACCCCGGTGCCGGAGCGGGAGTCCATCCGCTCGCTGGCGGCCCATCAGGCCACCATGGTGCTGTTTCTCAGCACCTCACTGACCGAACTGCTGCAAGCCGAGCTGCTGGCGGGAGGCTATACCGCTGACACCCCGGTGGCGGTGGTGTATAAGGCCACCTGGCCGGAGGAGAAGATCTTCCGCTGCACCGTGGGCACGCTCCACGAGACGGTGACGGGCAACGGTCTGACCAAGACCTCGCTGATCGTGGTGGGCAACTGTCTGGGTGACAACTATCTGCGCTCCCTGCTGTACCACCCCGATTTTACAACGGAGTTCCGCAAGGGGGCGCAATGAGAGCCGCCCTGTTTGCCTTCAGCCGCGGTGGCTGCGCCACGGCACGGCGAATACTGGCGGCGCTGCCGAAGGAGGCATGGATGTGCTATACCATGCCGCGTTTTGAAGAGCCGGGCTTTCTGCCGCTGGACAAGGCGGTATATGGCGCGAGTTTTTCCTCCATGGACGCACTGATCTTTGTGGGGGCCTGCGGCATCGCCGTGCGGGAGATCGCCCCCTATGTCAAAAGCAAAAAAACCGACCCGGCGGTGGTTTGCATCGACGAGGCGGGGCGGTTTGTGATCCCCCTGCTCTCCGGCCATATCGGCGGCGCCAACGCGCTGGCGGTGGAGCTGGCGGAAAAGCTGGGGGCCACGGCGGTGGTCACCACCGCCACCGATGTCCGCGGCAAATTTTCCGTGGACGCATGGGCTGCCCGGCACGGCTGCGTCATCTCTGACATGGGGCTTGCCAAGGCGGTTTCGGCGGCGATCTTAGAGGAAGATATCCCCCTTTGCAGCCAGTTCCCCCTGCCCTCCCCCCTGCCGGAGGGTACGTTTGCCGGAGAGAGCGGCTCGCTGGGCATTTTCATCGGCTGGCGCACGAAATCGCCCTTTGCCCGCACCCTGCGGCTTATCCCTCGCGTACTGCGGGTAGGTGTAGGCTGCCGGCGGGGCATCTCCGCCGAGGCGGTGGTGCGTGCGATGCAGACAGTGTTCGCGGAAAATGGGCTGGACACGGCGGCCATCTGCGGCGTCTGTTCCATCGACCTGAAGCAGGACGAGGCAGGCCTGCTGGCCGCCTGTGAGAAAAACAACTGGCCGGTGCATTTTTACACGGCGCAGCAGCTGCGGGATGTGGCGGGTGACTTCACTCCCTCCGACTTCGTCTGCTCCGTTACCGGCGTGGACAATGTCTGTGAGCGGGCGGCGCTGCTGGATGCCGAAAAACTGATCGTACAAAAAACAGCGCGGGACGGCGTGACCGTCGCCGTTGCGGCGGAGCATTGGGAGGTGCGCTTTGGGTAAGGTAACTGTAGTAGGTATCGGGCCGGGCAGCTATGAGGATATGACCATTCGGGCGGATACCGCCCTGCGGGCGTGTGACGCCATCGTAGGCTACCCGGTGTATGTGGATCTGGTGCGGGATCGCTACCCCGGCAAGGAGCTTCACTCCACCCCCATGACACGGGAGGCCGAGCGCTGCCAGCTGGCGCTGGAGCTGGCGCGCAGCGGTAAGACCGTTGCCATGGTCTGCTCCGGTGACAGCGGCATCTACGGCATGGCGGCGCTGGTCTATGAGCTGCGGGGCGAGGCGCAGGAGCCTGAAATTCAGGTGGTGCCTGGTCTGACGGCGGCTTGCAGCGCCGCAGCGGTGCTGGGTGCGCCGCTGACCCACGACTTTGCGGTCATCAGCCTCAGCGATCGGCTGACGCCGTGGGAAACCATCGAAAAGCGGCTGGACTGCGCGGCGGCGGCGGATCTGACCATCGCCCTGTACAACCCCGCCAGCCACGGCAGACCCGACCACCTGAAGCGGGCCTGCGATATCCTGTTGCGCCGTCTGCCGGGAGAGCGGCTGTGCGGCATCGTGCGCAATATTGGCCGTGAGGGGCAGAGCAGCCGCATCCTGACGCTGGCAGAGCTGCGGGAGGCGGAGGTGGATATGTTCTGCACCGTGCTGATCGGCAGCGCCGTCGTCAAAACGGTGGCCGGTCAACTGGTCACACCCAGAGGATACCGCAATGTGTAATATCTGCGTGTTTGCCGGCACCACGGAGGGCCGGGAGCTGGTGGAATTCCTGGCCGGACAGCCGGTGCAGGCTACGGTATGCGTGGCCACGGAGTACGGTGAAACGCTGCTGCCGGAGGCGGAAAACATTACGGTTCTGGCGGGGCGTATCCCGGTGGAGGACATCATCCGGATGCTGCAAGAGACCCGGTTCGATCTGGTCATCGACGCTACCCACCCCTATGCCACCTCCATCACCGAGAGCATCTGCACAGCCTGTCGGGAAACGGAGACGGAGTATCTGCGCCTGCTGCGGCAATCCTCCGAACAGACGGAGGATGTGGTCTGCGTGGAGAATGCGGCGGCGGCCGCCGCATTTCTGGAGAGTACGCGGGGCAATATCCTGCTGACCACCGGCAGTAAGGAACTGGCGGCGTATAGCGGCATCCCCGATTTTACCCAGCGGGTATACGCCCGGGTGCTGCCCATGGATGCCTCGCTGGAGGCCTGCCGCGCAGCAGGGCTGAAGGCCGCCCATATCATCGCCATGCAGGGGCCTTTCTCCGAGGAGATGGATCTGGCCACACTGCGGTTTGCCGACGCCGCATGGATGGTGACCAAGGACGGCGGCGAAGCCGGCGGCTTTCCCGCTAAGGCATCCGCCGCCCGGAAGACGGGCGCAGGTCTGGTGGTCATTGGCCGCCCGCCTCAGCGGGAGGGGCTTCCCTTTGCGGCGGTGCTGGATGTGCTGTGTAAGCGGTTTGGCTGCACCGTCCGGCCGCAGGTGCGGATCGTCGGCATCGGCCCCGGCAGCCGGGAGGCTATGACCCGTGAGGTCAGTGAAACCATTGAGGCGGCGGACTGTCTCATCGGTGCAAAACGGATGCTGGAGGCTGTGGCGCGGCCGGGACAGCACACCTGCGACGCCATTGCGCCGCAGGATATTGCGGACTTTATCCGCACCCACTGGGAGTACCGCCGCTTTGCGGTGGTCATGTCCGGCGATACCGGCTTCTTCAGCGGCACGAAAAAGCTGCTGCCCCTGCTGGAGGGCTGCGACACGGCGGTGCTGCCGGGTTTGAGCTCGTTGTCCTATCTGTGCGCCCGGCTCCGAACCTCCTATGAGGATGTCCGGGTGGTGAGTCTCCACGGGCGGCAGCACAACATTCTGCCGGAGGTGCGGGCAACCAGCCGCCTCTTTGCGCTGGTAGGCGGCGAGCGCGGCATCAACGACCTGTGCCGTACGCTGACAGAGGGTGATCTGGGCCACGTCTCTGTGTCTGTGGGCCAGCGGCTGGGCTACCCGGATGAGCGCATCGTGCGCGGCACGGCGGCGGAGCTGACGGATGGTCTCTATGCCCCTCTGAGCGTGGCGCTTATCGAAAACCCCCATCCCGACGCGGTGGTCACACCGGGTCTGCCGGATGACGCCTTTCTCCGCAGTGCGGAGGGAATGCCCGTGGTTCCCATGACCAAAAGTGAGGTGCGGGCGGTATGCCTGTCCAAGCTGCGGCTGACGGAGCGGAGCGTCTGCTGGGACATCGGTGCCGGTACCGGCTCAGTGTCGGTGGAAATGGCCTTACAGGCAAAGCAAGGGCTGGTCTGCGCCGTGGAGCGGCGGGAGGACGCCGCTGTACTGCTGGAACAGAACCGGGAGCGGTTTGCGTTGGAGAATCTACAGGTGGTCTGCGGCAGCGCGCCGGAGGCCTGCGTCGGCCTGCCAGCCCCCACTCACGCATTCATCGGCGGCAGTGCCGGCAATATGCGGGAGATCGTGGCGCTGCTGCTGGCAAAAAATCCCCATGTCCGCATCGTGGCCACGGCCATTTCGCTGGAGTCCGTGGCTGAGCTGACGGACTGCCTGACGGCGTTCCCCTTTGCGGAGACGGAGGTGGTATCCCTGCAAGCAGCGCGGGACAGAAAAGCCGGAAGCTACCACCTGATGAGCGGACAGAATCCCATTTATATTTTTACGATGCAGGGCGGAGGAGAAACAGCATGATGTGGTCGCTTGCGGCACTTGTTATCGGCTTTTGCATAGACCTTCTGGTGGGCGACCCCCACGGCTTCCCTCACCCGGTAGTGCTGATTGGAAAATGTATCAGTGTGTTGGAGCGGGGGCTGCGGTGTATATGCCCCAAAACGCCATCCGGCGAGCGGGCGGCGGGCGCCATCCTGTGGGGCGCGGTGGTCATCGTATCCACCGCCGTCCCGGCTCTGCTGCTGTGGCTGAGCGGTCTGGTCAGCCCATGGCTGCGTCTGGCGCTGGAAAGCGTGATGTGCTGGCAGATCTTGGCCGTCAAGTCCCTGCGGGACGAGAGCATGAAGGTCTATGACGCGCTGGAAAGCGGCGATTTGGCCGCCTCCCGCCATGCTGTTTCCATGATCGTGGGGCGGGATACCGACCGGCTGGACGATGCCGCCGTGACCCGTGCCGCCGTGGAGACGGTGGCGGAGAACACCTCCGACGGCGTGGTGGCGCCGCTGCTGTTTCTGGCCATCGGCGGCGCGCCGCTGGGCTTTTTCTACAAGGCGGTGAACACCATGGACTCCATGCTGGGGTATGTGGAGCCGCCCCATAAGAACATCGGTCTTGTGCCCGCCAAGGCGGACGACGTGGTGAATTACATCCCGGCGCGGCTGTCGGCGCTTCTGATGCTGGCGGCGGGCGGCCTGATGGGATTGAATATTTCAGCGGGCTGGCGGATCTTCCGCCGTGACCGCCGAAAGCACGCCAGCCCCAACTCAGCCCAGACGGAATCTGTCTGCGCGGGGCTTCTGGGCCTGCGTCTGGCTGGGGATGCGTGGTACCACGGTGTACTGCACAAAAAGGAGTATATCGGCGACGCATCGCGGGAGATTACCCACGAGGACATCCCCCGTGTGTGCCGCCTGATGACCGTCACAGCGGTCCTCACCCTGCTTTTGAGCTGTGGGGTCAAGCTGCCCTTTGCACTGTGAAGGAGACATAGATGCTGTATCAAACGGAAAACCAACACGGCGGCGACGTGTACGGCGGCGGTATCACGCTGGATTTTTCCGCCAACACCAACCCGCTGGGTACGCCTCCCGGCGTACTGGAGGCGGTGTGCCGGGCTCTGCCCCGGCTACACCGCTACCCCGACCCCTACTGCCGCCGGCTGGTGCAGGCTATCGCGGGCCATGAGCAGGTGCCGGCGTCCTATATTCTCTGCGGAAACGGCGCGGCAGACCTGATCTACACATACTGCGCCGCCCTGCGGCCCCGGACGGCGGTGGAGCTGGCCCCCACCTTTGTGGAATATGGGGCGGGACTGGCGCAGGTGGGTTGCCGCGTAGAGCGGTATTTCCTGCATCAGGCGCAGAATTTCGATTTGGACGAGAGGTTTCTGTCCTTCTTAGAGGAGAAAAAACCGGAGGTGGTATTCCTCTGCAACCCCAACAACCCCACCGGGCGGCTGATCCCGCTCCCTCTGCTGGAGCAGATCCTGCAATACTGCGCGGCACAAGGGGCGCGGCTGTTTCTGGATGAGTGCTTTCTCGATCTCACGGAGGACGGCGTCAGCGCCAAGTCCCTTCTGGCAGCGCACCCAGAGCTGCTGATCCTGAAGGCATTCACCAAGAGCTACGGCATGGCGGGCATCCGGCTGGGGTACTGTCTGTGCGCCGACAATGCATTACTGCGCCGCATGGCGGCCGCATCCCCGCCGTGGAACGTATCCTCACCGGCCCAGAGTGCCGGTGTGGCGGCGCTGGCGGAGCGGGATTTCCTGCAAAGGACGCTGTCCCTTGTCCGCACGGAGCGGCGGTGGCTCACGGATAACCTGACTGCGCTGGGCTTCTGGGTATGCCCGTCCCATGCCAATTACCTGCTGTTCCGTGGGCCACTGGGGCTGCGGGAGGGCCTGCTGCAGCAGGGTATCGCCATCCGTGGCTGTGGGAATTACAACGGGCTGGGTGACGGGTGGTATCGCATTGCGGTGAGGCCTCACGGGGAAAATGAAGCATTGATAACGGCCATCCGGCAATTCTGCAAGGAGAAATCACTATGGCAATGAATATTATGATTCAGGGGACCATGTCCAATGCGGGAAAGAGCCTGCTGGCGGCGGGACTCTGCCGCGTTTTGAAGCAGGACGGCTACCGCGTGGCACCGTTCAAGAGCCAGAACATGGCGCTGAACTCCTTCATCACCAAGGACGGCGGCGAGATGGGCCGGGCGCAGGTAGTGCAGGCAGAGGCCGCCGGGATCGAGGCGGACACCCGCATGAATCCCATCCTGCTCAAGCCCACCACCGACGTGGGCAGTCAGGTCATCGTCAACGGACAGGTGCGGGGCAATATGCAGGCCATGGAGTACTTCCGCCGCAAGCGGGACTACATCCCCGCTGTGCTGGAGGCCTACAACAGTCTGAACTCAGAGTATGACGTGATCGTCATTGAGGGGGCAGGCAGCCCTGCGGAGATCAACCTCAAGCAGGATGATATCGTCAATATGGGCCTTGCCAAGCTGGTGGATGCGCCGGTGCTGCTGGTAGGCGACATCGACCGGGGCGGCGTGTTCGCCCAGCTCTACGGCACGGTGGCGCTGCTGGATGAGGACGAGCGCCGCCGCATCAAGGGCGTGGTGGTCAACAAATTCCGGGGCGACCGGGCCATTCTGGAGCCGGGACTGAAGACGCTGGAGCAGCTGTGCGGCATCCCGGTGGCGGGGGTCATCCCCTACACCCATATAGACATCGACGATGAAGACAGCCTGACCGAGCGGTTTGACCGCTCCAAAGAGCGAAAACTTTTGGATATCGCGGTAATCCGTGTGCCGCGCATCTCCAATTTCACGGATTTCAGCCCCTTCGAACATTACGAAAACGTGTCGCTGCGCTATGTGGATCAGGTGAGCGACCTGCACCAGCCGGACATGATCCTGCTGCCGGGCACCAAGAGCACCATTGCCGACCTGCGGTGGCTGCGGCAGTCCGGTCTGGAGGCGGCCATTTTGAAGGCGGCTGACGCCGGCACGCTGGTTTTCGGCGTCTGCGGCGGCTATCAGATGCTGGGGCGCACCGTATCCGACCCGGAGCAGGTGGAGGCCGCCGGGGTCACGGAGATCAGCGGCATGGGGCTGCTGGACATGGACACCGAATTCCGCGGCAAGAAGGTACAGACCCAGACGCAAGGCGTCTTTCACGGTGTGGAGGGAATGCTCTCCGGCCTGAACGGACTCGCCTACGAGGGGTACGAGATCCACATGGGCCGCAGTCAGCAGCAGATGCCCGCCCTCACCGGCAGCAGAAACATATACGGCAGCTATGTCCACGGCATTTTTGACGCGCCGGGCATCACGGATACGATCCTGAAAGCACTGTGCGCCAGAAAGGGCGTGTCTTTTGACGCGCTGGCAACCTTTGACGCCTGCGGCTACAAGGAACGGCAGTACGACCTGCTGGCGGACGTGGTACGCGGCGGACTGGATATGTCCTTTGTCTACCGGGTGCTGCGCCGGGAAGTATAACGAAACAAGTTCCGATGGAAAAAGGGGGAGAGACTTGAGCAGGATATTATGCGTGATTGACGGCATGACGGATCCCCACTTTCAGGTGGAGCGATATGGCCATCTGGCGTCCATGGGTTCGGTGCGGTATGTGGATACCTGCGGCGGCTTCCCACCGGAAACACTGCACTGCGTACTGCGCCTGTTGGGGGTAACGGATCTGCCGGTACATCTCCGAGGCTATGTAGAGGCGCTGGGGGCCGGAATCCCCGTCCGGCCCGATGACCTGCTACTGCGGGGCAGCTGCTACATGCTGGATGGAGAGGGCTGCTGTACCATGCCTTGCTGTGCCCCGGCCAAGGTGGAGGATCCTGCATTTACCTATTACCGGCTGGGCGGCTATCAGGCACTGCTGGTATTTCCCCACATGGCGCATACTGTGAATAACATTGTAACGCAGATTCCTTCCGGCGGGCAGCGGGCACTGTGCCCGCAGGGAAGCTTGGTACTGCGCCATGCCTTTGAAAGACTGCTGACGAAAGAACGATGTATGCTTCTGTGGGGACAGTCTGTTCCGGTAGCACTGCCGCCATTTCCCCAGAAGAGCGCCGTGATCTGCGGCAAGGAGTTGGTAAAGGGGATTGCCCGGCTGCTGCACATGGAGCTTTTCCCGGTAAAGGGGGCTACTGGCGATGTGGATACGGATCTGGACGCCAAGACAGAGGCAGCCCTGCGAGCGGCGGAACGCTGCTCCTTTGTGCTGCTGCATATCAACGGGGCGGATGAAGCGGCCCATCGCCACGATTCGGCGGAAAAGGAGACTTTCCTGCGCCGGGTCGATGATAGGGTGCTCTCCCGGCTGTTGGCGTCTGAGCATGAGATTGTGGTGGCCTCCGACCACGGAGCTGATCCAGAAAGCGGAGCCCATCTGGGTGGCCCACAGCCTTTTTTTACCAGCCGTTAAATGGTAATAGTCAAGATATGAAGACTGCATAACGGCGGCAAGGCTTAAAATCAAAACCTCTGGCTTATCCGTAATCTCATTAAGATAAGCAATAATCCAGACCGCCGATAGGGCGGTCTGGATTATTTTTGCAAAAAAATCAAAAAAACACTTGACAATTTGAAAAAAATCGGAAGCTTCGCCTTGAGAGGAATTTCAAGGAGACCACGCCGATGAGAAACTACCCGAACACCCTGAAAAGAAAGCTTCTGGATACCATATCCGGAAAACAAGAAGCTGTATAGCGAATTGTATCCTGATGAAGCCAAGCAGATGGAAGGATACACCGAAAACATTGGAACCCTTCTAAAGCGGGAACTCGGAATAGACAGTATAACAACCATTGATAGAAACGCTGAAAATGCGAGAAACTACAACATTGATGTAGTGGGTATGACTGACTACATCGAAAACAAATGTGGCTGGCGTCGCAACGTGATATATTATGACGTAGCACTATCGTAATTGTTCTTGTCGACATCTTCCATTGCTCGTGTTGAGATGCTCCGTATATACTCACGGTCGATGTTCTTTATCACTGGTGTTTTGACTTCAACTTTGGCACCAATCGCCCGTATTGAGAATTGTTTACCGTCCGAAATGAGTTTGCTACAGTTTTCAAGACTCCTCAAAAATTTTTGCAGCAATATTCTCCAATGCGTCACTGAAAATCTCATGAACACGGATCAGCGAAACGACCTCGCAGATAAACCGCTCCATCAGTTCCTTTTCATCCAACCATGTGGTCTGAGGAGTTGTGTAATGCCCACGCCTTCGTTTCCCTGATGGCATCCGAGGGCTACGCCGTCCGCTGGGAAAGTGGCCGCAAGTACATATGTTGTGCTTGCAAAATAAGCCTCAACTGTACCGAGGTCAAATGAAAGAGAGGTCATTTTTATGGCAAGCATCCGCAAGCGCGGCAGCAGCTATCTCATCGTGGTCTCCATGGGCTATGACTACAACGGCAAGCGCATCAACCCCCGACAGAAAACCGTCCACCCTCCCGCAAAGCTGACGCCCAGGCAGGTCGAAAAGTGGCTCAACGAACAGGCTGTCCTCTTTGAGCGTGACTGCCGCCACACGCCGCAGCCCGTCCAGCAGCTCACGCTGGCAAAATACATCGACCTGTGGCTGACGGACATCGCCCCCGGCAAGTTGGCAAAGTCCACCATCCGCCGCGACCGACAGGACATCGAGCGCATCCTCCCGGCGTTGGGCCACTACAAGCTCACCGATCTACGGCCGGAACACTTCCGGAATTTCTACGCAGAACTGCGAAAAGTCATCCGTCCTGACACAAAAAAGCCACTCTCCGAGTACACCATTGAGGGCGTGCACGCGACGCTGTGCAGCATCCTCTCTGATGCCGTGGAGGGTGGCTTTCTTTCGCATAACCCGGCGTGGCGCACCTACCGCTACGCCGGGCGCAAGTGCGAGAAAAAGATTGCGGACGAGGAAACGGCGCAGAGGATCATCGCCGCGCTGGAGGGCGAGAGCATCAAGTACGAAACCTACTTCAAGCTCATCATCGCCACAGGAATGCGGCGGGGTGAGTGCTGCGGACTGAAGTGGTGCGACATTGATTGGGAGCAGCGTTCCATCCACATCTGCCGCAACGCGGTCAAGGTGACGGACGAGGAAATCTTCGTTAAGGAACCCAAGACCCGCGCGGGCAACCGCTATGTGTACTTCTCCGCCGAGATGGAAAGTCTCCTGTGGGAGTACCAAAAAGAATGCCGGTATATCACCGAAACCTATGACCAGCGGCAGCTGACCGCTGATGACTTCCTGTTCCGCCGTCAGGGAGCGCAGCTCCCCATGACGCCCACCACCTTCACCTACCGCTTCAAGCTGATCCTCAAGAAGAACTGCTTGCCGCAGGAGCTGAACGTCCATTCTCTCCGGCACACCGCCGCCAGTCTGATGATCGCGGGCGGCACGGATGTGGCCACGGTAGCGGGCATCCTCGGCCACAGCCAGCCCTCCACCACGCTGGACATCTACACTCACGCCTTCGATAAGAACAAAAAGGCCGCCAGCGCGGGCTTGCAGGGAATGCTGGAGATTTGACATAGGATAGCTCAGTTGGATTGCAAAATGTGCAGTAGTGGTCAAATCAGGTTTCAATTCTCCTAATTCTCCGCATATAAAAACCGTCTCTAACATGTTGCTTGAGACGGTTTTTGTAATTGCTCCCAGATTTTGTTGTCACCGCTGCGCATCGGGCAGTTCGTTCTTCACATACTTCTCCCATACATGCAGGCGGTCGTGCTCGTCGATCTGCCGCAGCACTCTGGCAGGTACACCGGCAGCGATACTGTTGGGCGGGATGTCCCGCGTCACCACCGCGCCTGCGGCGATGATGCTGCCCGCTCCGATGGTCACGCCGCCGCACACCGTCGCACCGGCGCATAGCCAACAGTGATCCCCGATGGTGATGGGTTCGGCATACTCCAACGCATGGCAGCCGTTGGGGTAATCTGTATAGGCTCGTTCTTCGGCGATAAACGGATGGTTGGGCGTGGCCAGCGTCACATTGGGTCCAATGAGCACATTGTCCCCCAGCGTAATGGGCGCTACATCCAAAAATACGCTGTTGTAGTTGATGAAACAGTTCCGCCCCACATAGATATTCACGCCGTACTCGCAGTAAAAGGGTGCAAACGCCTCGAAATTCTTCCCTTTTGCGGAGGGGATCAGGCGCTCCAGCGCACGCTGCTTGGTCTTGGTACGCCACAGCGGGAGGCGGTTGAACCGGTCACAGCGGCGCATACCCACCCGGTGCCGCTTGGCAATCTCCGGATCGGTAGGCGTATAGAGACGCCCCGACACCATCCGCTCCCATTCACCGCCCGTCCTGCTCTTATCCATGATCAGTTACTCCTTTATGTGCGCCTGTACCGGTACAGATACAGGGCCGTTTCTAATGCCAATCGCTTCATCGGATCGACCGGATCGGCCTCCAGCAGCAACCATAGCTGCTGGAGCCGGTAACTCACGGTGTTGTAGTGCAGGTGCAGCTCCCGCGCCATCCGGCGCTGGTTGCCCATACAGCGCAGCCAGCTCACCAGCGTGTCCAGCAGCTCTTGCCGCCGCGACTCCGGCTGCCGCAAGAGCGTTCCCAACTGCCGCTGTATATATGCTTCCGTTTCCGCCGGGGAGGATTCCTCCAGCAGCCGTACCACCCCCGCTGGGTCGTCTGTCACGCAGGGTGTTTCCGTTCGCGCCGCCATGCGGAGCGCCGCGCGGGCGCTGCGGTCTGCTTTCTGAAAACCCACCGTACCGCCGTAAGGGCGGCTGACGCCGCAGATAACGCCGTGGTCGGCGGCAAAGTCCGCCATCACCCGCCGCAGCGGCATCTCCAGCGCGAACAGGTCGTCCGCCTCCAGCGCCAGCAGAAAGCCATCCTCCGACAGTGCGCCCCACATGTCCGCGCCCAACGCCCGGCAGCGCTCTTCTACCTCGTGCAGCCAAGAGCGCCGCTGCAACTCCGGCGCATCAGCCCGTATCCACATCAGGATATGCGGACATTCCAAATGGATACCGGACTCCGCCGCCTGACGCTCCATCGCTTCGCTCAGCGGCGCGCCAGAGATGAGATGGTGCAGTAGTACGGCCAGCCGCCGCCCCCCCTCCGCCGGGTCATCACCAC
>OGPD01001149.1_pt1 | contig 22797 bp, 27 predicted proteins | sample 1552861 | NCBI WGS metagenome assembly OGPD01 (sample SAMEA2580280, study PRJEB22360) | human gut metagenome | biome: human gut; feature: human-associated habitat; material: faeces | place: Denmark | collected 2008/2010
TACCTTACCAAAGGTAAGAAACTATAAAAGCAAGCAAGGCTATAATTACGCTTATCGCTTTCCAAGGAATCGGATTACGCAAATTAGGATTTTCTGCTAAATACAGTCTACCGTAAACAGATACTTTGGCTGTCCAAACCGTATTGCCCCCTCTTACAAAAGAGGCATCTACAAGTCCCTTTCTCTTTAGAGAGTGAACACAAGTGTTGAATACATGCAACGGGTACATGGATGGGCAATTAGCTCCACATGATTTCACAATCCTTAGCACCTCTTTCTCTTGCTTTGACAACTTGATCCGTTCCATAGACTTTTCGTTTCCTGCAAATTTACGAATATATTTCCTTTGATTTCTATAACTTTATATACGAAAAGGAATGTGTCGCAAATTTCTACACAATCCTTTTGTCATGCCTAACAGGAACCCCAGAAATTTTTGAAGCAGAAAAGAAAACAATGAAAAAATTATGTTATTCACTCTTTTTATGGCAATAAACATCGTTTGTTATTTTTTTTGCCTTACATTTGCAAACGAGACTATCTTAACATAGTTAAACTTCTATTGAAGAGAAATATTATGAACCAAGCTGTACAAACAAATTCAAGTACAAAATTAACTAAAAGGAAAAGCGAACGTTTAGGCTGGAAAAGCCTTGCGGAGCGTGATAGGAGACCTTTGTCTGAAAGAATAGGAGAAGGGCGTAGGGTTTATGCAAATACCAAGAAAAGTACTTTTGTATTAGTTCCTTAGTTATGTTTGATAATATACGTCCTTACGAATTAAAAAGGATACAAATAGACCACTCTCCGAAAATAAATGAACTTTTCGAAGAGTGTTTTATTTATAAGTTCTTCACTGATGAACAAACTAAAGGTGGAAAGACGAGATATATTGCAAGGGCAGAAGTGTATGGTGAAAGTATTGCTGTAAAATTTTATCCTCAAAGTGCAGATGAAGAACATAGATATAGTGCAAGCACAAACCGCTTTACTTTTAAAGGGGTAATTAAAGTAATACTAACATGCGCAAAACTAATACCCGAAATGATGGAAATTTTCCCAAATGCATCTTTTGTTATAAAAGCATCGGAAGGTATAGATTTGCAAACCAACACAGAAGAACAAGAATCCAATAATCAACGATTCAGAATATACAAGTATGCACTGAACCAAGTGATTGGTAATGAAAATTTCCAACATTATGAATATCCGGATATTAGTGTCTATTTTCTTATAAATAAAAGGGATTGTGATGATTTAGAAGATAAGCACGAACGCATAAAGAAAGAGTTGATAGGGAAATTTAACTTGGTGGATTTGTAATAACCAACCAATCCTATGGTCAGAGGCTTTTTGTGCCATTCATTATTGAATCCTTATCGCTTTCCCGCTCTTTCCTTGTGTAATGACGCTCAACAAAGAAGTCTGTATGGCTATTGCGCTCTTTTGAATTTCAAGTGCTGCATCAGCATTGATCTTTGTATTATCGGCAATGGCATTTAGTTGTTGTAGTTGAGCTTGTGCCGTAATGCTCATCGTAGGTAACAGATTACCCGCTATATTCTCCAACAAACTACGCTTTACACTCACATCATGCCGGATAGCGTTCAAATAACTGCCTAAAACATTCGCCTGATCCTCTGTTATCCCCTTAACGCTTTGAGATAGCCCGTTTTGCTTTTCATTGTCAGGAGTGTAAATATCCCAGCCTTTTTCTTTGGCCATTTTTTTGTACTCTTCCATCAATTTCATAGCCATCTCTTGCTGAGCCAAAGCATCGTTCGTCATGCCTTCCATTACTGAGGTATATCCTTTGAATTTTTCTTCATCGCTCAATTCCTCATTTTTAGTAATTTCAAGCATTCTTTCTTGAGCATTTTCCATTATAGGACCCAATGTGGCAGAGTATATCATATTAGTGGCCAACTTCTCCAGCATATCCGATACAGAATCAGTAAATTTCTTTGCCGCATCTGTCCCGTTTTCAAAAGCGTCAACCAGAGCATCCATCATTGTGTTACCCAAATCTCCAAAAATACCCGTCAGATAGTTTTTTACACTATCCAGAGCTTCTTCGTAAGTACTCCAGTTATCAAGCATCTGCTGTAAATAACGCTGATTTTCTTCGCTTAGCTTTTTAAACATGTCCGAATTGACAAATTCAGCCAATGCGTCCATATTTACAGAGCTGTCCTCGTTAAATAGTTCGGGGGCTGCATCTTTTAAAGAAGCATATTTGGCACTTCTAAACCATGTTGAATGTCTGATTTGAACTTGCATGTTGGCCAAAGATTCCTCTAAAGAATCAAATGTTTTATCTAAATCAATATCAAAGATATTCGCCACCTTGTCTGATACATCCTCATAGACTTTTCTGTTTTTAATATCATTCAAAGTGCTTTGATAACGCATTAGAGCATCGCGGGCAGCGTCTATATTATTCCTAGCGTTAGCCCATTCATCTGTTCCAAATATTGTATCATATTCCCCGCTATCTATACGTGCATTCTCTTTAACTTTCTTTAATTCGTCATTTAGCTTGGCAACTTCTTTCCGATATTCAGCCATGTAATCTGTTCGATTAAAAAGACCGAATATTCCGGTGACAACTTTTAGCCCGGCTGAAATAGCAGTAAGAATCACAGACGCCTTATTTAAAGATTCCATATTGGTTTCTATAGACTTTACGGCATTAGCCATCTGTAAAAGCGAAGAGGTCATTTGGCCCGCCTCTTTGATTATTTTACCGGCAGTACCACCTACTGAATCACCTATTTCAATAAAAGAATCATTAACCTTATCAAGAACTTTGTATAGCTCTTTCCAGTCCTTTATCTTGCCCTTATTATCGTCTTTCCCCTGAGCTTCACGTTCACCTCTCTCTATCTTATCAAGTTCTTCTCTTATCTTAACAAGCATAGCACGATAAGAAGCCAGTTTTTCCCCGTTATCAGGATCAGATATCTCGGCCTTCATCAACTCCGCTTGGGCTTCAATAAGCATCTTTCGTAGCTGCTCTAGCCCTATACTCGATAATTTATTAACCCAAGATTGAAATGTATTTTCTCTTTGGGCCATTTCCACGTCTAAGCGTTTTAGCGCTTCGTCCTCCTGATAATAGGTTTCTTTTATCGTATCTGCTGATGCACCGGATTTGAACAGCACATTTCGTTTCTTTGCATACTCCTGTTCGATTGATTTTCGTTTTTCCAAATATCCTTGAAACTCTTTGGCCACACTGTTAAAATAATCTGTCACGCTCTTTGTGTACAGTTTATTCTCCGTCTCAACAAGTTGCTGGATTATGTCTTGAAATTCAGAAGGAAGGTCATTTATTCCTGTTATAGACGATTTAAATTCACTTTCCTTTTTACCTGGATTCTCCTTCATCCATCTTGCTTTTTCTGCCTCCTTGTATTTTTTTATAATTTCATTTGTCTGCTTGTCAATTTCAGACAAACGCTTTTTATGATTCAAATTTAATTGAGCCAGTTCCTTTTCTCCCCCTTCAGCCATAGAGTTGACTACAGCCTGCTCTATCTCTAATTCGGCTTTAACTCTGAAATCTTTCAATGATTGAAGCTGATTTTGCAATATATCAGACCAATTCTTAGTAGATTTAGTCTCTTTATTATCAATTGATATATTGAACTTGTCAACGACCGATTGAAGCTCTTGGATACGCCTCTTGTCCGCCTTTATATCATCCTCAGAGAAAAGTCCTTTCGTCCCCTCTTTCCGGGCCAGTTCGTCTTTTGCGTCGCTCAACTCATCCTTTAGTTTCTTTAGCCATGAGGCGTAATCATCATCCTCTTTTGGCACTAGGTGCTTCAAGCTATTATTCCCGGACACGAAATCAGCTACGGACTTTCTCCATCCTTTTAATTCCTCTTTCAATCCATTGATATTCTTGTCACTTTTGCCTAAATTATCAAGAAATTCTTTCGTATTTTTAGAAGACTCCTCTAATTTTTTTAATTCATCTTCGTACTTTATGACATTATCGGCCATTTCGGCGAGATCCTTGTCTGTCACATAGCCAAAATAAAAGATATCTTCCATATTGGTGGCCTCCCCGACATGGAAGCGTCCGCTTCCGTTGCTGATCACCATGTTTATGTATTTGATCTTGTCCCGAAGCTCTTGTGCCCTCTCTTCCGCCTCTTTTAAGCCTTGGCGTGCTGATATTTCATAATTACGCTTTTGTTCGGCATTCAATTCTCGCATTTTCTGAACAGACAACTGTAATGATCCACTATAAGCATTTACCTCCATAGCGTCACCTTTAAAATGAGATTTAAGAGAAGCTGTTACGGTTTCCAATCTCTTTGATTCCTCGGTTGTCTTATTCTGCTTGTTAGATAATAACTCGTATTCATCTATTAGCTTTTCCATGCCCTTATTTTCCTCGAAATTGGTTTGGAGCTTACCTAGCGATTCATTTAGGTCCGTTATTATTTCTTGCGTACTCTTAGCTTTATCCGAAAATAAAAAGAATGCACCAGTCAATCCGGCAATAGCTGTTGCAATGATTACAAAAGGATTTGATTTTGTGACAGTATTAAGGACTCCCATCGCAACGGATTGCGCCTTCGTTACTTGCGATAATCCCTGTATGGCTCTTGTCAAATTGGTTATTGTTTGTAATTGTTCTAATGCAAGCCATGCTTTTGAAGCCGCGGTAAGCAATAAGATTGCGGCCTTATAGCTTCCATAAGCGGCAACCGCACTCAATATATATTTAGATAACTCCTCCCAATTACTCATCGTATCAGTTATCAGGTCAAGTCCCTTACTCAACGTGCTGTTATTGCTTTCGGCTATATCAGCGAGCATCACATCGTAGGCATCACGAAGGTTTGACAACTTACCGGCAAGCGTATCAGCAAGAGCACCTTGCATATTATAGAACTGGCCTCCTTCATTCGTCAAGTCCCAGAGCACATCTTTAACCATCTGAAAAGACACCTCCCGTTTGGATATCTTATCAAATACATCTCCTACCGTTATTCCGGTTTCTCCAAGTTCCTCAAACTTTTTTCTTAGTTGCTCCAACAACGGAATACCGGCCTCCGTGAACTGACGAAGCTCTGTCCCTTTCAAGAACTCAGCGGATCGCACCTGTCCATAAGCAAGGATGATACGTCCCATATCCACACCTACGCCGGCAGAAATATCTGCCAGTCGTTTGGTGGTGTCATACATTTCCTCATAGGGGATATTGAAGGCGGCAAGCTGTTTGGTATATCCAGCAAGTTCTTTAAACTCAAAAGGAGAAACAACTGCAAGTTCTTTGATCTGACCGAATAGCACATCTGCTTTGGTGGCATCCTTAAACATCGTCTGTAACGCGACACGCTGCTTCTGAAATTCTCCACCAATTTCGATTATTTGAGTCAAGAATCTTTCTGCCGCATATACGGAATATATATTCGCCAACTGATTGCGGAGTTGAACCGCAAGGTTGAATTGCGTACGCATATTCTTAGTTATCCCTCCAAGTGATCCTGCGTACTTATTAGCAGAAGAGGATGTATTACTATACTCACCCCGCAGCTTCCTGACTTGCTCTTGTAGCTTTTTTATCTTCTCCCGGCTTTCATCATATGAGTTCTGGATACGCTTGTTTATCTCTTCTATTCTTTTAGCGCGTACATCACTAGCGGATACATTTGTATTTATTCCAGCTTTGGCAATAGCGTCTTGGATCAGTTTAGTAGTATTAGCCTTATCCACGACGACATCAATCTTAAACTGTTGCCCTCTCAATGCATTCTCTATAGAAGATTTCAAAGATTGACTATTTAAACCAACTTGAACATTCAAGTCTTTCAAACGTTTCTCAACAGCTTTTATATCTTTGTCTGTTAGGTCTTTTAATCCTAATTCGAACCACATTTTACCCAGACTTCCCATAACGCCTTTACTTTTTAATAATAAACTGGGAAAGATCAATTACCGGCTTTGCTCCGTCCTTATATTTATCTTCCCACTCTTTTGTTTTTTTGATTACTTGTTGCTTGCTTGGTCGTTTAGAGTCACCGCCTTTTTTATCCCTTTTACCACCTTTGTCCGTCCCATAATTTATGACAGGTTTGTCTATAGTAAGAAGTTCGATCTGAGCGCAAGAGAGGACGCATCTATACTCATACATGGGAATAGTTAAAAGCCCGAAAAAGAAAGACCTTGAAGCCATTAAATTAGGGTGTTTTTCCCCTATTGTCCAGGCTTCTCCGTACGCTGTTCGAGAAGGATACGATCGGCTTCCTCCTTCTTCATATTCATTTTCGAGTCTCTCATCGCGGTCGCTAATATGATACACATCCAATAATCCTGTATGAGCGATGCTTCTTTTTTTTTACCTTCTGTTACAATGGAAACAATTACTTCCGAAGGAACATGATGATACAGCCATCTCCACAGTAAGGAATACAGGAATGTGATCGAAAATAAGCCATTCAAAAGGATTAAAGCAGCCGTTCGTGCTGGTACTTCATTGTCATTTTTACAGTTCAATGAAACATCAGTTATCCTTTCCAACGTATAGGGACGCATCCATCCTATATTGAAATTCATTCTACCCCAACGAATAGTACTCTTGGAGGCAGTTCGTACCTCTTGAAATATCTTTTCATCCTTCCTGGAAGGCTCTTTGATTCTATCAGCCATATTTATTGTCATCAATAGAATAATGGCGGAACTTGAATTATGCAACATAAGCTCCGCCGTCAGTGAATATATTAAGCAGCCTGTTTCTCCAAAATAAAGATGTCTGATCCATCTTCATTCTCCAACGGAGTTACGGTCACATTGAAATATGCCGGATTATCACCATCCGCAACGACGAGACTTCCGTACATTTCAATGCTAGGTAAGATTACGATAACATCCTTGTTATCACTCATCATGATAAGAGCGCCGGAGATCTTCTTAGGAGCCATACTATATGCAGCACCTAAATAACTTTCATCTTCGGATAAATTGGAGGTCGAAACAATTTCCTCTTTCTTATCCATGAACAAGTCATTAATAATTCCTTTCAAACTGGCTACTTGAAGAGAAATATCCGAATCTCCTTTTTCTGTTCTAGTCACCCAGTTAGCACCTGTGGTCAACTTTATTTCTGTTGTTTCCGGTTCTCCTGTATTAAACGTTACTCCATCTGATAATACAGGTAGTTCCATGTCTACAGTAATAGCAGAAGCCAATTTTGAGACAGTCAAAGGAGTCTTGCTATAATACACTTCGTCCATTTTATTAAAAACGGCTCTAAGTGCACTCAATTGATTGGTAACAGTTATTTTTGCCATGTCTTTTTATCTTTTATTGTTAATACTTATATGAATCTGTTTGATTTATTTTTAAATCCGCATTGATCAACCAGTGAGAAAAGCCCAATCCATCATCTCCTTTAAGAACCAACACCGGGTTCGTCACACAAAAACGACCATTGTTTGCTTTTATAGGGAAAAGAGAAATTACCGAATCGAGCATTGTTTGTAATCGGGGAATGTTTTCCAACCCATTCTGTTTATTCCTTGCAGCAAGGTCTATGCGAAGGGTCGTACTTTGTAAAACATTACTGTCCGGGACATTAACAGGCATAGAAACAACTATGAAATCAGCCATTTGTTTCTGGCTTGCGGCTTTACGATTACCTGCTGATACATCCTTGCTGATACCGGCAAACAATGTACAGACCTCCTCCAATATTTGGGATATGTAAAAACGACTCACTCTCATACTTTCATCGGTTTTAGTTCTTCTAAAACTATACCATTAGCCGATTTATAAGTATCGGTCAGAACATTCAAATTCCGTACATTCTCAAGATATTCGGAATATTCCGTGCCAGTAGTCATTACGACAGAAAAGCCCTTTTTAATAAAAGGTCTGTAAGAGGACAGAAAATCAGCCGCCGAATCAGCACCTAATTCACCGTCAACATCCACTTTCCCTATAACAGAACGAGCTTTTCCTTCATAAGGCTTACTTAAATAAACCCGTTCACCCTTTCGTACTTTAATATGTACAGGCTTGCGCATCGTATTTCCTGCAATCACCATTCCCATTAATCCACCATTATAGTAGATACCGCAGGCGTAAGATGTTTGCGTATTACCCGTAAATCCATCAAATTCTCTTTCACTCAAAGCATGGTCTATCAAATCGGCACATGAACGTTCGATTACAGCATACAGATAATTATTAATGATCTGTTTTGCTTTTTCCATTCCCTCATTAAACACCTTTCTGTTATCTTTCATTTCTTTAGTTTTTAGAGATATTGAAAAATACTTCCGTCCCAAAGTTGGAAATGTTCACATCTGTTATAAGAATGTCTATCCACAAGTTTACTCGATCCTTTACATCAATCATATCGCCAGGCAATATCCCTTCTACGAATCCAGGTATTGAGACTCGGTAATCTGTCTTAGGAACATTATCGGAATAAAAATTACGGATTGATGTATTACTTTCTTTCCGGCATTCACCTTCGTAAAGTATAACCTTCTCGCCTTCCGAAAACTGGGTTGCCCCGGTTATCCGATAGATTGTGCAAGTATGCGGGTATCTTGGATTACTAACAGCCATATCCCTTCCTCCAAATCTTCATTCCCCTGGCATGAACACGCGGCCCTAATTGAGTATAGCGAATCTCTCCATACTGAGCATAAATACTATTGGCTATCGCGGTCCACCTTCTTTTGTCCGTTTCAGATATCTGTCCTCCTCCTTCCTTATGTTTCCAATTCCCATCCGCATCTTCAACGCTGACTTTCACACTTGGCATATTGGAGCAGGCCATATACACATCCGCTTTCAACAACATCTTTGTTTTCAAGTCCAAGTTTGAAACCAAAGAATCAGGCTGAATTTGACGATCAGAAAGGATATTATCAATCACTTCATCACTCAAATCCATATTCACGATACCACGAACATATTGTTCTGCTGTACGCTCAGTATTTTGAGAGTCACGAATCATACCATTAAGCAGTTACCGTATAAACACACATATACTGAGGCATACTTGGAACACACAATATCGCCATCTCGCTCTCTACATACATGCTTTTTGTTTCAGCATTGAACGTCTGACGCAGCAGAGTACGACCATCATCAAACCATGCAATGCGCTGCGTAGGATCGTCCGAGAATACCATAGGTTGAACGCTCTTTATTGTCCCAATCTGACCGTCTGGTACAAAAGCGACATTGAGAGGATTAAAGTTCTCTATAGTTTCCACTTTTAAAGACTTCGACTCTTCATCGAATTTATCCACAGCAGCAATGCTATCTCTTGGGATGATTGACGCACCGATAATACGACGAATAGCATCTAGCTTGCCTTCATCGGTCATATTTTGAGCATACTGAGAAGCCACCAAATCGGGATTAGTAGCACCTGCCGCACTCGGATAAAGAGCAAGTCCAATGCGTTTCAGTACCTTTGTATGAGTCAAAAGATCATCCAACAAGTCAGAAGCAATTTCAAAATGTCCGGCGGGGAATCCCTTCTTGCGCATAGCCTTTACCTTGTTCTTAAGATACAGTAGCGGATCAGAAGTTGTTCCTTCATTTGCTGTTGTATGTTCATTTGTTTTCCACCATCTGCTTTCTCCGGAAAGCGATTCTTTGTTTGCGGCAGGAATACCAAAATCAAATGTCAACCCGCTGATACCTCTCGGATTATTATCTAATCCAATCGTGAATTGGCCAGTAGATGCAACACGCATACGCTGATGAGTTATAGCATTTCTATTACCTTGTAACAGATTATCCGTGCTGGTAAATAGCATTTCCATAAGCGCAGATTGGGTTGCCGTATTCAATGCGGCATCTCCAAAACGCTGTACCATAATCATACGTTCACGAAGCATCTTTTCACTGATAGGATAGCGATGCTTCTGAGTCGGAATCTTATTTGACCCGATCTTAAACTCACCAAATCCTTTGTCAAGACCTTGCGAAACCTCGTCCATATAAACAGGAAGAGTTGCGATATTAAGAGATGTAATCAACTGCTCATATGTGTAATCAAGTTGAATCTCCGGGTCCCATGCAAACCCGTCGGCTTGGAGTACATTGTACTTTTCTTGAAAACGATCGACAAACTGCTGGAAAGAAGCTCCCCCCAATCCGAATGTCATTAAGTCATAGTAATTTGATACCATTGTTCTCATTATTCACCTCCTTTTTTTAAGCTTCCCGAATAGGGGTAATTTGAGGCAGTACTGCCCATACTTCATCCGGTACAGTCTCTGCCAGCCTATCCGCATAGATCATTCCCTCGAATACAACTGCACCAGTCGCATAATTAGTATCCGTATCCACATAGACATCATGATACAAAAGCCCTTTGATCGTTGCCGGTTCTACCGAAGCGCCGGATTGAGATGCCGTCTTTATTTCGGAAGCTTTGATTATCTTTATTGTGTGTGCTGACTGATCAAGTTGACACATACTTCCGGCTGGAATAACTTTACCTTTATAGCTGGAAATATTACTAATATTACCTCCTACAGGGTATTGATTCACCACCTTGTGCCAGATATTTTTTCCTGAATTAAATTCTTTCTGGCCTCTACCAAATGTATTACCTAATGTTCCCATAGTTTTGTTATTTTATTGTTTTGCAGGGAATTTACCTTCTTGAGCTTTTTTGGCAAAGAACTCATCTAATGCCTTTGATGAATTATGTCCACTGCCCGATGCGCGCCCACCATATGGGGTAGCACCTTCTCCATTGTAAGCCTTTAACTTCGATTCATACAAACGCTTAGTTTCTTCTTCCAACTTCGCAATGTCCATCCCTTCAGAAATTGGCACAAGATTAACCACATCTTCCCAAAGAGCTTTATTATAAACATTTAACTCCCCTGATTTTTGAATAACTTTTTCACGCAAAGATTTTTCAAATGTTTTTTTTCTTTCCTCTTCACGTTCCTTCTCAATAGTTTCAAGCCGTTTCAATAAATCACCGTTACCGTTATCTCCAGCCTGTGGACTTACTGGCGGGGTGGGAAGCTGAGGTTCACCACCTTTAGGCTTGTAGTTCCTCGCAAACTCGGCCTGTTCAAAACGCATCTGACCTCCCATAGCCTTAATTACATTAGCTTGAGATTGGTAAAAAGAATCGTCTACCATTTCATCCGATGTGATTGTAGGTAAAAGGGCATCAAGATAAGCGTCAAGTGTCCGAGTGGTAACTCCGGTGTCTCCGAAGTATCCATTTGTGCCGGGTTCTCCGAGCACATTTTTTAATCCTGTCAAAAGGGTCTCTTTTTCCATTTCTTTTAAATTGTTTATAAACAAAAAAAAGAGCCGACTATAACGAATTTAATCGTTACAATCGGCTCTCTATGAAGCTCTTTTAAGCGGAAGCGATAGGAATTGGAATCTTTAATACCTCTTGGGTTGTTACATTAACAATGTAAGCTTTCAACCTTCTATCGACACTTCCTATTCTGTTATGGTTACATTTACATAATGCTTACACCTAGTACATTTTATCCTAAGCATGGCCATGCCTGATACATATTGGATATCAGCCATCATTTTTCCACAATACGGACATTTCGCCGCTTGAGTTCGGACATCTAAGCCATCTTTGTCTAATCTTGCTACTACTTTAAGCATATATTTTATATGTTACACCGCAAATATATAGACAAAATCTATAAATACAAAACAAACAATAGATTTTATTTATATATTTGCAATACATAAAACAACAGAGTTCCTAGAGAGCCGATAAGACATTGAGCAATAATGTCCTGTCGGCTCTTTTTTTGTTATGGAAGTATTAGAAAAAGATATAAAAACAGCTTCAGGTGATCCTGTATATTCTTATGAATATATTGAAGCGCTTCGTATGTCTGATAAGAAGAGGGCGAATCATCTAAAGATTATCCCTCAAAAAGGATCACAAGAGAGATTTGTAGGAAGTAATGCAGACTTGACTTTCATAGGCGGAAATCGTGGAGGAGGAAAAACGTATGCCATGCTTTTAGAAGCTATAAAAGACATCAACAATCGTTATTTTAATTCACTAATTTTCAGAAAAGAAAAGAAAGACTTTGATAATTTAGAAAAGGAATCATATCATCTCTATAACCAATATGGTAAATACAATAAATCACAAAGCGATATGACTTGGAATTTCTATAGAGGTGGATCGCTTGCTTTTTCCCATTTTTCTGACACTGTAGCCGACTTTAAAGAACGTTTCCGTGGAAAACAATATGCTTATATAGCTATAGACGAAATCCCCCAAATGGAATATGCAAAATTCAAGTTTTTAATGACTTGTAATAGAAATGCTAGGGGTATTCGTAATCGTATGGTAGGGACTTGCAACCCAGATCCAGATAGTTGGGTTCGTAAATTTATTGATTGGTGGATAGGCGAAGACGGATTACCTATAGATGAACGGGACGGTGTTGTACGATATTGTTTTATGGACGGGGATACGCCTGATTCTATATATTGGGGAGATACACCGGAAGAAGTCTATAATCAATGCCAAAATATTATCGATAAACATTGGAAACCTGAATTTGAGGAATTAGGATTCGACAAAGTCACCATGTACATTAAATCCGTCACATTTATTCGTGGAAAATTAGAAGAAAACATAAAACTCATAGGCTCCGATCCTAACTATGTATCCAGTCTGGTGCAACAAGACGAAGAACAGAGATCAAGAGATTTGGACGGGAACTGGAACTTTAAAAATACAGGAGATGATCTGATTAAAATGTCTGATATGGATCGCTTCTATAACGCACCAGCCCAAATAGCAAGGGGCATTAAATACGTATCAGCGGATATCGCTTTTGAAGGTGGGGATTTCTGCGTTATGTGGTTGTGGATAGACCTGCACATTAAGGACGTATTTGTCATGCGCGAGAACTCAGCAAATACAGAAACGATGTTCATGGCAAAACTCAACGAATGGGGGGTACGCGAAGAAAACGTTATCTATGACTACTGGGGAGTAGGACAAGCCATATCCGGCCATGTCAAACGCGCCGTCAAGTTCACCGGAACCCAAAAGCCAGAAAAACAATTTGAGAATTCTTATAAGAATATCAAATCGCAGTGCGCTGAAATGTTAGCCCATTACATCCAAGACGGTAAGATTTCTATCGAACCGAGGTTACTGGATTTGAAATTCTCCGGCAAGAAAGGGAAATACCAAAAAGTCGCCCTAAAAGACATCCTGATGAAAGAGCGCAAGTGTATCAGGCATAAAGACAATTCCAATATAGGGGGATTTGAGCTTATAAACAAAGAAGGGATGATCAAAGCCGTAGGATATTCCCCCGACTTTTTCGAATCCCTTATCTACCGTATGTATTTCGAGATAAACAAGAAAAAGATTTTTAAACCCAAAGGGATGCTAAGGTACGTATCCTATAAACCATTTTGATCATGGATAAAAGAGATATCAAAACAAAAAGACCGTGGAGAAGAGTCAGACCGGAAGGCTATATGCGACATGGTACATATATGGCAGAGAAAGAACCTTTGCTGATAAATGATCCTTGTTTTTATACATTTATGACGCAATCGGATTTTATTAGAGAATACTATCCTTCTGGACATATCATAAATGACCCTAATATTTATCCTGACATCTACAGAATGGAAGAGGAACCCGTATATGATGAAAACGGAGAGCCGACCGGCAAAATGCAAAAACGCCTGTACAAAGAGCTTGTTCCCCGTTATTCTTTTGCCTTCCAACAAATCATCACAGTAAAACAAATAGTACATTTATGTGGCAATGATATCCAATTTGAATTCGTAAAAGAAAAAACATCAGAAGAAGAAGAAAAGAATTTTTACCTTTTCCGGGAAGGATGGCTAAAAAAAGATATGGAAATAGCATTCTTCGATGCTGTCAAATCAACAAAAATAACTGGAGATACAGCCATTGTCGGATATCTCCGAGAAGGGGTGTTTGGTTACAAAACGCTATCTTTCCAAAATGGAGATACGCTTTATCCCCATTATGATCCAATAACAAATGACCTCCTCGTTTTTGCCCGTTCTTATTTCGATTACGATGAAAACGGGAGCCGGATTACTGAATGGCTTGAATTATGGGATAAGACATATCTTTACCGTTATAAACGATCAGAGCAAGGAGCCAAAGGGATTCTTAACAACATATTAAGCCTATTCGGAGTAGACGGATATGAGTTGAAAGAACAATCACCTCATGGATTTCCATTTATACCCGTTGCATACCATAGAGATGAAGATGGTCCATGCTGGTCGCCATCTCAAGATGCTTGCGATGGTTATGAAATGTCATTTTCGCAAATGGCACAAAACAATCAAGCATTCGGATTTCCTATCATGTATCTACAAGGAGAAGGTGCAGATTCTATGGCAATGCAGCATGATTTAAACGGTACAATTAAAGTTATAACTGGGGGACCGGAAGACAAAGCTTCTTTTCTGTCTCAGCCGAACGCATCAGAATCATTTAGCAAACAGCTTGATACATTATACAAAATGATCTATGAGCAATCGTTTGCCGTTATTCCACCGGAATTAAAATCAGGAGATTTACCTGCTGCCGCATTAAAAATTCTATATTCTCCTGCCTATGAAAAGGCAATGATAGATTCAGCCGAATACCAACCGTTCTTAAACGATCTGGTAAAGATTTTCATGTTCGGATTCGGAGTTGAAATGAAAAAGACGATAGATTTCATGAACCTGCCTATTAAATGGTGGATCAAACCATACATTCATATCAATGAATCGGCTATGGTTGCAGACCTCGCTTCGGCTGTTCAAAACGGTTTCATATCGAAGCGAACTGCATCCGAACGTATTCCGATGTATTCAACAGCAGGAGAATGGGAAAGAATTATCAGAGAGGCAAAGGAAGAGCAACAAAATGATTTACTAAGTCAAATAAAATTAGCAAATGCCAACCGAGAAGCAAATACAGGAAGCTAAACTGTTTCTTCAAACGAGAATTGAAGCAGAGATTAGTGCGAAGAATAATATTGAGGAATATATGATGGAAGCCGCGCGTGAAATCATAGCAATTTCTCAAAAATACAATATTCCTCCGCGCTTATTCCGTTTCGGTTTTAATGAGTCGCTTCGAAAGGAGGTAGATAATGTCATCAAAACACTAAAAGAGAACATCATTTATGCGACAGAAACTTTATCGGTCTATGACAGGGAAGATGATAAAGACTCCATTCTAATCTATCTCAACAGTGATAAATACGGGAAAACGTTTAAAGAGAGAGTTAATGAATATGCCAACCGATATAAATTCGAATTAGAAGCCGCGATAGCAGCAGGAATATTCTTTGGCAAAACCGACAAAGAGATATTATCCACCATTAAAAGAAGCTTGTCCATGCCCTACAATAATCAGTATATCAAGGGTTCATTCGACAAAGGACTATCGGCAACGCGCATAGAGACAAAAGGCATAAGCTATGGAGTTGGGAAAAGTAGCTCGGCGTACAATCTCTTAACCTCTTTGTCAAGAAACGAAATTGCTTTGACTTGGATGTGGTGGTATGGTAAACAGGCATTGAAAAAAATGCTACAGGTTTTTATTCGTTTCGGGGTAGCTCATACCCTTGTGCATTATGCGATGATATGGTGGGGTTCCACCCCATGCAAGACTATAGGTATCAATGGCACTTGAATTGTCGATGTTATTTTGTATTCGTGTAACACATAAATTATGAAATACTTATGGATTATTCAAAGAGTATAAAAACAGAAATAAAGAAAGCGAAAATATCAATTGAAGAAAAAATTTTCGCCGACCTCATGTTGGCAGGTTGGAAAGACAATGATGCTTATATAGCAGCTTTCGGCTACAATATTAATTTGTCGGATAGCTATATCAAGTCACAGATGCGTACTACAATAAACAATCCAGATTTCGCCAAATACATGGAAGCGACAAGCAAAAAGAAGGAGAAAAAGGAGATAAATTTAGAAAATAGCGATGACATCACTTTGGAAGAAGCCTTATCCTTAGCGACCAAAGAGGAAACCTTAAAAGGCCTCATTATCGCCAAGTCAAAAATGAAAGCGGGTTCCAAGGAATGGCTTGATGCGACAAAACTCATTGCCGACTTACAGCAGATGAAAAAAGATATAGTAGAAGAGGAAGATACTACTGTACATTACTACCTACCACTTACATGCAACAGATGCTCTTTGTATCTGACAAACAAAAAGAAAAACAACAATCATTAAATATTAAAATTATGGCAACAACGACAGTAAATTTTCAACAAGATGGCAGCGATTATATTTCTGATATCATCATAGCCCAATCCAACACATTAGCGTTTAGGATCAAAGTTGATAAACCAGGAAGTATTATTCTTGAAAGATCAATCACAGGTGATAATTTTATATCAGAAATAGGATTACCACCTTCTCTTGTTCCAGGAGACACTCTCTCCATAGAAAAGAACATAACAGGAATTGTAGCTCAACAACAACTCCGTTTCCGTTTTCAGAATTGCAAACCTGTTTCAATATCCGTACTGCAATGATAACTCTCAAGAACATCAATTTATCCAGCATTGATCTTTCGGGCATAGACTTGAGAGGGATAAAGCTGGGACTTGGAGGACGTGGTGGCGGTTCCGGCGACGGTTTCCCGCAACTTCCGGGCGATGTCACTCGTTGGCATTTCGGCGGCCTGACGAACGAGATGATGGCGGCTATGGACGATCCGAGGATCGAGGATGCGGACCATAAAGGTAGGTTCCTATCCTTCAAGAATTTCGCTTGGGGTGGGATGAGCGGGGTTGGTGGTTATGTTCAGAATTTTAATTATTTCAGAAATAATGCCACTGTAGATAAAGTAAGAATTGATGAGCAAAGTAGCAATTCTATTAAAGTAACCCCTTTAACCTCAGGAATGAGTCACGTTATTTATATACCAAAGGATGTTTACCAATTTAATAAATCTTATTTCATAAAAATATCAAGTGAAGGATACAATGAAGGTGATCTATTTTTGTCATTTTATGCTCCTTCTACATCAACGGCTACAACAGTAAAAGTACCTTTAAATCCTAATGGCATCACTGAAATTCCTGCAATAAAAGAAGATGATTTTTTAGCTGTTTATCTTTTTAATGCTGTGGGTAAAGTGGGATCAATTACCATCGAACAACTACCCCTCTATCCCGGCTTTATCCTCGGTGACGGAGTAGATGACTTTGCAGTTACAGAGAAGGAGCTTAACTTTGAGGATACCTATACGGTGTACACGGCGTTTATTCCGTTTCAGAATAATCCGACAAGGAATATGATTTTGTGTGGAGCTGATAGCAAAAAAACTTTTTCCATGCAATATTCGTCTTTGGTTTATGTATCTTTTATAGCGGGTAATAACTATTATATAAATGCTGATTTTGTTAATGGGCTTAATTTGTTTGCTTGTAAACGAAATGGTAATAATATATGTATTAAGAACTTATTAACTAATAAAGTTGTAACAGGTACGTGTGGAGACTGGGTGGAAAACGCTGGGCTATATTATTTATGGAAGAATGCAATTTATGCATCTTTTGCTAGAACAGCTATTGCCGGTCAAACAATCTGTAATGGATATTTCTCTACCGATGAAGACGATGAAAAAGTTCTTAATTGGTATAAGAAGCAATATCCCTGGCTCTTCCCCGACCAAGCATGGACAGTGGTAGGCAAAACCAACGAGGACAAAGATCGTGCTACTATTGCCAACATTACGGGCAATGGTAATAATCTTGTGCTGTCGAATTTTGGGTTTGCAGAAGGGAGCGGGTATGGGTTGTATAAACAGAATTTTAGTAAAATTCAATGGATTAGTCCGTCAGAAAGGGTTGAAGTAACAAAAACAAATTCGTCATTTAACATTACAGAGGTAAAAAAAATTACAATACAATTATATTACCTATCTAATATAAATGAGGTTGCTTTTACTGTGCCTTCTATTAAAGTTCGTGTTGTAGGTTTAACAGATGGACAATCTGTTAATTATAGGTATTTTGTTGATGGTGTTGTTAATTATTTTCTTATATCATCAGATGGGATATACGATTTGCCTGCGTTTGAATTTCCCGCCAAAGGCGATTATTATGGGTTTGAATTTACCAAAATTCAATCATCTTGCAACATCACCATCGAGCAAATCCCCGAATACGAAGGATACCTGGTTACTGATGGGGTGGATGATGAGGTTCGAAGTGCTGCTTTTACATTGAACAAGGATTGGACGATTGTTGGAAATTGGGAATTTATAACTAATGAAAATAAGAATGCTGGCTTAACAAAAGTTTACTCTTTTTACTTATACAATAGAGATTATGGAATATTTGTGTATAAATATACAAACGCCGGACAGGGATTTTCTGTTGAAGATGTTAAATCTTTAAAAGCTATCTGTTCTGATGGTCGCATATATCTTAATGACTGGCAGGAAATAAGAAACAATATAGAACAGGAGGCTACAATTAGTAAAGGGGTAATGGCTATTGGGTACTTTAACAGAGATTTCACCAAAATGGCTTTCAAAAACTTGGGCATCTACAACGATCAACTCCTCTCCAAAGACGACTGTATCAAAGCATATAACTATTTACAAACTTTAAAAGCAAAATAATATGAAGAAGTACAAAATTTTATTCTGTGATCTGGATGATACGTTAATTGAGACATTAAGTGGCAAAACATTTCCTAAAGGAATTTGGGATATGAAAATCAAATTTGATGTTTTGGATGCAATTAAGCAGTTTTCTCCTGAGTATGTTTTAATTGTAAGTAATCAAGGGGGAATTGAAGCTGGTTTTGTGGATCATCAAAGATTTGAATCTAAAATAGAATATGTATCACAATGCGTAAAAGAATATTGCGGAGTAAAATGCTATTCGGAATATTGCACCACGAATGATAAAAATAATTTGTGTAGAAAACCAAATGTAGGAATGCTTAATCATCTTTGTGAAGACTATGTTGGCGATGATTTTGATTACATAAAATCTGTTACACTTATGATAGGTGACGCAAGTGGACTTGAAGGACAGTTTTCTGATAGTGATAAAAGAACCGCAGAAAATTTCGGGATTGACTATCTTGATGTAAATGAATTTGTTAATTTGTATAATAAAAAGAGGTAAAAATAGATGACATACGCAATTGTAGACATTGTATGGGCAAAGTCTCACGGTATTGAGATTTTGCCAGAGATGAGAACAAGTGTAGATCAGAGCAAAGTGATCCTGCACGAAGAGATGCTGTTACCATTTGGTGACGAAGATTTTCCTCGCTATAGTTTTAGCGATCCGTCTTTTGTCGAACTACTGAATAGTGAAGAATGGACTTATCCAGAAGGAGAACAACCCGTAATCAATAGGCAGTTCAGCAGATTATTGGCTTTGGACGAACTGGACAAGGAGGCTACAGAAGAGATAAATACATATGACCTTTCCCCGTCGGAAGCCTTACAGGTCAAAGATCGATACCCCGAATGGGAAACCGGAATAAACGTCAAAACTGGCGAACGATACCGAGTTGATAATGTCCTTTGGGAATGTGTTAAAGACCATCTCACACAAGAGAACTGGAAGCCTAGCACAGCTACCCTAAGCCTGTGGAAAATAGTAGACGCAGAAGAACATTCCGGCACGATAGAAGATCCTATTCCATATAAGCAAAATATGGCACTTGAATTTAACAAGTACTACACGCAGGACGGAGTATTGTACCTCTGCATACAGGCTATGACACCGGGACCGTACGATTTAAAGGATGTGCCGGCGCATGCGCAGCCGATAAAGCAATAGGGCGATTATTATACCCCTGCAGATTCTTTTGATCCGGCAGGGGTATATATTTATATTTTATCCTGTTGTTGCTTAATAATAAAATCAGCAATATAATCTACATACTCGTTATCGCTACATATCATAGTTTTCTGATACCCCTTAGCCATTAAAAAAAGATTCTCTATATCTCTTCTCAAAGAGTCTATCATTAATTGCTGTTCCGCAATGAAACGGATAGATTCAATATCTATACTATTCCCCTTTCTCTATTTCTTCCTTAATTATATTCTCCCCATTAACGCTTATGATGTCCCTGCCTATATAATAATAAATTCCATCAAATCCTAGATACCTTACTTCTCCACGCATTTTTAGATGATCGAAATAAGTTTGTTCCATAGCTCCTATTTTTCTGCCATCTCCAAGTTCTATAGTTACCATATTGCAAAATAACTTAATCCTTAAATTCATTCATCATACGACTTTCCTCCAAGATCTTAGAATCTTCTTCATCTGAAACGGCCAGACGATTACCTTTCAATCTCTCGAAATATCTACTCATAGAATCAAATATCTCTTTAGTAAAATCTGAATCCACAATATTACATGTTCCATAAATGCCCGTAAATATATTATGTAAAGCCTCGTATTCCTCTTCTTTTGCCATGTTGAGAGTTAAATACATAATATTATCTTCACGGTATGACACCGACCAATCACCGGCAACCGAGGCAACTTTGATAAAAGAGGTTTTGTTTACTTTATATTTCAGCATTACAAAGTTGTAAACCTGAACTTTCTTTCCGTATTCCATATTATTCTCTAAATTTGTTAATCCTTACTTGATTGATACAATCCGCAGCAAATCCAACAAGATACGCGAAATGCTCATCTTTTCCACCGTCAAATCCCATCTCCATACCGCAATCATCAAAAATACAACTCGCCACATGAACAGCCTCATGCGCTACATCCTCGACATTAATACAGCTACGAATACAAACCAATACACCATATTTACCCGTTTCTTTATGCCATACCTTTAAAGTCGTAGCTTTGGGTTCATTGCCTTTTTCAATACCAAGATATATCTCGGAACCATCTCGTCTCGCAAAAATATTGTTTATATCTTTTTCGTTTCTCAATTTAGCCACCCATATTAACCTCGGATATATAGTTGGGTAAAATTCATGTATTTCAATCCTCTTCCCCATACTGAAACCCCTCATTATTGATTCCTACACTCATATCAGACACCAAAGGAACTGACGTTGAAATCAATACCTCAGAAGTCAAACCATAACATTTATAATATACCGTTTTCCCGACCTTTCTCTTTCTCTCCTTATCAAAACCCAATTCCCTGAAATGGGCGGCTAAGGTCTGCCGGCTCACCATTGGGAAGCCATTTTCTTCCGCATAATTTTTTATATCATCATAAATAATAGCAAAATCAATCTCATGAGGCATATCATTGGACACCCCTTTTCTCGGAAGAGCAAAAAAACCTCTCGCTATAGCCCAAGATTTCCCAAGAGCAGATAATCCCATCTCATTAATACGCTTCCTTAAACTGCCTTCACTTTCTGGGAATTTGAAACCATTCTTTTGAAGGAGTAAAGCACCCCTTCTTATCCAATTCAAGATTCCTGGATATTCATCTTTAAGCTCATGAGTCAATTTTAAGTTCATATGTTTCTCATCTATGACTCTATCAAATACGATAAATATAAAACGACGAAAAAAACCAAAACTGCTATCTCCTCCCGCAGGGAAGCGATTAGCATTAAATATAAAATACGGGATATTTGTTATCTTGAACGCATTATTCCCGATCCTTCTCCCTAACTGAGGTTCGCCAGATATCAAGCTTTTTGCAGCATCTTCCCTTCCCGCAAAAGTCTTTGCTTCCATCTCACCAGACCAATTGAATATTTTACCATCGATTTGCGATAAATTTCTTTGACGTTCATCACCTCCCCTAAGCAAAGCTTCCATACTCAAATTGGAAATATTTTCTTCCCCCAATATACCCATCACAGTGTCCATAATGACACTCTTTCCATTTGAGCCATTTCCGAATAAAACAAGGGCATTCTCCACTTTCTTATCCATCGTCCCCCTATCGAACAAGGACAATCCTAGGAACATCTGTAATATTGTACGATCATTCTTATCTGGCAAAACACCACCAGAATAAACCTTCTTTCCAAACTCTGTACCTCTCAAAAAAGAATGCCATTTCGGGCATTTTGCTTCAGGATCGTATCTATAAGGATGAAGATATATCACATGATAATCCCTTGAAAAAGGGCGTAAAACACCATCCCTCATATCTACAACTCCATTCTCAAAAGCCATAATATTATATCGAGGATGCAATACCCTATTTATTTCAAGTGAATTATACATCTCTGCTAGTATATCCTTGATACTTCGCACAATGAATGCTTTAGGGACACCAGATATACGCAAATATGTACGCATAGCACGTTTCAAATAGGCATGACACGGAACAATCTCATATATCTTGCCTGTAAAAAAATAAACATTACCATTATAAAGAGCAAGATTACTTTTCGAAACTGTCGTGTATATCGATTCTATAACACTGTCAAGGTTCTCATAATACAAATTAGCACTCTCCTTTCCTGTAGCGCTCCCAGAAATAGCAATTTCGTATCTATTGCCCGTATGAACAAGATTATGCACTATACAAGATATTAAATTGTCACTCTGAAAGTTACAATCACAATCAAAACCAATATCTACATTATTTGAAACTTCTAAACCCATAATATTAAGACATATATCATTTAATCTATGACACAAAGATAATATATATTTCGTATCACTATAGATATAATCTATTAAAAATAATAATATTATAGATTAAAACTATCATCCATGTCATATTTTTTTTAGATCAATAGTGATACAAAACATACGATTAAACTATTATACTATTTTA
>OGPD01001226.1_pt1 | contig 21657 bp, 17 predicted proteins | sample 1552861 | NCBI WGS metagenome assembly OGPD01 (sample SAMEA2580280, study PRJEB22360) | human gut metagenome | biome: human gut; feature: human-associated habitat; material: faeces | place: Denmark | collected 2008/2010
CATTTCTTTCCGCGACGGTCGTCATCGCGACCCCCATCGGCTGCCGTGACGACAATGCCGTCAAGCGCGCGGTGCACACGGCCATTGTGTTCGCTGTGTGCGGCGGCGCGGCGGTCGCGCTGCTTGGTCAGCTCATCGCCTCGCCGCTTTTGAGTATTCTCAATGTGCCGGAGGACGTGTTCCCCTATGCGCTTTTGTATCTGCGCATTTACCTTCTCGGCATGCCGGTGATATTGCTCTACAACTTTGAGGCCGCGATCTTCCGCAGCATCGGCGACACAAAGGTGCCGCTCGCGGCGCTCGCGGTCTCCGGTGTGCTGAACGTGCTGCTGAACCTCTTTTTTGTCATTGTGCTGCATATGACGGTCAACGGCGTCGCCATCGCCACGGTGGCGGCCAACGCCGTGAGCGCGGCACTGCTCTACGTCCGCCTGACGCGCACGGATAAATGCGTGCGCGTGGAGCGCAAAGCGCTGCGCATCGACGGCGCGAGCTTGAAGCGCATTTTGAGCATCGGCCTTCCCGCGGGCGTGCAGAGCGCGGTGTTCTCGTTCGCCAACATCGTCATCCAGTCGGCCATCAACACCCTCGGCACGGTGGCGATCGCGGCGTCGAGCGCGGCGTTCAATGTGGAAATTCTCGCCTACGACGTGCTCAACTCGTTTTCGCAGGCCTGCACGACCTTTGTCGGCCAGAACTACGGCGCAGGGCAGATCAAGCGCTGCAAGAAGACGATGCAGCTCAGCTTTTTGGAGGGAGCCATCGCGACATTTGTCTCGGTCGTTGTCCTGCTGCTGAGCGCAAGGTCGCTGCTCGCCATTTTCAACAGCGATCCCGAGGTCATTGCCATCGGCTATATTCGCCTTGCGACGATCCTGCCGGCGTATGTTTTCTGCCTGATCTACGAAATACTCTCCGGGTATCTGCGCGGCTTCGGCATTTCGCTCGCGCCCGCACTTTTGACGATGCTCGGCGTGTGCGGTATCCGCATCGCGTGGGTCAAGTTCGTCTTCCCGACGAGCATGACGTTCCAGACCGTCATGTGGGTCTATCCCATCAGCCTTGGCGCGACGGCGATGCTGATCCTCTGCGCCGTGCTGAGCTACCGCCCGTCCAGACGCTTTGCGGGCCTTGAAACGGAAGAAGAGGACAAGTGAGGGGGAACCCTCACTTGTCAAAATGCTCCCAGAAGGCGCGCACGGCGGCCTCGTACGCGCCGCGGCCCATATAGTAGCTCATCGCGTGGTCCGCGCCGGGCACGACGAGCAGCTTGCAGGGCGCGGCGCAGGCGTCGCGGTTTTCAAACGCCATTTTGAGCGGGACGAAGTGGTCGTCCTCGCCGTGGATCAGTAAAATCGGAACATCGGTATTTTTGAGCGCCTCGACGGTGGAGTAGCTGCCGGACGAGGCGTTCAGTCTCTTCTGGCACAGAAGATCGGCGATGACGGTTGCTGCGCGGACAGGAAGATGCAGGTTCTTCCCCATCACGTGCTGCCAGATCGCACGCGGCGAGGTGTAGGCCGAGTCGGCGATCACGCCGTGCACCGCGGCGGGGAGAATATCGCCTGCGGCCATGAGCACCGTCGCCCCGCCGAGCGACACGCCCATAAGGTAAACGGGCAGGCCGGGGAAGCGTTCGGCTGCCCAGTTTGCCCAGTCGACGCAGTCGTAGCGCTCGGTCAGGCCGAAGCCGATGTAGTCGCCCTCGCTCTCGTTCTGCGCGCGCTGCTCCACATAGAGCACGCTGCACTGCTCGCGGCTTAAAAAGTCCGCGAGCAGGCCGAAATCGCGGTACCACGCTGAGCGCCAGCCGTGAAACGCGATCACAAGGCGCTTGGCCTTTTCGCATTCACGAAGATGGCCCACGAGCGTCAAGCCCTCGCGGTTTTCGAGCAGCACTGTCTCCGTTTCCGAAGACGCAAGCTTTTTCGCGGCGGCGCGCTGCGCCTCACGGTAGGGTTCGTCGCGCTTTTCGCCCGTGAGCTGGGCGCTGCCCTTATTTTTGAGCGCCTTGGGCGCTTCGCGCTTCATCGCGACGTCCATCAGCGTTCTCGTCACGCCGTAGGCCGCCGCGCCGTAGAGTGCCGCCGCAGCCGTGACGAATATAGCCGCCTTTGCCGCTTTTTTCATAACTGTGACCTCCTTGTATCCAAACTGTAAACTCTTATCTTGGGTACTGGACAGGGATATTTTCCCGTGTTATACTCCAAACTAATCTAAGTTCCGGGCGGTTTCGACCGCCCGTCTCTTCTTTCAGCGTAGCAAAAACTCCGGCTTTTTGCTACGTTCAGTTTTTCCCGTTTGTATGCACTTCCTGCCGGAAATTTCAATGATCGGAGGAACGCATTTTCATGAACGAAGTCAAGTCCCCGAAAAAGCCGCTGCTGTACTACTACTTTGTGGCGATGCTGCTTGTGATGCTCTTCAACTTCATTGCCATGCCGTGGATCTCTGAGCACCAGATCAAGGACGTCGACTACAACACTTTCGTCACCATGACAGAGCAGGGCGAGGTCGGCCGGGTCGAGATCCAGGAGCAGTCCAACCGCATTCTCTTCACCAGCAGCGATGAAAAGACCGTCTACAAGACGGCGATGGTGCCTGACGACGGTTTGGTGCAGCGCCTGCTGGACGCGGGCGTCTCCACCACGGGTGAGGAGATCGAGCAGACGTCCACGCTCGTCAGCATTCTCGCCTGGGTGCTGCCCATCATCATCTTTGTCGCGCTGGGACAGTATATGTCGCGCAAGATGATGGAGAAGATGGGCGGCGGAGGCAACTCCATGATGTTCAACATGGGCAAGTCCAACGCCAAGGTGTACGTCAAGTCTGCCGAGGGCATCAAGTTTGACGATGTCGCGGGCGAGGACGAGGCCAAGGAGAACCTCAACGAGGTCGTCAACTACCTGCACGACCCCAGCAAGTATCAGGAGATCGGCGCGTCGATGCCCAAGGGCATCCTGCTCGTCGGCCCTCCGGGAACCGGTAAAACGATGCTCGCCAAGGCGGTCGCCGGCGAGGCGAATGTGCCGTTCTTCTCGATGTCGGGCTCTGAATTTGTCGAAATGTTCGTCGGCATGGGCGCGAGCAAGGTGCGCGACCTCTTCAAGCAGGCCAAGGAAAAGGCCCCCTGCATCGTCTTCATCGACGAGATCGACGCCATCGGCCAGAAGCGCAGCGGCGGCCAGTACGGCGGCAACGACGAGCGCGAGCAGACCCTAAACCAGTTACTCACCGAAATGGACGGCTTTGAGGGCAACAACGGCGTCATCATTCTCGCCGCCACGAACCGCCCCGAATCCCTCGACCCCGCGCTCACGCGCCCCGGCCGCTTCGACCGCCGCGTGCCGGTGGAGCTGCCCGACCTCAAGGGACGCGAGGCCATCTTGCAGGTCCACGCCAAGAAGATCAAGGTCGCCGAGGACGTCGACTTCAACAAGATCGCGCGCATGGCCTCCGGCGCTTCCGGCGCGGAGCTTGCCAACATTGTGAACGAAGCGGCGCTGCGCGCCGTGCGCGACGGCCGCCGCTTTGCCACGCAGGCAGACCTGGAGGAAAGCATCGAGGTCGTCATCGCGGGCTACCAGAAGAAGAACGCCATCATGACCGACGAGGAGAAGAAGATCGTCTCCTACCACGAGATTGGCCACGCGCTCGTGGCGGCGATGCAGACGCACTCCGCCCCCGTGCAGAAGATCACCATTGTGCCGCGCACCTCGGGCGCGCTGGGCTACACGATGCAGGTCGAAGAGGGCAACCATTATCTCATGAGCAAAACCGAGATGGAGAACAAGATCGCCACGCTGACCGGCGGCCGCGCCGCGGAGGAGGTCGTGTTCCACTCCGTCACGACCGGCGCGTCGAACGATATTGAGCAGGCGACGAAGCTCGCCCACGCGATGATCACGCGCTACGGCATGAGCGACGACTTCGACATGGTCGCGCTTGAAACGGTCAACAATCAGTACCTCGGCGGCGACGCATCGCTCGCTTGCTCTGCCGAGACGCAGACGAGGATCGACCAGCGCGTTGTGGAGCTGGTGAAAGCGCAGCACGAAAAGGCTGTGAACATCCTCACCGAGAACCGCGCGAAGCTCGATGAGCTGGCGCAGTACCTCTACGAGAAGGAGACCATCACGGGCGAAGAGTTCATGCACATCCTGAATGCGAAGTAAACTCCATAAATAGCAAAAAGAAGGCACAGCCGAGCGGCTGTGCCTTCTTTTTGCTATTTACAGGTTGCTTTCTTTTCTGCTCGTGCGGCTGCGCAGGTAGTCGCCGAGGGTCGTGATGCAAAGGAGCGTCACGACCAGAAATGCGCCGGGGATGAGCAGGATCCATCACGCGTCGGTCATCAGCGCCTTTTCCGCGAGCGAGAGCATGCTGCCCCAGGTCACGACCTCGATGGGCAGGCCGAGGCCCATGAAGCTGAGCGTCGATTCGGCGATGATGGCGCTGTGCACATTCATCACCACCATGAAGAGGATGGACGAGAAGAAATTCGGCGCAAGGTGACACCGCAGAATGTGGAAAAAGCTGCCGCCCATGCACTTGGCCGCGATGACGTACTCGCTCGCGCGCAGCTGCCTGACCTCGGTACGCACGACCTTGGCGATACTCGTCCAGCTCGTGAGGCCGATGACGAGCGCGATGCTCCACGCGCTCGGCGTGCCGATGACTGCCTGCAGGAAGATGACAAGCAGCAGGTTCGGCACGCTGAGAAGAATTTCGGTCAGGCGCATCAGCAGCGCGTCGAGCCATTTGGGCGCAAGTCCGCTGACCGCGCCGAAGAGGATCGCGAGCAGCGTCGAAATGACGGTCGAGCCGACGCCGATGAAGAGTGACAGCCGCCCGCCGTACCAGATCATCGAGAAGATGTCGCGCCCCATCGTGTCCGTGCCGAACAGGAATTCGCGGCACGGCGCAGTGGAGCAGTGAGCAAGGTCGAGATACGTCGGGGCCTTCGTCATGATAATACGCCAAAACTTTCGCAAACAGAAAAGGATGATATCACAATGAAAGAAAACCGTAAGCTTTTGAGAGAAGTCCTCAAGGACATCCGCCACGATATGACGGACGAGGAAGTGCTGAATCTGCTGGCAGACAGCAAAATTTCCGAAAATCCCGCGGGTGAGAAGGAAAAATACACCCTCGGCCAGCGGGCGGCGGACGCCATTGCCAAATTTGCGGGCAGCTGGGCGTTCATCTTTTCCTTCACCGGCGTGCTGATTTTGTGGATGCTTGTCAACACGCTGCTGGCGGCAAAGGCGTTCGACCCGTACCCCTTCATCCCGCTCAATCTGGTGCTCTCTTGCGTGGCGGCCATTCAGGCACCGCTCATCATGATGAGCCAGAACCGGCAGGAGGAAAAGGACCGCCGCCGTGCAGAGAACGATTATAAGGTCAACCTCAAGACAGAGATCATGATCGAGGATCTTTACGACAAGGTCAATGCCATCCTGGCCAGACAGACCGCACTGGAAAAACAGCTGACGGAGAAGGGCGAAAGCGCAGGGCAAAAATGAGGGAGGACAGAGCCGTCCTCCCTCATTTTTTGCTGTTTTTGCGCAACGCGGAATCATCCTCCGCAGACCTGGGAGCTTTTGTTGAGATGCCTCTCCGGCGCGTAAAGCCCTTATACGTGCAAGACTCTATGTTGCTTTACAGCCGGAAGTGCTTCTTAAGTTCTTGGTTTTTCCCCAGCACCAGCAGCGTCATATCAGCGTTCAGCACAGTTTCCGGGGAGATGTTCACATCGGTCTTGCCGTTCCGCTTCACGCCGAGGATGTTGACGCCGTATTTTCTGCGGATGTCCAGCTCGCCGATGCTGCGGCCCTGCCAATCCTCCGGCACGGCAACCTCGATAATGGCGTGCTGCTCGTCCAGCTCAATGTAGCTGAAAATATGGTTGGCGGTATAGCGGATGGCCGCCCACTTCGCCAGCTGCTTTTCCGGGTAGGCGACCGCGTCCGCGCCGTTGCGCAGCAGAAATTTCGCCTGCACATCCCGCTCAGCGCGGGATACCACATAGTTTGCTCCCAGCTCCTTGAGCAGCGACGTCGTCTCCAGTGAATTCTGGAAATCCCCGCTGATGGTGACATAGCAGACATCGTAATTGCTCACGCCCAGCGAGCGCAGAAAGTCCACGCGGGTGCTGTCACCGATCTGCGCGTTGGTGACAAAGGACATGCACTCGTTGACGCGCTCCTCGTCTTTGTCCACTGCCATCACCTGATGGCCCAGCTCGTTGAGCTGCATGGCAAGATGCCGCCCGAAGCGGCCCAGTCCGATCAATAATACCGTTTTCATCGTGTGCTCCTTTCAGCCTACGGTAATTTTCTCCTGCGGATAGCGGGCGTAAGTCAGATCATGCCCGGAGAATGCGGCGTAGATCAAGGTCAATCCGCCGACGCGCCCGAAATACATCAGCAGGATGAGAATGCTCTGCGACAGGACTCCCAGCTGCGGCGTCAGCCCCAGCGTCAGGCCCACCGTACCGGCGGCGGACGCTGTTTCATAGAGACAGGCACCGAGGGGAAGCTCCTCCGCTGTGCTGATGACCGCCGCCCCCGCAAAGGTCAGCCCCAGATACAGCAGCAGAATGGCGGCGGCGTTGCGGACAGTGGATGTCTCCAATCTGCGGTGGAAGAGCTGCAGATCCTCTCGCCTGCGGAAGGCGGCAATGGCGTTGGCAATGAGAACTGCCAGCGTCGTGACCTTCATGCCGCCCGCTGTGGAGCCGGGTGCTCCGCCGGTGAGCATCAGCAAAATGGTGACCGCCTGAGAGGCATCCGTCATCTCCGTCAGATCCACTGTGTTATAGCCGGCCGTCCGCGGCGTGACCGACTGAAAAAGGGAGGCCAATATCCGCTCTCCCACGGGGAGGTCCGCAAAATCTGTCAGATAAAAGAGAAGCGCCGGAATCGTGATCAAAAGCGCCGTCGCGCTCAGAATGACCTTGCTCTGCATCCGGTAACGCCGCAGGTGCAGACCGTGCGTACAGACATCGTCCCACGTTAGAAAGCCGATGCCGCCCACGATGATCAGCAGCATGATCACAATGTTGACCAGCGGGTCTGCGGCATAGGCCGTCAGCGAGGGGTAGAGGGAATCCGTCCGCCCCAGAATATCGAAGCCCGCATTGCAGAAGGCGGAAACGGAATGGAAAACGGACATCCATACGCCCCGCAGTCCATAGTCCCGGCAAAAGGCTGGCAGCATCGCCAGCGCGCCCAGCAGCTCGACCAGAAAGGTCCCCTTGAGGATAAATCTCGTCAGGCGCACGATGCCGCCCACCGCAGGGGCGGAGATGGCATCCTGCATGGCGCTGCGCTCCTTGAGCGTGATGTTCCGCCCGGCGAGCATCAGGAAGGTCACCGCACCGGTGATCACCCCCAGCCCGCCGATCTGGATCAGCAGCAAAATGACCGTCTGACCGAAGGCGGACCAGTAGCTGCCGGTATCCTGCACCACCAGCCCCGTCACGCAGACAGCGGAGGTGGAGGTAAACAGTGCCTCATGAAACGGCGTCCAGACCCGCTGTACTGTGGCGATAGGCAGCATCAGCACCAGCGCCCCCAATAGGATCACGCCCGCAAAGCCGAGGATCATGATTTGAAAAGAAGTCAAATGCCGCTTTAAGCGAAACAAAGTCTCCGTCACATCACACACCTCCTTGAAACAATGGTACTCTCAATTTTCCGTACAGTATAGCACGGCTTTTGCAATGTGTCTGTATGTATCTTGTACAATTTTCAGGTGCAGAGTCCTTATTTGCAGCCCGGAGGCGGTCTGCAAAGCTGCGGTTGACAGACTTTGGTGCATAGAATTCTCCGCGTGACCTGTAAATCTTTCCTGATTTTTTTACAGAAACCGTTGCCTTTTTTCAATATTTGTTCTAAGATAAGCTCTCTGTCTGTCATATTCAGCTGAAATTCTACGAAGCTTTTTAAAAAAGTCCCAACAGGAGAACCAATATGCTCAAAGAAAAAACATCCGATGTATCCATGACAAATACAAATCAAGGCTCTGGCACTGCTGCTGAAGCGGCAGTGCCCATGAGCCATGGCCTTTGGAATACGTGGCGCAAAAATCTCCTGCTGTTCTGCCTGACCGGCGTTTATGTGGAGCTGTGCCTGCATCTGTGCGTATTCGGCTCGATGGACCGGTACGCGGGATATCCTGCCCTGTTTGGCCTGCTGGGCGGCGCACTCTGCACGCTGGTAGTCTCAAGCCTGCCAAAGGTTCTGCGCCAGATCACAGGGGTTTTTCTGGTCGCGGCACAGGTGCTGCTGGCCGAGGTGCAGCTGGTCTATCACTGCATCTTCGGAGATTTCATGCCCGTCAGCCAGATCGGCATGGGCGGAAATGTGGTCGTCAATTTCAATTCGCAGCTTCTCTATGGGATCCGCCAAAATCTGCTGAAGATCCTGCTCCTCCTGCTGCCGCTGATTGCCGTGATCCTCTGCCTTGCCCTGCGAAGGGGGCAGGCTCTGAAGCTGCGGCTGCGCTGGAACCAGACGATGGCCTCCTCTGCTGTGCTCCTCGCACTGCTGCTGACGGTCACGGGACTCATGTATGTTGGACGGGACAACGCCTTTTCCGTCTATCGTACCTTCACCAATGTGAACACCTCCACCGACAGCAGTTATAAAAAAATCGGTATGCTGGCCACCACGGCGCAGGAGCTTCGATACATGCTCTTCAGCGGCAGCGGCAGCATTATGATCACGCCGTCGTCCTTGAGTATAAGCGATGTTCCGCGGACATACAGCAGCAACTCCTATAACGTGATCGAAAGCATCGATTTTACGGCTCTTGCAGACAGTACCGACAGCGATATTCTCAAGGCCACAGACGAGTATCTATCAAATGCAGCACCCACCCGCAAAAACAACTACACAGGACTTCTTAAGGACTATAACCTCATCACCATCTGCGCCGAGAGCTTCTGCCCGTGGTTTATCAGCGAGGAGCTGACGCCGACGCTCTACAAGCTGAGCCATACGGGTATTCTCTTTGAAAATTACTACGGCACGTTCCAGTCCGTCACCACCAACGGCGAATACACCATGTGCATGGGGCTTTATCCGGATATGTCCCGCACGAAGACGGATTCCAGCTTCAATGTGGCGGGCACCAACTATCTGCCGTTCTGCCTGGGCAATGCGCTCAAGGGCATGGGCTATCAAGCCTGGGGCTATCACGACTACATCGGGGATTTCTACAACCGGAACATCACCCACGCCAACATGGGCTACACGTTCAAGGCGGCGGATTCCGGTCTGGCCATGAAAATCGACTGGCCCTCCTCCGACCTGGAGATGATGGAGGCCTCCGTAGACGACTACATCAACAGCGGAGAACCCTTCCACGCCTATTACATGACCTTCAGCGGTCACTACCAGTACAACTGGGACAACGCCATGAGCGCCAAAAACCGCGACGCGGTGAAAGATCTGCCCTATTCTGAGCCGGTGAAGGCGTACATTGCCTGCAATCTGGAGCTGGAATACGCACTGGAGTACCTGATGCAGCGGCTGGAGGAAGCTGGCGTTGCCGACAAGACCTGCATCGTCCTGACCAACGACCACTACCCCTACGGCCTGACCGAAGACGAGTACAACGAGCTGGCAGGGCAGACGCTGGACACCACCTTTGAGAAGTACCGCAACAGCTTCATCTGCTATGTTCCCGGCCTTTCAGAGAACATCGTGGTGGATGAATACTGCTCCACGGCGGACATCTTGCCGACACTGCTGAATCTCTTCGGCGTGGACTACGATTCCCGCCTGCTGGCGGGCACCGATGTACTCTCCAGCGGCATCCATGCAGCGGTGCTGTCGGATAAGTCCTTTCTGACGAAGACCTTCCGCTATGACGCCGGTACGGAAACCGTGATCCCCGCCGACGAGAATACCACAGTCTCCGGCAAGCTGGCGGAAGCCTACCGGCTCTATGTGGACAGCCGGTTCCAGCTCTCCGGCAACATCCTCAACAGCGATTACTACGCCCACGTCTTTGCCAGGGAGTCCAGCGGCGGAAGTCTTGCGGACACGGTGGTATTCACGGACATCAAGAGCATTTTCAATCAGGCCAGCGTCCTCTATATGTACCGCAAGGGCTATGTGGAGCCGGAAGCGCCGGACACCTTCGGCGGCAAGGCCACGGCAAGGCTGGGCGAGTTTGTCGATGTGCTCTACCGCATCGCGGGCCGGCCGGAAACGGACAACACCGCCCTTCCGGCTGACTACGAGAACGAGGAATTCAACGCGGCCCATCCCTATTATCATGCCGTGTGCTGGGCCTATCAGACAAGGCTGCTCCGGCAAAATGATCCCAATACCGAATACGATGACAAGGTGGACTATCAGACGGCGTGCGTACTGATCCGCCGCTACGCGATCATGGCAGGTGTCGATACCGGAGTGAATCAGACGCAGCTCAGGCAGCTCCTTCGGGATGCCCCCGATCTTGGCAGAGAGGCAGCCAAAGCGATGCTCTGGTGCGATGAGAGGGACATCACCACCCGGGACAGCAACCTTGACGAGCTGCTGGCGTCCGCTGGCACCCGCATCAGCCGCTACCAGATGACGTCGTTCCTGTTCTACCTCTGCACCTACGAGCTGGATATTGGCAGCTGAGCATGCGGCGCAGATCCTGCCGGAGAAGTGTTCCGCGACCGATTTGCAAAAAGAGCCGCCTTTCTCGGCTGTGTACCGGAAGATACCCATTCGATGCCGCACTACGCTTAATGTTGGAATCAGTAAACATACTCACAAGCATTACACTCAGTGTAGACCTAATGTAGATTCAGACCATTCTGTGTTTACGAAAGTTTACATTGAGTGTAATTTTTTCTGCCTTGAATGGGTGGTCAAACAGGGCCGGTTTTCTACATTTATTACGAAGGGATGAGACATCCACCCCCTATTCTCACACGAAAGAAGGAGTTTGATTTGAGCAAACGAAAACACGGACCTACGATTGTACCGGCCTTATCCGCCAAGGTGGATAACAAAGAAAAACGATTCATTCAGGTTGGAAACTTACTGCTCCTCTCCAAGCAGTTCCACGCACTCAGCACCGGCAGCCGGTTTCTCTATTTCCGCATGGCCATGGAGAGCGGCGGAAGGAAGAATTTCATTCTTCCACAAAAGGACGCAAAAATGGCTCACGGGGGTAAACCCGCGTAGCCGTCTGATCCGTTTCAGCAAGAACAGCAGCTTTCATTATTTCACCGTCGATGAGATGGGCCTGCGGCTGATGAAGCTGGCGCTGGATGAAATGGCGCTGTATCGGTTTCAGCGATACTTGCAGCAAAACGGCATTTGCAAAGCATCTATGCTTCCGCTGTATCTGTTCAGTCTGGAGCTGCTTTCGGAGGCGTATGCCTTGAAAAAGGGGAAGCAAATGCGGGCAGAGCTGGATAAAGGCGCATTGTTTTCGTGCCAGGCAGATGTTGTAAAACGGATCTGCAACACAGGACCCAATCTGATCACGATCCCAGACAAATGGCTGCTGGACCTGGATACGGAAAGAGATGATCGCTCAGACGAACTCTTACTTTCCCCAAATGCTACGTTTCTAAGTCAACAGTCCGGAATGTAACACACAGGTGGTAACAGTATGGTCGAGGAATTGCAAGTGCCGATCCATCTCAAAATGACGCTGACGATTAAGGAAGCCGCAGCATACAGCAACATTGGGATCAACAAGATCGAGAGTATGCTGCGCAGTCCGAATTGCCCGTTTGTTCTCTATGTTGGGGCCAAAAAGCTGGTCAAGCGCCGGGAGTTCGAACAGTTCATCAGTGAAAAACTGGTGATATAAGTGGCTTCGGAAGATTTACAAATAAGTGGAGAGTTTTTTCACACGATGGCTTGAGAAGGAGAACGTTATATGCTATAATTTATGTGTAGTAATGCGTCCTTCAAGGCTGCGAAGATGAATGACCTGATTGCCAAGCACCCGATGGACGGCGTGCGGTTTACAAAGCCCGTTCGTGCAACAGACGATATTAAGTTCCTCACCCGGGACGAGCAGCGTTTGTTTCTTGAAACAGCGAAACGCTCCCGTAACTACAATCAATACGCGCTGATCCTTGAAACCGGTTTGCGTACCGGTGAGATGATCGGGTTGACGTGGGATGCGATTGACTTTGAAAAGCGCACGCTCACGGTCAACAAAACATTGGAGTTTCGACACAAGCAGCATTTTTGGCGCGCAGGTCCTCCCAAAACGCAGCACAGCTATCGTACAATACCACTGACAGATCGGGCCTATGAAATTCTGAAAGAAATCAAGGACAAGCGCCCTTGGCAAAAGGAATCTCCGCTGCTCTCGCAAACACTGGAATATATCGACCGGCGAACGGGGGCAATCTCCCGGCTGGTCATGCGCGATCTTGTCTTTATCAACTGGCGAACAGGAGAGCCAGCGAAGAACAGTTCCTATGATCCCCACTTATATAAGCTCTGCGATGAAGCAGGGATCAAACACTTTTGTATGCACGCCCTGCGACATACCTATGCTACAAGAGCGATTGAAAGCGGTATGCAGCCGAAGGTGCTGCAAAAGCTGCTGGGTCATGCAAGTATAAAAACAACGATGGATCGGTATGTTCATGTGACTGCCGAATCGCTGGATTATGCCATCAAGCAATTTCAGCAAAATGGTGTAGCCTGATGAAATCCAATAAAGCCAAATGCGAAAATGGTGTAAAAATGGTGTAACAGCCAAGACACCAAACGCTGAAACCCCTTGAAAATCAAGGAAAATCGAAGGAGAATGAGTACAAATGAAATTAGGAATCGTCGGACTGCCGAATGTCGGCAAGTCCACTCTCTTCAACGCGATCACCAACGCGGGCGCGGAAAGCGCCAACTACCCTTTCTGCACCATCGAGCCGAACGTCGGCATGGTGGCCGTTCCCGACGAGCGCCTCGATAAGCTCGCCGAGATGTACCACCCCAAAAAGAAGACCCCCGCCGTCATCGAATTTGTCGACATCGCGGGTCTTGTCAAGGGCGCAAGCCAGGGTGCGGGTCTCGGCAACAAGTTCCTTGAGAACATCCGCCGCACGGACGCCATCGTGCACGTTGTGCGCTGCTTCGACGATGAAAACATCATGCACGTCGTGGCCGACGCGAGCACGAACGTCCCCGTCGACCCCCTGGGCGACATTGAGACCATCGACCTGGAGCTCATCATGGCAGACCTTGAGATGGTCAACCGCCGCGTCGAAAAGGCGACGAAGATGGCCAAGGGCGACAAGAAGTTCCTGCACGAGGTCGAGCTCTTCTCTGCTCTTGCCAAGCACCTCGACGCGGGCAAGAGCGCGCGCACGTTCGAGGTTTCGTCCGACGACGCTGAGCTCATCGCGACCGCCGATCTTTTGAGCCTCAAGCCCATCATCTACGCCGCGAACATGGACGAGGACGGCTTTGCGAATCAGGACGGCAACCAGTATCTCCAGCAGGTCAAGGAGCTCGCCGACCGCGAGGGCGCGCAGGTGCTGCCGATCTGCGCCAAGCTCGAGCAGGACATCGCCGAGCTCGACGGCGAGGACCGCGCGATGTTCCTCGAGGAGCTCGGCATTCAGGAGTCCGGCCTCGACCGCCTGATCAAGTGCTCCTACGCGCTGCTCGGCCTCATCTCGTTCCTGACCTACGGCGAGGACGAGTGCCGCGCCTGGACCATCAAAAACGGCACCAAGGCCCCGCAGGCCGCGGGCAAAATTCACTCCGACATCGAGCGCGGCTTCATCCGCGCCGAAACGATCAATTTCGACGACATGATCCGCTGCGGCAGCGTCGCGGCGGCAAAGGAAAAGGGATTGCTGCGCAGCGAGGGCAAGGAGTACGTCGTCAAGGACGGCGACATGATCTACTTCCGCTTTAACGTGTAAAATTCCGAAAATTCCATCATAAATTTCCGAAGACGGTGCAGCTCAGCTGCACCGTCTTTTTTAAGTGAAACGGGTGCGCTACCATGGTAGCGATTCTGCAAACCGTTGGTATCACAAGAAAAACCGCACTTTAAATTTTTGGACCGCTACCAAACCGCTACCACGATAAGCCCGCAAAGCGCTGGAATACAAGGAAAGGCGAAAATCCTAAGGGGATGCGATAGCAACAGAATTGAACGATTTTGCCTTGATTCTGCTGCATTTTGATTATTTTCTATTGCTTCTGCAACGATTTGAGGATTTGCAAATTTTGGCGGCAACCACGGGGAAGCGGGAGAGACGGCGGGTGTTCGGCCGCGAGAAGATGGAAATTTATGAAAGGAGAGTAACATCTATGAAAAAGTTACTCGCAATGGTGCTGGCTCTGGTCATGACTCTGTCTCTGGCCGTCAGCGCCAACGCCTTCAAGGATGACAAGAGCATCAGCGATGATTACGCTGAGTCTGTTGCCGTTCTGAATGGCATGGGTGTGTTCAAGGGTTATGAGGACGGTTCCTTCAAGCCCGAGGGCAACATCACCCGCGCTGAGGTAGCTACGATCGTCTATCGTATCTACACTGCCGACGTCGCCAAGAACGATAAGTCCGGCCTCTATGCCACTTATAACAAGTTCAGCGACATGGCTGGTGCCGGTTGGGCTCAGGGCTACATCGGCTACTGCGCCAACGCCTCCCTCGTCAAGGGCTATCCCGATGGCACCTTCAAGCCGTCCGGCAAGGTCACCGGCTATGAAGTCCTCGCCATGATCCTCCGCGCTGTCGGTTACGACAAGAACAACGAGTTCTCCGGCGCTGACTGGGCGCTCCATGTTGCGCAGACCGCGCAGCAGCTCGGCGTTCTGGACAGAGTGGCGAAGACCACCGACCTGAACGCTCCCGCTTCCCGTGAGCTGGTCGCTGAGCTCCTGTTCCAGGGCATCCAGAAGGCTCAGGTCACCTACACCCCGGCCTTCGGCTATGTGACCGATAAGGTCATCGGCACCAAGACCAACAGCCTCGGCGAGAAGAACTTCAAGCTCGCTTCCGCTGCTGCTTCCGACAAGTGGGGCCGTCCCGCCACCAAGTGGACCTACAACACCGGCGACAAGGCCACTACCTTCGTTGAGAAGCCCAACCTGACCTACACCAAGGCTGTTACTGAGTGCGACGTCGCTCACGACGCTGGCCTGAAGGTCGACACCGCTTACACCCTGTATGTCAACGGCCAGAAGCAGCCCACGACCTACACGGTCAACCTGACCGACACCGTCACCAAGATGGGTGCTCAGGGCCGTCTGGTTGAGGTCTATGACGATACCATCGTCATGATCGACACCTTCCTCGCCAAGGTCACCTATGTTGCTCCTGCCGCTTATGACGCTCAGGGCCACCTGCGCACCGAGGTTACCATCAAGCTCGATGTCTATGCTACCAAGGGCTCCACTGCTGCTACCACGCTCACCCTCACCAACGGCGAGGATGCGTATCCGTATGCTGTCGGCGATTACGTTCTCCTGAACGCCTACACCAACGCTTTTAACAGCGCTACCGAGAGCGGCCTCATCAAGACCGGCGCTGACAAGTACGGCGAGATCGTTTCCAAGGCCACTTCCATTGACGGCGCTCAGAGCGTGATCTACTACAACGCCAAGCAGCACAACGTCGAGGGCACTGTCTATGACGATGCTGCCAAGTTCTACTTCGACAACGCGGTGGCCAGCACCAACAAGTTCACCTGGTTCTTCGATCAGTACAACAACCTCATCGGTAACGTTGAGATCGCTGCTGCTACCAGCTACGGCGTCATCAACTCCATCTGGTGGGCTGGCAACGCTGCGGACGGTTCCGGCGTTGCTAAGGCGAATGTCACCTACATGGACGGCACCACCGCTGTGGTCGACCTGAGCAAGATGACCTACTTCGACGATACTGCTTCCGGCGTTGTGGCCCCCAAGATTGCGACCGGTAAGGTCACCCACAGCACCGGCATCCAGAACAAGGTCATGAAGGTTGATGGTGACTACTTCTACGTTGACTCCTACATCAACACCAACGCTGTCTGTGATGTCAACGGTATCCTGAACGGCCACCTCTTCCAGTTCACCACCCAGGCAAACGGCACTCTCGCCGCTGTCGAAGTCGCTACCGGTGTTGACGCCAAGTTCTTCAACGAGAACCTGTTCGTCAGCAAGAACACCCAGTACAACGGCAAAAACCTGATCGTTGACGATGCCACCGTCTTCCTGGTCCGCAACAACACTACCAATCCCTACACCTTCAAGTCCATCGTTGGTCTCGGCAACATCGACAACTATGCTCAGGCTGAGGTCGACTTCGTCGATCTGAACGGTGATAAGGTCGCCGATTACGTCTACGTCATCGCCGATCCCGTTGCCGCCAAGGTCACCAGCCTCTTCTACTATGCCAACGAGCAGGTCTCTTATGACGCCAAGACCGGTGTCTACACCATCCCCGGCTACGTTGACGGCGTGAAGGGCAACATCTACGGCTCCAAGGACGACGCTATCGTCCTCACCCTGCTCAACGCCCTCAGAACCCAGGCTACCAATAAGGTCGCCGGCGGTCTCTTCAAGGTCGCTCTGAGCAACAACTACGTCAAGGATTATGTCGCCATCGCTGCGATCGGCACTGAGTCCTCCACCACCGCTGCCATCACCGCCTTCACCGGCTATCCCATGGCTGCTGCCTACGCCGGCTACACCGTTAAGGTCGACTCCATCGTGGGCGCTGACAAGGACACCTACAAGAACTCTGTCTACACCGACTATGTCGATGGCACCATCACTGGCGACAAGTTCTACACGGTTTCCGGCAACGGCGTTGACGGCCTGACCAAGATGCCTCTGGCTCTCGGCGACGTCACCACGCAGAACGTCATCGTTGTTTACAACGCTGATCCCGCTGGCACCTCCGCCACCCTCAACCGTCTGGCGCTCCAGGTTTACGCTGTGAACAAGGTCGACACCTCCACCAACCCCGATCCTCTCGCTACCTCTTACACCTACACCCTGAACATCGTGAATAAGGACACCGGTGCTGTTCTCCAGTCCTACGCCAAGACTGTTAAGAATCCCGTTAATGGCACCTACACCATCACCCTTGCTGGTGCTGCTGCTGAGTTCGGCGTCTCTACCGCCAAGCTCACCGCTTTCGGTCCCGACTCCATCACCCTCACCATCGACAGCACTGTTGGCAAGCTCACTGATTCTGGTGTTCTCAACGCTTACTACGCCAACTAATCATTGACGTAAGCGCAAAAAATCTCTGAATAGAGTTTCAGCCCCCGGCTCTTTTGAGCCGGGGGCTGTTTTTTGTTTTTCTGCGCCTCAGTCCGCGTCACAGCCGAGCACCACATAATGATATGTTTTGCCCGCCTCATTGAACTGGATGGCAGGCGGGGCGAAATACTGATCCTCTTCCTGCTGGCAGAACCAGCTTACGCTGCTGTTGTCCCATATCGCCGCGTTGCCCCGGTTATTCGAGTTGTAAAACCCGCTGACACCGCGCAGCGCCCAGTGCTGCGTGTCGCTCTGCTCGCTCACCATCACAAGCAGCGGGTAAAAGCCGCAGTCGATCTTGTTGGGATTTTCCGCGCCGCTCAGACCATTGCCGGCGTAGCTGCCGTATTTGATGCGGCAGATTTTACCGTTTGCGATCGTCTGCGCCAATGCCGTGATGCGCTCCGCCGCCGTGCCGTCGGCCTCGCTGCGCGCGTCGGTCTCCGCCTTGAGCGCCGCGTCGATGCTCGCAAACGCGGCATTGAAGTCCTGCATTTTGATCGGGTCCTCCTTGACCCATTGCGGAAGTTTGTAATTTGTTGTCGTCTCCATGCTCTTTCCCCCAAATTTTGATAATGTTGGAAAAGGCAGCCCACACCCCCCTGCAAACGCGGGAACACTGATGCATGATTTGCCTTTTCATGATACGCCGTATCATGAAGCAGCGTTGCACACAACGCGGCAAAAAGCTGTACCGCCTCCGGTATTAGAATTCACGATACAACAACTTGCCGCGTTTTGTGCAACGATCGCCGTTGTGCGCGGGAACTTTTTCGGCTATCATACGTCTATAGAAGTATCCGAAAGAAATGAGGAACGAACGATGAAGAAGCTTCTTTCCATTCTGCTCCCCCTCGCGCTCCTGCTCTCCCTGACCGCCTGCGGCGAAAAAAGCGCAGACGAGGCCGCGCGCCAAACCCCGCCAACACTGACGGTGACAAGCGCAAACGCTTGCAGCGTCATCCTCAAAAGCAGCAGCTACGACTGGACCTACCCCCAGGGCCTACAGAGTATGACTGTCATTGCCTGCGGCGCGCACCCGCTGGACGAAACCTCCCGTGACATCACACCTGTACTGGAAATGCCCTTTACAGTGTCGGCCGCCTATTTCTACACCGTAACGCTCGATTTCGGCGATAATTCGCCCGATTCCGTCAGTCTCCGCTGCTGGCCGTCCGACGCCTGGGGCAGCACCGGCATGTCGTCCGGGACCGTGACCGCCCAGCGGCAGGATAACGGCACATTCCGCGCAGAACTGCCGCAAAGCGACGGCATTTTCGCCGTCGACGCGCTCTGGGACGGCAGCAGCGCGACCTACACCTTCTGCACGCAGGCGGAGGGGAGCGAAGAGCTCCACCCGGGCGCGGTGCTCAGCATCGGCGAGAGCCAAGACATCCGCAAGATCGACATCTCGTGGCGCAGCGGCAGCGTGAACATCTATGCCGCCGAGCAGAGCGCGCAGATCAGCGTGAAGGAGGAATCCGCCGCGCCGCTCGCCGAGAGCGAGAAGATGGTCTGCGCGATCGACGGCGACACGCTGCGCATCCGCTTCCTCGGCGACGCTTACCGCGGCAGCTACGATGGGAAAAAGTATCTCGACGTGGGACTTCCGGCGGAGTTGGTCAACGCCGGTCACTTTGAGAAGATCGAGGTCGAAACGACGGACGCCTACGCCTATGTGAGCGCCGATGCGCAGAAGATCGACCTTTCGACCGTCGGCGGCGACGCACGCGTGATGTGCGCAAGCTGCCCCGCGGTCGAGATCGAGACGGTGAGCGGCAGCGTGGGCGTGGTGGACGGCACGTGGGCAAGGGTCGATATTTCGACGCTCTCCGGCGCGATCGAGCTTGCAGGCGAAGCGGAAAATGCCGAGATCGAAACCGCGAGCGGCAAGGTGGATATCGCCGGCGCGCTCGGCACGCTGGACTTCGAAAGCGTCAGCGGCAACCTGATTTTGGCTGCCGAGCGTGCGCTGCGCCTTGATGCCGAAACGGAGAGCGGCAGCATCTATCTGACCCTTCCCGCGCAGGACGGCTTTACTCTCGACTATGAAACGAAAAGCGGCGCGTTCCGCTCCGCGCTCACCGAGCGCGAAGGCACGCTCATTGCCTGCGGCGACCGCGAAACGCACTACTCCGTGCCCGCGCTCGACGGCGGCGCGGTGAGCGAGCTTACGATCGAAACGATGAGCGGCGAGGTGACGATTGGAGCCTCTTCCTCTGGAAGCAACTGAAGCGAACAAAAAAGAGAGCGGCGCTGCCGCTCTCTTTTTTCGTTATTTCTCGTCGATTGCAAGCCACGTTTGGTCGAAGCCGTAGGGGAGCAGCTCTTTGATGTGCAGGTGCTTTTCCTCGTTGTCCTTGTTCAGGCACACGACCTCCATGTCGGGCCCGAACTCGTAGAGCACCTGACGGCACGCACCGCAGGGGTAGCAGTAGTCGTCGCTGCGCCCAGCGATGACGATGCGCTTGAAGCGCCGGTGTCCCTCGCTCACGGCCTTGAACGCCGAGGTGCGCTCGGCGCAGTTTGTCAGGCCGTAGCTCGAATTTTCGATGTTGCAGCCGGTGAAGACCGCGCCGTCCTCACATTCGAGCGCCGCGCCCACGGGAAAGTGGGAATACGGCACATACGCCATGTCCAGCATGGCGACGGCCTTCGCCTTGAGTTCTTCTAACGTTGCCATAAAAACGCCTCCTCACCAGTCTACGCCGAGATCAGGACGGACTTGCGTATCCATGATGTCCTCGGCGTTATAGAATTGCAGATAGCGGCTGCGCGAGTGGCGCAGCGTGGTGCCGTCCGGATGCAGACGGTCGCAGATGACGGCGGAAATGTCGGGCTTCACATAGCTGAACGAACTCGTGCCGACGCTCGCGAAGATGCGGAAGCCCTGGCTTTGCAGGTACTTGAAGCGCTCACCGGTCTGGTGCCAGTCATCGCCGTCGGGACGGCCGCCGTGCGGATAGAACAAAATCTGCGTGGGGCCGACGAGCGAGCCGACCTCGTCCGCCCAGCGCTCGGTGTCGTTGATGACGGTCTGGAGCGATTTGGTGTCGAGGCGGATGTGGCCCCAGGTGTGGCTGCCGAACGTCCAACCCGTTTCCTTGAGCCGCTCGATGACGGGCTTGACCGCCTCGATCTCGCTCGCGCGGTAGGCATCGAACGCGGGGCGGTCGGGCGAATCTGCCGCGATGTCGCGGTCATCCTGCGTGCGGTAACCTAAAATACCCTGATAGCCCGTCAGCGAGAAGATGGCCTTCGCGCCGTTCAGCGAAAAGTCGGGGTGCTCGTAGACAAACTGGTCGAGAATGGGCGTTGCGTCGAGTTCCTTGGTCAAAAAGGTCTCATTTGTGTACGGATCGGTGCACTGCGCCCAGATCTCGCCGTCCTCGCCGACGACGAGCTTGCTCGTGAAGCCCTCGTCGAGCATGTAGGGGTAGTAGTTCACGTCGTCAAAGCTGATGATGAGCGGCTTTTTGCCCTCTGGCAGCATCAGGGTGTTTCGCACCATGTGCGTGCCGGACTCGTCCGTCACCTCGCTCCAGACGTCTTCCATCGCGACTAAGATGTAGCCCTTGTCGTACACGGACTGCAAAATTTTGTTGTATTCGTCGACCGTCACCATCCAGTCGTCGAGGCCGTAGCGCTGGTCCTGACTGGCATTGCAGTCATGGAAGGCCCACTGCGGGTAGGCGATGATCGGGTGGAAAAAGAGGTGCTCCACCACCTGATCCGGCCCCCAGGCCTGCGTGAGCTGGTCCTCGGACCAGTAGCTGCGCACGGCGTCGTAGGGATCAGTTGTATCGTCAGTATTGTTGTCGGTGTCGCTGCCATTCTCGTCCGTGACGGTCTGATCGTCGCCGTCGGACGGCGTCACCTTGTCGCCGCAGGCAGTCAGCAGCGACAGCACCATCAGCGCGCTGAGCAGCAGTGCAAAAAAGTGTTTCATGTCAAAATCTCCTCTCTCAAAACTGCGCGGTCATTATAGCAGACTTCACTTCTTTTGACTACACCTTTGGCGCTTTTGTTCCCATTTGTAACTATTTACCACAAATAATGAAAGCGTCACAGCTTTTCGCATCCGCAGACGCGAAATGATTTCGAATCGTTTTTTGGCGCGACATGCGCGTGCCAAAAAACTCTTCTCGCTCCGCGCGTGTCGAAGCCGCCCTTTGGGCGGCAAGGCACGAAGCGGAGTGTAATTCTCAAAAAACAAGGGACACGGAAACCGTGTCCCTTGTTTTTTGAAGAATTAAAAGTCTGCGTTGCCCACCGTTCTCGGATGCAGCTCCACGTCGCGGATGTTGCCGATGCCCGTTAAATACATCACCATGCGCTCGAAGCCAAGGCCGAAGCCCGCGTGACGGCAGGAGCCGGAGCGGGGCAGGGCGCAGTAACACCGGCATCGATC
>OGPD01001249.1_pt1 | contig 21372 bp, 15 predicted proteins | sample 1552861 | NCBI WGS metagenome assembly OGPD01 (sample SAMEA2580280, study PRJEB22360) | human gut metagenome | biome: human gut; feature: human-associated habitat; material: faeces | place: Denmark | collected 2008/2010
AGGATCATCAGGCGCACGGTCGTGGCACGCAACATCCCGCAGCAGGAGGCGCTCGACCGCCTCGTGGAACTGATCAAGGCCGACGGCGAGTGGGTGGAACCATGACGATCCTGCCGCTCGCATACCTGCCCTCGGTCGAGTACTTCGCGCACTTGTTGCGCGGCGGGTGCGTCGTCGACCTGGGCGAGCATTTCGTGAAGCGCTCGGAGCGCAACCGCGCCCGTATCCTCGCTACGGACGGGGTGATGGAGCTGACCGTCCATGTGCGCAACGCCAACCGTCCCCGCCAGCCCGTACGCGACGTGCGGATCGACTATTCGAAACGCTGGCAGCACCAGCACTGGGGGGCGTTGGTCGCCTCCTACAAAGGGTCGCCCTATTTCGATTTCTACGCTGAATATTTCGAACCTTTCTACCGCCGGGAATACGGATTCCTGGCCGATTACAATGCCGAACTGCTCGGGCGGCTCTGCTCCCTGCTGCACGTACCCATGCCCGAGTTCTCCCAGACGTATGTCGATGCCGCCGCAGGCGATACCGACCTGCGCCCCAAACGGCGCAAAGAGGGCCCGGCGTTCATTGCCGAGCCCTATGTGCAGGTCTTCTCCGACCGTATGCCTTTCCAGCCTAATTTGTCGGTTGCGGATTTGCTGTTCGCCGAGGGCCCTGAAGCCGTTTCGGTTTTAAGACGTTGCCGACTCTGAGCGTCACGCTGTCGCGCAGCGGCCCGGCGATGGCCTTGATTTCGACCGTGCCCTGTAGCGACACCGAATCCGTGCGGTACTGGCAGGCGGCGTATTCCGTCACGGCCAGCGTGTCGGCTCCAGCGAGCACGGTCGGAGACCCGCGCGACTATAAGTTTTGTATTGCCTGCCGTTCGCCGTCGCGTAGCGTCCGCCGCTTGTCTGTAATGTGCAGTGTCGGTTCCTCCTTGTTCCACAGAGCCTTATACAGGTAGAACGCATCCTTGCGCTCGCGGCGGTCGATGGTCACGAGTCCGGCACCGTTCACCCCGTAAGGCCGGCGTACCGAACCGTAATCGAACATGTTGTTGATCCATGTGCCCCAGAAGAGCGAGTCATTCTGGAGGTTCTTGGCGTACTGCTCGTGGAAGCGTGTCTGACGCTCTTCGGGCATCCAGTTCGCGCGGGGTGCCGCCTGTGCCGTATAGCTCTTGTGTCCGATGAAGCCGCTGCCCCCGTAACAGATTCCCGAGCGGAGGTGTGACCAGCCTTTCTGCAGCTGGTCGCGCCATACGGTCACGTCGTCTGTCGTACCTTTGCGCCAGCCTACGTCCTGCCGCCAGACGATCAGGTCGGTGATGAAGTTGATATTGCCGTCCTGGTCGCTGCAGGCCACCGTGGGACGCGAGGGGTCGAGGGCGTGTGCCGCCGCGTTGAGCTTGGCCAGGTAAGGGGTCACGTCGTTGCCGCGTGTCCAGAGCCGCGAAAAGATGCCCCACATCACCACCGAGGGATGGTTGTAGTTCTGGGCGATGATCTCCTGCAACTGTTGCAGGCCGTTCTGTTCGAACTGCGGGGTGGCGTAATAGGCCACGTCGCCCAGGAACGAGGAGCGGTGGAACGGCGCATCGACCCACGCCAGCATGCCCAGCTCGTCGCAACGGTCGTAGAGGTATTGCGCATGGGGCATCACGGCCGAGCGCAGGGCGTTGGCTCCGAGGGTGCGGATCTGGCTGAGGTCGGCGTCATAGTCGGGCGCGATGAGTGCGCCGCCCGAGATGGCGTTGTCGTGGTAGAGCGTTACGCCGTGTATCGGGATGCGGATGCCGTTGATCGCAAAGCCGCCCGCCGGGGTCGCCGCGATGCTGCGGAAACCCGTACGCACGGCTACGCTGTCGGTGACGGTCGCGTCGCCGATACTCACCGATACCCGGTAGAGGGCCGGGTTGGTGGGGCTCCACAACCGGGGGGCGTCGACCGAGAAGGGAATCGTGACGGGTTTCCCGTCGAGGCGCGCCTTCTGCCGTTTGGAAAATACGCGGTTGCCGTCGGGCGCCGTGATGTCGAGCGTCAGGACGCAGCTGTTCTCCCCGCCGGTGACGAGGTGTATCTCCGCTTCGCCTTCGACCCGATCTTCGCCGACCGAGTTCTGGCGCACCAGTATGCCGTCCGAGCCGAGGTAGAGGGGCGATACGGCGGTCTTTTCCGTGAGGATCAGCTCGGCTTCGCGGTAGATGCCCCCGTAGAGGTTCATGTCCGTCGAGGTGGGAAGCACGTCGTCGCAGTAGTTGTTGCTGACCACGACCAGCAGCGCATTGTCGGAACCGAACCGTATCTTGTCGGTGATTTCGAGCGCAAAAGCCGTACCTCCGCCTTTGTGCCCGCCGACATAATAGCCGTTGACGAAGACGTCGGCCACGCTTTGCACGCCGTAGAATTTCACGAATAACCGTTTGGTCGCCCATTCGGCCGGGATATACATGTTGTTCTGGTAGTTTGCCGTTGTCTCGAGGAAATATCCGGTGCCGCCCGTGTCGGTATTCCAGGTGTGGGGCAGCGTAACATGCCGGGCATTGTCGCTGCTGTTCTCCGACTTGAAGAAGAAACGCCATCCCTCGTTCAGGGGGAATACCTCGCGGGCCTGTGCGGCGGCGCAGGCGGCGAGGAGCATGAGTGTCGCTATGTATCGTTTCATTGTCGCGGATGGTTTTGGTGTCTTGTTGCAAAGATAATACAACGCCGGCTCAAAATCAAATTTTCCGTTGCAGGCGCCGTTTCCGTGCGGGGAGGGCATCCGCGGTCGGCTGTCCGGCGTTGCGCGGGACGAATGCCTGCCGGGGGCCTGTGTCCGTGTATTGCGCCGCTGGGCGGTTGTATGCTTGTGCGGGCCGGCTGGGCCGGGTGCATGGCCGGGCACATGGCTGGAGCAGGCTTGGGCGAGAGCCGTGTGGCGTGTGTGGCGTGTCGCGGGCGATGCCGGAAAGAGGAGTTCCGGAAGAGTTCCGGGGAACTTCCGGGCATAAAAAAGCGGCAGACCGCGCCTCTTCGGTCTGCCGCAGGCAGGAGTTTTACTTGAAAGTGGGAGTTGTTACCAAAAAACTATTGGGATGTGCGACCCCTGCTTTGGGAGCTGGTTTCCCGCATCCCCGGCACCGTCCCGAAGGACGGCGCCGGATATTGCGGAAAGGGAAGCTAAACTTATTCGGTTACGGGAGTCAGCTTGAACTCGAAGACCGAGCTTTCGTTGTATCCGTAGTTGCCCGTTACGGCGATCTTTGCTTTGATGGTGAAGGTCTTCACAAAGGTCTGTGCCGTGTTGTCGTTCACAATGAACTTGTAGCCGTCGGTGAACTGGTAATCCAGTACCGAAGTGCCGTCTTCACAAACGACCGATGCGATCGACCACGTAGCGTTCAGGTTGTAGGTATTGCTGATCGAAGCCCAGTTCATGACACCGATCCACTGGTTCGTTACCACGCTGCCTTCCGTTGCCGAGAATAATTCGTTGTTTTCGAAGTCATACAGCTGGGCATAGTCGTAGAGGTTGATCTCCTTGCGTACGTTGGCCGGAACCTCGATCGAAACATTCTCAGCTACGGTCGGAACGGCGGTGATCGGCTTCTTGACCGCTACCTTGAAGTCGCGAACCTCGACCTTGCTGTCGTTTGCATCGTACAGCGTCGTGGTGATGGTGATGTCGTCTGCCGGGTAGGCGCTGTTCCAGTTCAGCGTCTTGCCGTCCGCGGCGATGGCCGGGCACTGGCCTGCCACCATGCTCTGCGGGATGTTCACGGCATACGTAACCGTTGCACCCACATCGGCGGGCTGTGCATAGAGGGCCAGCGTCAGGTCTACGTTATTGTACTTGAAGGTACTGTTCCGGTAGGTGAGACGTCCTGTCGAGAAATCGAGTACGCCTTCGAGCGTTACCACGCCGTTCAGCAGGCGTGCGCCTTCCTGGAGCTTGACCGTGGGCTTGTTGACCGTGAAGTCGCCGACCACCTTGATCTTGGGCCCGTAGGGAACCTCGATCGTCTGGTTCGCATTCATCGAGAAGCCGATAGCACCCGTCGAGAAGTCCATGTTGCTCAGCGTTACACCGAAATGCGGGTTGGAACCGGCTATACCGTTGAAGAATTGAATAGTCCGGTCTGTCCTGCCTGCATTGGGGGTCAGCGTCGAGGTGAAAGTCTCAGCGGCTGCCTTGCCAACGATTTTCCATACATTGGAACGAGTATTACCGAAATACCTGCGTAGGTCAGCAGAGCTGTAAACGCCTTTATCCCCAGCATTCCCTGAGATCTGGTCATATGTGTAGACATTCTGTTCCGTCAGGATGGGGTTCAGCGTCTTCGAAATATCGAGCGTCTGTGCCGTCGGGCCGTTTACGGTGATCTCGGCCGTAACCTTGATCTGGTCGCCCGCCAGAATGTCGATCGTCTTGCTTACCTTGATCGTCCGGACGCCTTCGCTGTAGGAGTAACCCGAAACCTGGAACTGAATCCACTGCGAGTCGGGATCGTCGTGCGGGAGCGAGGAGCGTACTGCGGATACCTTGATACCTGCATCCAGGCCCGAGGCTTCCTCTACGACCCATTCGATCGGGTTCTCCAGATAGCCTGCGATGTCGTTGAACTGCTCTGCGGTGAGTGCGGGAGCGCCGCCGGTAGCCGCGAAGCGGCCTTCGCTGGTCGTGTATACGACGTTCGAGAAGTCGCCGTCAGCGTTCGTATTCCACTTAGTATACTGCCAATCGAACGAAGTCGGAGCCACGGCATAGTCGCCCAGCATTTCGCGGGTGTAAGTGATAACGGCAACGTACTGATCGAGGGTTACGATCTTGTTGTTTACAGTCATGGTCATATCGCCCCTGTCGGTAACCGTACCGCCGATATTGCGGGTATTGGGCGTTTTAACCGTAACAGTCTCCTTCGTCACGCGGTTGCCCGCTACGTTGTAGGATTGTGCCAAAGCCGGCGAGAAGGTGAAGTCGCTCGCGGTGATACCATTCGTGGAAACTGCAGCCGCACGCGATACGTTGGCGGCAACCTCGTCGCCGTCCTTCATGAATTTCGGCAGAATGTCCCAGTCGTACTTCTTGGCAGCGTCGGCTACCGGGATCAGCGTACCGTCGAAGTCTTCGAACACGACTACATATTCGCCCATCATCTTGAGGGGGGTCTTGTCGTTGTAGAACTTCGAATATTTTACCGTGTTGTACTCCAGGGCGCTCAGCGGCTGGTAGCCTTCGCCTTCGGGTTTGGCGACGATGAATTGGTCGGTGAGGTTTTCGCCGTCGGGTACGACTGCGTAGTATTTCGAAATGAACTCGATACCCTGCATACCTTCGCTGGCGCTGGTCTGCACGATTTTCAGGGCGATGGCGAGCACTTTTTCCTCTTCGAGCTGCTGCTTGTAGTAGTCCGTGTTGATCAGCATGCGGAACTGGCCTTTGGCCGCGCTTACCAACTCTATCTTTTCGATGTTGGTGAACTGGGCGCGCGTATTGGACGGGTTTATCTCTTCCTCGCAGAAATCAAGCGATACCGTACCGTTGGCATAACCCGTGACGATGCCGCCGGCGAGTTTAGCAGGGGTAACCTGGAAGGTGATCCACTTTTTGGGGTTGGTGTTCACGTCGATAGGCTCGCCGTTGTCGGGCAAGATATAATCGTTGCCCAACTGGATCATGTTCTCCGCCATCTCGTCCCATAAGCACGAGGGAACGAGTTCCAGCGACTGGATACGGTCGGCGAGTTCGCCTACCTGGCCTTCGAGTGCTCCGATACGCGCTTCGTGGGCGTCGATCTGATCCTGGAGGTTCTGTTTGAGGGCGTCGAGTTTTGATTTCAGCTCCGTGCCGATGATGCCGTCTTCGGCCAGCGCCGAGGTGATGATGCCGTTCACGCCGGCGAGGAATTCATCACAGTTCGCGTTGTAGGTGGCTTTCACCTCTGCGAGTGTCGTTTTGGCGTCGATGGCGCTCTGCAGGCGCTGCTCGAGCAGGGCCAGCGTACCGCCGTCCTTGGTCATCTCCTCCATCCATGCGTTGAGCGTGTCGATCTCGGCTTCGGCGGCGTCTGCACGGCCTTCGATGCTGGTCTTGAACTCGCCGTAGGCCGTGAGGAACGCCTCGTAGGTGCTCTTCAGCAGGTAGTTGTCGAGCATAGCTACAACGTCTGCCTTGGCAGCGTCGATGTAACCCTTGATCGTCTGGCCCTCGGGGAACCCGGCGCAGAGAGCCTGCAATACCGAGATAGCCTGGGCGTTGGCCTGAAGCGACTGGTTGGTTGCCTGCGTGAAAGCATCGTATTCCGACTGATCCACCTTGCCGGCGATCTGGGTCTTCATCGTTTCGATCTGGCCCTTGATGGCGTCGATCGCTTCGTTGCAGGCCGTGATCTTAGTGTCCAGCGCGGCGATCTCGCCAGCGAACTTGGCATCCAGTGCGGCCAGTTTCTGGTCGATGACCGTCTTGGTGTAGTAGTTGGCTGCCAGATCGTCGGCGACCTTCTTGATTTCGGCTTTGAGGTCGGTGTTGTAACCTTCGACTTTCGAACCCAGGGCGTTCAGGTCGCCGGTGAGTTTTGCGATGTCTGCCTCGTGCGTGCTCTTCAGCGCAGCGATCGACGATTCGAGCGCGCTCTTCGCTGCCGTCAGATCCGAAGCCTGTTTCTCCAGGGCGGTTTTTAATTCTGCGTCAGCTGCTTTATAGGCGGTTTCAAGCGAAGCGATCGACGAGTTGATGGCGGCAATCTGCTGCTCTAAAGTAGCGAGTTTTCCCGTTTCCAACTGGTCGAGGCGATCGTTCACTTTGTCGATATCGTCGTCGTAGTCTTTACAACCGACACCGACTAACATTGTTCCCGTGAGGAACAGTAAGGAGAATTATTTTAGCCTTATTTATCAATCGGTTAAGGACGGTAAAAAGCAGTCGGTTGACACGACGGTTTACAATCCGCCGGTGTTGGTTTCGAGCTGATCCGGCCGGGGGATTTGCCAGATGCGCTTGTTGGCGCTGATGATTTTGTCGGTGTCGAACTCCTTGAGGTAGGTTTCGATCTCCGCGGGGTTGCGTCCCATGTTCTGGGCGATCAGGGGCAGGGGAACGTCAGCATGATAGAGCCGGGACGCATAGGTATGGCGGGCCGCATAGAAGGTGACTTTCCGCGTGAGGCCGATGCGCCTGGCAACCCGTTGCAGACTTCGGTTTATCACGTTATTCGCATAGGTGATCCGTTCGAACTGGTGTTCGGGGTCTTCGTCGAAGTAGATCGGGAAGACGAAATCGTTGCCCCGCACCTTTCCCGACCGTACGAACGCGGCCATGTAGGGCCATGCCACCGACCGCTCGACCAGCACCCGCGTCGGGTGTTGCGTCTTGGCGCGGACGAGGTTGATCTCGTAGAACGTGGCCGTCGCCTTGTGCGCTTCGGCATATCGCAGGCCGTATGCCGTACGATCCCGGTCGTATTTCTCCTTGTCAGGAATTTCGATGCAGACCAGATCCTTCCACTTCAGCCGGGCGAGGTCGACCAGGGCGAGCCCCTGGAAGATATAGGAACAGATAAACAGGGCGAGCGAAAACTGTTCGGCGTCGATCGCAGCCTGCCTGACGGTACCGTCCGCCCCATACCGCCGGCTGCGCCAGTAGCACCGCCGCATTGCCTTTGCATCAGGCTTCCGGCCCGTCTTATAATAATAGGTGTCGAGGTAGTAACGTACGATCGCTTCCAGCTCCCCGGTTTCCAGCGCCCGTTTGGCAGTCCTGACATCGAGCCTCCGGCTGAGGCGGAACCCGTGGAACGGGCTTACGGCCAGCTGGCCGCTTTGGCAGGCGTAATTCATCAGCGCCTTGAATGCGCTGAAGAAGCGTTTGATGCTCGTATCGGCGTAGCGCGTATGGAGGTGCTGTTCGAAATCCTGCAGCCAGGCCTTGTCCACGTCGAACAACTCGACCGTCCGGTTCTGGGAATACCGTCCGACAATGTGCCGCAGCGTCTGGTAACCGGCCGCCGTATTGTGTTTCTGCATGGTATCCCTGAAATAGGCGATGCGTTCTTCGAACAGGTCGTCCAGCGTTTTGCGCGACGGCGGTTTCCGCCCCGAAGCCTCGAGCAGGCTCTGCACCGAATAGGCCATGCCCTGCCGTTCGTAATCCAGCACCTTGTTTTTCAGGCGCGTCAGTTCCGATTCGATAAGGGCGTTCATATTCACCGAGAGGGGATGGCGGCCGCGCACCTCCTGTTTGGCGGCATTCCAGAGCCGTGCCGGGCAGGAAAGCCCCGTGCTTTTGTATTTGCGCCGTCCGTTATAACAGACCCGGATCATGACGGGGTGTTCGCCGTTGGCAAGGGTTTTCGAAGTATACAGGAGTGCGGTAACGGTGGCCTTTGCGGTTTTCATTTTTCCGGTTTACGCTATGGTTTACAAATAAGGGTCGGGAAAAGACCTGTCGTCCCGGTGACATACGTCCTATACGGTCGGTGTGCGACAATAAGTCCCACCCGATGCCCCGCCGGGAAAAGGCACAATAAAAATCCCTCTCCGGGAGAGGGATTCATCTTGTGGCGGCAGGCCGCATCAGCCTTTGCGCTTGTAGCGCGAGGGGCTCGTGCCGGTATGCTGCTTGAAGTATTTGCCGAAAAACGACTGGGTCGAGAAATTGAGGTGGTAAGCGATTTCCTGGATACTCATTCCCGAGTATTTCAGCAGCGCTTTGGCCTCGAGGATCACCGACTCGTCGATCCAGCGCGCAGCGGTCTTGCCGCTGACCTCCTTGACGACCGACGACAGGTATTTCGGCGTGATATTCAGCTGTTTGGCATAAAAACTTACGTTGCGTTCCCGCTTGTTGTACTGTTGCAACAGGGACATGAATTCGTCGAAGAGGACTTCGCAGCGCCCCTGTTTGATTTCGCCGGGCTGCTCGCGCTGGTTGATCTCAGTGATGATGTAGAAGGCCGTGGTGAAAAGCGTGCGGATGATCTCGTGGCGGTAACGCTCCTTGTCGCTGCGCAGCATGGTCTTGATCAGTTGGAACAGCTGGCGTATCTCGTCCACGTCCTGCGGCGCAACTTCCAGCACGGGGGCTTTCCCGAAGCGCATGTAGACCGGCAGCGAGGTCGAAAGGTCAATCTGGATTTCGTTGACGAACGACTTGGAGAAGGCGAGGAAATAGGCTGCGGCGTTGGCCGAGCATTTCACCGTGCGGATGATGCTGTCGGGGTTGAAGAAGACGATCGTATTGGGTTTGACACTGTAATTCTGCATGTCGATCGACACGGTCGCCTCGCCTGTCATCATGATGATGGCCGAAAACCCGTCGATCGAAGCCGGGTACTCGGCCGTCGTATTGTTCTGCGCAGAAAGCGTCGTGATTACCAGGTCGTCGGAGAGGTAGAACACATCGTTCATCTCCTTTTTGATGCGGGAGATCGAAACCTTACGCAAGTTCTCCCTTCCGTTCTCCTTTATCGCCCTTGCCGTTTTGATATTATCCGCCATATCGTCGTGGTATTTCGGACAAATGTAACATTTTTCATACGGAAATGCAACATTTTACGCGAAAAACAAAGAAAACGCAATATCCGCAGCCGGATTCCGCACCGCCTTTATTTCCCCTCTTCGCGGGGGCACATCACGCGCAGGCCGCCGGCGATACACTCGATATGCAGCGGGAATTCGGCACCCTTCTGGCCGTCGACGTCCGTAGGTTCGTTGAGTGTCGAGACGATATCCAGAGCCCGGGCCCGCAAGTGGCGGACTATCTTGGGGTTTCCGCCCAACAGGTAGCGTCCCATGGCCAGCGTCGAACGCAGGAAATTCTTCTTTTCGAGCATCAGGCAGTCGAACAGGCCGTCCTTGATCGACGACCGGCGCGCAAGGCGGAATCCTCCGGCGGTCTCGCCGTTGAACACCAGTACCATGAGCGAATTGAAATCGAATGCCTGGCCGTCGGCCACGATCTGGAGCGGTACGGCGTGCATCGCCCGGAACTCCTTGACCCCCTCGATGATATAGGCCAGCTTGCCGATCTTGTGCTTGCGTTCGTCGGGCGTACGCTGCGAGGTGGTGGTAAAGATGCCGAAGCTGAAAATGTTGACGAAATAGAGTCCGTTCACACAGCCGCAGTCCACCCGGTCGATGGCACCCGAGGCGATCTGCTTTGCAGCTTCGAGCGGTTTGTGCGACATACCGAGCGCCCCTGCGAAATCGTTGGCCGTACCTGCGGGGATTACCCCCAGCGGAATATCCAGCCCCTTGTTTCTCATGGCGTTGACCACATAGTTGACCGTGCCGTCGCCGCCGGCCACGACCATCAGGTCGATCTGCTCGTTGCCGTCGAACGGGTTGGCCTCGAAATCGATCGGTTGCGGAACGATCTCGTAGCCGTAAGCCCGGAATACGGTGCAGATGCTCGCGGTACAGTGGCCGATCTTGCACTTGCCGGATTGGGTGTTGTAGAGGAAAACTGCGCTTTTCATAAGTCGGTTATTGCATGATTACCGCCTCCATGGCAGGCGAAACATACTCTTCATAGGCGTCCGCACCGTCGGCGAGGATGAAATAGACCTTCATCTGGGGCATGGACTTCGCTGCGGCCAGCGCATCGTCTGCTCCCATCGCCAGGAACATGGTTCCCAGTGCATCGGCCTCGGCGCAGGTCGGGGCCACGACCGTCACCGACAGCAGGCGCGAAACGGCGCTGCGTCCCGTGCGGGGGTCGATCGTGTGGGCGATCTTGTTGCCCTTGGCGTCGAGGTAGAAACGGCGGTAGTTGCCCGAGGTGGCCAGGCCGCCTTCGGTCATCCCGATACGCCGCTGGAGGTATTCGCCGTTCGACATGTTGCCGTCGAACGGGGTCTCGATGCCGATGCGCCACGGATCGCCCTGCCGGTTGACACCCTTGCAGCGGACTTCGCCGCCGATGTCAACGATGTAGTTCCGGGCACCGAACGACTCGACGAGCTGCGCGAGCAGGTCGACGATGTATCCTTTGGCTATCGAATTGAAATCCAGCTGCACCCGGGGATCGTCCTTTATCAGGCGGCCGTTTTCGATGCGCACCTTTCCACGTCCCACGAACGCCAGGATCGAATCGATGTTCGGGTTCTCCTGCGCCTCTTTTCCGGCGAACCCCCACGCCTCGACGAGCGGTTTGACGGTCACGTCGTAGCGGCCGTCGCTCAGCGAGCTGATGCTGTCGGCCAGGCGGAGGTTGAAGGCGATATGGCGGTCGACGCTGTCGGTTTCGTTGCGGTTCAGACGGCTCAGCAGCGATGCCGGGTCGAAGATCGACATCGAGGCTTTGGCCTCACGGTCGAGCGCCATGACGGCGGCGTAGAGTTCCTGCGGCGAGGTGCCCTGCACGTCGGCCACCACGTGCAGCGTCGTGCCGAGCATCGTCCCGTCGACGGTCGTATAGGAAACCTTGCCGCCGCAGCCCCACAGGAAGGCCGCGCACATCGTCGCGAGGAGTGCGAAAATAAGCGTCTTTACCATAACGTAGACTTGTTTAGCCGCAAAAATAGTATTTTCCGGAGTTTTAGGCGATAAATCCGTGTAAAAAAGGTAAATAATTTTTCATTTACCATGCTTAATTGTCAATTATTTCGTAACTTTGTCGGACGCTCTGGCGTTATCCACGGTAAGGGGGATGCGTCGTAGAGTGGAATTTAAATAAACTTTCAAAAAATGGCTTATTTAACAGCTGAGAAAAAGCAGGAGCTTTTCGGCCAGTACGGCAAGTCTAACACCGACACGGGTTCGCCCGAGAGCCAGATCGCGTTGTTTTCGTACCGTATCAGCCACCTTACAGAACACCTCAAGAGCAACAAACACGACTTCGGAACCCAGCGCGCACTGCTGCGCCTGGTCGGTAAGCGCCGCGCGTTGCTGGAGTATCTGAAAGAGGTCGACATCGAGCGCTACCGCGCCATCGTCAAGACGCTCAACCTCCGCCGATAATCCGCGAGGGAGAAATGAGGGCAATTCCCAACGAGGGGTTGCCTTCATTTTCGTAAAGGACAACGATTCGAAAAACATTATAGGTTTAGATTTTTATGGAAGAAAAGAAGCTGTACAACGCAGTCCGCAAGATCATCACGCTGGCCGACGGACGCCAGATCGAGATCGAAACGGGCAAACTGGCCAAGCAGGCCGACGGCTCCGTGGTAGTCAAGATGGGAGATACGATGCTCCTGGGTACCGTGGTGGCCGCCAAGGACGCAAAACCCGACACCGATTTCATGCCCCTCCAGGTGGAGTACAAAGAGAAGTACGCCGCCTGCGGACGCTACCCCGGAGGCTTCATGAAGCGCGAAGGCAAGGCCAACGACAGCGAAGTGCTCGTCGCGCGCCTGATCGACCGTGCCCTCCGCCCCCTGTTCCCCGCAGATTACCACGCCGAGGTTTACGTAACGGTGAACCTCATCTCGGCGGATAAGGATATCCAGCCCGACGCCCTGGCGGGCCTGGCCGCTTCGGCCGCCCTCGCCGTTTCGGACATCCCCTTCGGCGGCCCCATTTCGGAGGTTCGCGTGGCACGCATCGACGGCAACTACGTCATCAACCCCAACTATTCGGAGATGGGCAAGGTCGACCTCGACATCATGGTCGGCGGTACGATCGACAACATCCTGATGGTCGAAGGCGAGATGAAGGAGGTTTCCGAGGAGGTGATGCTCGGGGCCATCAAGTTCGCACACGAGGAGATCAAGAAGCACTGCGCCGTACAGATCGAACTCGCGAAAGAACTGGGCAAGGACGTGAAACGCACCTACTGCCATGAGGTCAACGACGAGCAGCTGCGCCAGACGATCGTCGAGGAGCTCTACGACAAGGCGTACGCCATCGCCACGAGCGGCACGATGAAGCACGAGCGCGAAGAAAAGTTCAACGCCCTCGAGGCCGAGTTCGCAGCGCGTTACAGCGAGGAGGAACTGGCGGAGAAAGCCCCGCTGATCCACAAGTATTTCCACGACGAGGTGCAGAAGAAGGCCATGCGCAACATGATCCTCAATGAGGGCAAGCGCCTCGACGGCCGCAAGACCGACGAGATCCGCCCGATCTGGTGCGAGGTGGGTTACCTGCCCGCAGCCCACGGTTCGGCGATCTTCACGCGCGGTGAAACGCAGTCGCTGACCAGCGTTACGCTCGGTACGAAACTCGACGAAAAAGTCAAGGACGAAGTGCTGGTACAGGGTACCGAGCAGTTCGTGCTGCACTATAATTTCCCGCCCTTCTCGACGGGCGAGGCCAAGGCCGCACGCGGTCTGAGCCGCCGCGAGATCGGCCACGGCCACCTGGCATGGCGCGCCCTGAAACCGATGGTTCCGCTGGGCGAAGAGAACCCCTACGCCGTACGTATCGTATCGGACATCCTGGAGTCGAACGGTTCGTCGTCGATGGCTACTGTCTGCGCCGGCACGCTGGCCCTGATGGACGCCGGTGTGAAACTCAAAAAACCCGTCTCGGGTATCGCCATGGGGCTGATTTCCGATTCGCAGAGCGGCAAGTGGGCCGTACTGTCGGACATCCTGGGCGACGAAGACCACCTGGGCGACATGGACTTCAAGGTGACGGGTACCAAGGACGGCATCACCGCCACGCAGATGGACATCAAGGTCGACGGCCTCTCGTACGAGGTGCTGGCCGCAGCGCTGGAGCAGGCCCGCAAGGGACGCCTGCACATCCTCGGCAAGATCACCGAATGCATTGCCGAACCGCGCGAGGACTACAAGCCTTTCGTACCGCGCATCGTACAGATCACCATCCCGCAGGATATGATCGGTGCCGTGATCGGCCCCGGCGGCAAGGTCATCCAGGACATCCAGAAGACCACGGGTACGACCATCACGATCACCGAGGTCGACAATAAGGGTATCGTGGACATCTTCGGCCAGGACAAGACCGCCCTCGACGGCGCGCTGAACCGCATCAAGGCCATCGTTGCGATCCCGGAGATCGGCGAGACGTACCACGGCAAGATCCGTTCGATCGTCACCTTCGGTGCGTTCGTCGAGATCATGCCCGGCAAGGACGCCCTGCTCCACATCTCGGAAATCGACTACAAGCGCTTTGAGACCATGGAGGAGACCGGCCTGAAAGAGGGCGACGAGATCGACGTGAAGCTGATCGGCATGGATCCGAAGACCAACAAGCTCAAATTGTCGCGCAAGGTGCTGCTGCCCAAGCCCGAGGGCTATGTGGAGCGGGAACGCCGCCCGCGTGGCGACCGTCCCGAGCGCGGCGAACGCCACGAACGCCACGGACGCCCTGAACGCAAAGAAGAGTAAAACGACTGTTAATGTGATATTTTCGGGCGGAAAAGTACTGAAATTCCGCCTGAAATATTGCACAATTACCAAGAGTTTTCTATATTTGCGTTGTTCTGGCTGGGGAGTTGGAAGATGCAATACCGCGCATTCCGTACGAACCGGGCCGAAAGACAGATAAAAAGGCAAACATTTAAAATAAACACATTAAATTAACCGATTATGAAAAATCTAATGAAATTGAGCGTTGTGCTCGTAGCTGCCGCACTGGTATTCTCGAGCTGTAATTGCTTCAAGAAGATGGCCAAGAACCGGGATGACATCAACCTGACGGTTACCCCCGAGATTCTGACGCTGAACAACGGTATCGTTGCCGCTGACATCAATGTTACGTTCCCGGTTAAGTATTTCAACGCGAAAGCCGTTATCAAAGTAACTCCCGTGATCGTATTCGACGGTGGCGAGGTTGCCGGTGCCGCCAAATATCTCCAGGGTTCGAAAGTCGACGAGAACTACACGGTCATCGACAAGAAGAACGGAGGCAATTTCACGCAGCACGTAGAGTTCCCCTACGACCCCCGTATGGACAAGTGCGCCCTGCAGCTCCGCGCCGAGATCAAATGCCCGGGCGGCAAGTGCAAGGAATTCACGCTCGTGAACCTGAACACCGGCGCCATCCCGACCAAGGAGCAGGCTGCCGTGCTGGCCGGTAACGACGAGGCTGCCAAGGCCGCTCTGGCCAAGGAATTCGGCCTGACCGTAGCTTATGGTCTGAACACGCTCCAGAAGGATCTGAAATACTCCGACCTGATGGCTCCGATGGCCAACAACTACAAGAAGGTGACCACCGTCGTCGACAAGACCGATCTGCTCTATGCGATCAACTCTTCGGTCGTAACCAAGAAGAACGAGAAGAAAGCCAACCTCGACGCGTTCAAGGCTGACGTAGATGCCAAACTGCAGAACGACCGTGCTACGCAGAACATCGCCGTGAAGGGTTATGCTTCGCCCGATGGCCCCGTGAAATTCAACGACAAACTGTCGAAGTCACGCAGCGAGTCCGGTAAGAAAGTCGTTGCCAAGCTGCTGAAGGATTCGGGCCTGGACATCGACGCTGCCGCCTACGGTGAGGACTGGGACGGTTTCAAGGAACTGGTCGAGAAGTCGAACATCAAGGACAAGAACCTCATTCTCCAGGTGCTGAGCCTCTACAACTCGCCCGCAGAGCGTGAGAGTGAAATCAAGAACATGTCTTCGGTATTCAACGAACTGAAAGAGGAGGTTCTTCCCGAACTGCGTCGCTCGCAGATCGTGAACAGCACCGACATCCAGGGCAAGACCGACGCCGAGATCATGGCTGCGTTCCGCAACGGCCAGGAGCTGACCGTAGAGGAGTACCTCTATGCTGCCGAGACGCTGGCTAACGGTGCCGAGGAGCAGGTTGCTATCCTGACCACCGCTTCGAAGAAATACAACGACGCCCGCGTTTACAACAACCTGGGTATCGCACAGGCCAAGGCAGGCGACAAGGCTGCTGCGCTCAAATCGTTCGAGAAGGCTGCTAAGATGGATTCGTCGAGCGAAATCACCAAGAACCTCATCCTGGGCAACCTGGCCAACGGCAACACCGCCGAGGCTAAGAAGTATGCCAAGGCTGCCGATGCACAGGCCAAGGCTGCTATCGCTGCTGCCGAAGGCGACTACAAGGCTGCTGCCCAGAACCTCGACGGTTACAACGAGGCCGTGGCTCAGGTGATGAGCAACAACCTTTCTGCCGCCAAGCAGGCCATCTCCAAGGACAACTCGGCCGACGCCGACTACCTGCGTGCAGTTATCGCTGCCAAGGAGGGTGACCTGAAGACCGCAGAGGCCCAGCTGAAGAGCGCCGTTTCGAAGAACCCGAAACTGGCTCAGAAGGCTGCCAACGACATCAACCTGAAGGCGCTGAACAAATAATAGCCGTCAACCGATAAAAAGAGCCTGAACCCGGTGGTTCAGGCTCTTTTTTTGCAGGATAGCCGGTATGACGGGAAAAATTTACGGACGGGAACCGCGCGTATGAATATTTTTTCCTAATTTTGTAAAAACAGCGATTATTATGGAATACGCCAACCATCTGAACGAATATGCTCCCGCGTGGAGCGAAGCCCAGGTAGACCAGGAGGTCGCCCGCATCCGCGAAGCCGCGAAACGCAACCACAATACCGACGTGTACAAAATGTGCTACTCGGCTATCGACCTCACGACCCTGTCGTGCAACGACTCGGTGACTTCGGTCACGGAGTTTGCCCGCAAGGCTGCCGAGTTCTACCAGAAATATCCCCATATCCCCAATGTCGCTTCGATCTGTATCTACCCGGCATTCGTCGAGACCGTGGGGCTGGCTGTCGATGGCACTCCGATGCGCATTACGAGTGTGGGCGGCGGGTTTCCTGCAGCCCAGACCTTCCTCGAAGTGAAGGCCCTCGAAGTGGCGATGGCCGTGGAAAACGGCGCCGATGAAATCGACATCGTGCTCAATGTGGGGCGTATGCTTACGGGCGAATACGATGAGGCGGCGAACGAGGTCGAGGTGATCCGTTCCGAGATGGACGGCGACATCGTACTGAAAGTCATCATCGAGTCCGGGGCGTTGAAAACCCCCGACCTGATCCGCAAGGCATCGTTGCTGTCGATGTTCGCAGGTGCCGATTTCGTGAAGACCTCGACGGGCAAGATCGACGTCGCAGCGACTCCCGAGGCGGCGGTCGTCATGTGCCAGGCCATCCGCGATTACTATGCGAAGACCGGACGCAAGGTCGGATTCAAGGCTGCCGGGGGAGTCCGCACGGCCGAAGACGGCGCACTTTACTATACCATCGTTGAGGAGATTCTCGGTAAGGAGTGGCTTACGACCGACCTGTTCCGCATCGGTGCATCGTCCGCCGCAAACAATATCCTTTCGGCGATCGAGGGCAGGGAGATCAAATATTTCTGATCTTCGGAAGAGCCCAGGCCGTATACAGCAGTCCCGCAGGGCTGCTGTATTTTTTTGACGAATGAGTGAGCGATACGGCGGGGAAAATCATGCTATACGCTTTCGACTGTACGGGATGAGGTTGTTCGAACCGACAGAAACGGAGGATCCATTTTCCGCGAGTTGCCGAGGATACTGCCCCCCCCCTCTGTCGCCACGGTTGCTTTCTCGGAAACATCATGCGGTCGAATTCTTCCGCCTACGGCTTGCCGACATCTGCGAGGCATTCCCGATGGCCAGAACCGCCCCCCCCCGAGGAACAATATCCCGGCCGCCGATGCAGCCGGGATTATTCATGCAAACGGAGGATGTACTTTGGCTGCCCGCGGCCGGGATATGTGCAGAACTCGCAGTCGCGGCCGAAAGGGACGGACTACCTATATAAATGCGGGAAATCGCCCGATACTGCATGTGCGTGCCGGGAAAGATACGGGATGCGGTAGTCCGGACTTTGTGACGGATTTCAGGAATACGACAGGCAGCAGCCCCCGCGGGGGCTGCTGCCTGTTATGATCCCGATCCGATGTGATTTCGATCCGTTTCCCCCGGGAAAATATCTTCCTCGGAGATATTATCCGGAGCCGGGATCGGTGGTTTCCGGGCAGGTCTCCGGACGGGTATTTCCCGTATGCTTTCCGGACAGGTATTACCGAATCGAATCGACCACCTCGACGGTTACCGAATCCGTCACCTCGATTTCACCCGCCACGGGTGCCGCCGGCTGGCCGGGAACGACAGGTTCCGGGAAGGTCTGGTTTTCGATCTCGTCGCGCAGTAACATCGACTGGAAATTGTCGCGCCGGATGGCCGCAATGACGACGATGACGATCACCGCCACGGCCACGATAATACCGATGAGTTTTTTAATCATTTTTCTGTGTATCGTTTAATATCCCGATGGCACGCACCACCACGTTGTCGACGGGATAGATGTTGGCGTAGAAGCCGTTGTCCTCCAGCGCCGTGTTGCGGCCGATATAAGCCCTCAGCTGGGCCTCGATCAGCTTGCGCGAGCGGGCGATGTCCCGGTAATCGGGCGCGACGCCTTTGCGTGCCGCATAGCGGATGAAATCCTCCACGAGGCCCTTGTCGCTGTCCAGCAACGCCTGGAGTTCGGGGATTGTCCTGACCCGGTTCAACGCTTCGCGGTGACGGTCTGCATATTCGATCGTGTAGCGGTAGAGGATGTTGCGCCCCGCCACCTCGACAAAATATTTCGTTACGTCGGTCGTATCGGCCGGCACGAAGACATCGGGCATGATACCCCCGCCGCCGTAGACCACCTTCCCGCCCGGAGTCACCCGTTTGAGCGAATCCGCGAAGTGGATGCTGTCGGCCGAGAAGAACTCGTTGTTCTTATACCGGTTCCAGATGTCCTCTTCGTAACTTTCGTCGTCGCCGATCGTATAGGGTTTCTGGATCGAACGGCCCGTAGGCGTGTAGTAACGCGCCGTGGTGAGCCGCAATGCCGATCCGTCGCTGTACGGGATCTGACGCTGGACGAGTCCCTTGCCGAACGAACGGCGACCAACAATCGTACCACGGTCGTTATCCTGTAATGCCCCGGCGAGGATTTCGCTCGACGACGCGCTTCCCTCGTCGATCAGCACCACAACATCCATGTCCTGTGCGGCGCCCGTGCCGTCGGCGTATTCGCGGAGTTGTTTATGCTGGCGGTCTTCCGTGTAGACGATCAGCTGGTCTTTGTGCAGGAATTCGTTGGCGACCATGATGGCCTGGTCGAGATAGCCGCCCGAGTTGCCCCTCAGGTCGAAGATGAGTTTGGTGGCGCCCTGCGCACGCAACGTATCCAGCGATGCCTGCATCTCGTCGAAGGTCGTCCGTGCGAACTGTCCCAGCTTGATGTAACCGATGCCGTCGGCAATGCAGAACGCCGATTCTACGCTTTTGATCGGAATCTTGTCGCGAACGACGTCGACGCCCACCAGGTCGGTGATACCCTGGCGTCCCAGCCCGAGGTGTACGGTCGTGCCGCGCGGGCCGCGCAGTTTCTTCACCACGTCGCGCTGCGGGAGTTTCTGCCCCGCGACGAGCGTGTCATTGATCTCGATGATGCGGTCGCCGGCCTTGATGCCGGCCTTGTCGCTCGGGCCCTGCGGGATGACGTTCAGCACGATCACCGTGTCGGTCGCCATGTTGAAGACCACACCGATGCCGTCGAATTCGCCTTCGAGCGGTTCGTTGATTTCCTGCATCTCCGATGCCGGAATATAGACCGAGTGGGGATCGAGCTCCTTGACCAGCAGCGGGATGACGTGCTCGGCAAGCGAATCCATCGCTACCGAATCTACATACTGGTTCTCGATGAGCGAAAGCGTATAGGTGAGTTTGTTGGTGGGCAGCGCCATCTGGCGGAGCATCCCTTTGATCTCCGAAGTGGTGCTGTTGCGGCCCATGTACTGCCCCAGCAGCAGCCCCAACACAACACCCGCTGCCAGCAGCAGCGGGAAGAGGACGGTGTATTTCGAGTTCTTATACATTTGCGTGTCATACGCCGGCCGGCGGCCGGACTATTTTTGCGGTTTTTCCTTGTTCTTGAACGTATACGTCAGGCCGACGCTCAGCAGCGTGCGGGTCTGCACGTCGAGGTTCTGCGCCCGGTTGTAGTAGAGCTGGAAACTTAACGACGTGGAGAGGTATTTTGTTGCCTTGATGTCGATCGTATTTTCCCAGCGCACGATCGGGTGGATCGGCAGGCGGGGCTTGGTCTTGATGTCGCTGCCTTTCTCCACCCAGTCGTCATATGCAATCCGGTATTCGGAATAGTCGCTGATCTTGTTTTTCTGGCCGATGTCGGTGATCCAGCCGTAGAAGGAATAGAGCGTCGTGCGGTAGCGCAGGAACCCTGTCTTGCCGAACGTGCGGTCGAAATCGATCTGGATCGACGAACCGCCTTCGTATTTGGACGTCTTGTCGGGGTCTTCGATACCGTAGTTGAATCCGTTCGTTTTGCGGATCAGGTCGTTTTCGGCAAAGGTGGCATTCAGGGCGATCGGCGAGATGTTGACCACGATCGGGAATTTGGCCTTGGGGCTTTTATAGGTGATACCGAGCGAGATATCGAGGTAAGCCGGGGTCATGAACTTGCTCTTGAGGTGCTCCTCCTTTTGTTCCGTACGCGATTTATAACCGTTGACGAACTGGCTGCGGAAATTCAGGATCGAACCGTACGACCAGTTGTCGGACATCTTGAACGACGGGGCGACGGAAATCACGAATTCGTCCTGGTTCTTGAACCAGATGCCTTCGCTGTCGGTGTATTCGTTGCCTTCGTCATCTTTCTGCGTCGTTTCGACCTTCATGCGGTTGTAGCCGAGCTTGGCATTGAACTTGGTTTCGAGCGTGAAGAGGTTTTTCGTGAAGAGGTGGCGCAGCCCGAAAACCGCCGTCAGGGCAATGGAGTTGTCACCGCCCGAGACCGAGATCCACGGGTCGTTGTATGACGTGAGTGAACCCTGTATGCCGCCGCTGAATTCGAGGTAGTTGCGCTCCTTGCGGATTGCGGCGCGTTCGGCCTTGTAGCGGGCCAGGCTGAAATAGTCCACATCGACGGAGGTGGATTTCAGTTTGTCCTCGAAGGTCACCTTGTCCTCTTTGGCATCGACTTCGTCGATGGATATTTGTGCGAGCGCGGGACTGCCGGCCAAAAGGGCGGGAACAAGTCCGAAAAGCAGGTAAAAATATTTCATAGTGAAGCGATTATAATTACAAATTCAACATGCAAATTTATGAAATTATTTACAAAATCCTTAACTTTGTCTTAAGTTAATACAGAGACAATCATATGAAATATATCGGAGCACACGTAAGTGCTGCGGGAGGTGTGGAAAACGCGCCCGCCAATGCACACGGGATCGGGGCCACGGGCTTCGCCCTTTTCACGAAGAACCAGCGCCAGTGGGTGGCCGCGCCGCTTACCGCAGCGCAGATTGACGCCTTCCGCAAAGCCTGCGACAAGTACGGGTACACACCCGCGCAGATACTGCCCCACGACTCGTACCTGATTAACCTCGGGCATCCCGAACGGGAGGCTCTGGAGAAGTCGCGCGCAGCCTTCCTCGACGAGATGCAGCGCTGCGAAGCGCTGGGGCTC
>OGPD01001273.1_pt1 | contig 21082 bp, 18 predicted proteins | sample 1552861 | NCBI WGS metagenome assembly OGPD01 (sample SAMEA2580280, study PRJEB22360) | human gut metagenome | biome: human gut; feature: human-associated habitat; material: faeces | place: Denmark | collected 2008/2010
TAAGGCCGGCGTCCTCATGATCACCTATTCCTCTGTAATCTTTTATAGCATTTATATTATTCTTAATTAAATTATGAAGTAATTCTATAAAATCATCATTACCACTTTTATAAACAAATTCGTCCCACACAAAGTAAAAATATCCATCTTCGTCAATCAGCAGGTTAGCCGGCATAGCCTGGTATATTGCTACAGGATATAGCCTACGCTGATAAAACATACAAAACCATTTTAGTGACAAAGGATGAAGTGCTGCCCTACCGCCATTAATGATAAGGTCATAATCGTAACTATCATTTGGAATATCCCACTCAATTGTTAATCCACCGTAGTTGCTTAGAAACTCCCTTGCCTTATCAAACATATAAAAACTTTGACCATAGTCCTTAGCAGTTCTATGAATTTTTGTAACACTATCATATCTAAATTGCATAGGATCTACATGTCTATCTTCTGTCCAACCGGATTTCTTTAAAATTGAGATAACCTCTTGTTTTTCTTGTTCTGTCATATACATACCTCACTTAACATTATCACTAGGCTGCCCAATTTAGCTGTGGCGGCCTTTGTGTACCATATATGCTTTATAAGTTTTTTGGGGAATTTATGGTTGTCCATCTAGCCACGGTCTTGGTATGTCTGACACCTGACTAAAATCGTAGTCCCACTCTTCAACAAATTCGTCTGTAAGGCCGGCGTCCTCATGATCACCTATTCCTCTGTAATCTTTTATAGCATTTATATTATTCTTAATTAAATTATGAAGTAATTCTATAAAATCATCATTACCACTTTTATAAACAAATTCGTCCCACACAAAGTAAAAATATCCATCTTCGTCAATCAGCAGGTTAGTAGGCATAGCCGGGTACATTGCCACAGGATATAATCTACGCTTATAGTACATACAATACCACTTTAACGCCATAGGCATTGCTGCACTTCTTCCTACAAAAAGCTCATAATTATAGCTATCATTTGGGATATCCCACTTAATAGTTAATCCACCGTAGCTGCTTAGAAACTCCCTTGCCTTATCAAACATATAAAAACTTTGACCATAATCCTTTACCGTCCAATGATCATCTATTATATCATATCTAAATTGCATAGGATCTACATGTCTATCTTCTGTCCAACCGGATTTCTTTAAAATTGAGATAACCTCTTGTTTTTCTTGTTCTGTCATATACATACCTCACTTAACATTATCACTAGGCTGCCCAATTTAGCTGTGGCGGCCTTTGTGTACCATATATGCTTTATAATAAGTTTTTGGGGAAATTTATGGTTGTCCATCTAGCCACGGTCTTGGTATGTCTGGCACCTGACTAAAATCATAGTCCCACTCTTCAACAAATTCGTCTGTAAGGCCGGCGTCCTCATGATCACCTATTCCTCTGTAATCTTTTATAGCATTTATTTTGTCATTCATTAAATTATAAAGCAATTCTATAAAATCATCATTACTTGTTTTACAAACAAATTCACCCCAAACAAGATAAAAATAACCATCTTCATCAATCAACAGGTCAGCAGGCATCGCCGGGTATGTCCCTACAGGATATAACCTACGCTGATAATATATACAATACCACTTTAGTGCCATAGGCATCGGTGCACTTTTTCCTACGAAAAGCTCATAATTATAGCTATCATTTGGGATATCCCACTTAATAGTTAATCCACCATAGTTGCTTAGAAATTCCCTTGCCTTATCAAACATATAAAAACTTTGACCATAGTCTTTAACTTCCCAATCTCCACTTGTATAGCATCTAAAGTTAGTTGGGTCTACATTTCTATTTTCTGTCCAACCGGATTTCTTTAAAATTGAGATAACCTCTTGTTTTTCTTGCTTTGTCATATACATACCTCACTTAACATTATCACTAGGCTGCCCAACTTAGCTGTGGCGGCCTTTGCGTACCATATATGCTTTATAAGTTTTTTGGGGAATTTATGATTGTCCATCTAGCCACGGTCTTGGTATGTCTGGCACCTGGCTAAAATCATAGTCCCACTCTTCAACAAATTCGTCTGTAAGGCCGGCGTCCTCATGATCACCTATTCCTCTGTAATCTTTTATAGCATTTATTTTGTCATTCATTAAATTATAAAGCAATTCTATAAAATCATCATTACTTGTTTTACAAACAAATTCACCCCAAACAAGATAAAAATAACCATCTTCATCAATCAACAGGTCAGCAGGCATCGCCGGGTACATTCCTACAGGATATAGCCTACGCTTATAATACATACAATACCATTTTAAATACATAGGGTGTACTGCTAGCTCATCTCTCATAAAAAAGAACTCATAATCATAACTGTCATTTGGTATTTTCCATTTAATTGTTAATCCACCGTAGTTGCTTAGAAACTCCCTTGCCTTATCAAACATATAAAAACTTTGACCATAGTCCTTTACTGTCCAACCATCATCTATTATATCATATCTAAATTGCATAGGGTCTACATTTCTATTTTCTGTCCAACCGGATTTCTTTAAAATTGAGATAACCTCTTGGCGTTCTTGTTTTGTCATTTCAATAATCCCCCTAATTTTTCATCATTATTAAAGCACATATCTATTTTCATTTTTATGTATCTTAATACCACTATAATACCACATATTGGTTTAAATAATCAAGCCTTTATTTAATGAAATAATACATATTTTTGCTTTTTTATTAAGTTTCAAACTGTATTTGACCAAACATATAAAATATAGTATAATCTATAAAGATATTACAGGAAACAAGGTGTGCTTTTAATGAAGATTTGCAGCTATTGCGGTAAACAAATTGACTATAACCATACATATTGCAGCGAAAGCTGTGAGGAAAACACCTTTCTGTTTTACAAAAACAGAAGAAAATTTCAGCTTTTGTTTAACATAGCAAGTATTTTTTGTTTTATAGTTATAATGTTGGGTACTTTTATAGGATTGCTTACACAAGAATTAAAGTATGGGTTACTTTTTGCCAGCCCCGGCGGCATACTTATAGGAATAATATATGCCGTTCTTCCATACTATGGACTGGATGAGCAAATACGCTATAAGGGTATTGTGGCATCTAAAAAAACCGTAAGAATCATCGGTTCGGTTTTGGCTGTGCTGTGTACTGTTTGTTTTGTGGCAGGATTTATTATTCCTTTTTAAAGTAAATATGCATAAAACAACCTCCCTTGTACAATAATAGTTACAGTACAAAGGAGGTACTTTTTTATGTTAGACAAAATTGCTCTTACTCTACTGGTCATTGGTGGAATTAACTGGGGTTCAATCGGTATTTTCCAGTTTGACTTTGTTGCTTGGATATGCGGCGGTCAAACAGGTATGATTAGCCGTATTGTGTACACTCTGGTTGGACTGTCAGCCCTGTGGTGCATTTCGCTTTTATTCAGAGAAAAAAGCGACCGAGACGGTATTGTTACATCATCAAATTAACTGCATAAAACCAACAGGCATTTATACAGTTAAATCATAGGTAAAATAACCGCCACCCAAAGCACTTGGCAGATGCCGACTTAAATGCTTTGGGTGGCGTTGTATAATGTTATGTTTTTTTAGGCTGCTTTATTACTCGGAGTCTGATTTTTTCTTTGCCAAGGAGTCCCTAAGCTTTATAGGCATTAGATCCAGCAGAAAAAGCATAAAGCCTATTGCAACAAAGCATACAAATATCATCAATAGAGTTGCAACTGTGTTTACGGTACCGTTAGCCACAACATCGTAAAAGGTGTAAGGATATGCCTTTTCAAACGGATAAGGATATTGAGTAAACAGCTTTAGTTTACCGTCAAGCAGAAGCACTACAACATAAACATACACTGTATAGAGTATTTCCGGTATAAGCCATATGAACGGAAAAAACAGTTTAAAGCTGCCTTTTTTGTCAAACAGCAAATAGTCAAGCAACAGCAAAGCAGGCATTACATATGTAATCATATTTGTTACAAAATACCTCTGCCAATTCGGGATTGCATTTCCGTTAATAAGAAAATGGTCAACAGCACATATGCCGATAAACGAAAGTAAAATAGTTCCCTTCAGCCAAGGGGCTATACAGGTTTTATCTTTTTTAGTATTATTAATTTGCCAAAACGAAAGTACATAATAGTAAACAACCGCCACAAACAGCATTATGGTTGAAAACAAGCCGGCCTGCTTCACCTGGAAGCCTCCGGTAAATATTTGCAGTCTTGCCAACAGCAGCAGCGTACCTCCCATTGCAATTATCATTCTTAAAAAAACAGCCAAGGGCTTGTAATTAATGTACATATTAAATCAATTCCTTTAGTAATTATACCGGCTAAAAATATGGTCGGTATAAGTATGGCAATATATTTTAAATTGTGTTATAATTTCTAAAGTTGGTTTAGCAGCTATGCTTCGGCGAAATTTGCAAACCACCTGTTTTACTGTAATACACACTACTTCGTAATAATTAAGAGGTGATTAGCTTTATGTCAGGCAAATCTAATTGTGAGCATTGTGCAAATTATGTATACGATGAAGAATATGACTGCTATATTTGTCAGGTGAATTTAGACGAGGACGAGTTTGTCAAATTTATGCAAAATACATTTGACAACTGCCATTACTTCAAATTTTACGATGAATATAAAATGGTTAAAAAGCAAAATTAATTGCAGCATACCATACAGAGCAAATCGGTTATACCCCCCAATTGATTTGCTGTACCTCATTATTCTAACAATAAAGCTCAATTCTGTATTTAAGAGGCAGGCAGCAGCCTGCCTCTTTTTTTATTAAAATTTATATTGATCGAGCATGCTTTGAACCATATTTTTAATTTCTGCCGCTGCATTTTCCACCGGCAGATCGCCCTTGTAGGATTTATCTCTGTAAGAAATTTCGTAGCAATTTCTGTCAAGAGTTTTCGGGCTTACCACTACCCTTACAGGTACGCCGAACAAATCGGCATCGGCAAACATAAAGCCCGGTCTAACAGGTCTGTCATCGTACAGAACCTCTACACCCATATTTGTAAGCTCACTGTAAAGTCCCTCACAAGCGGCAGAAACTCTTTCGTCCTTTGCCTTTAGGTTACATATCTCTACTTGCCATGGAGCTATAGGCATTGGCCAGATAGGGCCGTAATCGTCATGACTTTCTTCGCAGATAGAAGCTGCAAGCCTGCCTACGCCTATACCGTAGCATCCCATTATAGGATTCTGTGCCTTACCTTGATTATCAAGGTAGGTCATATCCATTGCCTTTGTATACTTAGTGCCCAGCTGGAATATATTGCCGACCTCAATGCCACGCTTAATGGTTACAATCGGCTTTCCACATTCCGGACAAACTGCACCCTCATATATTTTTGCAACATCTGCATATTCAACCTCGCCCACATCTCTGCCAAGGTTAATGCCTGTGTAGTGGTAGTCTGCCTCATTTGCACCGCATACCATACTGTTAATTCCCTTTAGTGAGCTGTCATATACTGCAACAGCCTTGTCTGTAAGACCTACCGGCCCGATAAAGCCCGGAACAATACCGCACTCCTCTGTAACAATGTTCTGTGCAGGGTGAATTTCCTCACCTAAATAATTTCTAAGCTTTGTTTCATTTACCTCCAAATCGCCACGGATAAATACCACAACATATTCATCGTTGGCATTTTTCTGATAAACAACAGCCTTGCCAAAGCTTTTTGCGTCTGTATTTAAGAATTTGCATAGGTCGTCAATGGTTTTAACCTTAGGTGTATGGATTTTTTCAAGCGGCTTTACTTCCCCCGACTGATTTTCTATTAAGCAAGGAGCTGCCTCCATATTTGCTCTAAAGCTACACTCAGGGCAAATTGCCAAAGAATCCTCACCAATATCTGTAAGCAGCATAAATTCGTGAGAAACACTGCCGCCCATCATACCGCTGTCTGATTTTACGGATATAACATTTTTTGCACCGACACGCTTAAAAATACGCTCATATGCTTTAAATGCCTTTTCGTAGTATTCCTCCAAATCCTCTTGAGATGTATGGAAGGAATATGCGTCCTTCATCGTAAACTCACGCACTCTGATAAGACCGCCTCTTGCTCTTGGCTCGTCACGGAATTTTGTTTGGATTTGATAAATCATAAAAGGATAATTAGTATATGACTGAGCTGTGTCTTTTGCTAGATGCACAGCGGCCTCTTCGTGTGTCATTCCAAGAACCATTTTATTATTGTTACGGTCGGTAAATCTTGCCATTTCACTGCCGATGCTGTAATATCTGCCCGATTCCTCCCACAAGCTTGCAGGCATAACAACCGGAAACAATACCTCTTGACCGTCAATATTATCCATTTCCTCACGAATAATATTTTCAATTTTTCTTGTAATTCTTTTTGTTGGCATAAACAAAGAATATATACCGTTAGCCATATATTTCATATAGCCGCCACGCACCATTAGCTTATGGCTTTCTATTAAACAGTCAGATGGTGCATTTTTAAATCTTTCGCCTAAAAGCTTAGAAACCTTCATAAATTCATTCTCCTACATCTTACTTTTTAGAGTGCTGTACGACTACAGCAAAGGAACAACTATATAACATATTTACTAAAATACGCCATATTTTCTCTTGTTTTTACATACTAATATATATTACCACCTTAAAATAGAAAAGTCAATTTAACTGTACTATTTTAAACTGAATTTTTAAACTTTTATTATTCCACACAACTAACCTCAAATAAAGCCGTACTGCTTTTTCGGCATATAATACTGTACCGATTATTTCTAAATATATTTACAGCACTGAATATTCTGCTGAAATTTATGCATATCAAAAGCGAAGATGCCGCTGCTTCTGCGGCAAGTAATTTGTTAAACAGGGCAATTTTCTTCTATGCTGTCACAATACAGCCAAAAGCTCCCTGCGGGTACTGTAATTTCTGTTATTATAGATGATGTAGATTTTTTTAAAAATCAAAACAAGCGGCAAATTAATTATTGCCACTTGCTTAAATCAATTTTTTCTCTTTACGGCTTTAACCGAACTATTGGCATAAAGCATAAATTTGCTTAAAAAGCAACAGTTTAAATAATTTTTTTAATTTTAAAAATAATTATACATGCTACAACCACAACCACACTAAGGAGTATTACTGCGGGATAGCCGTTTGCAAGCTCGGGCATATTGTGAAAGTTCATTCCGTACCAGCCCGTAATAAGTGTAAGAGGATAAAATATAGTGGAAATAACGGTTAAAAACTGCATATTTTTGTTTTGCTGTTCAGAAACCCTTGACTGATATGTATCCTTTACCTGTGATGAATAATCCAGCAAATGTATGGTTCGTCCCAACAGTCTGTCGGCTCTGTCAGAAATAATTCCGAAATACTTTAGCTTTTTCTCCGCAAAAAAGTTATTTTCGTTTTCCTCCAGCTGTTTAGACATATCTACAAGCTCGTCGTAGTAGCTTCTTAGTATAAGCAGCTCTTTTCTGATAGGCGACAGCTTTGTTTGAAAATTATCGGACTTGCCGTCCTCCAGTTCTTCCTCCATACGCATAATAGTATGCTCATACTGCCCAAGCACGCTTAAATCTCTGCTCATTAGCTGAGTCATAAAATTGTAAATAAACATTTCCCTGCTTTGTCCCTGAGTATTTCTGTTACGCTTAATTCTATTGATAATATTTGAAGAAAAAGCCTCATTATCTATAATGACAATGTTTTTTTGATTAATCAGGATTATTACCTTAAATCTGCTGCCCTTAACATCAGGAAGCTTTGGAATATCCAGCGTACCCACTATACATTCCTGCAATGATTCAATTTTACAGAACTCAATATTCTGCAAATTAAGCTCACCGTTATAAGCAATGCTCGCCTTTTCTATTGCCAACTGTGCATTAACGGCATTTGTAACAAATACTGCCTCCTGCGGGTTTGCGTCGTATTCCTCCGGTGTAATTTCACACAGCTCTTGATTCAGGGCGTAAATTATAAGCTTATCCTGTGGTTGAGGTTGAGTCATACCTTCATTTTCTCCTTACCATATGCTTCTGCATAAAATTCCATTTGTGAATCCAGCCTAGGATTGTTGAGTTCTCTTGAATAATAAATTCCGTCGTTGTGCTGAATTCTGCCCTTGGCATCGTCTTTCATTATTACATCAAATATTCTGCATATTTCATTTTTAATGCTTTTATCGAGAACAGGCGTTGCCACTTCTACACGCCTTATGGTGTTTCTTGTCATAAAATCAGCAGATGAAATGTAAACCTTTGCCTCATCACCCACGCCAAACCGATAAATTCTGGAATGCTCTAAGTAGCGGCCTACTACGCTGATAACCGTAATATTTTCGGTTTCGCCCGGGATTTCAGGAATAAGGCAGCAAATACCTCTGACAATCATTTCAATTTTTACGCCTGCTTTTGATGCCTCCACAAGCTTGTCGATAATAACCTTGTCTGTTAAGGAGTTTATCTTTATGCCTATGTAAGCGGGAATATCATTTCTTGCTTTGTCAATCTCATTTTCTATAAGGTCAACAACCTTGTTTTGCAGACAATGAGGTGCAACCATAAGCTGTGTGGTATTTTCAACTGTTTCACCGCACAACAGGTGGTTAAAGACCATAGCCGCCTCACTGCCTATTTGCTGATTTGCCGTTATAATCGACAAGTCGGTATACAACTTTGAGGTTTTTTCATTATAGTTGCCTGTACCAATCTGTGTAATATACGAATGTCCCTCGGAGGTTTTTTTAGTTATCAGGCACAGCTTAGAGTGAACCTTGTATTTGTTCAAGCCGTATATAACCTTACAGCCGGCGTCCTCCAGCTGTCTTGAAATTTTTATGTTGTGTTCCTCGTCAAATCTTGCACGAAGCTCAACCATAACAACAACATCCTTGCCGTTCTCGGCGGCGTCAACCAACGCTTCTATAATCTCACTTTTGTTTGCAACCCTGTAAAGAGTCATTTTAATTGAAACCACGCTGTCATCAAATGCAGCCTCCTGCAGCATTTTTATAAACGGCTTCATGCTCTGGTACGGATAAGACAAAAGCAAGTCCTTTTCCTCTATTTGCTCAATAATGCTCCTTGACATACTAATATCCCTTGTAAGCCTTGGAGTGCATTTTGTATAGAATAAATTCTTCTTGTCATAAAGATAACTCTGCAAATTGAATACAAAAGAAAGATCCAACGGTGTATCAACCTTAATTATGTGGCTCTGCTCTATGTTAAACATTTGGCTAAGCTCTTTTTTAGTATGAGTATTAATATCTCTGGAAAGCTCTATACGCACCGGGTTAAGACGCTTTCTTCTTTTTATCATAAATTCCATATTTTGACGGTAATCTAAATCCTCATCATAAATGTCAGAGGTATCAATATCCGCATTTCTTGTAATTCTTATTATAGATTTCTCCTCAACCGTATACTTATTAAACAGCTTAGCAACAAAATGGAGAATAAGCTCCTCACTCAATATAAAATTACCCGGCTGTGACGGAATAGCAATAAGTCTTTTAAAAACGCTGTTTGAACAGGTAACAATACCCGTTCTTTCCTTACCGCTGCGAGAACTTAAAAGCACAATTGCATACAGCTCCTTATTATTTAAAAAAGGGAATGGCTGTTGCTTGCCTACCACCATAGGTGACAGAAACGGCATTATATTATCATCAAAATAATCCTCAAGCAGCTTTCTGTCCTTTTCGGTAATCTTATTAAAGTCCACAAGATTTACTCCGCATGGCTGCAGCTCACCCATAAGCTTAAAATAGATTTCGGCTTTCTTCTTCTCAAGCTGCTTTACTCTTTTTAGAATAGACGCAATCTGGTCACGGCTTTTCATTCCCGTTTTTGAATCCTTGATATTCTCATCCTCATGCATTTGGTCAAGCAGTGTTCCCACACGCACCATAAAAAACTCATCGAGATTTGTCTGATAAATAGATGCAAAGGTGAGCCTTTCTGCCAGTGGCACATCGCTGTTGCCTGCCTCATCAAGAACACGCTCGTTAAATTGCAACCATGACAGCTCTCTGTTTTTATAAAAATCATTCATTTTACAGTTCTCCTTCAATTGTCAATGTTGTTAGAATTTTACCAACACATTATTTTAAACCTATTATATTAATGTAAAAACAATGTAAAAATCGTTTTATCTTTCACAACAAACAATAATTTGACAAAATAGTTTTCTAAAAAGTCATTTTGACGCAGCAAACACCACCGTTAGAGTGTACCGGCTGTATTGTTGATGTGAATGCTGCCGTGCAAGGAAGATATGTAAGTATATACATAAAAGTGCCTTTAGTCTTTAATTTCTTATGTTAATATAATACTAAGTTTTAATCTTATTTTCAAGAGCTGTACATATTATTTTGTTCAAAAAAATACTGCACCCTGTCGAACAAGGTGCAGTAAATCGGTTATTTTATATTACCGAAAATTAATTTTCTTTTTTCTTTGCAGACTTATTCTTTATGTACACAACAGCTGTACCAAGTACAAGTGCAATAGCCATGCCGGAAACCCAGATAAATACTGTTTGGTTGTCATCGGCAGGTGCTGAAACCTCACCGAATGTGTAACCTGTAACAGGTGAACCTGATGTTTTATCTGCTGCTTGAACTGTTGTAACAGTTGCTGTCGCAGCGGTGGCAGTAGCGTTGCCTGAAACAATTGTTGACTGAGAATCCAGTCTGGCAGCTGCCTGCTCAAGTGCCTTAACAAGATCGTCAGAAATCTCGCCTGTCACTTCCATATCACAATTAGCCTGTGCTGTTTTAATAGCCGTAATCGTATCCTCGTCATACTCGCCTGATGCCTTGCTTAGATAGCCAAGCTTTACAAGCAGCTCCTGAACCTTGTCAATTTGCTCCTGTGTATACTGACCTTCTATCTGCTTTGCAACAGCGGCGTCGGACATTAGAACATCGTACTGCTCCTGAGTAATTAAATCCTCAGAGCTCATATCTGAAGCTGCAAAATAATCATGCAGTGCAACAAGTGTTGCATCGTCAAGCACGCCTGTAATCTCGCCTGTGTAATAGCCCAAAGCTGTAAGTCTTGCCTGCATATCTGCAATTTCTGTGCAGTTTTCAACATCGTTCTCACCGTACATAATTACACCGTCCTCCAGTGGAGTTGGCGGAAGAGTAGGAGCCTCTGTAGGTGCCTCTGTAGGTGCCTCGGTTGCTTCCTCTGTAGGAGCCTCGGTTGCCTCTTCTGTAGGAGCCTCTGTAGGTGCCTCTGTAGGTGCCTCGGTTACCTCTTCTGTAGGTGCCTCTGTAGGTGCCTCGGTTGCTTCTTCTTTATCATCGTCGGATGTAGCTGCTCCATTTTTACTTGGAGCATCGTCACTTTTGATTGCGCCCATAAATTCCGGACCAACTATACCGTCAACCTCGATATTAGCGTCTTGCTGGAATTCCTTTACGCAGGCTGCTGTGTATGTGCCGTAATAGCCTGTTACTTCGTCATCAAAGTAACCAATCTTTTTTAACAGCTTTTGAACTTCCTTTACTCTGTCACCCTGTGAGCCTACTCTTAAAAGACTGCTTGAGCTGCTTGAAGAGCCGTTGCCCTTTGAAGATGAGCCGGAGGAATAATCAGTTACCTCATATGAGCCTTCAGGCGGTTCTTTATCTGATCTTCCCAAGGAGTCAAACGAGTAAGTTACACCGTCAATAGTTCTTGATGTGCTGTCAATATACTCACCGTTTTCATAGTAGAAAGACTCGCCGTCAAACTTAACCCATCCGCTTTCAGGGTAGCTTACACCGACAATCTTGTACCACTCTACCCAGTTTACAGCGTTTAGATCACCGTAAATAATGCCCCAGTTTGTACCACGAGCATCAATAGCGTTGCCGCTGCCTACATAAATACCTACATGACCCGGCATGTGTAAGCCAAGACCATGAATATTCGGAATACCGTTTGAAACATAACCCCAGTCAAGACCGGCTGACTGTGAGCTTGAAACCATATCTGTACGAACACCGCCTACGCCGTTGTAGCTGCAAATCAAACCTGAACAGTCAACTGCGCCATATGAAGCTCCGCCCCATACATAAGGCCATCCCTCGTTATAGGCGTTAAGAGCGTATGCACATAAACCAATACCTGTACTGGTTTCTGCTGACATTGAAACTGTACCTACCGCTAATACCGAGAAAATCATTATAATTGAAAGCAATAGCGACAGTACGACTTTTCCTTTACACTGCTTGTGCATTGGACTAAACCTCCTTGAATTTTGGACTTAATATCCTGATTGTTACAAAACAAAACGGACATTGCTGTCCAGTTGGATTTGTTACCGGATATGTACTTTTGCCATAAATAAATTACAACTGGTAACAATTTAGTTACAGTTTATCATACAGACGCATAAATTGCAAGGACTTTTTCAAAATACTTCATATTAACTAAAATATTGGCTGTGTGTATAAAATATTTTATGAAAAAATCAGCAATCAATCGGTAAAAATTAATTCATATTTTGCCTGCAAAGCTGTTTAAGAGTTATATAGCTTTTTCCAAAGCATCTGTATATATGTACTTATTTATTAAAAAATCCGCCAAATTTAATTAAAATTGTTTAATTTTTAACCTGTTGTCTGTCATTGCTATGTTATCTATGCTTCTGACAGGCCGTAAAATATAAGCTTTCTCGCAGCAAATGGTTACATTTTGTAATCTTTTGTCTTTAAATGAAATATAAACTCCTCCTTCATTGGAAAATTATTAATGGTATATTTTATTTATTCTCAAATGTCGGTTTATTATTCATAATTTCCGGTTTTATCTTTACTCAAAATTCTCAGTCAAAGTGCTTTTTCATTTTGTCATAAAATTATCCGCTTATTTTAAGCCGCTTCATAAAAAGCTGCGGTGTATATGTTGTACATACAAAATGTAACCCTAAAAACGCCGCAGCAAAAAGCTGTAATATTACTTGCATATCCTCACTGCCGAATAAAAAGCACAACAGTTATAAAATATATACCTTTATATAAAAAAAGAAAAACTCTGCCGCCTCGACAGAGCTTCTTTGATGATAATAGAATTAAACCCCAAACATAAGATAAAGAAAAAGGAGTAAACTAATCTCACTAAGCGTTTAATTAACTTACCATATTTATGATACCACAGATTTGTAAAAAGTCAATATGTTTTTGTTGCTTTTCAATAAAAATTTTATTTTTTGGGGAGCAGCTGACTCATTTTTAATAAAAATCCATTTTTATGCACATTTAAGTCCTTTCCAAAAGTGTGTACCCTTAACAACGGTTTGCTGTTCCATTGCCATTGCCTGCATTACAGTGGTACTTTACTATTTTACAATACAGCACACCTCGGTTAATTATCCGCCTTCTTTGTAAGAAAAGGAGCTAAATATTTTCCCGTATAGCTTTTTTCACAGGCAACTATTTCCTCAGGCGTTCCACAGGCTACAACCGTACCGCCTCTGTCGCCGCCTTCAGGGCCAATGTCTATAATATGGTCTGCGGTTTTTATAAGATCAAGATTATGCTCTATAACCACAACCGTATTTCCGCCGTCAACCAGCTGCTGCAAAACCTGTATAAGCTTATGAACATCTGCGATATGCAGTCCTGTTGTAGGCTCGTCCAAAAAATATATAGTGCGGCCTGTTGAACGCTTTGAAAGCTCAGTTGCCAGCTTTACCCTTTGAGCCTCGCCTCCCGAAAGGGTTGTAGCAGGCTGTCCCAGCTTAATATATCCCAAGCCCACTTCAAGCAGTGTTTTCAGCTTTCTATAGATTTTAGGCATATTGGCAAAAAACTCTACCGCCTCTTCAACAGTCATTTCCAATACATCGTATATAGATTTACCCTTATATTTTACCTGTAGCGTTTCGTGGTTGTAGCGTTTACCCTTGCACACCTCACAAGGAACATATATGTCGGGCAAAAAATGCATTTCAATTTTTATAATGCCGTCACCCTGGCAGGCCTCACAGCGTCCGCCCTTTACATTAAAGGAAAATCTGCCTGTACTGTAGCCACGAATTTTTGCATCCTGCGTTGACGCAAAAAGCTCTCTTATGTCAGTAAACACTCCGGTATATGTGGCGGGATTTGAGCGTGGCGTTCTGCCTATTGGCGACTGGTCTATATTTATTACCTTGTCAAAATTTTCGATACCTGTAATTTCCTTAAATTTTCCAGGTTGACACTTAGCATGATTCAGCTTTGAAGCTAAATACTTATAAAGAATTTCATTCACAAGTGACGATTTGCCGGAGCCGGACACGCCTGTTACACAAATAAACTTTCCTACAGGAAACTCTACATTTATATTCTTTAAATTATTCTGCCTTGCTCCTTTAACTACAAGCCTTGCACCTGTTCCCTTTCTGCGTTCTTCGGGCACCTCTATTCTTCGTGCTCCGCTTAGGTACTGACCTGTAATCGATTTTTTGCATTTTTTTATTTTATTAATATCACCACAGCATACAATTTCGCCGCCGTGAATACCTGCACCCGGCCCTACATCTACAATATAATCGGCCGCATACATTGTGTCCTCATCATGCTCCACTACAATTACCGTATTGCCTAAATCTCTAAGCTTTTTAAGAGTGCCTATAAGCTTATCGTTATCCCTTTGGTGCAAGCCTATGCTTGGCTCGTCCAAAATATAAAGCACACCCATTAGGAACGAACCGATTTGCGTTGCCAGCCTTATACGCTGACTTTCTCCGCCGCTTAATGTTCCGGATGCTCTGGAAAGTGTAAGGTAGTCAAGACCTACGCTGTTTAAAAAGCCCAGTCTGTTTCTTATTTCCTTTAGGATAGGCTCGGCTATTGCCCAATCTCTTTCGTTAAAGTGCAAATTATTAATAAACTCCAGCACCTCTGCAACTGATTTTTCGCAAAGGTCAGAAATATTAATATCGTTTACGGTTACAGCCAGACTAACATCAGAAAGTCGTTTTCCGTGGCAGAACTTACAAGGCACTTCGCTCATATAAGACTGTATTTCTTCTTTAATCCACTTGCTTTGGGTATTTTTAAACCTGCGTTCAAGATTATTGATAACACCCTCAAACTCTGTTTCATATGTTCCGTCACCGTAATCTGTTCTGTGGCGAACATAAAACTTTTCGCCCTTTGTTCCGTATAAAAGCACATCAATAATCTCATGTGGCAAATCCTTTAGCGGTGTATTAAGGTCAAAATTATAGTGATCCGCCAGTCCTTCAAAATACATAGTGGCAATAGAGCTGCCCTCCATAGCCCAGCCGCTTCCCTTTATACCGCCTTGGGCTATGCTTTTGTCCCAGTCCGGAATTATCCTGTTGGGATCTATTCTCATAAAAACGCCTAAGCCTGTACAGTGAGGGCAGGCTCCCATGGGATTGTTAAAGGAAAACATTCTTGGCGAAAGCTCCTCAATGCTTACGCCATGGTCGGGACAGGCATAGTTTTGTGAAAACAGCATATTCTCGCCGTCTATTACATTTATAACTATCAAGCCGTCTGAGAGCTTAGAGGCTATCTCTATAGAATCTGCAAGTCTAGGACGAATTTTCTCGGCTACAACAAGTCTGTCAACCACAATTTCAATAGTATGCTTTTGATTTTTTGACAGGGTTATCTTTTCGGAAAGGTCGTATATAATGCCGTCTACCCTTGCTCTTACAAAGCCGCCCTTTTGCGCCTTTTGCAGCACCTTTACATGCTCTCCCTTTTTTTCACGCACAACAGGGGACATAATTTGAATTTTCGTTTTTTCGGGCAGCTCCATTACCTTATCCACAATTTGGTCAACGGTTTGTTGCTTTATCTCTCTGCCGCACACAGGGCAATGCGGCACGCCTACCCTTGCGTACAGCAAACGGAGGTAGTCGTATATTTCTGTTACGGTTCCTACGGTAGACCTCGGGTTTTTTGATGTCGTTTTTTGATCAATTGAAATTGCCGGAGAAAGACCGTCTATGCTTTCAACATTCGGCTTCTCCATTTGTCCCAAAAACATTCTGGCATATGACGACAGACTTTCTACATATCGTCTTTGTCCCTCGGCATAAATTGTATCAAACGCCAAAGATGATTTACCCGAGCCGGACAAGCCTGTAATAACTACAAGCTTATCTCTGGGAATTTCAACATCAACATTTTTTAGGTTATGTTCCTTTGCTCCCTTTATAATAATTTTCTTATTCTGCATAACTGCTCCTTTAGCTTATACAAATACTGTTTGCTGACAGATTTAGTATTTAGCTATAAACTGTAAATATACGAACACAATTTCGCTTGTTGCTATTATAACACAAGTTAATTTATAATTCACCATATTTATTTAATTTTTTACTAAGTAGTTATGTGAATATACTTTTTCTTATCTGTGCAGTGGTTCACTACAATAGCTTACTTCTCATTTTCTCCAGTATTTTTTTCTCTCTGCGTGACACTTGCACCTGTGACATATTCAAAATTTTGCCTGCCTCGGTTTGTGTTTTGCTTTTAAAAAATCTAAGTGTAATAAGCTGTTTATCTGTTTCGTTCAGTTCGCCTATTATTTGTCTGAGTGCCATTATTTCCGTAAGCCTCTCCTCCGGCGGCAGCACAGGAATATCCAGCTGTCTTTCTCCGTTTTCGTCCTCACAGGTTAGTGAAAGCGGCTGTGTGCCTGCGTTTATAGCCTCGGCAATCTGCTGTGGCTCTATTCCCATTAATTCTGAAATTTGCCCTAAGGTAGGCTCGCAGCCCTGCTTATCTCTAAAATCCTTTACAGCTCTGTTTACTTTTATAGAAAGCTCTTTTAAACCTCTGCTTACCTTTACAGTGCCGCCGTCACGAAACAGTCGGCGTATTTCTCCCAGTATAACAGGCACCGCATATGTGGAAAAGCACAGCCCCCGCTCCTTGTCAAAATTATCAACAGCCTTTACAAGCCCTACACAGCCGGCACTGTAAAGGTCGTCGTATTCAATTCCCTTTCCTTTAAAGCGTGCGGCACAGGCGTGTACAAGCCCTAAATTACTTCCAATAAAATCATCTCTGTTCATATTGAATCTCTTGCAGAGAACCGTGGCATTATGTATTTTTCCATCGTTACCGTTGTTCCCCTGCCGGGTTTTGATGTAACCTTTATCTTATCCATAAAGCTCTGCATAACGGCAAAGCCTAAGCCTGCCCGTTCACTGCCGCCGGTAGTAAACATAGGCTCCATTGCCTGCTGAATATTTTCTATGCCTACACCTTTGTCTTTTACCTGGATTATCACTTTCCCTCCCTCGATTATTTGCACTTTAATATGTACATCGCCTATAGTGCTGCTGTAGCCGTGAACAATAGCATTTGTTACCGCCTCTGAAACTGCTGTTTTTATATCGGACAGCTCTGCTATGGTAGGATCAAGCTGTAATATAAAACCCGACACTGCACTGCGGGCAAATGCCTCGTTACAGCTTTTGCTGTCAAAGCAAATTTTCATTTCGTTTATTACATTCATTTTAATGCTTCCTTTCCTTTGTACTCTAAAACCCCCAAAGAGCCTATTCCGGACAAATCTATAAGTCTTTTTAAATGCGGCGGCACATTACAAACCAAAACCGTACCGCCTATAAGCCGCATAAGCCTATAGCGTCCCATTATAAGACCAATACCGGAGCTGTCCATAAACTGAACGGCAGAATAGTCAAGCCTTAGCAGTGTTGGGTGGTGTTTTTCAATTAGAGCGTCAATTTCTTTACGCATTTCTCTGGCTGTGTGGTGGTCTATGTCACCCAAAAGCATAGCTGTAAGCTCGCCTTGGGATAAAATTACCTGCACATACATTTTTCCTCATTCCTTTATTTTTAACATTTTTTCGCAAAATATACCTAACTAAACAAAAAATCCTCCACCCTAAGGCAGAAGATTTCTATATAATAAAATATTCTGTTTTGTCTGTAGGTAATTGCAAAATCCTCTGTAGTAAAATCTTACAATACTTCCCGTAAAAAATTTATCAATTTTCAATGTCGATTAAAACATTTTTATTGTGCTTTTTAAGGCAGCGAACAATCAGCGGACGAAGCTGTGAGGCAAGATATAACGAGCCGCACACGATAACCGCACCGTCGTCGCCTGCTATATTCAAGGCCTTTTCAATAGCGTCTGTGAAGCTGTCCATAGGATAAACAATGTCGAAAAATTTAACAGCCTTTTCCGCTAAGTCTTCACTGCTTTGCTTGCGTGGGTTGTCAGGCTCCAGGGTTATAACCGTATCAATAAGGCCGTCTAAATATTCCAAAGACGAATTACTGTCTTTATCCTTTAGCATACCCATTATACAAACTATTTTTTTGCCACGCAGGTATCTTCTTATTGCAACAGAAAGTGCCTCCATACCGTTAGGGTTATGTGCGCCGTCAATAAGAACCATAGGCTCCTTACACAGCAGCTCCAGTCTTGCAGGCATTTCTGCCTTTGCCAAGCCTTCCTTTAGGTTTTCGTCTGTAATATTAAAGCCGCAGCGATTTCTAAGTATTTCTATGGCAGAAATAGCAAGGGCCGCATTTTTCAGCTGGTGGTCACCAATCAGGTGAATTAACAGCTCATTATTTTTATAAAGCATTTTTGTATATTCAATAGTCATTTCAACAGCTTTAAGCGGCAGTGTATCTGCATATACAAGATTATTTTCCTTTTCCTGTGCTGTTTTTGCAATAACATCATCGGCAGCGTCACCCTGAGGATAATATACTGTATTTCCGTTGGGCTTAATTATGCCTGCCTTTTGCCCTGCAATTTCTTCTATAGTATTGCCAAGCACTGCTGTGTGGTCGTAGCTTATAGCCGTAATAACAGAAGCAAGGGTATTCTTAATAACATTTGTACAGTCAAGCAAACCACCCATACCTGTTTCCAGCACTACAACATCACAACCGGATTCTGCAAAATATTTAAAGGCAAGTGCTGTAATATATTCAAACTCTGTTATAATTACGCCCTGCTTTTTAAGTTTCTCAAGCAGAGGATATGTTTCCTCTACACATTTTGCAAGACTTTCCTTTTCTATCATCTTGTTGTCAATTTGTATTCTCTCTCTAAAATCAATTATATAAGGAGATATAAACAAGCCGGTTTTGTAGCCGGCACTTTTAAGCACAGCCGCAATCATTTTGCTTGTAGAACCTTTGCCGTTAGTGCCGGCAATATGCACAAACCTAAGCTTATCCTGAGGATTGCCCATAGCGTCAAGAAATTTTAGTATTCTGTCCAGTCCCGGGCGTGACCCAAAAAGCATTAACGAATTTATTTTATCAAGTGCCTGTAAATATGTCATTTTACTTCATCTCTTTCAGTTGCCAATTTATAAATAATACCCTTTTTTATACCGGTTTCCTTAGCCGCTTTTTTAGACGCTTCACTTAACGAAACATCCTCCTCGGCTGCCAGTGCTATTGCCAAATCTGCCGCTTCCTCTTCTGTGTATACCTTATTGTTGTCAACAGGCTTAGCACCGTCTATAACCAGTACAATTTCACCTTTTAAAGGTGCTTCACTGTAGCGCTCAACAGCCTGCTCCAGGGTTGTTCGTATAACCTCTTCGTGTATTTTTGTAAGCTCTCGAACTATCGCTATACTTCTGTTGCCAAACGCCCCCAGCATATCACGAAGCGTTGCATTCAGCTTATGCGGAGCTTCGTAAAAAATCATTGTTCTTGTTTCATTTTTTACGGACTCCAGGTGCTCCATTCTGCTTTTTTTGTTTACACTTAAAAAGCCCTCAAATGTAAATCTTCCTGTTGGCAAGCCGGATATTGCTAAGGCGGAAATTACCGCACTTGGCCCCGGAACAGCCTTTACCTCTATACCGTATTCCTCACACTGCTTAACCAAAAGCTCACCCGGGTCGGATATGCAGGGCATACCGGCATCTGTTACAATAGCACAGTTTTCACCGCTTAATATACGCCGGCAAATTATCTCTCCACGCTGGTGTTTATTATGCTCAAAGTAGCTTACCATAGGCTTTTTAATACCAAAGTGATTTAAAAGCTTTAAGGTTACTCTTGTATCCTCAGCCGCTATAAAATCAACATTTTCTAAGGTTTCAACTGCTCTGGGAGACATATCCCCCAAATTTCCTATAGGCGTGCCTACTACATATAAAATTCCCGACATTATAAACACTCCTTAAAAGAACCGTAAATTTTCATCATTTCGTCTGAATACTCTCCGTTGCTGTTCTCTATAAAAAGCGTTGGCAGTGTTACCAGTCCACCGGGCTTTCCGCCACGCCTGCCCTCTACAAGAAACAGCTTTGGTGCTTTATTTACACGCTGTTGAACCATTTGAAGACGCTTTGGTTCAAGACTGTATTTTCTAAAAGCTACAAAAACATCGGTAAGCCGCTCGGGCCGCAAGCACAAACAAAACCTGCCGCCAAAACGCAGCAGTCCGGACGCCACTCTTACTACATCATCAACAGTACAGCTGCTTTCATGCCGAATAATTGAATGTGATTGCCCGCTGCTGACTACCCCCGTTCCTATAGGCTTATATGGTGGGTTGCAGGCAACAACATCAAAACTGCCAAGGGGCAAAACGCCTTTCAATTTATTAAGGTCGGCATTTATTACCGTAATTTTATCCTGAAGATTATTCATTTGTACAGACCGTTGTGCCATATCAGCGCCGTTTTGCTGAATTTCAACAGCGTAGGTGTGATTATTGGGTGTTTCCTTATTCCACAAAAGCGGTATTGTACCGCAGCCTGTACCTAAGTCTACAGCCTTGTCGTTAGGTCTGGGCTTAGAAAAGTTTGCCAGCAAAATGGTGTCGGTAAAAAAATGGTGTTCCTTTGACACTATAACGCTTACCCCATTGCCCAATGGCTGCAGCTCTTCCCCTTTTTTCAGCAATAATGTCACCGCCTGTCTGTGTTATCAGCTTATTATAACACTAAAGCACAATATATTCAACTTTAGCACCTCGAAAACTTATTTATCACTTTAAAACAGCAACATTCAATCACATAAATTTAACAGTGCAGACATTAAAGCTTAAATCGAGTAGGAGACTACCCATTAGTTGAGTAGCCGACCTCTCACACCACCGT
>OGPD01001296.1_pt1 | contig 20807 bp, 12 predicted proteins | sample 1552861 | NCBI WGS metagenome assembly OGPD01 (sample SAMEA2580280, study PRJEB22360) | human gut metagenome | biome: human gut; feature: human-associated habitat; material: faeces | place: Denmark | collected 2008/2010
TGGATTTAATCCGCTGTTTATATCTCCAGATATAACAGACGCAGACAGAAATATAGAGATTGTAAACAAGGCAAGAAATTTTGCTAATGTGCTTCAGGCAATATTTGATTCGTCAGGTTCTTCGGATCCATATTTCTCGAATCTTAATAAGGTTTTAACAACAAGTTTAACCACAGTAATCCTTAAGGCATATCCAATACTGCATGTTAAAATGCCTGCTAAGTATTCTCAAAAACAGCCAACACCGCAGGAGTTCTATGATATCATGTCAGATTTCGGCCTGGTTCAGGATTATGTTGATGTCATGAATGAGTATATCAAGGATAATCCGGAAGAGAGAAACGAATATAAGAACAGAATTAAGTACCTTGAAGACAGACTGTTAGGTGACGGCGCTGAGAAAATGAAGGAGCAGTCGACTGGTCTTTTGAATATTATTGATGATGTACTGGCTAATCCATTGATAAGAAATATCCTTTGCTGTGAAAATTCAATCGATATTGACAAAGCTCTGGCAGAGAATCATGTAACTATTGTCAACTATGATATTTCATTAGGCTCAGACAGCAGGGCGTTTGGATTATTCTTCTTGATGAATTTTCAGACAGCCGTTTTTAGAAGACCTAAGAACAACAGACCACTTAATTTCCTGTACATCGATGAGCTGGCATGTTTACTGCATCCTTCTTTCAGCAGAATATGGCAGTTATATCGACAGTATCATGTCTGCGCTGCATGTATCATACAGAACTTCAGCCAGTTTGATGAACAGCCAAGTACTAAGTTCCTGTTGAATGTTGCACTTAATAACAGCCGTACTCATATCGTGTTCGGTAATTGCGGTCCGGACGAAATGAAATATTATCAGGATTTGATGGGCGAAGATTATATTGTAAATATGCAGAATACCGTATCTGAATCAGCATTGTCACTTGAGGATACATCACTTTCATATTCTACAAGAACAAGTATAACAAAAGACAATGTAATTTCTGGCCGTACAGTCAGAAATCAGGACTTCAAGGAAGCATATTTATATACTTCACAGAAGAACAATGCTACAGATATGTTCCCGGTTTTACTTGATTTCCTTGATGAAGAGGAAGATACAAAAAATATGGCTACAGTATATGTGGTTAAATGGGACGAGTATTATTCCTATGAAAAAGCTGCCGGCACTAGCTTTAGAGGGGAAAAGAGTGCTGCCGGCGTTGTAGTTAATCATAAGCCGGCTGTGCCTGTAACAAGTACAGTAAAGGTTAATGGTGCGGATATCGTCCTCGGAAATTTTGATGAAAAGGCATTCTACGGTGTCGGGTACAAATCTGAGGCGACTGTCAGCAACAAATATAAAAACACTGTTAAGAAAATGAGGGATGAGTTAAGGGAGAAAGCAGACAGAGAATCTGACAGCGGTATAGCATCAGGTGTTGTGGTATCTTTTCCTCAGAATAATTCAAGCGAGAATGCTTCAAAGATGGAGCGTCAAATGAATGTTTCTGATCCAATGGATTCGATTCTTGGAAGAATGGGAGCAAAATTCCAGGATTCCTCTGGTGAAGAAAATGATAACGGTAAGGAACTGGAAGATGTAAGGAATGATGCAGATACGGGAGTTGCACAAGAAGAGGAAACTGATGATGAAAATATCTCTGTGGAAATGTGCAACAGCATTGATGATATTTTAAGTAACATTGCGAAAGGCAGAAAATAATAAGCATGCTGCAATGCTTGCGTGTTCTTAATTTATCAAATATCAAGGTTAAAATGTAGGCATGTTTTAGAAAGGAGTAAGTAAATATGAATAAATTAATAGATAGTAATAAAGTCTGGAGACTTATAGATAAGACAATAGCAAAAATACAAAATAATAATTATGTTGCTGAACAAAAATGGTTTGATGATTTAAGAACGGATTTTACTGCTTTACCTAATGAGTCTTTTAAAATAAAATCACAAAAAAAATATAATGATATTTGTATAGATGAAAATATGATTGCTTCATATGAGTATGAACATAATGATGGAGACCAAATTTGGAGCGATACTACAGAATTTTATAAAGATAAAGATACAAATACCTTTATAAAAAAATATCAAGAAGGATATACAGGAAAGATTTCTTATTGTAGTGTTCTTTTAGATGATATAATTAAAGATATAAATAGAATTAAAGAAGAAGTAAAAATAAAAGAGTCCTTTGAAGTTGGAAATGTATATAGAAGAGGTGGATATAGTCTTTATAAAGATATATCTAAAGAATATTATAATGAATCTTTAAATGATTTTGATATAGAGCTGGATTAATAAAAAGGGGATTTATTTATGAAAAGGTTTTTAAAAAAATTATTGTTAGTTATGTGCTTTGCACTGGTACTGACAGGGTGTAAGAAAAAAGAAAAGCAGGAAATTACACCGGATGTTCTTGAATATCAGGATTTAAGGGGAACGCAATCCGATGCGGAGAATCCAGACAGTGACCAGGATGGAATTACTGATGAAGACGAGAAAAGGATTGGAACAGATCCGAATAAGGCTGATTCAGACGGAGATGGTATACCTGATGGACTAGAGGTACAGTTGGGACTTGATCCGCTGAAATCAAAAAGCGACGGAAAAACAAAGGATAATAAGCGTAAGTTTGACCAGGACTATACATGTGATGATGCCAAACTTACTGTAAGTGGTGATTACAGGGTTTCAGATATTGCTTTTCAGGAGAGCGACGGAGTATTTAATGTTCCAAATGCAGTTTCTCCTGTATATGAAATATACATGCAGGACCAGAAATTTGATTCTGCAGTCATAACTTTTGACTACACACCTAAGAACAATGAAAAGGTTGGAGTATTTCAGTATCTTGATGATGGAAGCTACACACTTGTTTCGGAAGGAACGCAGGCAGAACTCCAGCATTTTTCAAGATACTTTTTGGGAAAGATAATTGTAGATAAGAGTGATTACAAGCCAAGCCTTGATATTGCACTTGTTATAGATAATTCAGGCTCAATGTATCCGCAGGAGCAGTGTGAAGGAAGCAATGAGAATGATGTGGAATTCAAGAGAATAGATATGGCAAAAGCTCTTATTGAGCAGGCTGCGCCTACAACAAGGTTCAGTTTCTATACATTTACACATGATGTAAACAAAGCCACAGGTCTTACCACTGATAAGAATGTTTTAAATAGTGCAGCAGATGCCATCAAAGAAACATTGCCTAAATTTAACGGAACAGCGGCTAATAATGCCGTATACAAGGCATTGGCAGACTTCGATGATAAAACTACAAAGCACTATGTTGTATTACTATCTGATGGATATGATACACAGGGACTTTTTGACTGGAACTGGAATACGGATGATGTTGTAAGTGCAGCAGCACAGAGAAATGTTGTAATAATATGCATAGGACTTGGCAATGAAATAGATGTTGACCACCTTACTGAGCTTGCAACAAGGACTGGAGGATTTTACAGGTATGCCCGTTCTGCAGAAGATTTAACCAATCTTTATGAGCAGATAGATACTGTTCTTAATAACAATTATTCAGATACAAACGGTGATGGAAAAGTGGACAGTATTCTTCTTGCTGATTCAGGATTTAGTATAGCTACGGATACACTGCCATTTATCAATATACGAATAAGGGATACCGAAGGTGTACATCGAGACGGACAGTGCTATGGAATGGCATCTCTTACGCAGTTATATTATTTAGGAAAGCTGCCTTACAGCTATGGGGATGTTCCTAAACATAATTATGGAATGCCGTGGGCCGGAAGTCTGTCATCAAAGGCATATGATTTTACATACTCAAAGTTCTTTAAAAAGAATGGCGATTATACTCAGAATTCGGAGTCATTAAGTAATTATAGTGATTATAAAGAACTATATGAGGTTATGTCTAAGCCTGCGACAGAAAAATGGGAGGTTGTTGACAAGACTGCGGTATTTAAACAAGAAGTAAAAGCTGTATTGGAAAAGTGTGGTCTGATTGAGATTTTTATGCTTGATGAAAGTGGAACGCTTGGCGGAAAAAAATATAATAAAGTTGAGTTTTACAGGTATAACATTGCAGATGGCGCTCCGGATAATGCGGAGGATAAATCTGTATATGAAACAATAATGGCTATTAATAATCTATATAGCAGCCAGAGTGCAAAAGGAAATGCAAAATTTTTCTTTAGCTCATCAGCTTCCGTTGATAATTCTAAGGTAATGGCGCAGCTGATTGAAAACCTTTCTGCAGGTATACCGCTTCTTGTGTGGGGAGAATCACATGCGATAAATGCTGTTTCTCTTTACAGGGATTTGAATAATCCTAATGAATACAAGTTATATTGTTATGACAACAATGACCGTAAAGAATTAAAGGTGCTTACAATTAAGCGTATCAAGACATCATTCTGGAAGGACGGAGCAACGGCGTGGGGACATGATTATGTATATAGAATATATGATACAGATGGTGTTTTCACGGACAAAGGCAAAGAGGTTAATCTTAACTTTGATTTCGCAAGAGGGTTAAAAAACTAGGAATCATAAAATATGGTTCAGATGTGAGAGCCTGATTAACTTACCAGGAGGAACTTTAAAAATGAAATTTGGAAAAGCAGGAAAAAATAAGCACGCTGAAAAAATAAATTTATTGAACGGAAAACCAGCTTTAGATGATACAGAAAAGCAGGATATCAGAACAGAAGATATCAAAGACGATGGAATATATGAGCTGGAATTATCTCCCAGCATAATGCCGGAAAATAAGCCGGTGGAATCACCTTTTATTTTCAGGAAGGGATTGAAGATTAAGAGCAGAGACAGTAATGAGATTACCATGAAAAAATACATGAAGATGGATGAAAAGGGCAATCTTACTATTACTGACAGGTTAATTCTTAAAGAGCTTGTCAGGCTCAATATTGCTACAAGCAGGAATCTGAAAATTGTTCTTGGCTGTGACAGCATAAAGTCAGAACTTAAATTCCTGATTAACAATGGATTAGTGAAAAAGTTTTATTTTTCTTACCCTTCTGGAGAGGAAGAAGTTAAGACAGTGGATTTTTACGCCCCGGCAGAAACGGTAAGAAAGGTAAGGAATATAGGAGTTTCTCCATTCAGTAAATTAAAGCTGTTTGATGTGCAGATTGATACACCGCTTGACAGCTTAAGACGCCTGGAACTCAACATGTTTGATACAAGTTTCGTAAATGAACATGGCCAGAACATTGATAATCGTTATGTTGATTACTATTTCCTGAACAGGTACAAGGAATTCAGCATGACTGTTCCGTATATGTACCGAATGAAGAAGACGGAGCTGGGCCAGAAGTTTGTTATTATCCCCCTGTGTTCAAGGAGAAATCCTAAATGGAGAGCAGAACAGTTTAACAACATGATAAATATTGTTGAGATTTGCGAGATAGAATTTAAGGGATATACACCACTGTTTATCGTAAATGTAGAGGACAATTCTATGGCATGTGAATCAGAGGCAGGAAAAAGCGGGTATCAACAGCTTAAGTCTGTGCCAATATTCTATGTAAGCGACTGGGTTGTAAATAACAGTCCAATCCTTGACAATCTGATTATTGTTAAGGATTATGTAAAGGATAAATATGAGCTTGTGAGCTTGAGCATTTAATGATGTGGCTTTGCAGGCAGAAGAAGAAAATATGTCAGATTTTGAAAAGAGTTAGTATCGTTGCAGATATTAACTTTTTTTTTACATTTTTAGAAAATTTAATTTTTTAAGAAATGATGTTGACAACGCTTCGCAAGCGTCCGTCAAATTAGCTGGGGTTGGAACATTCAACTATTAATTAAAAGGGACAATGTTAATATGAAAAGTGTAAGAGATCCGCCGGAAATAATTAATGTACTTTCCAACACTAGATTCTAAGAAAGGGGAAAGATATATTTAATGTTAGTGGCGTTAAATATATCAGGTTAATATGAAAAAACGAATAACAGCAGCTTTGCTTACTGCAATTCTTGTAATCAGTTGTTTCCCATCTGCAGGAATGAGTACGGTAATCAAGGCTGATGAACAGAAAACAGAAAACAGCATCCTGACAAAGATATCCGAAGATGCTGAGTTAAATTACAACCCTCAAACCGGAAAATATGAGGGAATGGCCAGATTACAGGTTACAGGAATACAGGATGAACAGTGTATAGTTCTTAATGTCAATGACATAAAAGATACAAATGGCTGTACCCTTGACATTACCTTTATTGACAATGAGGATAAAGAAGAAATGACATATAAAAATGGTGATGTGATCACTATTAAATATGCTGCAAGTGATTATGAGTATAATGTTGCTTACAATATCCATTTAGAAGTAAAGGGAACAGTAAAAAAGGATTACAGGGCAGGTGAGATACCGGAGTTGTCTTCATCAGAGTGGAAATATGAAATATCCGGGGATACGGTAACCCTTAGTAAGTACATAGGAAACAATGCAGATATCGTGATTTATCCACAGTATTCTATTACGGGAGCTGTTTATAATACCCGAATGAAAATCACGCAATACAGCACAGCGTATTCAGGAGATATGGATGATTACGATTCAAACAATGATTACTCAGAAATAAATGATGCAGACGGACCGTTTGTGAATAACACGAGAATCAAATCAGTAAAATTTCTTGATGGTGTAAAAATAGGTGATGAAACATCAAAAGATACTGTAGTGTGTGCTGATACCTTAAATGACTACAGCAATATATATGGCAGCATACAATCTATAGCGGATTCCACAGTGTATAAAGCACTTGATGAGCAGGGTTCTCTTGATATGTATGGTAATAGCACTGTAGAGACGATAGAAGGACAAAACATGAAAGCAATGTTTGCCGGATGTACTTCTCTTGAAAAAGTAGAAAACATTCCTGATGATGTAGTAAAGATGGAAAATACATTCAGGGATTGCAAAAACCTTGTAAGCATTACAAACCTCCCATCAAAGCTTAAGGATATGGGAAAGACATTTCAGGGCTGTAAATCTTTAGTTGATGTCCCACAGATTCCGGACGGAGTAATTAATATGAATTCTGCTTTTAGAAATGATATTAACCTCAATCCGTCACACAGGCTGGTGATTCCTAAGACATGTAAAAACCTTATGGAAACATTTGAAAAATGCAATTCTATGGAATTATGTCCGGTTATTTTCCCAGAGACAGAAATTCATAACCTTTATTACAGCTTTTATAACTGCTATGCCATGACAGAGCTTCCAGCCATACCGGATACGGTTATTGCGGGAGTGAGAATGTTCATGGGCTGCAGGTCGGCTGAAAAAGTATATGGTGATAATCCAATCGTTATAAGAGGCATTAGTGACTTACAGCAGGCGGATATAAGTAATTATTACATATCAGAAGGACTGATTGATGCTTTCAGAGGATTAAAGAAAATAAATGCTGAAATATATCTGCCACAGATGGACAGTATAGATAATCAGCCTGGTTTAGCTTATGACAACTGGGGAAGCTACGGTAAAAATATATCATATGAATTAACAGTAACCAGTAGTTCAGATGAGGCTCGCAGGTATTATGTGAATAATTCTGGGATTACAAGTTTGAGCGTAAGCGGTAAAACGGTACTTAATGACATGATTCTGACAGATGAAAATGCTCATCAGCAGCTTATGGATAAAATGTCAATGCTCAAGCAGATGCCTACAGTTTTCTTAACAAATGGCACAGACTTTAATTCACTGAATCTTGTAAAGGAGATAACAGAAGATATAAAAGAAGTGTATAAGGACGCTGGTTATGCGGTAACTGTTAAATGTGAGAATCGTGGTGCAAAAGCAGACGGATATAAAATAAGGACAACTGAATCAAAGGCTTTATTCTGGGAGACAGCGATACCGGAGGATAATGGCGGAGCAGGAAATTCAGAACTGAAAGTATATCTGCCAGATAACAGCCTGTATGATGATATAAGCAGGCTTGCCAGCGCAGCAGGCACGACAGGCTCATATACAAGCAATATTCTGACAGATAAGTATACTGAATATCCTGCAGTAGAAGTTTCATATTCACCTGAGCATACAGGTGATGATGAGCTGACAGCACTTGTAAATCTGTCCGTAAACTATTTTCCGGCAAAATATACAGTCACATTTTATGATTATGATAAAAGTACTGTTCTTTATACGGAAGAAGTTATAAAGGGCGAAAATATTACAATGCCTGATTCTCCAACGAGAAATAATACAGTTACAGACACATCAGTTACTTCATACGTTTTTTTTGAATGGAGAGACTGCATAACAGACAGCCCGGCAGAGTTTGATTCGATTGATAAGGATATGGATGTATATGCCGTATATACAGAAATCGTAACATATACAACAAAACTTAAACTTGAATATTACACTGTGGCTGATCTTGAAAAAGAAGAATATGATGCTAATCCGTATGAAACTCTGGTGACAGATTATAACGATGTAATAAAAACGAGCAGTTATATACCTGGAAATATAGTTATTTTTACAACTACAGAAGATGGTTTTGTTAATACACAGGTGTGGAGCTTTGACAAATGGGAATCTGACTTAGAATACCAGCTTACAGGTATATTTACAGGTACAGAAAATGTAACTGTTAAGCTGTTTGCAAAGTATAAGCTCGCAAGTGAATCTTACATAAGTACAGAGGAGCTTGACAGAATTTATATAGCAAAGCAGCCGGATAAGACATCATATATTGTAAATGAATGCTTCGATAAGACAGGTCTTGTTGTAGATGCAGTATATAAACAGACATGGAATGACGGACATGTGACATACAGGACAGAATATAACACAACATATGATGTTGATACTTCAACAGAGCTTACGCTTATGGACACAAAAGTAATCGTAAGTAAGACAGACAAAGGAATAACTAAAACGACAGATGTGGCAATAACTGTAGCTGATGAGATAGTAAACACAGAGTTAGACAGTATCAGTATTGCTAATCATGCAGATAAACTTAGTTACATTAAGGGTGAGAGCTTTGATAAGACAGGACTCGTCGTAGATGCTGTATACAAGAATACATATCGTTCAGGAAATATAACATATACAGTTAAGCCGAATGTAGCATACAGTGTTGATACTGCAAAGAGTCTTATTCCTGATGATGTAAGTATGGATATAATTTTTACGGACAACGGCATTACAAAGCATACGGAAGAGAATATTACCGTAAAGGATATATTCTGCGTAAACTATTATTCATATGACCGTAAAAAATTAATAAAGACGGATATGGTGGTAGAAGGAGAGGATTCTGTAGCTCCTGTTGCACCGGAGAGAGCAGACTTTGTAACAGATACAGCAAGAACAGCATATACATTTTTGGAGTGGAGGGATACTGTTACCGATACAAAGGCATTACTTAGTGGAGTAACCTCAGATATGAATGTATATGCTGCATATACTGAGAGCGTAACGCATACAACAAAGCTTACACTGGAATACTATACTGTGTCTGTTCTTGAAAAAGGTGAGTACGATACCGTTCCATATGAGACTATCGTTACAGATTACAATGCAGAAATAAAGACAAGCAGTTATATACCGGAAGATAAGGTTATTCATATAACTACTGCAGATGGTGAGAGAATCCAGACATGGAGCTTTGACAAATGGGAATCTGACTTAGAATACCAGCTTACAGGCAGATTCACCGGAACAGATAATGTAATGGTTAAGCTGTATGCTAAGTATAAACTTGTAAATGAATCTTATATAAGTACAGAACCGGAGGAGGTTACAGAACCAGAGAAGCCGGAGGAAACAGTTAAGACAGGTGATAATATGCCTGTTCAGATATATGTATTGCTCATGTTTGTATCCGGAGCTTTAGCATTAACTGTCAGCAGTGTCAGTAAATCGAAAAGACAGAACAGACAAGATTTTTAACATGATTAATAAGCAATAATGAGAGTAGGAAATCTTTGCCGGACTGAATCCGGCGGGGATTTCCTTTTTACATATTTAGAAAAATTAAATTTTTAAAAATCATATTGACAAAGTTTTCTGAACGTCCGTCAAATTATCAAGGGTTGGAATATTCAACCGTAAAATTTAGAGAGAAAGGAGAGAAAAATGAGACGGGAGAAACATGTAAAAAGTTTCTTGAAGAGGTTAGCCGCAGGAGCAGCAGCAACACTTATGGCAGTGACAACCATAATCGTCAATGTGGAACCGATGAAGGCGAGAGCTAATGATGGTTATTATACAGTAATTGACCAGTATAATGAGTTCTACGGTTCTGTATTTGGTGATCTTGATCCTGATATGCCGGGATGGTGGTCTACACATTTCACGGTAGAAGATTCTGATGGTGAAACATATTCAGCAATGTGTGCACAGCCTCATGTAAATACAGCTGAAAATGGTCAGGTTGTTATTGATGGGGATACATACTCGAGCGATGAAGCTGACGATGATCGTGCCACATACGCCAGAATACTGTACTGGTCTATAGGACATGGTGGTGAAACCGGTGGTCCGCTGTATGGTTACAGCTATGAATTACGATGGATTATAGCACATCACACATTTGCACTCGCAAAAGGTGATGAAAACTGGAATACGTCACAGAGTGGTAACACATTCTTAAGAAGTGACAGTATAGGATATGATCTTGTTATGGAATTATTGAATTATGCAGCAAACATCACTACCGGAGATTGGCATTGTTCCGTTAAGTATCTTGTTAATGGTGAAGGTTATCAGGATTTGTTACTTTATTCTGAAAAGTACGTTGAACCACCATACGATGGTAGCATTAAGATTAAGAAATCTTCCGATAACGAAACTATAACAAATGGAAACAGCTGCTATAGTCTTGCAGGTGCAGAGTTTTCTGTTTATAACGATGAGGATTGTACAGATTATCTTACAACTCTTGTAACAGACGAGAATGGTGATACAGATACATATACTGTACATGATATTCCGAAAGATGAGACAAAAACACTGTACTATAAGGAAACCAAAGCTCCAAAAGGCTTCCTCTTGGATGATGCAGTCCATTCCGTTACTATTGAAGGTGAAGGCACATGGACTGGTTATGTTGAAGACGTACCTGAGACTGACCCTGTAACTATCCTTCTTAAGAAGGTTAATAAGGAAACAGGAGGAGTATCTAACGGAGAAGGTACTCTTGAGGGTGCTAAGTATGTGGTTAAGTATTATGATACGGATATGACCACAGATCCTGCTGCCAATGGTAAGAGTGCTAAGTATACTTGGCAATTTAAAACAAACAATAGGGGAAGATTGGATTTAACAGAGCCAGAGTGTTATGTCGGAGGTGATGCTCTGATAATGAAGGAAGATGAAGTGTGTTTTCCATTAGGAACATTAACTATACAGGAATATGAAGCACCAACTGGATATCTTGTTGATGATACTATTTTTGTTAGTAACTTATTTAGTAGAAAAACATATGTTAATGGTGTGGAACAGACAATTGCAACTTCATATCAGGAAGCATCAGATACAATCATTCATTTGGAGCAGGAAGTCAAAGGAAAGGTTTCAATCAGGAAGACTAAGACAGTAACTAAGGATGATAATTCTAAGGTTATTCTTACCACACAGAAAGACGACTTTTCAAAGACAGTGGCAGAAGGAGGAGCAGTATTCCAGCTTTACCTTAAATCTGCCGGAAGTTATGACAATGCCGCAGACAGCGTAAGGGATATCCTTACAACAGATTCAAATGGTTTAGCAACCTCTAAGGATATGCCATACGGAAATTATGTGCTTCACCAGATTGGCGGAGACGAAAATTGTACTTTCATGGATGATATGGAAGTTTCCATAACAGAAAATGGAAGAACTTATGAACTTACAGGAAATGATGCTCAGAAGTATTCTAAGATTCGTCTGTATAAGAAGGGAGAGGTACTTACAGGATTTAATCAGGAAACCGGATTTACATATGAAGAAGGATATGTTGGAGGCTGTACATATGTTGTATATTCGGATCCGTCATTTAGTGACGAATCACTTGTTGAACAGATTACAACAGTTGATGGAACATATGCAGAATCCAGATATGAATATGAGCCGGGAACTTACTACATCAAGGAAGTAAGTACTAATGGTAAATATCTTCTTGATCCGGAAGTACATGAGATTACAGTAACCGCTGATACCTATGCAGAAGTTGGATTTACTAATGTAACAATGGAGGACAGCAGACAGAAAGTAAATGTATCTGTTAATAAGACAGATATAGATACGGGAGCTGTTCTTGCCAACACAGTATTCGGAGTATACGCTACAACGGATATTAAGGACAGAAGCGGAAAGGTTGTTGCTTCTAAGGGAACTGTTTTGGAAAAGATAGTAACAGGAGAAGATGGAACAGCATCCACAACATATGATTATCCGACAGGTTATGTATATGAGGTTAAGGAACTTACATCACCGATTGGATATGGCAATAAACACGATACTAAGAAAGTTGATGCAAGTGAGATTAAGGGTAATTCCGAATCTCAGGATTATACTCTTAAATACACAGACAAGCATACCTCTATCGCAGGAACAAAGGCGGCAGAATACAAGACCGGTGATAACCAGGGTGCGTATGATGAGAACTTTGTTTACAGGATTATAGACAGCGTAGACTGCCGTGATCTTGTTGTCGGCGAGGAGTACACTATTAAGGGTATGCTCAAAGACAAGGCAACAGGTCTTCCATTCGTTGACATGGATGGAAATACTGTAACAGGTGAAACAACATTTACCGCGGAGACAGAAGACCAGATTGTAAATGTTGAATTCAACTTCAAGGCAAACCTTGAGGGACTGTCAGTTGTTGTTGCTGAGAGGCTTTACCAACAGGGTGTTGAGATTTTTGTTCATGATGATCTGGAGGACAAAGACCAGACGATAGATTACCTTAAGTTAAGAACTAAGGCGCATGACAAGGATACTCTTACCAATGTAGGTACTGTTTCAGATAAAGCATCTATAGTTGATGAAGTAACATTTAACAACTTACGCGTTGGTAATACCTATGAGGTAAGAGGGTATCTGATGAATAAGGATACCGGTTTTGAACTTCTTGACAAGGATGGCAGCAGGATAACAGCTACAAAGACATTTACAGCACAAGCAGCAGACCAGACAGTTGAGATGGAGTTTATTCTGGATTCATCACTTCTGGAAGGTGTAACGGTAACTGTTTTTGAAGATGTATATTATAATGGTGTAAGAGTTGGCTCGCATTGCGATATAGCTGATGCAGACCAAAGCATTTTCTATCCAAAAATAAGAACATCTGCCGCAGACGGCAATACTAACAGCCATGTAGGTGTTGTCGGTGGTAAGTCAACGATAATCGATACAGTAACATATACTAATCTGATTGTCGGCAAGACTTATACGGTAAGCGGATACCTTATGAATCAGGATACTAACACAGCTATACTTGACAAAGATGGTAATAAGATTACATCTTCAAGGACATTTACAGCTGCAACAGCGAATGGTTCAATAGATATTACATTTGAATTTGATTCAAGTGATATGGAGGGTTCTACAGCCGTGGTATTTGAGGATTTATATCATAATGATATACGCGTGACCACGCATAGTGATATAACTGACTCTAATCAGTCGATTTTGTATCCAAAGATTAGGACTAAGGCACATGATAAGAATACAGGAGACCATAATGGTACTGTAGGACCTGAAACAACAATCATTGATACTGTAATATACAGTAACCTTGTTGCAGGCCGTGAGTATACATTAAAGGGATATCTTGTTGACAGGACTACACAGATGCCTGTACTTGACAGCACAGGAAATATTATAACAGCGACTAAGAACTTTGCTGCAGACGGTTCTGATGGAACTATAGATATGGAATTTACACTTGACTCAACAGGACTGGGAGATCATATTCTTGTCGTATTCGAAGATATTTTTGATACAGAGACAGGTGTTAAACTCACAACCCATAGTGATATTGGAAGTGAGGAGCAGAGCATTTACTTTATTGATATAAAGACACAGGCGCATGATAAATATACAGGAAACAATGTCGGCACAGTTACAGAGAATGCCGTAATTGTAGATACAGTAACTTATCATGGATTAATTGTGGGTAACACTTATACAGTAAGCGGATATCTCATGGTTAAGAGTACTGGTAAACCTCTGCTTGATAAGAAGGGAAATAAGATAACAGCCAAAACAACATTTGATGCTGAACAGGCAGACGGAACGGTTGATATGGTGTTTGAGTTTGATTCTTCCCTGCTTGCAGGAGAGACAATTGTATGCTTTGAGAAGGTCTACCACAACGGAATCGAGGTAGCTTGTCATGAAGATTTAAATAATGAAGATCAAAGCACTTTTTATCCTGAAATTAAAACAACAGCTAATGATGGTATTAGTGGAACTAAGTATAACAATGGTGCAGAGGATATCGTGATTGTCGATACAGTATCATATAAAAACCTTATTGTTGGTAAGGAATATGTAATTAAAGGTGTCTTAAAGGATAAGGCAACCGGAAAATCAGTAATTAATAAGTCAACCGGAAAGGAAGTCACAAGTGAGATTAAATTCACAGCTGAACAGAAAGATGGCAGCATTGATGTGACATTTAATTTTACAAGAACTGATTTAGCAGGTCGAACAGTAGTAGTTTTTGAAAAATTATATCTAAACGAAATTGAGGTAACTGCTCATGAAGATTTGAGTGATGAAGGACAGACGATTGTTGAGCCTACTAAAATAGGCATTATTAAGATTGATGAAACTTCCAAGACTAAAAAGCCTTTATCCGGAGCAACTTTACAGATTCTTGATAAGGATGGAAATGTAGTAGAGGTTGAAATCCTTACTGAAACTAAGGACGAGAATGGTAATACAGTGGCAGCAGTAAAGAAGGCAACTTCTTTTGTGTCAGGTTTAGAAGAAACAGTAATCATAGGATTAGAGCCGGGAACATACAAGATTCACGAAGTGGCAGGTCCCTGGGGCTACGAACTTACAGAAGATGTTGTATTTGTTCTTGGAGATAAAGTGGAATTACAGCATTTTGTAATGGCTGATGAAGCCAAAGTGGGACTGATGAATTTCAGCTACAATGAGAAAAAGGATTTTGAAGTTGCAGCAGATTCAGCATTAGTTACACCACAGACAGGAGACAGTTCAAACATGTTAAAGTACATGGTTATTATGCTGGTTTCTGGTATTGCACTTTTAGGCTGCTTATTCGGAAAGAATAAAAAAGCATTCATAAAGGTGTTTGGAGCAGTTTTTGTATTTCTTGCGGTAGCATTTGCAGGTAATACCAGAACTTACGCAGCAACTACATTCACAGAGGAAGAAAAATTTGAGTCTGAGAATAAGGAAGCTGAATATGATTTTAAAAAAAATAAATCAAAAGATGGTGTGGATTACACCTTAACTGATGTTAAGTATGATGTAAAGGCTAAACAGATTGCTAACATCACAAAGACCAATACGGTTCTTGTAACAGATGCAGCTCCTGTATTTGAGGAATCCATTGTCGAGAATGGAATAACTTACAGGCTTAAATCAGTCACTACGGCTGAAGGCGATATGGGAAGCCGTTCTGTTACATACACAAAAGTATATACATACAATGGTTTAACAAAAACCGACGATATTCCGGCAGTTGTAGCAGGAAGTGTTCGTGACGAGGCAACTAATGAGGTTAGCACTGTAAATATGACTCAGACAGGTCTCGTAAAGAAGAATGAACAGAAGAGTGATGATTTTGTTTTTTCAATTAATGTGGTTAGTGGAGCTTATTTTATGTATAAGGATAACCTTATTGAATATAATGCCGAGAATCCTAACCTTATGCAGTATAAGGACAGTATTCTTGAGGATTTAGGGTTATCTAAGGATATTTATACAGTTGAATCAATCAAATGGACAAGTGAGCCGGAAGCTGATGCAGACGGAATGATCCACAGGGAAGCAACTGTTAAGGGTTATAAGGAAATTGCTGATTATGAAGCAACATATGTGGCTACGGTGGATTATCCAACAGCTAATGTAGTTTACACTGCAGATTATGAAGCAGATACAACAAAGAACACAACTTTTTATGAAATTAAGGGTACAGCAACATACCAGCTTACAAGTGAAATTGTTGACACGAATGCATCAGGCACTAAGAAAACTGATTTTAAGTCAGTATTTAAAAATCCTGTTGTAGTTGGCAGTTTTTCGGCAGTAGTAATTGTCATTATTGCTGTTATTGCTATTGTTCTTTGGAAAAAGAAATCAGAAAAAGAAGTAGTGGAATAATCTATTTCGCACTGGTCTTAAATTGAAAAATGTCACAATCCCCTCTCTTTCCAACGGAGAGGGGATTTGTGGTATTAATAGTGCATGTAATTATTTAGTAAAATGCCGCTTCGTAATATTTCTGTAACAATTTTTGACATGTGTATGTATTGAAAACTACAGGAAAAGGCTGTATTTTAAGGTTAAAGATAGCACCAACCACATTTTGCTATCAGAAAACTATTAATTATCTAAAAATCTTTTAGGAATAGGGTTTATCTCGAGTAAAGAGGAATCGAGGTAAGCTGGTATGATTAAAAGAAATTTATTAAAGGGTGCAGCAGTGTTTTTATCATGCTGTTTAGTATTTACATCTGCAGGCTGCGGAAAGAAGAGTAAGACAGTAACCACCGAGAGCACTACTAAGGCCGTTACAGAACAGGAAACTAAGAAGAATGCAGGCAGTGAGGAACAGGTTACTATTGCAGTCAAGGATTCAGAGGGTAACACGGTAGAAGTAGCCGGTATTGTTGAGACAAAGGACAATGGCGAGAAAGTTGTTATCATTCAGGATAGAGACGGCAACAGAAAAGAGATTAAGGCAGATAATTTTGAGGAAGGTGATAGTAATTCAATTATAACAATCACTGATGAAACTGTAGCAGAGGAAATCTCAGGAGCTGCAAAAGACGATAAGATTCCGAAGGCTGATGAAATTATTCCTACTAAGCCATCAATTGATATAGCTGATAACGGCAATAACAGCAACGGTGGCAGCAGTTCAGGCTCTGCTGATAACAATAATGGTGGCAATAACAACGGCAACAGTAATAACAGTGGTAATAATGGCAGCAGTTCTTCAGACAATGGCAGTAACTCAGCCCCTAGCGAAGCTGATACAAAGCCATCAACACCAAATATACCTTCACATGAGCATAACTGGGAGCCAGTCTATGATTATATACCCCATGAAGCAGTAAAGGAAAAAGTTTGGGTAGTTGATAAGGCTGCCTGGGATGAACCTGTGTATAAAACCGTCTATATTTGTTTGCAGTGCGAAAATGGTGAATGTAGCGTATGTAGGGAAAGAGGAGTAGAACAGTCAGAGTTTTCTTCATCACAGGAAAGAAGAGAACATCAGTATGATTGTCAAGATAATGGTGGTAGCTGCATGAATTCAACCAATAGAAAAAAAATAGTGGATTATATTCATCACGATGAAGAAGGACATTATGAAACAGTTACAGTAACCGAAGCATATAATGAGCAGAAATTAGTTGGATACAAGTGTTCTTCTTGCGGGGAGACAAAATAATGATAGTAACAGGCATGATTAAGGTATCAGTATTGAATCTCACCTGCTGCCAGGTTTTCCTATCTTTCCTATCTGCAAACTGCGGAGAAAGAAAAAGACAGTAACAGATTAGGAAATCAAGAAAAATGTTGGTGATGAAAATAGAGGGGCATAATAATATGCCCCAATGTATTCGCCATAGAAAATGAAGTATGTCGGAAATTTTTACATGGGAATACAAGGCTAGATTATATCTTTTTATATGATTTAGCAACAGAAATTATCAACAAATAAGTTCTTAATATTACAAAAAATAGGAGGCGTCAACATGTTCTCAAAAAGACCGATTGGAATAAAATACGAGATATTTAACGACGAGATTAAGGAGCAGCTCTTAAAGGAAAATTTCATGAATATGCTGTACAGTCCAGACGGAACAATCATGAGCTTTAGATGCCCCGGAAAGAGTTGCGGAAAACCTGTAAAGATAGGTTTTCAGAAATGTCCGTTTTGCCATACTCGTCTGAAGTGGAAGTATCCTTTTAAGGAGAGAAAAGCGAATCTTGTAGAGACACCTATGCTTAGTAATGATAAATAATAATTGATATAATCAAGGAGAGAATCATAAACGATAATGGTACAGTTTATAAATAGTAAATTATACGGAAGGTATTACCCTGTTATGGAGAGTGAGGAATACTTAAAAGAGCATGGGGAATATTTCAGACAAAAGGTAAAAAATGAAATAGTTTTCATTCAAGATTATGCTTATAGCTATGAGCATGACGAGTGCAAAAACTGGTTAAAACCCGAAAGATTTTTATTTTTTCCATTAAAAAAGAATAAGTTAGAAAATAAGCAGACAATGGAACGAATACGGAAAAAACTTGAATCTATTGACCAACAGAAACAGGTATTGGAAGATATTCTTTCTAAACCTCTGTCGGAAATAACGACTGAGGAGATTAATTATTTTTATAAGTTAAGGTATAAAAGACGGAAAACTTTGCTTATAAAATCATTACTTTATGTACTTATATCTGTTGTGGTTATTATTTTTTGCATAAAGAATCAGCTCCTGTGAAGGGTAAGAATCTGATAGAATAAGGTCAGTTTTATATAGGAAGACGTACATGTGCGAAGGAACAGACGGTTAAATTTCATTACAGATTTAATATACATTACGAAGGAGGATTAAAAAATGGTTGTAACTTTACCTAAAGAAATCTGCGGGCATGGAAATCCAAAGCCGGCGCAGGAAGTAAAAGATATAGATAAAAAAGTAACATATATACCATCTAACCTTCGGGTAGGTGAAGTTAAAAATATTCTCAGGGAATCTGGAGAGAAAGCGACTGACAATTGGAAAAATCCGGTGTATAGGAAGTTTAAAATAAAAACATATATAGGTAATTTACTGGCATTTTCAGTTTGTTATCTAACTATGTTTTATCTTGTGTTTAAGCATGTTACATTTCCAATAAAGTATGAATATATAATTTCAGTGTCTGGATCAAATTTGTTGCAAGGTTTCATATTTGTGGTTTATATTTTTTCCTGGTTTGGTATTGCAGGTAGTATTAGGAAAATCTTGACACCTGGTGAAATAACATACAGGAAATATGTTGAAAATGGTGAAATCATTGAAGATAAATATGAGAAAACAGCATTGCAGATAACAACGGTATATAATGAAATAGAACGCTTCATTGATTTTTATGGTCGAATAAATGATGATTCAAAATATATATACAGTATAAATGAAACAAACGATACATTAATTGTCGAATATCCTCAGAGAATAGGAACAGGACAGGAAAAATTTTATTTTGGACCGAAAATAACTGAAATTGTTGATGAAAAGAGAGGAATAATTGATTTCTCGAAGTTAGATACATTGTATGGGTTAGTTTGATATTGCGGTAAGAAATTTGGAGGTTATTTATGAATAAAAGACAATATAAAAAATACATGAAAAAAAAGATTAAAATACTTTTAAATAGTGAAACATTTCAGATTCCTCATGCATATAAGGAGTATTATCAAGGAAGAACGGTGCCAATGCTACTTGATGGACTTGCTGAAACAGTTCTAAACCTTGTAGCTGATAAGAAAATGATAAGAAAAATAAGAAAAAACAGAACATTAAAAATTTCATGTAGGAGATAAAATGTATGAATGAAGTGATAAACGGTGATTCTCTGATAGCCGTAGTGGGACAATTTAGGAGAGAACTTGTAGAAGTGTTACATATGCCAACATTGCATATTGAATTATTTAAAATAATACTAGTTCCTTTTCTTATCTTATTTATATTAAATGTGGGTTGTTATGTTTATTTTAATAAGAAGATTTCAGTTGCAGGTATTATCATATCTCTGATAGTTGCAATCTATTTTCTGATGACATGTATATGGATTATTTACACTACTTTCGGTATTAGAACAAAAACATGGATAAGTTTATTTCCAGCCTATCCGATAGCGTTTATGCTGGTGATCAGTATTGTGATTAGAAATTTGATAATGAAAAATAGTAACGAAGATATGGAAGAAAGCGAGGAAGTTTAAATATGGAATATGCAGCTTGGGCCGTGTATTGCTACATTGTAATACAGCTTATTAATGATGGAAGACAAGCAAAATCAAAGAAACAGGGTAGTGAACCAAGAGGAGCTTATTACTATAAAATAAAAGGACTTATTCATGCTACTTTAGGATTATTTGGAACTATAGTAGTTCAGTTAATGGATGCCATATTTGGGGAATATTTACCAGATACAGCTATTGCACAGAGAGCAGAGCTTATGCTTGTTATTGGATTCCTCGGTTTGTTTTTTCTTGGAGTGATTTATGTTGCTAAGAGTATTATGTCAAGAATACCATAAATTTATAGGAGCTTTGCGAGTAGTTCATATACCATAATTATTAGAATTAATATATCTGAGGAATTTAAAAATATTTTCAACTACAGTAGGAGGAACCTAAATCTATGAGAGATGCATTACTTATAATTGTGTTGCTTTTTATAATAAATCAGACTAATGTTATGACAAATAAAAAGAAGGCAGCAAATTTAGAAGAAAAGCAAGCAGTATATGATTATGAAATTATCAGGTCGGTTATTTATATGGTAACAGGTTTTGCTGGTGTACTTATGGCATTCATTATGAAGTGGATGATGGGTGAGAATGCTTTAGAACC
>OGPD01001301.1_pt1 | contig 20744 bp, 15 predicted proteins | sample 1552861 | NCBI WGS metagenome assembly OGPD01 (sample SAMEA2580280, study PRJEB22360) | human gut metagenome | biome: human gut; feature: human-associated habitat; material: faeces | place: Denmark | collected 2008/2010
TTGAGGGCCTCTTCGACGTCGTCGGTGAACGCGCGGGCGCGCTCGCTCGGCTCGTAGGCGCTCATAGCGGCCAGACTCCATTGCCAGGTGCAGCAGTGGGCCATGTCGCTGAGTAGTCCCATCTCGGCATCGCTCACCGTCAGGGAGAAATGGCGCTCGAGCCGCTTCTTGAGGTAGGCGAAGAACGGCGTGGACCCGTCGGCACCGCGCCACGTCATCAGGCCATGGCCGAGGCGAAGGCGGGTCACCATAATGCAGAGGTACACGCCGAACTGCCATTGCGCGTTGCTGGAGAACTCGAAGCCGAGGTCGCGCTGCATCTCGGCGATGCAGCGCTCCAGAAACTGGCGGTCGTAGGGCTCGATCGATCCGAACAGCGAGGGCAGGATGCGACGGCGCACCGCAGCCGAGGAGAACGAGAACAGCATGGACATGACGAAACCCCGCACGGTCCACTCGGGGCCCTCGACGGTGATCTGGCGGCCGACGGACAGCGTGAGCCCGCTCACTTTCAATATCCCCTGCCACCAGCGCAAATCGGACTGAATCTGCTGCTTGTTGCGGAACATGCGGCGCGCGAGGCTGTCGGCGGTATGGGGCCCGGGATAGCATGTCAGCGCGATCATTTCCTGGCACAGGCGCTCGTAGCGCGGGTGCATCTCCGTTTCGCTCTCCTCGAGCAGGCGCACGAGGCGGTTCTCCTCGCCGGGAGCCAGCGCAAGGCGCAGCCCGGCCCCCCGCTGGCGGCCCACCCGCGTGGCGAGTCCCTCGTGCTCGAAAAACGAGTTGAGGGCCTTGACGTCGGTGCGAATCGTGCGATCCGAGCAGCCGAATCGGCGAGCGTAATCGGCAGATGTCCGGTAGTCGCTGGCTTCGAGCAGCGCCCGCAGGAGCGCTCCTTGCCTGCTGTTCATAGCTCCTCCTCACCGCTTGGTCCCTCGGGGCGAACGACCCTGCTCCCAGTGTAGAGCGAGCCTAGCCTTTGAGGGCGACAATACCGTGGCAAGATGGCAACGATTGTACGAGATTCTGCGCAATACGACAGCATGGACGTGCATTTGGGAGAGAATTTCCCTGGGACAACAAGATAGTGGGGCGGCGCCATGGGGCGCCGCAAACAGTTGAGAGGCGCATCATGGCAACTACGACCATTACCGCCAACGCCACCACCCGGCGGCCGGCAGAAATCACGAAGGCGAGCTATGCGCCCTTGGCCGTTCTCGCCCTCGCGCAGATCGGCACCTCAAGCGACAGCGCGGCCATGAACCTTGCGACGGCAAGCCTCGTGGGCACGCTGGGCGCCACCCTCGACGATATCCAGATGGCCACCACGCTGTTCTCGCTCATCGCCGGCGCGTTCATGATAGCCGGAGGGCTCGTCGGCGTGACCATCGGCCTTTCCCCCGCCCCGGCCCCCCCGCGGACCGCCAGCCGATCCCCGGGACCTGCTGGCAGCCGCCGGCGCGGCGGCCGGCACCCTGGACGGTCTTATGTCCCCGGGCCGCGACGCCATCGGCCAGGCCATCGACAAGCTGGGGAGCCTGTTAGGCGGCCTGGAGGACAGCAACAGTCCGGACTATCTGGACACCCTGCTGGACATCCTGGGCGGCAGCCCGGAGGATTACGGCGCCTACTTCTCCCAGATGGTGCAGACCACCGTGGAGCCGGTGTATCCCATTGCAAACTACGGCAGCGCCATGGCCCCCTTCTATTCCGTTCTGGCCATCTGGGTGGGCGGCGTCATGCTGGTGGCCATTCTCAAGCCCCACGCCCGCCTGGAGGGGCTGGTGGACCCCAAGCCCCATCAGCTGTTCTTCGGCCGGTACTTCCTGTTTTTCGTCATGAGCCAGATTCAGGCCGCCGTCATCGTGGCCGGGGACCTGCTGGTGCTGAAGATCCAGTGCGTGGAGCCGGCGCTGCTGTTTGCCACCGGGGCCATTACCTCCCTGGTGTTCAGCCTGCTGATCTACGCCCTGACCGTGTCCTTCGGCGACGTGGGCAAGGCCGTTGTAGTGGTGGTCATGGTGCTCCAGATCGCCGGCTCCAGCGGCACGTTCCCCATTGAGCTGCTGCCGGACGTGTATCAGAAAATCTATCATATCTTCCCCTTCCCCTATGCCATCGACGCCGTGCGCGAGTGCGTATGCGGCCTGTATGGGACCACATGGCTGAAAAACATCGGCTGCCTGCTGATCTTCGGCGCGGCGGCCCTGGTCATCGGCCTGCTGGTGCGCAAGCCCTTTATGGGACTGAACCATTTCATGGAGGAGAAGCTGAAAGAAACGGAAATGCTGTAAGAAAGGAGGACTCCCTATGGACGAAAAGAAATATAGCCAGCTGTATCAGGCCCTTTTGCAGGAGGTCCTTCAGTTCCACAGCGGCAATCAGCGCCGCATCCGCAAGGGAATGCTGAGCCTGCTGCTGGTGCCGCTGGCATTTCTGGTGCTGCTGTTTTTATCCGACGGCTCCCGGGTGATCTTCCTGCTGCTGTGGATCGTATCCATGTTCGGCATCGCGGCGTATCTCATCGCCGTGGAATATGTGGACTACGAAATGCAGAACAAGGTGAAGAAGATCACCCAGAAGGAGGTGGAGCTGGATCAGCTGACGGCCCTGCCCACCGGCATGCCCCAGCTGCTGCCCCATCTGCGGGGCCGGAGTCAGGAGAGCGAAGCGGTCCCGGAGGAGCCTGCCCCGGAGGAGCCTGCCCCGGAGGAGCCTGCCCCAGAGGAGCCTGCCCCAGAGGAGCCTTGTCCCGCCCCTGTCCCGCCTTGTCCCCAGCCTGTCCCGCCCCGTCCCGCCTCTGTCCCGGTACAGTCGGAGCCCCTGCACCCGGAGCTGGCCCTGACCCTGTCCGACCTGCAGGAGAGCAGCCGCCAGCTGGCCCAGGGCTTTGAGCAGATGTCCCGGGAGCTGGGCCGCATTTCCCGGTATATGGGCGATCAGGACCGGCGGTCCAGGGAGGTGCAGGCATGAGGAATATCTGGAGAATTTTCCGGGCCGACTGGCAGCGCATCAGCGCCAGCGTGGTGGCCGTGGTGGTCATCATGGGCCTGTGCCTGATCCCGTGCCTGTATGCATGGTTCAACATTTTTTCCAACTGGGACCCCTACGGCCCCGACGCCACATCCAATATCCGGGTGGCCGTTACCAGCGAGGATGAGGGCTATGAGCTGCTGGGCCTGAAGCTGAACATCGGGTCCATGGTGCTGGACGGCCTGAAAAGCAACAACCAGATGGGCTGGGACTTTGTAGACAGCCGGGAGGAGGCCCTGGAGGGTGTCCGGTCCGGCAGGTACTACGCCGCCCTGATCGTTCCCGCAGACTTCACCGGGGACTTCGTCAGCATTCTGGACACGGACCTGCGGCACCCCCAGATCGAGTATTACGAAAACGAGAAGAAAAACGCCATCGCCCCCAAGATCACCAACAAGGCCAAGACCGCCGTTCAGGACGAGATCAACGCCACCGTGGTGGAGACGGTGACCAACGCCGTCACCACCGTCAGCTCCGTGTGCAGGGCTCTGGGCCTGGACGCGGACGACGTGTCCCAGGGAGTCATTGAAAAGCTCAGCAGCGCCCAGGACAGCCTGCGCACCCTGGAGGAGACACTGACGGCCATGCAGACCCTGGCGGACCAGACGGACAGCATCCTGGCCTGCGCCGGGGTGGTCAGCGGCGACCTGGACAGCATCGTCAGCGGCAATGACCTGTCCGGCATCCAGGACGCCCTGGACCGGGGCATCGGCCGCCTGAACGAGACGGAGGCCGAGATCGCCCGGCAGCTGGAGGATATCGACGCCCAGATCGACGTCATCGCCGACGACATTGCCGCCGCCGTGGGAACGGCGGAGGATGTGGCGGGCTTTCTGGCCGGTCCCGCCCAGCAGCTGGGCCAGCGGCTGGAAAATCTGCGGGACTTTGCCGCCGGTTATCCCGCCGTTCAGGAGCGGCTGGGCAACGCCATTTACCGCATCGGCGAGCTGCGGGACCTGCTGAAAACGCTGGAGGACCCCGGCCAGCTGGAGACCTGGCGCCAGGAGGTACAGGCCAAGGTGGATGAGCTCCGCCAGGAGCTGCGGGAGGCGGCCCTGCGCATCAGCGGCAGCGTGAACCAGCGGCTGGAGGAGCTGAACCGGGATGTGACGGAAAAGCTCCAGACCCTGCAGAGCGTGTTTGACAGCGTATCCGGCAATCTGTCGGCCCTGGGCGATAAGCTGACCCGGTATCAGGAGGCCATCCAGTCCACAGGCACCACCCTGAGCGGGGCCATCCAGCTGTCGTCCACCCTGCGGGGCGACCTGGGGCAGCTGGCCCAGGATATGGACCGCATCGTCACCAGTGACGGCTTCCGCCGCTTTGTGGAGGTGCTGGAAAACGACCCCGAGGGCCTGGCGGACTACCTGTCCGACCCCGTGTCCATGGAGACGGTGCCGGTATACGAGATCACCAGCTACGGCAGCTCGATGGCGCCGTATTACATCATGCTGGCCCTGTTCGTGGGCTCCCTGCTGACGGCCACCATGCTCCATGTGAACGCCCCCATGCCGGAGCTCTTCCGGCTGCGCCCCTGGCAGCGGTTCTTCGGCCGGTATCAGCTGTTTTTCCTGATCGGTATGATCCAGGCCCTGGTCACAGGACTTGGCTGCGTGTACTATATCGGGATGCAGTGCCTGCATCCGGGGCTGTTCCTGCTGGCCTGCTGCGTGTGCAGCCTGAACTTCACCATGATGAACTACGCCCTGGTTTACGCCCTGGACAACATCGGCATGGCGGCCTCCGTCATCATCATGGTCATCCAGGTGGCGGGCTCCGGCGGCGTCTATCCCATCGACGTGCTGCCCGGGATCTTCCAGTCGCTGTATAAGTTCATGCCCTTCCACTATGGCATGGACATGCTCCGGGAGACCATCGCCGGACGGTATGAGAACGTGTACTGGAAGAATCTGGCTGTGATGGCGGCCATGTGCGTGCTGTTTGCGGTGCTGGGGATGGTGCTGTATTACCCGGCCCGGCCCCTGAACCGGCTCATCGCCCGCAGCAAGGAAAAATCCGGCATTATGTAAGGAGGACTGCTGCCCATGAATGCAAAGCATGACCTGGCGGAAGCCCTGTGCCAGCTGCTGGAGACAAAAACCCTGGAAAAGATCACCGTCAAGGACATTGTGGCCCGGTGCGGTGTGAACCGCCAGACGTTTTACTATCATTTTCACGACGTGTACGACCTGATGCGCTGGATCTTTGACCGGGAGGCCGCCGCCCTGGCCCAGAGCATCCGCAGCAACGGCAGCGACTGGCGGCAGGAGCTGCGCACCATCACGGACGTGCTGCGCAGCAAGCGTCACCTGGTGATGAATGCCTACCGCTCCGTGAACCGGCGGGATCTGGAGCGCTATCTGATGCAGGGCTACGGCCCGGTGATCCGCCGCATTGTGGACCAGGCGGCTGTGGGCCTGGACGTGACCCAGGGGGACCTGGAGTTCGTGTCCCGGTTCTATGCCCGGGGCCTGCTGAGCGGCGTGTTCGACTGGATCGAATCCGGCATGCCGGAGAGCATCGGCGACGATCTGCGCCGGTGCATCCTGCTGCTGGACGGCAGCCTGCCCACCGCCCTGAAAAGCGTCAGTGAGAAATAATCGCAAAGCCTCCGGCTGAAGCCGGAGGCTTTGCTTGAGACTGTCAAAAAAGTAGGCTTGCCTCCGCCTTCGGAAAGGAAGATAGTTACGAAAGAAACCCATCAGGGGTGTCTTTCGTTTTCAATCACAGCATTTTCAGAACTTTCATGAAAGCTCTGAAAATGCTCAGCAGCTTGTCAAAAAGGATTTTTGGCAAGCTGCGCAAAGCCTCCGGCTTCGGCCGGAGGCTTTGCTTTTCCTGCCAAATCCCCGAAAATACGCCCCGCCGCCCCTTGTCAAGTCATTCGGCGTTTGCTATAATAAAATATTATTTGCAGTACCGCGAAAGGGGTGTCCCGTCATGAAATATCAGCAGTGGAGCATACCGGGCCTGCCTGCCCAGGCGGTGGACCGGCTCACCGGGGCCGGATACCCCTATCTGGTGTCCTCCGTGCTGGCCTCCCGGGGCGTCACCACACCGGAGGAGGCCGCTGCCTTCCTGGAGCGGGACCGGGAGCTGCCCTATTCCCCGTTTTTGATGAAGGATATGGACCGGGCTGCCGGGCGGGTGAACCGCGCCCTGGCCGACGGGGAAAGGATCGCCGTGTTCGGCGACTATGACGTGGACGGCATCACCGCCACGGTGATTCTGGTGGATTACCTCCTGTCCCGGGGCGGCGACGTGGTGCACTATATCCCCCGCCGCATCGAGGATGGGTACGGCCTGGGAAAGGACGCCATCCTGTCCCTGCATGACCAGGGCGTCCGGCTGCTGGTAACGGTGGACTGCGGCATCACCGGCGTGGAGGAGGTGGCCTATGCCAACTCCCTGGGCATGGACGTGGTCATCACCGACCACCATGAGTGCAAGGAGGAGCTGCCTCCCGCCTGCGCGGTGGTGGACCCCCACCGGCTTGACTGCGGCTATCCCTTCAAGCACCTGGCCGGGTGCGGCGTGGCGCTGAAGCTGGTGCTGGCCCTGGGGGGCGAGAGCCGGGAGGAGGCCCTGCTGTCCCGGTACTGCACCCTGGCCGCCATCGGCACCGTGGCCGACGTGATGCAGATGTCCGGCGAGAACCGGACCATCGTCTCCCGGGGGCTGGCATCTATCGGCCGGTCGGATTTCATCGGTCTGCACGCCCTGCTGCGGGAGGCGGGCCTGTCCGACAAGGCCGTCACCTCCGTGCAGATCGGCTTTGTCCTGGCCCCCCGCATCAACGCCGCCGGCCGCATGGGCGCGGCGGATATGGCGGCGGACCTGCTGCTGAGCACCGATCCCCACCAGGCAGAGCGTCTGGCCCGGGAGCTGTGCGCCCTGAACCGGGAGCGCCAGAGCGTGGAGCAGGCCATCTATGCCCAGGCCGTGGAGCAGATCGAGCAGTCCCCGGCCCAGGAGCGCAGCGCCCTGGTACTGGCCTCGGATACCTGGCACCAGGGGGTGGTGGGCATCGTGGCCTCCCGTCTATCGGAAAAATACGCCTGTCCCAGCTTTATGATCCATCTGTCCGGCGGCACCGGCAAGGGGTCCTGCCGCAGCTGGGGCGGGTTCAACCTGTTCGCCGCTCTGGAATCCTGCTCCGACCTGCTGCTGGACTTCGGCGGCCACGAGCTGGCGGCGGGCTTTACCATTGAGGAAAAGAACATTCCCGCCTTCCGGCAGCGGATGAACCAATATGCCCGGAAATTCCGGGGGGGCAAGGCCCCGGTGTCCTGCTTGCAGGTGGATGTGTCCATCGGCCAGGCGGGCCGGGTGACCCTTTCGGAGGTGGAGGCCCTGGACGCCTTAGAGCCCTATGGCGCAGGCAACGCCCGGCCGGTGTTCTGCCTGCGGGGGGCCACTCTGGAGCGGGTCCAGAACGTGGGCCAGAACCGGCATCTGAAGCTGCGCCTGTCCAAGGGCAGCGCCCAGTTTGACGGCATTTTCTTCTCCGCCGTGGCCCAGACCTGCGGCGTGGTCCCGGGCGACCGGGTGGACGCCGCGTTTTACCTGCAAATCAACGAATTCCGCAGCAGCCGCACGGTGCAGCTGCAGATGGTGGATATCCGCCCCTCCCTTTCCGGCAGCGCCCGGGAGGAGGAGTCCCTGCAATTGGTAGGCCGCTGCCTGCAGGGCCAGGAGCTGCGTCCCCGGGACGCGGTGCGCCTGCTGCCCTCCCGGGACCAGTGCGTGTGCCTGTGGCGGGCCTTGCAGCACACGGTGCCCCCCGATGGGCTGGAGGCAGACTATCTGCCGCTGCTGCGGCGGCTGTCCGGGGCCCTGCATGGGGCGGAGCCGTTTCTGCGGACGGCGCTGTGCCTGGAGGTGTTCCGGGAGCGGGGGCTGCTGCAAAGCCTCCGCCAAGGCGACAGCATCCGGCTGCATCTTACGGGCCAGGGGAAAAAGGTGGCCCTGGACCGGTCGGAATATCTGCTGCGCCTGCACCAGGCGCTGGACGCCGCGAAAGGAGGGGGACGCTCATGACAGTGGAAGAACGATACCAGCACTTAGAGGACACGGTGCGGGCCTATAACCCCACCGCCAGCTTTGACAAGATCCGGTCCGCCTATGAGTTTGCCGCCGCCGCCCACCAGGGCCAGCTGCGCAAGGACGGTTCACCCTTCGTCACCCATCCCCTGGCTGTGGCCCAGATCGTGGCGGAGGAGCTGCACCTGGACTCCGAGTCCATCGAGGCGGCCCTGCTCCACGACACCATTGAGGACACCGCCGCCACCCACGAGGACATCGCCAAGCAGTTCTCCCCCACGGTGGCGGATCTGGTGGAGGGGGTCAGCAAGCTGACCCGGGTCCACTATACCTCCAAGGCCGAGGAGCAGATGGAAAATCTGCGCAAAATGCTGCTGGCCATGTCCAAGGACATCCGGGTCATCCTCATCAAGGTCTCCGACCGGCTGCACAATATGCGCACCATGGAGTACCAGACTCCGGAAAAGCAGAAGCAGAAGTCCTTTGAGACCCTGGAGATCTATGCGCCCATTGCCCACCGGCTGGGCATGCAGAAAATGAAGTGGGAGCTGGAGGACCTGTCCCTGAAATACCTGGACCCCATCAGCTACCGGGAGATCGTGGACGCGCTGAACGAGAAGGCCGCGGAATACGACGGCTTCATGTCCTCCATCCACGACCAGATCACCCAGCGCCTGCACGAGTCCAATATCGACGGCTATGTGTATGGCCGCATGAAGCACCCTTATTCCATCTATCGCAAGATGTACACCCAGAACAAGTCCCTGGACGATGTGTATGATCTGTTCGCCTTCCGGGTCATCGTGGACACGGTGTCCGACTGCTATTACGTTCTGGGTATTATCCACGACCTGTACAAGCCCGTGCTGGGCCGGTTCAAGGACTATATCGGCACTCCCAAGCCCAACATGTACCAAAGCCTTCACACCACCGTTATGGGCCAGAACGGCATCCCCTTCGAGGTGCAGATCCGCACCAAGGAGATGCACGAGGTGGCCGAATACGGCATCGCCGCCCACTGGAAGTATAAGCAGAACGGCCAGGGCGGCGGCGACGAGGGCCGGTATGAGTGGGTCCGGCGTCTGCTGGAGAATCAGGAGGGCACCGACGCCGAGGAGTTTATCCACTCCCTGAAGGTGGACATGTTCGCCGACGAGGTGTTCGTATTCACCCCCCGGGGCGACGTGATCAACCTGCCCGCCGGGGCCACGCCCATTGACTTTGCCTATAACATTCACTCCGCCGTGGGCAACCACATGGTGGCCGCCAAGGTCAACGGGCGCATCGTGCCCTTTGACTTCCGGCTGAAAAACGGCGACATCGTGGAGGTGGTCACCTCCCAGTCCGCCCACGGGCCCAGCCGCGACTGGGTGAAGATCGCCCGGTCCAGCAACGCCCGGTCCAAGATCCGCCAGTGGCTCAAGCGGGAGCGCCGGGACGAGAACGTGGTCACGGGCCGCGCCTCCTTCGAGTCGGAGCTCAAGCGCTGCGGCGTGTCCCTAAAGGAGCTTACCAACGACGAAAACCTGCCCAGTATCCTGAAAAAGCTCACCTACCGGAGTCTGGACGATCTGTACGCCGCCATCGGCTACGGCGGCATCAGCAGCCTGAAGGTCATCGGCCGCATCCGGGAGGATATCCAGCGCATCCTCCACCAGCACCAGGTGGAGCGCCAGGCGGAGGTGCCCGTGGAGGGTCACCCCGAGGTCACCCGCCCCGCCGTGCCCAAGCGCACCCACAGTGAAAAGGGCATCATCGTGGAGGGCCTCAGCAACTGCCTGGTGAAGTTCTCCAAATGCTGCACCCCTGTCCCCGGAGACGACATCGTGGGCTTTATCACCAAGGGCTACGGCGTGTCCGTCCACCGGAGGGACTGCCCCAACGCCGACCCGGCCCGCCGGAGTCCCAACGAGGAGGGCCGCTGGATCAAGGTGTCCTGGGCCGACGATGTGGAGGGCACCTTCCGCACCACCCTGCAGGTGGTGGCCAAGGACCGCATCAACCTGATCATGGACATCTCCACGGTGCTGTCCTCCACCAAGACCCATGTGGGCTCCCTGAACGCACGCTCCACCCCCGACGGCTTCGCCCTGATCACCCTGGATACCGACATATCCAGCAGCGACCAGCTGAAAACCGTTATGCGCCGCATTGAGCAGATTTCCGGCGTTATGCGGGTTACCCGCCCGGCGGGCTGAGAAAAAGCACAATATATCAACTGAAAAGGAGACTATATTACCATGAGAGCAGTGCTGACCCGCGTGAAAAGCGCCTCCGTATCCGTGGACGGCAAAACCATCGGCCAGATCGGACCCGGCTTCCTCATCCTGCTGGGCATCACCCATGACGACACCGAGGCCCAGGCCGTGAAGCTGGCCGACAAGCTGACAGGCCTGCGCATTTTCGAGGATGAGGACGGCAAGATGAACCGCGGCCTGGACACGGTCAACGGTGAAATTCTGGTGATCTCCCAGTTCACCCTGTACGGCAACTGCCGCAAGGGCCGCCGCCCGGAATTTCTGGCTGCCGCCCGGCCCGAGGTGGCCATTCCCCTGTATGAAAAATTCGTGACCCTGTGCCGGGAAAAGGGTGTTCACACCGAAACCGGCGAGTTCGGCGCGGAGATGCTGGTGGAGTCCGTCAACGATGGGCCCCTGACCCTTATCGTGGACACGGATCAGCTCAACGCGTAACAAAACCGTATATCCTGCCGGGCGGACGCCGCTGTCCGCCCGCTTTTATCCTGAACAGGAGGTTTTCCCCCATGAAAATCGATTCCATTATGGTAGGCCCCATTATGACCAACTGCTACCTGCTGTCCGACGAGACGGCGGGGGTGTGCGCCCTGATCGACCCCGGCGACGAAGCGGACCGGGTGCTGGACATGGTGTCCCGCTCCGGCTGCGCATTGCAGTACATTCTGCTGACCCACGGTCACTTTGACCACACCACCGCCGTGCGCCCCATTCTGGAGCGGTACCCGGATCTGCCGGTGTACATCAACGAAAAGGACGTGGTGGACGGCCGCCGGGGCGACATGGAGCTGGTATTCTCCCGCCTGCCGGAGCACAACCAGCGCTACTATCACGACGGCGACACCCTGACCCTGGGCAGCCTGACCATCACCGTGCTGGAAACTCCCGGCCACTCCAAGGGGTCCGTGTGTCTGGTGGTGGGAGATGTTATTTTCTCCGGCGACACCCTGTTCCGCTGCTCCTGCGGCCGGACGGACTTCGCAGGCGGCGACTGGCGGGAAATGCTCCGGTCCCTGGGCCGGCTGGGGAATCTGCCCGGGTCCTATCGGGTCTATCCCGGCCACGACCAGCCCACCACCCTGGACTATGAGCGCCGGGCGAACCCCTATGTCCGCCAGGGCATGAAGTAAGCGAGGCGCCGCATGAAATTGGTATTTCGCGGTCACGACGACCGCTATGCGGTGGAGCAGAGCCTGTTGGCCTTTTTCCCGGAGGAGCGGCCCGTATATCAGACCCCGGAGCCCGGCGAGGACAACTGGGCCCGGGTGGACCTGCACCAGGGGCCGGTATACGCCACCGCCGTCACCGAGATCGCCCACGGCGGCAGGCTGGGCCGGGGGACCTCCCGGGCCCTGCTGCGGGACGTGACGGACGAGTATGAGCGGGAGCGCCTGCGGCAGAAGGCCGTGAAGCTGAGCTTTTTCAAGGCCGCCCGGGAGATCACCGGCCTGACCCCGGCCTGGGGCGCGCTGACGGGCATCCGCCCCGGCAAGCTGGCGGCCCGGCTGCTGGAGCAGGGGAAGTCCCCCGCCCAGGTCAGCCGCATTTTAGGGGACACCTACTACGTCTCCCCTTCCCGCCGCCGTCTGGCGGTGGAAACGGCCCAGGCGGGCCTGCGGGCCAAGGCGGACCTGCGCCCGGAGGACATCTCCCTGTATATCGGCATCCCCTTCTGCCCCACCCGCTGCGCCTATTGCAGCTTCGTGTCCCAGTCGGTGGAAAAGTCCCTGGGGCTGATGGAGCCGTATTTAGAGGTGCTGTGCCGGGAGATCACCGACGCCGCCCAAATGGTGCGGGAGACGGGCCTGCGCATCAAGTCCTTCTATATGGGCGGCGGCACCCCCACCACCCTGTCCGCCCGGCAGATGGACCGGCTGCTGACCCACCTGAACCGCAGCTTCGACCTGTCCGGCTGCGCGGAATACTGCATCGAGGCCGGACGGCCCGACACCATCACCCGGGAAAAGCTCCAGGTGCTGCTGGACCACGGGGCCGACCGCATCAGCGTCAATCCCCAGTCCCTGGAGGATGAAGTGCTCCGGGCCATCGGCCGCCGCCACACCGCCCGGGACATTGAGGACACCATGGCCCTGGCCGCCTCCATGGGCTTTCCCCATGTGAACATGGACCTGATCGCCGGGCTGCCTGCCGACACGCCGGAAGGCTTCCGGCGGACCCTGGACAAGTGCCTGACCTTCGGGGCCGACAACATCACCGTCCATACCCTGAGCCTGAAAAAGGGCAGCCGCATCCTGCTGGAGGGGCTGCCCATCCCCACGGCGGCGGACGTGGCCCGGATGCTGGACTATGCCGACCCCACCCTGCGGGCCGCCGGGTTCTCCCCGTACTACCTGTATCGCCAGAAGTACATGTCCGGCAGCTTTGAAAACGTGGGCTGGTGCATATCCGGGGCGGAGGGGCTGTATAATATCTATATCATGGAGGAGCTGCACAGCATCCTCTCCCTGGGCGCAGGCGGCTCCACCAAGATGGTGGACCCGGTCCGGGGCCGCATTGAGCGGGTGTTCCACGCCAAGTACCCCACGGAGTATATCCAGCGTCCCGAGAAGATTGCAGAGAATCTGGCGGCCTTCCGGGCATTCCATGAGAAAATGAAGCGGTAAAGGGAGAGGAGGTTCCATGTCCCAGGGCAAGCAGTCATTTTTAGGCGGCGCCGCCCTGCTGACGGTCACCATGCTTGTCACCAAGGCCATCGGCGCCCTGTACAAGATCCCTCTGGGGAACCTGCTGGACGAGCAGGGCATGAACTATTTTTACGCCGCCTATAACATCTATAACCTGCTGCTGATGGTGTCCACCGCCGGGCTTCCTCTGGCCCTTTCCCGGCTGGTGTCCCAGGCGGAGGCTCTGGGCTGGGTAAACCGGCGGCGGCGCATCGTCTCCGTGGCCTTCTGGCTGTTTCTGCTGCTGGGGCTTCTCAGCAGCGGCCTGATGTTCTTCCTGGCCGGGGACCTGGCCGGGTGGATGCACAATACCCGGGCGGAGGACGCCATCCGGGTGCTGTCTCCGGCGGTGCTGTGCGTGTGCCTGGTGTCCGTGATCCGGGGCTATACCCAGGGCATGGGCGATATGCGGCCCACCGCCGCCAGCGAGGTCATCGAATCCGCCAGCAAGCTGGTGGTGGGCCTGGGTCTTGCCTGGTGGCTGCTGCGGCAGGGGTCCCCCTCCCACATAGCCGCCGCCGGGGCCATCGCCGGGGTCACGGCGGGGGTGATTCTGTCCCTGCTGGCCCTGAGCGTGTGGATGCTGTCTCACCTGTCCCGGGACAGGGGCCGGGATGACCCGGGACGGCGGCGGGACATCCTGCGCCAGCTGCTGGCCATCGGTGTGCCCATCACCGTGGGCTCCGTGAGCCTTTCCGTCATCAATCTGCTGGACCAGTCCATCACCATGGGCATCCTGCAGACCTCCTGGGGCCTGACGGAGGCCGAGGCCGGGGGCCTTTATGGGGTGTACAGCTACGCCGGGAACCTGTTCGCCCTTCCGGCGGCGTTTATCTATCCCATGACCATCAGCCTGATTCCCGCCATCGGGGCGGCCCTGGCCCGGGGGAACCGGGCCTCCGCCGGGCGGCACACCGCCGCCGCCTTCCGGCTGACGGCGCTGTTGGCTCTGCCTGCCGGGGTGGGGCTCAGCGTTCTGGCCCGGCCCATCCTGGAGCTGCTGTACCCCGCCAAGGGGGCCCAGACTCTGGCCGGGGCGGCATATCACCTGCAGATTCTGGGCATAGGCAGCATTTTCGTGTGTCTGATGGCCCTGTCCAACGGGATTTTGCAGGCCTATGGCCGGGAAAAGATCCCCCTGTGGAGCCTGCTGGCCGGGGGCGGGCTGAAGATCGCCATGAACTATCTGATGATCTCCAGCCCCGACTACGGCATCCAGGGTCTGCCGGTGAGCACGCTGTGCTGCTACGCCCTGATAACCGTGCTGAATCTGATGGCCATCGCCCGATATGTGCCGGAGAAGCCGGATTATTTCCGGGTGTTTTCCCGGCCGGGTCTGGCGGCCCTGGGGATGGGCGCGGCGGCATGGTGGCTCCACCGGCTGCTGGCAGACCTGCTGCCCGGGGGGCTGGCCACCCTGCTGGCGGTGGCCCTGGCGGCGGTGATCTACGCCGGGGCGGCGCTGCTGCTGGGAGCCGTGGACCGGGAGGAACTCCTGGCCTTGCCCGGCGGGGAGAAGCTGGCCCGGCTGCTGCGGCTGAAATAAGCGAAAATTTCGTACATTTTTCATGAAAAGGAGCCTTCATAGGCTATTTTGCCGATAAGAGGACTTGCAATAGGAGTGGGAATATGGTACATTTTAGAGAGAAAGACCGATACGACTACGGCGACCTGCTGGAGATCATCCGCATTCTCCGCTCGCCGGAGGGCTGCCCCTGGGATCAGGTGCAGACCCACGCGTCCATCCGCCGGGGGCTTCTGGAGGAGGCCTATGAGGCCGCCGAGGCCATTGACCGGGACGACGCCCCTCTTTTGCAGGAGGAGCTGGGGGACGTACTGATGCAGGTGGTGTTCCACGCGGACATTGAGCGCCAGCGGGGCCGGTTCACCATGGAGGACGTGGTGGACGGCGTGGTGAAGAAGCTGATCTTCCGCCACCCCCACGTATTCGGCAGCGCCGCCCCGGAAAAGGATGCGGAGTCGGTCCTTGTCAGCTGGGACGCCATCAAGCGCCGGGAGAAGCACCAGCGCACCACCACCCAGGCCATGGACAGCGTGGCCCGGTCCCTGCCCGCCCTGTGGCGGGCGGAAAAGCTCCAGAATAAGGCGGCCGCCGACGGCTTCGACTGGCCGGATATTCAGGGAGCACTGACCAAGCTGGACGAGGAGGTGGGCGAGCTCCACCAGGCGGTCCGGGAGGGCGCCAACGTGGCCGAGGAGCTGGGGGACGTGCTGTTTGCCGCCGTGAAGGCCGCCCGCTTTGCCGGGGTGGACCCGGAGGACGCTCTGAACGCCGCCTGCGAGAAGTTCATCCGGCGCTACGCCGCCGTGGAGCAGGGAGCCGCAGGCCGGGGCGTGCCGGTGTCGGACCTGACCCTGGCGGAAATGACCGACCTGTGGAACGGCGCAAAGCAGCGCCATGACTCTGACGGTTTCTGATGCGATGCATATCGCTTTGGGATAGATCACTGAACCAAGGAAAATTTTTAGGAGGACTATCATGAATAAGACCGAACTGATCGCCGCCGTGGCGGAAAAGACCGGCATGTCCAAGAAGGACACCGAGGCTGTCATCGCCGCCACCCTGGGCACCATCACCGCCGCCCTGCATGAGGAGGAGAAGGTGCAGCTCATGGGCTTTGGCTCCTTCGAGGTGAAGAAGCGTGCCGCCCGCACCGGCCGCAACCCCAGAAGCAAGGAGACCATCCAGATCCCCGCCTCCCAGACCCCCGTTTTCAAGGCCGGCAAGGCCCTGAAGGACGCCGTGGCCAAGTAAAGAAAAGTATTTTCAGCGGCGCGGGAGTCCCCGCGCCGCTGCGTTTGTCGGTGCAGATTCCTATGTTGGTCCGGCAGAATTGGAACCGGGAAAAATTCTTCCTGCGGTGTCATTGCGAGGAGCGACGCGACGCGGCAATCCGTTTCACCTGTTCCTGATACGCAAGGATTTTCGGGGCGGACAGAGTCGTCCGCCCCTACGGTGCAAGCAACGAAGAATCGCCGGTCAACGGCGGCAGGGCAGAAAGCAGAAGCCCCTACAAGCCCTCTCAGTCACCTTCGGTGACAGCTCTCCCAGAGGGAGAGCCAAGTAGGGGCCGACGTCCTCGGCGGCCCGGGGTGGGGGATACGGATTCCCACGTCGGCCCTGCGGGCCTCCTCGGAATGACATAACAAGGAGGCTATCAGGACGCGGAACGGCAGGGCCCATGTGCCCTGCCGCGTAGGAACAGGATGGTTCCCGGAACCCCCCGAACCCATTACCCATAAAAGGAGACGCAATATGGCAAAGATGACATGGCTGGAGCGGCGGTATCGCCGGGCGCACCTGGAATGCGTGCGCCACATCACCATCGACCCCCGGGGGCCCGGGGTGGTGCGCATCCACATGATCCCGCCCCAGACGGAGGACGCCGGGGACCCGTTTCTGCTGCTTTTGAACGGGGCGCAGCTGGTGCCCCTGAATCTGAGCTGGGCCATCCTGCTGGCCAATTTCATGGACCAGCTGGAGCCCTGGAGCGGCCGGGAGATCGGCCAGGAGGACTGGCAGTCCATGCTTTCGGCGGCGGTGAAGGCCACCCGCCGCACCTATCCCGGCACCGGGAAAGCCGTTCTGCTGGGGGACCTGGAGCTGATGCTCCGCAGCATTGTGGCCATCGCCCGGGGGCAGGAGCCTCCGGCGGAGGTGGGAGCCCTCTCCCTGGGCGAATACGCCGGGCGGATGTCCGCCCCCCACCGGATGGACCTGATGATCAGCGCCATGACCCGGGAGGGCCGGTGGCACTGCAACCAGAAGTGCCTGCACTGCTACGCCGCCGGGCAGACCCTGGGGGAAACGCCGGAGCTGACCACGGACCAGTGGCGGGAGCTTTTAGAGAAGCTGCGCCGGGCCAACATCCCCCAGGTGACCTTCACCGGCGGGGAGCCCACCCTGCGGCCGGACCTGCCGGAGCTGGTGGAGGCGGCCCAGTGGTTCGTCACCCGGCTGAACACCAACGGCCGCCTGCTGACGCCGGAGCTGTGCCGCAGGCTGTTTGAGGCCAGCCTGGACAGCGTGCAGGTGACGCTGTACGACGCCCGGCGGGACGTCCACAACGCCCTGGTGGGGGCGGAGGGCTTCGACGACACGGTGCAGGGCATCCGCAATGCCGCGGCGGCGGGGCTGATCGTGTCGGTGAACACGCCCCTGTGCAGCCTGAACCGGGACTATGCCGAAACCCTGCGGTTCGTCCACGGCCTGGGGGTGCGGTACGTCACCTGTTCGGGGCTGATCCCCACCGGCTCCGCCGCCGGGGAGGAGAGCCGGGCCACCCGGCTGAGCCAAGAGGAGCTGACGGACATCCTCCGCCGGGCGGCGGAAACGGCCCACGGCCTGGGCATGGAGCTGGACTTCACCAGCCCCGGCTGGCTGCCGGAGGAGACGCTGCGCTCCATGGGCCTGGCCCTGATCCCCAGCTGCGGGGCGTGTCTGTCCAACATGGCCGTGGCCCCGGACGGCACGGTGCTGCCCTGCCAGAGCTGGCTGGAGGGGCCGGGCCTGGGGAACCTGTGCGCCGACGACTGGGCCGCCATCTGGGACGGCCCCCAGTGCCGCCGCATCCGGGCGGAAAGCGCCAAAATGGAGCATATCTGTCAATTGCAGCAGGAAGGGGGATGCTGACCATGCGGAAAATCCTATGCCGGGCGCTGCTGTGCCTCTGCCTGGTGCTGGCCCTGGCGCCGGTGCCTGCGGCCTATGCCCAGGACCTGGACCGCATCGAGTCCTATGATGTGGACGTGACCCCCGACACCCAGGACGGCAGCCTGCGCATCCAGGTGACCCTGGAGTGGACGGTGCTGGCGGAGGGGCCCGTCAGCTGGGTGAAGATCGGCGTGCCCAACGGCAGCATCCGGGAGGAGACGGCCCTGACGGACAACATTGACCGCCTGAGCTTCGACAACAGCTATATGTATGTCTACTTCGACCGGGACTACAACGACGGCGAGACCTTCCGGTTTTCCTACAGCTGGGTCCAGGAGTACATGTATGCCCTGGAGGGCGATACCGTGTCCTATGACTATACCCCCGGGTGGTTCGACGAGACCCGGGTGGGGCAGATGACCCTGACCTGGCACGACCCGGCAGGGGTGGACGGCGCAGGCTCCGACGGACAGACCGGCGGAGACCATGTGCTGGCGCAGACCGACCTGGCCCACGGCCAGCAGATGAGCTTCACCGTCCTCTATGACGGCTGGCCCACTCAGCTGGCCCAGGACGGCAGCCGGGACAGCCTGCCCACGGATGACGATCCCTCCGTCAATCCCGGCTACGACCCGGATTACGACGGGGACAGCGGCTTCGGCATCGCCTGGATCATCATCCTGGTGGTACTGTTCATCGTCATCCGGATCCTGTCGGCGTCGGACGGCTATCGGGGCGGCTTCGGCACCCGCTATGTGTTCGTCAACGGCCTGTGGTTCCCGGCGGGACCCGACGGGCGGCCCCGGCCCGGCGCCCACGGCACCCGGGAGAAGCCCAGGCCTCCCCGGGGAGGCGGCGGGTTCGGCGGCGGCAGCCGGGGCGGAGGCTTCGGCAGCAGCGGCTTCGGCGGCGGGGGACACTGTGCCTGCGCCAGCAGCTGCGCGTGCGCCTGCGCCTGTGCCTGCGCGGGAGGCGGCCGGGCCGGGTGCAGCGCCAAGAATCTCTATGGCGCGGTGCATCTGGACAGGGACGTTACCCACAGCGTGGAAGAATAGCAGCTCATGGGGCGGACCCGGCGGGTCCGCCCTGAGCTTGTCAAAAAGGGCAATGCCCTTTTTGACAAAAGAGATTTCGCTCCGACCCGCGCGTTTTCACGCATGAAATGCGTGAAAACACACTCTCTCCGCGCAAAGTATTTTTCGCGACGTACATGCCGCCGCGAAAAATAGATTGAACACTATTCGCGGCCTGCGGGCCGCGAACTCTGCGAGGCCTTTTGACAGTCTATGGGCGGACCCGGCGGGTCCGCCCTTTTTGCGTTTTTTTGCAATTTTCTCTTGCAAGTTCCGGCGGAATATGATATAAATGGAGTGTTAAAATGCTTTGAACGGGAAGTTCTGCGGAGAAAGCCTGCCCAAGAGAGGACCGGTCGCCGGCTGCAAGCCGGTCTGTCAGGCGCTGCGGTGTTCGCCCGGGAGCTGCCGCGAGGAAATGCGCGGACGGGTCGTCCCCCGTTATCGGGAAAACGAGTGCGCGGTTCTGTGCCGCGAAGCTGGGTGGTACCACGGAAGCCATACGCCTTTCGTCCCAAGTGATTGGGAGGAAGGGCTTTTTTCGTCCCAAAAAACTGATCCTATCAAGGAGGAGCCATATGAAAGAGAAACTGACACAGCTGCTGCAGGAGGGGCAGGAGAAGATCCGCGCCGCCCGCAGCGAAGGCGAGCTGCAGGAGGTCAAGGGCCTGCTGCTGGGCAAGCAGGGAGCGCTGACGGGCCTTCTGAAGGAGCTGCCCCGGCTGGACGTGAGTCTGCGGCCGGAGATGGGCAAGGCCGTGAACCAGGCCAAGGCCCAGCTGACGGAGCTGCTGGAATCCAAGCGGGAGGAGCTGAAGCTGAAGGCATCGGAGGTGGACCCGGACTTCGACATCACCGTGCCCGGTACGGCCCCCCTGTCCGGCGGCCTGCACCCCATTACCCAGATGTGCTACGACCTGAACGATGCGTTCCGGTCCATGGGCTTTGAGATCTTCGAGGAGTCCGACATCACCAGCGAGCTGTACGGCTTCGACAACCTGAACTTCCCCCCCAACCATCCCGCCCGAGAGAGCATGGACACCTATTGGCTGGAGGGCCACGACAAGGGCCAGTGCTGGGAAAAGCTGTGCCTGCGGCCCCATCTGACCGGCGGCTCCGTCCGCTATATGCAGACCCACAAGCCCCCCTATCGCTTCGTGTACCCGGGCCGGGTATACCGCAACGAGACCACCGACGCCCGCCACGAGCGCGCCTTTTTCCAGTATGAGGCTCTGATCGTGGACAAGGACTTCACGTTCGCCTCCGGCAAGGTGATGATCAAGAGCATCCTGTCCAAGGTATTCGGCCGGGACGTGCCGGTGCGGATGCGGGCGGGCTTCTTTCCCTTTGTGGAGCCGGGGTTCGAGATCGACATGGGCTGCCTGGTCTGCGGCGGCAAGGGGTGCAGCGTGTGCAAGCACGTGGGCTGGATCGAGATCATGCCCGGCGGCACGCCCCATCCCAATGTCCTGCGCTCGGCGGGCCTGGATCCGGACGAATACACCGGGTTCTATGTGAACATCGGCCTGGACCGGCTGGTGATGATGCGCTACGGCGTGGATGACGTGCGTATGTTCCACAGCGCCGACCTGCGCTTCCTGGAACAGTTCCGTTAAAAGGAGGGGAAACACATGAAAGTATCACTGAATTGGATCAAGGATTACGTGGACCTGCCCCGGGATATGGACCTGACCCGGCTGGCCTATGACCTGACCATGTCCACCGTGGAGGTGGAGGGGGCCACGGACCTGGCCCGGCAGTTTGACCATATGCTGGTGGGGCAGATCACGGAGGTGTGCCCCCATCCCAACGCCGACAAGCTGCAGATCTGCCGCACGGACATCGGCGGCGGTGACATCCGGGATATCGTCTGCGGCGGCACCAACGTCCGCCCGGGCATGAAGGTGGCCGTGGCCGCCCCGGGAGCCATGTGCCGCTGGCACGGCGAGGGCGAGCCGGTGGAGATCAAGGAGGCCAA
>OGPD01001321.1_pt1 | contig 20597 bp, 19 predicted proteins | sample 1552861 | NCBI WGS metagenome assembly OGPD01 (sample SAMEA2580280, study PRJEB22360) | human gut metagenome | biome: human gut; feature: human-associated habitat; material: faeces | place: Denmark | collected 2008/2010
CTATTACAATTTTTAAAGAGTGATTTTTTAATGAATAGTACGTTTATTATTTTATGGCTCGTATTATCTTTTTCAGAAGTTTATATTATTAAAGTATATACAAATATCTTTATTTTAAGAATGAATAAAAATAACAGGATGAAATAATATTTGATTCGTGTATAATATAAAGTAATAAAGAGGGGGTTGTTGTATGATCAAAAAGTTGATGCAATTTAGAAATATGGTCATTGTTTTATTGACCGTTGAAGTTGTAATCTCTTTATTAGTCTATATGTTTTTTCCAAGTACCATTGCTTTTGCATTAATGGTTTATATATTTATAAAGAATATTTTATGTAGTATAGCAATATACTATATTCATCAAACCATTGTTGAAAGTAATTATAGTGTTCAAGATGCTTTACACGCTGAAGCTAAAAATGCTTTGATTTTTGGTGGTATTGGGCTTATTAAATATGATGAAAATAGAAATATTGAATGGGTCAGTGATTTACTTTATGAACTTGGTTTACGTGTTGTAGGCAAGAAATTACTCGAATGGCAACCCTTGCTTGCTACATTATTTGAAGATGATGACGTACGTACAATTGATATCAATTCAAGAAGATATGAAGTTTATAATTCAAAAGCAACACGTTTACTTTATTTGAAAGATGTCACAGATCTTACGACAATTCAAAAAGAATATACAGATCAACAACTTTGCGTAGCTTATCTTACAATTGATAATTATGATGATTCAATTGAGTATGCCGATGAACAAAAATCAGTTATGATTGAAACAACATCAAGACAAATGATTTTTGATTGGGCAAAAGATAATGGAATTATTTTAAAAAGATATAAAGAAGATGGTTATTTAGCTATTTTCAATGAAAGAATTTATCGTAAACAAGTTGAAGTTCATTTTAGTATTTTAGATGAATTTAAAACGAAAATGGAAGAAATTGGTGCCGTAATGTCTTTATCTATAGGGATTGGTAGAGGCTCAAAGGTTTTAAGAGAACTCGATGAACTTGCTTTTAGTGCCATTTCTTTATCTTATTCAAGAGGTGGAGACCAAGTTGCAGTTAAAACATTAGATGAAGAAATTCGTTATTTTGGTGGTAATAGTGAAAATAGTGAAAAAGCGAATCGTGTAAGAGCACGTGTTATTTCACAAACACTTGCGAGTTTAATTAAACAAAGTGAAAATGTGCTTGTAATGGGACATAAACAATCTGATTTAGATTCATTTGGAGCATCACTTGCCATTAAAAAGTTTGTGGATGCTTTTGAAAAACAAGCTTATGTTATTTTAGATGAAAGCTCCTTGGAAGAAAAAACAGGAAATATTGCACGTAAGTTGATGAAAGAAGATATGTATAAAGGATCTATTATTTCACCAATGAAAGCAATGGATTTAATAAATGAAGAAACACTTTTGATTTGTGTGGATAATCATAAACCAACTCTTGCGATTAGTGAAGAAGTTATTGACAAAGCAGATAAAGTCGTGGTTATCGATCACCATCGTCGAGGGGAAGATTTTATGGATTCACCGATTTTAACATATCTAGAACCAGCTGCTTCATCGACAGTAGAACTTATTGTTGAACTTTTTGAATATCAAAGAGTAGAAATAGAAGTTTTACCAATGGAAGCAACTGTCATGTATGCGGGAATGTTAATTGATACAAATTATTTTAGAACCCATGTGGGTTCAAGAACATTCCAAGTGGCTTCTAAGTTAAAAGAAATGCAAGCAAATGTTTCTAAAGCTTATGAAATCTTACAAGATGATTATAAGACAACTTTAGAAAAGATGAATATATCTGCCAATGCTTATCGTTTTGGTAATGATGCACTTATTGCTTATGGAAATGAAGAAGATATTCATACACGACCACTTCTTGCAAAAGTTGGAAATGAGTTATTAAATATTTCAGAAATTAAGGCGGTATTCGTTGTAGGACGTATTGATAAAGATAAGATTGCGATTTCAGCAAGATCAAAAACGGGTATTAATGTTCAACTTATTATGGAAAAATTAGGGGGCGGAGGTCATTTTTCAATGGCCGCTTGTCAAGTTGAAGAAAAGAGTATAAAAGAAACAATCAATAAGCTTGAAGAAGCGATTGATCAATATTTGGATGAAAGAGGGTAAAAAGGATGAAAGTAGTTTTATTAGAAGATGTTAGAAAAGTAGGTAAAAAAGGAGATGTTGTGACAGTATCTGATGGATATGGACAAAACTTTTTAATTAAAAATAAACTTGCAGTAAAAGAAACACCTGCATCTAAAAAAATCTTAGAACAACAAAAAGAAGAAGCAAGATTACAAGATATTGAAAATAAAAAGAATGCCGAAGCATTAAAAGAAAAAATTGAAGGTATTACTTTAGAATTTGTTTTAAAATCTGGTAAAGATGGAAAAACATTTGGGAGTGTTTCAACAAAACATATTGTTGAACAATTAAGAGAAAAATATGATATTAGAGTAGATAAAAGAAAATTCATCAATGCTCATCCAATTGGAGCGTTAGGTTATTCAAATTTAAAAGTGGAACTATATAAAGGAGTTATTGCAACAATTAGAGTTCACTTATCTGAAAAATAGGAGGGATAGAGATGCCTAGAGTTTTCCCACATGATTTAGAAGCAGAACGTTCACTTTTAGGAGCTATGCTTATTTCTAAAGATGTTTGCCAAGATATCTTAAATAAGTGTGTGGAAAGTGATTTTTATGAAGAATCGCATAAGTTTTTATTTACAGCGATGAGTGAGCTTTCAAGACAAATGATTCCTGTTGATGTGACAACCGTCACATCTTATCTTTTAGATCATAATCAATTGGATAAAGTAGGTGGTGTTGAGTACTTACGTGTTTTAAGTGATTCGGTGCCTACTTTAGCACATAGTGAATATTATTTAAAAATTATTCATAATAAAGCAATCTTAAGAAAAATCATTAATGAAACAACGCGTATTGCGGAAGGGGCTTATGGTGATATTGAAGATATTGATGGTTTTATCGATGATAGTGAAAAAACCATGCTTGCCATTACGCGAGATCGTAATGCAGGTGAATTCGTAGATGTTAAACATGTTATTCGTGAAGTAACAGATCGTTTAAATAAGCTACAAAGTATTGATGGAAATATTTCGGGTATACGTACGAAATTTAGAGATCTTGATAAGATTACCTCTGGTTTACAAAAGGGTGATTTAATTATTTTAGCGGCTCGTCCTGCCATGGGAAAAACTGCCTTTGCTTTAAATATTGCTCATAATGTGGCTTATCAAGCCGAAGAACCAGTTGCTATCTTTTCATTAGAAATGCCTGCTAGTCAGTTAGTACAAAGAATTATCTGTTCCATGGGAGGAATTGAAGGCTCTACTATGCGAACAGGTGAAATTTTACGTACAAATGCGAATAAATATTATGCAGCGGCTGAAAGAGTCAGTAAATGTAATTTATACATAGATGATACACCTGGTGTAAAAATCAATGAAATTGTCGCAAAGTGTAGAAAATTAAAACAAGAACATGGTTTACGTTTGATTGTTATTGATTATCTTCAATTAATTACTGGAAGTTCCAATAATCGTGAATCAAGACAACAAGAAGTTTCAGATATTTCAAGACAATTAAAAATGCTAGCCAGAGAATTAGACGTTCCTGTTATTGCTTTATCACAATTATCACGTTCTGTTGAACAAAGACCTAATAAACGTCCGATGATGTCCGACTTACGTGAATCAGGAGCTATCGAACAAGATGCCGATATCGTTACTTTTATTTATCGTGAAGGCTACTATAAAGCTAGTGAAGGTAAAGAGGAAGAAGATAATGGTTTAACAGAAATTATTATCGCTAAACACAGAAATGGGGCAACGGGAGAAGTCAATCTTGCCTTTGAAAAGAATTTCAGCCGTTTTAGTGATTTAGCACCTATTGGTCCAGATGGTGGTGGCCAAGGGGTAAGAGATGTAAGAGGTTAGGAGAGAATAAAATGTATCACCAATATCGTGAAGGATATATAGAAGTTATATGTGGATGTATGTTTGCGGGTAAAACAGAAGAATTAATTCGTCGTATTAATGTTTTATCCTATGCTAAACAAAAAATACTTGTTTTCAAACCAAAAATAGATGATCGCTATTCAGAAATAGAAATTGCTTCTCATTCAGGAAGAAAAGTTCCTTGTTATGCAATTGATGATCCTGAAGAAATCTTAGATAAAGTCACAGATGATGTACAAGTTGTTGCCATCGATGAAGTTCAATTCTTTGATTCAAAAATTGTGGATGTGTGTGAATATCTTGCAGATAAAGGTGTTCGTGTCATGGTTGCAGGACTTGATAAAGACTTTAGAGGAGAAGCATTTGGTGTGATGCCAGAACTTCTTACACGAGGAGAATTTGTTACAAAGCTTACAGCTGTTTGTGCAAAATGTGGTTCACCAGCAACACGTACACAAAGACTTGTTGATGGTAAACCAGCATCTTTCGATGATCCTGTTGTTTTAGTAGGAGCAGTGGATCATTATGAACCAAGATGTCGTCATTGTCATGAAGTGGTCAACAAACCAATAAAAATTAAAAAAAGACTAAAAAGTTCACAATAAATTAACATTAACATATTATTATAAGGGTGTAAAAGAAAACCTCCCCTTAATATAAACAAAGAAAAGGCACATACTTCGGTATGTGTTTTTTTTATTGCTATATATCGTTTAACGATATATAATAGAAGTGAAAAAAGTATCGTTAAACGATATAGGAGATGAAACAAATGCCAAAAAGAGAAATGGAAGTATTAACCCCACAAATGTATTATGTATTACTTGTTTTACATCAACCGATGCATGGTTATGAAATCATGAATGAAATTACCAAAATAACAAATGGGGAAATCACTGTAGGAGCTGGAACTTTATATACTTTATTACCAAAATTTGAAAAAGAATGTTATATCCAACTTGTTAAAGTTGAAAATAATAAAAAGATTTATCAAATTACAAATTTAGGGAAAAAGAAATTACAAAAAGAAAAAGAAAGAATGCTTAAACAAATTTCATTATTAGATCAAATAGGAGGATAAGCTTATGAAATACAAATATGTCTTAAGAAATAGTTTGTATTTAGATGAAGAATTACAAGATTATTTTAATGAGATGTCAAAAAATGGTTGGCGTTTAGATTTTGTGGGTTATTATTATCGTTTTATAAAAGATGAACATACTTATAAGTATCAAATAGATTACACACCTGCATCTAATGAGTATGACGATTTATTGGAAGAAATAGGGTATCATGAGGTTGATAATTCATTTGAAGGGTTTAAAGTATTAGAAAATGAAAATGTTGAAGCACCTGATTTAAATACTGAATTTGTCTTTGATAAAAATAATAAAATTAATCAATTTAAAAAGAAAAGATATTTAATTTACCCAATATTAGCGATTTTCTTATTTTGGTTAGGTAAATTATTTATTAAAGACTTTATTGAGATTGGGGAACCAGCTTTTTATTATGAGGGCTTAAGTTCTTTTGGATTTGGGATCGTTTTTATCTTTTTAGCAGTCATATTACTCTTTATTACCATTTTAAATTTTTCTATTCTTTATGCTTTAAAGGTGGATAAAGATTTAAATAGATTAAAGAAAATAAATAAACTAAAAGATAATCTAACAATTATTTTTAGTGTTATAACTTTAATAAGTGGAATCGTTTATTTATGTTATTCTGTATTTCATTTTAATTTGAAATTTATTGTTTATATGATACTTGTATGTATCGTTGGTGTGTTTTTAACACGTTTTGTGGACAGTAAATATAATAGTGCTGTTGCCGCATTTGTAGCAATAGCTCTTTGTGGATTGATTTTTCCTACTAATAATATGCAAAATAATGAGTCGTTTTTTGAAAGCTGGACTGTTAAGACAAAAATCACAAATTATGAAAAGAAAGTAGACTATACAACCAGTGATTATCCACAATTGAATGTTTTTATTAAAAAGCCACAATATAAAGATGAAATTTTAAAATATGTCATTATTAAAACCGAACATGACACAAGAGATAATTTAAATTATGAAAAAGTAGTAAAAACAAAATCAAATATTTCATGGGACAGTAATAAAACACATTATTATCATTATGAAAAAGCAATTCAGTCCTTTAATAAAAAAGGAAATACATATGATAATGGGATGTATGAAATTAAAGTTTTGAAAAATAGAATTATTACGAAATATATTGGCGATAAATAAGAAATTCTATCTTGATAACAATTTATCGTAGGACTATAATATTCGCGGTGAGAAATATGGAAAATTATGAAGAAGTTGAACAGAATGTTGAACAATTAGAAAATGAATTAGAAGAAGTTGAAGAAGAACTTGAACAAAAAGAAGAAGGCTTTCTAGAATGTGAGCGTTGGCGTTGTTTCTTGTTGTTGATTACCGTAGGTGGGTTCTTTGGCGCTTATACTTTTTCTGTTAAAGGTGGCGTTTTTTGTAATGCCCAAACAGCGAATATTGTTTTATTTGGGATGGCTTTGGGAAATATGGATTGGTCAAGAGCGGCCTATTTATTGATTCCTATTAGTTCTTATTTTATTGGAACCATGGTTTCAGAATATTTAGCTTTAAAAATAAAGAAGTATAAAAAGCTAAGATGGGATACTATTTTAATTGGCGTTGAAATTATTACTGTTATTATTTTAGGACTACTTCCTAACAGTGTTCCAGATCAGGTCTTCCAAGTAACTATCAACTTTATTTGTGCAATGCAGTTTAATACTTTTAGACAAGCAGAAAAGGTAGGAATGGCAACAACTTTTGTTACAAATCATATTAGACAAACAGGAAGTTTCTTTGTACGTTGGTTAAGAAAAAGACATGAAAGGAAATATTTAAGTCGTTCTTTAAGACATTTATGTATGATTTTATGTTTTATTGGAGGAGCTATTTTCTCAACTGTTTTATGTGCTTATTTTAAAGATCGTGCTATTTGGGGTGCTCTTATTTTCTTGATTATTTTACAGGGTGACTTATTATATGCGGATTTAGTTAAAGAAAAAGAATTATTAGATCAAGTTCCAAATGGGCATTAATGCCCATTTTTCCTTGTTTAAATCATTTGTTTCATGTATTATTATTGTGCTATGAGTATAAAAATTTAACGGAGGTAGAAGCTATGAATGAAAGTATGTTAGATAGATTAGTATCTATGGAAAATAGATATGAAGAATTAGGTCATATGTTAATGGATCCAGATATTGGAACTGACATTAAAAAAATGACAGATGTTACAAAAGAACAAGCTTCTTTACAAGCAGCTTATGATTTGTTTCAAGAATATAAAGAAGTAAAAGACGGCATTGATGGTGCTAAAGAATTAATGAAGGAAAATGATCCTGAAATTAAAGAAATGGCAAAAATGGAATTAGATGAATTAGAAGAAAGAATGCCTGAAATCATCAAAAAATTAGAATTAGAATTAATTCCAAAAGATCCAAATGATAATAAAAACGTTATTATGGAAATCCGTGGAGCTGCTGGTGGAGATGAAGGAAATATTTTTGCAGGTGACTTATATAGAATGTATGTAAAATATGCAGAAAGCCAAGGATGGAAAGTAGAAGTTATGGAAGCTGAAGAATCAGAAGCTGGAGGCTTCTCACTTATTTCATTCAACGTTATTGGCGATGGTGTTTATGGTAAATTAAAATATGAATCTGGATCACATCGTGTTCAACGTGTGCCTAAGACTGAAACGCAAGGACGTGTGCATACTTCAACTGCGACAGTTTTAGTTATGCCAGAAATGGAAGAAGTTGATGTACAAATCAATAAAAGTGATTTAAGAATTGATACTTATCGTGCAAGTGGTGCGGGAGGACAACATATCAACAAAACAGATTCAGCTGTTCGTATCACTCACTTACCTACAGGAATTGTGGCAACAAGCCAAGATGGGCGTTCTCAACATGATAACCGTGATAAAGCAATGAAAGCTTTAGTAGCGCGTGTTTATGACTACTTCCAATCTCAACAAACAGAAGCCATTGATAGTGAAAGAAAATCGAAGGTTGGTACTGGAGATCGTGCTGAAAAAATCAGAACTTATAATTATCCACAAAACCGTGTAACAGATCATCGTATTGGACTTACAATTCAACAATTAGATCGTATTATTGAAGGTAAATTAGATGATATTATTACTGCTTTAATCAATGAAGATCAACGTCTTAAATTAGAAGGACAAAAATAATGAAAACAGTTAGAGAATTAATTAAGGAAGCCGAAAGTAAATTAGATGATGAACATAAAGATGTCAATGTTGCCAAAGTCTTATTTTATCATCTTGCGAAGAAAGAACCTCATGAACTTTATTTAATGATGAATGAAGAAGTAGAACCCGAATTAGAAAACGCTTTTCTAGTAGGAATGGAAGAATATTATCAAGGAAAACCTATTCAATATATTAAAGGTTGCGAAAGTTTCTTTGGTAGAAATTTTAAAGTGAATGAAGATGTCCTCATTCCTCGTTATGAAACAGAAGAATTAGTAGAAAATATTTTATATCGTATAGATGATTACTTTAATGATTATAAAGACATTCATTTATGTGATGTCGGTACAGGAAGTGGGGCTATTGCGATTACTCTTGCCTTAGAAGAACCACGTTTAAAAGTCATTGCGACAGATATTTCTAAAGAAGCTTTAGTTGTCGCTCAAGATAATGCGAAAACATTAGGCGCAAATGTAGAATTTAGAAATGGAGATATGTTACAACCTTTATTAGACACACATGAAAAAGTAGATATCTTTGTTTCTAATCCGCCTTATATTCCTAATGATCAAGATATTGAAGCAATGGTAAAAGATAATGAACCTCATGTTGCTTTATTTGGAGGAAATGATGGTCTTTATTTCTATCGTAAGATTTTTAAAGAAGTAAAACCTTTATTAAATGATAAAGCTTTATTAGCTTTTGAAATGGGATTTGATCAAAGAGAGCTTATGGAAACTGCAATCAAAGAATTCTTTGGAGATTATCCTTTTGAAATCATAAAAGATATTAATGGAAAAGATAGAATGTTGTTTATCTATTATAATTTAAAATGATGATAGAAGCAGATAGAATAAAAATACAAGCTATATCTTTACAAGATATAGCACGCTTTAGCGAATATCGTGATAAAGAAGAAGTAGCTGAGTATCAATCATGGGATGAATATCCAATAGAAAAAGCAAAACAACGTATTACTTATTGTATAAAGCATCCTTTTCATGGAAAAAGAGGTAATTATCAATTAGGAATCTATTTAAAAGATGAGAATTATCTTATTGGTGATCTTTTTATAGAAATAGATGGACATACAACTTTTACCCTTGGGTATACTTTAGATAGTCTTTATTGGTCTAAAGGATATGCCAGTGAAGCCTTAGAAGCAATTCTTCAATATATGTATGAAGAATATCATTTTAAGATTTGTTTATGTCATGTCTATGAAGATAATGATCGCTCAATTAAACTACTTACAAGACATGGTTTTGATAGAATACATAAATCATGGTTTTATCAAGATGTCTTATATCGAAAAATGTTAAATAAATAAAAAATGTGCATAAAATAAAAGAGAGAATATAAGTTATTCACATTGAAAACGAATATCATTGATGTTAACGTAATAGTGAGGAAAGAGTATTCTTTCAAAATGGTAATATTAATGGATAAAATATCCAAAAATAGAGTTGAACTAGCTTATTAGTTCTAGGGTGTGGTAGGTAGCTGTAATTAGGTGATTCTACTGCCTTGCCTCAGCAATGTGTCTGAGATAGGCAAACCAAGTGAAGGTGATTGAACCCCAAAGCCTGGCACGGGCTAAGAAAATAATGTGATATTTGGCTTTCATGAGGAGTCCCAATCAACAAAAGAGCGCTTTATGAAGTGCTCTTTTAAATTAAAGTGCAATTAAAAAAGAATATGTATAAAACAAATAGTCATCAATTTTAAGATGTCTTTTTTTAGTGACAAAATATTTAAAAAGAAGTCTATATAATGTCTATGAGGTGGAAATAAAATGGATTTAGTTATACAAAACAAACAAAAACGTATGCATTATATTTTACCATTGACCTTGTTGATGACAACTATGATTTTTTATTATTCAAAAATACAAGGAACATCATTGCCTTTTACCCTTCCTTTATTCATTGTTGCCTTTGGAAGTGGAACCTTTTATTTTATAGGCTATTTATCAATTATAAGTTTCTTAAGCATTCTTCAACAAGATTTCTTTACAGTAACTGTTTTTATAACAGTTACTTTAACTTTTTTACTTCTTAATGTTACGCATCTTTTAAAAACCAAATATTTACCAATCGTTATCAGTTTGATTTTATTACCGTTTCTTTATGCAAATCATTACAATCTTATTCAAATAAGTTTTCTAACATTACTTACATTTTTTAATGGAATCATAGATCAAAATATCATTCCTTTACTTATTCACCAAAATAAAAATGTAATCACAATCCAAAGACTACAATCACTTATTCTTATAATCTGTACACTCTTTATCGCCTTTATACCATATAATACAACTTATACCATGATATTTATTCGTTATTTTTTATTGCTTTCTATTTACTATTTATCAATAGAGAAAGTCATGCCTATTATCTTATATCTTTCCATCATCTTTGTTTTTATATCACCAACACTCAAAGATGAAGTATTATCTCTTATTCTTCCTATGGGTTGTTTCTTTATGATCCAACCAAAAAATAAATATCTTTTTATATCATTTTTTATGCTATGTCATATTATATTACCATTCTTTATTACCTATGATTATTATTACTATGCATTTGTTATCTTAGTACCTGTCTTTTTATTTATACTTTCTCCACAATTAAAAACACAAGCTTTATCAATTGATAAAAACTATAAAGAAAAAACATATCAGGAACAACTAAAAAGTAAAGCAGAAGCTTTTTCTTCTTTATTCAATCAATTAACACAAGTCTTTAAAGAAGAATCACAAACAACCCATTTATCAGAATATGTAGGATATGTATATGAAGATGTTTGTTATAACTGTTCCTCAAAGAATTATTGTTTTTATAAACAAGAAGGGATGAGTCGGTTAGGTAAATTGATTTCTAAAGGAATTCAAAGAGATTTAGATGCTTTAGATTTTGATTATGTTTATCAACATTGTTTAAAACCAGATGAATATTTAAGAAGTTTGAATAATCATCAAAAAGGTTATTATAAGATGATGAAACTTGATCATGCACAACTTCATTTAAAGAAAGATCTTTTACAAGAGTTTTCTATTATGGGACATGTTTTTCAAAACTTTTCGGAAAGACTAGAGGATGAAAATGATGAAAAAAGATTGCTTGAACATTTAAGAGCTTATCATTTTGAAGTTTATTATCTAAAGAAAATAAAAAAAGATTATCAAAACTATTTATTGGAAATAGGCTTAGAAGATATCGATCAAAAAACGATAGAAGAAGAACTCATTCCTATCTTAGAAACTTATTTAAATACAACACTTGATATTGTATCTTTAAAGAAACAATATCATCACTTAGGTTATGTTTCTTTACTTTTAAAACATGAACTTAAATATGCTTTACAAATATCTAAGAAACAATATGCCCTAGAAAGTCAAAACTGTGGGGATAGTTTTTTATCCTTTGGTTATGATGAACATCATTATGTTGCATTATCTGATGGGATGGGACAAGGATATGTGGCTTATAAAGAAAGTAAACTCACATTGGATGTATTAAGTCAATTGGTAAAAAATGGAATTTCTTTAAAAGATACAATTAATACAGTTAATGCATTATTAAAGATTAAAAATCAAGGAGATATGTATACAACATTAGATTTATTTGATTTTAATTTAATGAGTTCTCGTTTAAAAGTCATTAAATATGGTGCGTATGAAAGTTATTTAATAAGAAATCAGAGAATTGATACTTTAAAATCACATTCACTTCCAATTGGTATGTCTTCGCGTTTAAAAATGCTTTCTTATGATATGAAAATACAAGAAAATGATTTATTTGTTATTGTAAGTGATGGCGTAGGGGAACATTTTTTAAGTATTTTAGAAACTTATAAAGAAGATTTGGAAGAAATGAATATTCATGAAATGGCATCATTTCTTTATCAAAAGGCTTTTTCTAAAAAGGATTTAGATGATATGACAATTATTGTAGTTAAAGTTATTTGTCGAGATTAATGTGTTATAATGGCATGGGTGATGGTATGTTGAATGAAAGTTTGTTAGATAAAAAGAAGCGTTATTTGGTGGGTGTTTCTGGTGGTGTTGATTCCATGGCATTATTAGATATGTTAGTCAAAAAAGGATATCAAGTAAGAGTTGTTCATTATAACTATCATTTAAGAAATGATAGTGATCTTGATGAAAAACTGGTTTTTTCTTATTGCCAAAAACATCAAATACCTTTTTATGTAAAACAAGGTTGTGTTGACGAATATCAAGGAAATTTTGAAAAAATTGCACGTGAAAAAAGATATGCTTTTTATCATGAAATAGGGATTCAAGAAGGTATAAATGAGGTTATTTTAGGACATCATTTAAATGATTATTTAGAAAATATAATCATGCAAATAAAACAAAATAAAACCAAAGGATATCTTGGTATACAAGAAGTTTCTTATGTACAGGAAATGACGATATTACGTCCTTTATTAAAAGTCAAAAAGGAAGAACTTTATCGTTATTGTCAAGAAAATCAAGTTGAATATCATGAAGATTATACCAATTATGATACAAGTTATCTACGAAATTATATTCGTCATATTGATTTAAAAAATTACGATGAAAAAGAGTTGCTTGCTTATGCTAAGAAGCATAATGAAAGCTATTTGAAAAAACAAGAATATTTAAAACAAATGATGGAAGTTTATAAGCAACAACATTTCTTAAATTTAAATCAAATTAAACAAGATGATTTAGAAGATGTTCTTTATGAGATGCTGAAAAAAGAAATCTATCCTCCTTATATTTCACAATCATTGATTCAAGAAATCAAAAAACAAACCCAATCAACAAAACCAAACATTGAAATAACACTACCCGTTAATTTTGTGTTCACAAAAGTATATAATAATATAGCCGTTAGAAAAAAAGAATCTGACGATACGTATTCTATAAAATATAAATCATTTTATAAAGATCAACAAAAATACTTTCTTCTAAGTGATACAGGACATATTCATGATGGCGTTTATCTTCAAAAAGAAGATTTTCCAATTACCATTAGAAGCTTTCAAAACGGAGATAAAATCATAACATCTGGAGGTACCAAAAAGGTTTCAAGACTCTTTATTGATCAAAAAATACCTAAAGAGGATCGAAAAGTTTGGCCAATTGTAGAAAATAGCCAAGGAGAAATCATTTTGATCCCTCATATCGCTAAAAATATCAAGTATTTATATACAAAACCAAATGTTTTTGTGATAAAATATGACACATGTAAGTGAGGTGTAAAGTATGCACAAAGATATAAAAGAAATATTATATACAGAAGAAGAAATTAAAGCAAAATGTGATGAACTCGCTCAAGAAATTGATAGAGATTATGCGGGTCAAGAAATTTTATTAGTTGGTTTATTAAAAGGATCTGTTCCTTTTATGGCAGAACTTGCCAAACATCTAAAAAGTGATGTTAAATTCGACTTTATGTCTGTAAGCAGTTATAGTGGTGTCGAATCTAAAACACTTGTTGTAAGACAAGATATTAAAGAAGATATCCGTGGAAAAAATGTTTTAATTGTTGAAGATATTTTAGATACAGGAAAAACACTTTATAACGTTAAAGAAATGTTAGAAAAAAGACATGCGAAAAGTGTGAAGATCGTTACTTTATTAGATAAAGAAGAAGGTCGTGTTTTTGATATGAAAGCAGATTATTCGGGATTTAAGATTCCTAATGCTTTCGTTGTAGGATATGGTTTAGATTTTAATGAACGTTATCGTCAATTACCTTATATAGGTATTTTAAAAGAAGATTGTTATAAAAAATAGTAAGGAGATTTTATGGGTAACAAAAAAGGATTGTTGAAGTCTATCCTTCCATGGCTTATCGTTTTAGCGGCATTATCTGTGGCTATTCCTTTCTTTAATCAAAGTGAATCCTCAGAAATTCGTTATGATAAGTTTATAAAGATAGTTCAAGATGAAAAAGTAAAAGAAGTAGAAATTGTTCCACAATCTTTAGTTATTGATGTTAATGGGACATATACACAAACAGTAAAGGGAAAAGAAGAAACAACAAAATTCTCTGTTGTTATTCCTAGAACAGAAACAGAATTAGATTCTTTAGTGAGTTTATTAGATGAAAATGGAACACAAATTACAGTTGTTAATGAAGCACAAAGAAATCAATTCTTAAATATCATTTTAGGAATTTTACCTTATGTTCTTCTTATTGCAGGTATGTTCTTCTTATTTAGAATGATGTCAAATACTGCAGGAGGAAACAACAAAGCCTTTGAATTTGGTAATTCAAGAGCTAAATTAGAAAAAAATTCAAAAACACATTTTAGTGATGTTGCAGGAATGGATGAAGAAAAAGAAGAAGTCAAAGAACTTGTTGATTTCTTAAAAACACCAAAGAAATTTGCGGATATGGGAGCTAAAATTCCTCGCGGTGTCTTATTAGTAGGGCCACCAGGTACTGGTAAAACATTACTTGCAAGAGCTGTTGCCGGTGAAGCGAATGTACCTTTCTATTCAATTTCAGGTTCTGAATTCGTAGAAATGTTTGTTGGTGTTGGGGCTGGACGTGTCAGAGACATGTTCAAAAAAGCAAAACAAACAGCACCATGTATTATCTTCATTGACGAAATCGATGCGGTTGGTCGTCAAAGAGGTACTGGTATGGGTGGAGGACATGATGAACGTGAACAAACCCTTAACCAATTATTGGTAGAAATGGATGGTTTCTCTGGAAATGAAGGAATTATCGTTTTAGCGGCAACAAACCGTGCCGACGTCTTAGACCCAGCATTATTAAGACCAGGACGTTTTGACCGTCAAATTCAAGTCGCAAATCCAGATAAACGTGCACGTAGTCAAATCTTAAAAGTACACGCACGTAACAAGCGTTTTACACCTGATGTTAACTTTGATAATATCGCACAACGTACACCTGGATTCTCTGGGGCAGAATTATCAAATGTATTAAACGAAGCTGCATTACTTGCAGTAAGACAAGGTCATGATTTAATCACAATGGCTGATATTGATGAAGCTGTTGACCGTGTTATGGGTGGACCTGCGAAAAAATCTCGTAAGTATACTGAAAAAGAAAGACGTTTAGTTGCTTACCATGAAGCAGGACATGCTTTAATTGGTTTAACATTAGAAGATGCCAATAAAGTACAAAAAGTCACAATTGTTCCTCGTGGACAAGCTGGTGGTTATAACTTAATGACACCTAAAGAAGAAACGTATTTCCAAACAAAGGGTCAATTAAAAGCGACAATTTCAGGATATATGGGTGGACGTGTTGCCGAAGAAGTATTCTTTGGTGATGTAAGTTCAGGTGCTCATAACGATATCGAACAAGCAACACGTATTGCACGTATGATGGTTACTGAATTAGGTATGTCTGAACTTGGACCAATTCAATATGATTCTGAAAATGGACAAGTTTTCTTAGGTAGAGATTATACACAAAGAAGTAATACACACTCTGGACAAATTGCTTATGAAATTGATGTTCAAGTGCGTAAGATCATTGATGAATGTTATCAAGAAGCAACAAATATTGTTGAACAACATAAAGAAAAATTAATCTGTATTGCAGAAGCGTTACTTGAACATGAAACATTATCAGGTGAAGATATTGAATCTTTATATAATACAGGTAAAATGTTAGAACATCATGATGGTTCATTAAATCAAGAACCTGTTCAAGAAGTAGTAGAACCAACAGTAGAAAAACCATCTATTGATGATCAAGATGATTTATTAGATGAAATGAAATAAAGCGGTTTTCGCTTTTTTTCATTTAGAAAGGGGTAAATATGAGTACACGTACAAAGAGAATTGTAATCATTTTAATCGCGTTAAGTATGATTATTCCTATATTTTCTTCCGTGTTCTTTTTATAGAAAAGAAAGATGAAAGATTATTTAGTAAGAGGATTAGTAAACAGTAAAAATTGCCGTGTTTTTGCTTGTCAAACAACAAATTTATTAGAAGAAGCAAGGAAAGATCATGATTTATGGCCTACGGCTTCAGCGGCACTTGGAAGAATGATGTCAGCAACTTTGATGATGGCTGCTATGAATAAAAATAATGAAAAAATGACAGTCACAATTAATGGTGGAGGACCTATTGGTACCATGATGGCAGTTACTTGTGGGGATGGTCATATTAAAGGATTTGTCGGAGATCCACATGTTCATTATACATATAATGATACAGGTCATTTAGCTGTTGGCGTTGCAGTAGGGACACAAGGAAGCTTACAAGTTATTAGAGATATGGGCTTAAAAGAACCGTTCTGTGGTACAGTCCCACTTCAAACAGGTGAAATTGGTGATGATTTTTCCTATTACTTTATGGCAAGTGAACAAACGCCATCGGTTGTATCTGTCGGTGTTTTAGTGGAAGAAACAAATGAAATTCTTGCTTCAGGAGGATTTATTATTCAATTACTTCCAGAAGCAACTGAAGAAGATATTACTTATATTGAAGAAAGAATGAAAGATTTCCCAGCAGTATCTTCACTTATTAATGAAGGAAAAACACCAGAAGAAATATTAAAGATGTTATTTGAAGATGTAGAAATTACAGATCATCAAGATTTATTCTTTACTTGTGATTGTTCAAAAGACAAAATGTTAAATGCACTTTCAACAGTAGGTAAAGAAGAATTACAAAGCATGATTGATGAAGATCATGGTTGTGAAATTACTTGTCAATTCTGTAATACAAAATATAAATTTGATGAAGAAGAATTGCAAAAATTGATAAATCGTTTATAATCACATTGAAAAATGTGATTTTTTTAAAAGAAAACAAAAAATAAAGACAGATGTCTTTATTTTTTAGGAAATCAACTCAATTGATAGATAACTTATAACTATTTTTAGGGGAGGAAAATAGAGGGAACTTATAAGTTATCTATATACAGTATGTACAAAGAAAATAAAAATATATGCGGAGGACAAATAATTTGAAAATAAGAGAGATTGAAATAAAAAATCCTGTCATTATGGCACCAATGGCAGGAATCACCAATATGGCTTTTCGTAAAATCGTGAAAGAATTTGGCGCAGGTCTTGTCTATTCGGAAATGGTAAGCGATAAAGCTATTTGTTATGGAAATCAAAAGACAATTGAGATGTTACAAGTGGATGAAGGAGAACACCCTGTTAGTATCCAGTTATTTGGTGGAGAAGTAGAAAGTATGGTTGAAGCCGCTAAATTCATTGATCAACATTCCAATTGCGATATTATTGATATTAACTGTGGCTGTCCTGTTAATAAAGTATTAAAGGCCAATGCGGGAAGCAAATTACTACAAAATCCCCAACTGATTTATGATATTGTAAGTAATATTGTTAAAAATGTAAGTAAACCAGTAACAGTAAAGATTAGAAGTGGTTTTGATAAAGAACATATTAATGCGGTAGAAGTTGCAAAACTTATTGAAAAAGCAGGAGCAAGTGCAATTGCTGTTCATGGAAGAACACGTTCACAAATGTATGAAGGAAAAGCTGATTGGTCGATCATTAAAGCTGTTAAAGAAGCAGTTTCTATTCCTGTTATTGGTAATGGGGACATTCGAAGCGTAGAAGATGCGAGAAGAATGCTTGAAGAAACAGGCTGTGATGCCATCATGATTGGACGTGCAGCGCTTGGAAATCCATGGCTTATTAAGCGAGTTGTTGAAAGTTTAGAACATGAAACAGACATTCTTGAACCAACGTATAAAGAAAAAATAGACTGGTGTTTAACTCATGCTAAAAGATTAATGTCTATTGAACCTGAACGTATTGCGATGTCACAAATGAGAGGACATGCACCATGGTATATTAAAGGATTAAAAAATTCTTCAGCTGTTAAAAATGAACTTTCAAAAGTCAATACGTATGAAGAATTAGAAAAGATTCTTAAAGATTATGAACAATTGTTAGATACATTATAAAAAGCAACTAGTAGGGAAACTAGAGCTTTTTATGAACAAATAAAGGGAAAATAAAAAAATGGAAAATTACTTTTCCAATTTTTCATTAATTAATAAACGAATTGTTTTATAAAGATGTGGTTTAAATTCTTCAATAGGAAGAGGTTGCTTTTCTACAATGGAAGTAAAAACAGTAGAACTTACAAGTTCAATAATCATAAATAAAGTCATTTCAGGATATTCTAACGGAATATCCTTTTCTTTTACTTCATTAATAAATAATTCCTTAATTCCTAACTCTTCACTATCTAATAAATCTGTTAATTTTTCACTATAAAGTCCTAAAGAAAGATTTTTTTGAATAAACTTAAGAATATTAGGTCGTGCAATTAAAGCATCTATAATCGAATCAATAATAAAAATGATTTTATCATCTAAACGATCAAAATGATATTTATTGGCTTCTTTACACGCGTTTGAAAAAAATTCATGTGATGTCTTTGCGAGCAAAACATCTTGTAATTCATATTTATCTTTAAAATAAAGATAAAATGTTCCTTTCGCAATGCCAGCATCGTGAACAATATCTTGAATCGAAGTTTTTTTAATTCCTTTTTCAGAAAAAAGATGAAGAGCAGTACTTAACAATTTACGTTCTTTTTCTTGTTTATTATCATTTATTTTTGATTTTATCTCTTGGATCGCCATTTTAACACTTCCTTTAGCATTAATTGTATGTTCTTCAAAATAAAAAGTCAACGAAAGACAAAGAAATAATTAGAAAAATGACTTTTAGTCATTTATACGGTGACCGTTGGCCATTTTAGTGCTAGTATCATAAATGACCGATGGTCACTTTAGGAGGAGAGAATATGAAAAAGCTAGGAGAAGCAATAGGAAGATTTGTGGTAAAGCATAAACTTTTTATTGTTGTTGCATCATTACTTCTTTGTATTCCATCGATATTTGGATATCTTAATACAAAGATTAACTATGATATTTTAGTTTATTTACCAAAAGATATTGAAACCATGAAAGGACAAGATATTTATTACCAAGGGAAAACGAAAGCATCATTACCAATCTCAATGAAAGTAACTTATAAATTAGATGGTCAAAAAATGAAGCTTAAAGAAATGCTTGGTAAAAAAGGAAAAGTAGAAATCAAGATTGATTATACAAATAATGAAACAAAAACAGTGGATGGTAAAGAACTTTATGTGCCTTTTGTTGTGACTACAGGAACAATGCTGCCAACCAACAATGCTTCTAATGTTGAAGTTACAAATGGAAAAGTCATCAGTAATGGCTCATCAAATATTATCATGGCGATTGCAGCACCAGGTTTATCAAAAAACTACAATAATAATAAAGATTTAGAAAAATTTAATTCAGTTACAATTAAATATGATACAACAAAATTTAAATTAAATAGTTTTATGTCTGTTGCTACACCATCTTTATTATCAGATACAGATATTAACTTTGATGATATGAATGAAATTTATGATAATGTGAATACTTTAAATAGTTCATTTAATCGAATTATTTCAGAAGGCCAAGCCTTACAATTAGGATTAAAACAATATGCCTCAAAATATAATGAATTTGATCAAGGGATTGGTTCTTTAAAAACAGGTGTTACAGCAACACTTACAGGATCACAAAGTTTATCAGCAGGAATTGAAAAAATTACAAGTGGTTTAACACAGCTTGATAGCCAAAGTGCTACATTAGTAGCGGGAGCAAAACAAGTTTTTGATACTTTATTAAATACGGCTCAAACTCAAATCAATAATCAACTTGCTGCTTATAATATCAGTATCGCTTTAACCACAGATAATTATCAAGAAGTATAAAAAGGTCTTATGGCTCAACTTCCAGCACAAGCAAGTTCTTCAATTCAAAGTGCTTTAAATGGATCAAAACAATTAACAGAAGTAATTGTTGCGATTGAAAGTGGAAGTGATGCTCTTGTTGAAGGATTGACTCTATTTAAAAGTAAAGGTTTAGATAAGATTTCTGATGTTTTAAATAATACAGTTAAAAAAGATGTTAAAACAACAAAAAAATTAATGGATCTTGCCAATGATTATAAAACACTTACTGGTTCAAAAGAAGGTGTCGATGCAAGTACAAAATTCATTATGATTATCGATTCAAAGTCTAAAAAATAAATCATATTTTTACAAAAAAGGAGAAAGTAATAAATTTTTATACATTTCTCCTTCTTTTATTAAGAAAAGTCTTGATTATATGCGGTTTTTTTTTAAGAAAAAACCTTTACAAAAAAAATATTTGGTATAGAATACTTAACAAGGAGGAAGTAGAAACTTAGGTTTTGAAGTTATCAAAATGAAAACAATGCTCGAAGTACAATACCAAGAAAAAAATGTTAAAGATG
>OGPD01001339.1_pt1 | contig 20407 bp, 19 predicted proteins | sample 1552861 | NCBI WGS metagenome assembly OGPD01 (sample SAMEA2580280, study PRJEB22360) | human gut metagenome | biome: human gut; feature: human-associated habitat; material: faeces | place: Denmark | collected 2008/2010
TGGCCAATTGTATTTTAAAAAAATAAATGAAGATAAATTGATTTATATGACTAAATATAATTCTATAAAAATTATAAGACCTAACGGAAATATATTTATTGATTTAAATAGTATAAATTATGATAAACAAATATTATCGGATTTCTTTTTTGAATATGAGTGGTTCATTTGGTGGTTTGGAGACCTCAGAGAGAATAATAAAATAAATGGTTATAATGTTATATCCTGTTTATAATACATAAATCTGAATGAATTAATTTTCCGTTTTTAAAAAAGCCATTTTTCTTCGGTTTGGCTGCAAATGAAATATATACATTCTTAACCTTTACATCAGTTTTTATATTATAAAGATTCATAAAATATGCTAATTCGCCAATGGCGAATTAAAAAGAAGGTGATAAAAATGATAGAAAAATTACTGACATCATATCGTGAAAAGCTCTGTGCACAGGAAATAATGCTTGTAACTAATTTGTATAATGCTTCAAACGATATAAAGGCAGCTGAGCTGTTGGCGGACAGGCTATCTGTAAAAGGATATGGATTAGCATTAAAAAGAGCAAGTCCTGTTGATGTGGAATATGTAAACGATGAGATTATAAAGTACGATATAGCGGATATGATTAATAAATCTGTAAAATATATAAATTCCTACTCATTTGAGATAAGGGACGAACTTATCAGCTTTTACAAAAAGAATAAAAGTATGGAACAAAATAAGTTTATCAGCGGACTGAAAAATATATTAGGTCTGAATTCCGATTATCAATTGAAAAAGGCTGTTAAAAGTAAAAGCGCAGTTAAAGTACGGAAGCCTAAAAAGCCTTCTCTGCTTGGTAAGCTAAGAAAATATGAGAAAATTATTCAAGAAGGATTAAGACAATAAAAAAATTCGCCAATGGAGAATTGGGAAGGAAATTATATGTTAAAAAAGAACTTTGATGAAAAACAAACTTTAAATAATATATTTATTGGCGGTGATGGAAATGGACATAAAATTTTAATTTTAAAGATGAATAATAAAGAATTAAAAGAATATATAAGATTTTGTAAATTAAACAGCCACGATATTAATTTTATCAATAAAAGTAATAATGTTGTAGCATGTTATGAGGAAATATATTTAACCTTTATCAACATAAAGCCTTCTCTGCTTGTTAAGCTAAGAAAATACAATAAATTATTCAAGAAGGATTAAGACAATAAAAAAATTCGCCAACGGCGAATTAGAAAGGACGAACAATGAATATTTTTCAGGAAATAAAAGAAAGGCTGTCGTTAAAAGAAATAGTCCGTGCTTATGGAATAGAGCTGAATCGAAGCGATATGTGTATATGTCCGTTTCATGCTGAAAAAACGGCAAGTATGAAAATATACGATAAAGGCTTCAGGTGCTATGGCTGCGGCGAGGGAGGAGATACTATTGAATTTGTACGTAAGTACTTCAATCTGAATAACACACTTGAAGCGGCTCATAAAATAAATGAAGATTTCAGTCTTGGAATTCAGACGGATAAACGGCCTACAAAATCAGAGGTCAGGTCGGCTCAATCAGTCGTTCAGAAAAGAATAGAATTTGAACAGAAGGACAAGCAGGCGTTTCAGATTTTTTCAGAGTATTTCAGCGTACTTCGAGATTACAGCAAATTAGCGCCTAAAACGGAATATGAAGTACCAGATAAGCGCTTTATAGAATATCTTCAAAATTTTGAACAGATTGATTATACTCTGAACCGTCAGATTGAGCTTATGCATAATCCGATAAACGAACGTATGGAATTTCTGAACGATAATCAAGATTACATAGTTAAAATAGCCGAACGGCTGCTTGAAATACGAAAAGATAGAGATACGGAAAAAACGCAGACAATTAAAAATAACCCTGATCAGGTAAGGAATGATAACGCAGTAAAACCAAATTATAAGATAATCGGAAATACGCCATATAAAAGTATTCAGGATAAGGCGTATCTTAAATACGGCAGCGCATTTTCAAAACAGATAGAAAACTCACTCAATGCTGCAGGGATAAAGTTTTCCGGAAAGATGTGCGGCAAGCTTACTACTTTTACAGTAAACAGACAAGATTTGAATACGGTCAGAGCTATTGCCGCTAAGGAAGCTGAAAGATTTACAGGAATTAATAAGCCGCAGATAATACCTGCGCAAAAACAAAAGACCGCCGGTATTAAACGGCAGCCTCAAAGTAATGAAATGATACTATAAATTAATCCTTATAATGTCCTTTGCATGAAGCTATGATTATTGCTCCATTGTGTTCCTTATAAACAATACGATCGCAGTCGTTGATTCGTCTGCTCCACCAGCTTTGAAGATTTCCTTTAAGAGGTTCGGGCTTTCCAATGCCTTCATATGAATTACGCTGAATGTCTTTGATAAGCTCGTTTATCTTTTTAAGCGTTTTCTTGTCTTGTGACTGCCAATAACAATATTCATTCCATGCACGTTCTTCCCATAGTAATTTCATATATCAGTCCTCTGTTAAATCGTGTTCCTGAAGCTTTGATTTTCCGGATTCAATATCTGAAATAACAGAATTAAGATATCGTATATTACTTTCAGAATAAAATGGATCAGCAGTTATTTCAAAAGGTATTCTCTTTTCCCTGCTTACTTTTGTTGCAAACATAGTAAATGCCGCCGTCATAGTAATACCCATTTCTTTGCAGGTTTGTTCCATATTCTTTTTCAATTCTTCATCCATACGAAAATTCACCATAGCCTGTGCCATAGTTATCAGCTCCTTTCATTTATATTATAGCACTTTGTAAAGCTAATGTCAACTACTTGCTTTACAAATTCGCAATGTTATTTTATGCTTATTCAATTAAATTATTAACGGAGGTTTCAAATGAAAAAATTATTTATACTGTCGTCAGCAATCTTTATAAGCTGCGCCGTATTGCTCGGATGTACTGAAAAGGTCAAGGAAAAGCCGGAAACGGATATTGTAACTGAACCGGAAGATTTAAGCTATGCTAAAACTCCGGAGGAAATGGCGATACGTATTACCGAATCAATAGCAGGATTTGACGAACAGGCATATATTAAATATTTTCCGGATTTTTATGAAAGAAATTCATTTAATACAATAAAAAATTCCTTTTATATGCACTGCCGTTCTGAAAGCCTTGATTATGAAAATAAACGTTCCATAGACGATTTTAACGTGTATATATACACAGACAGGAGAAATGAAGACGGATTTGTATCTGCACTGTCTTTTTTAAAAGACAGTGATATTATAAAGCTGCATATTAAAATGCAGTATGACATCGAAAAAAACGGATATTATGTTACCGACGTTTTTTCAAGCGGTCCTGAGGACCCCGGAACTCCTGAAGATATTATCATAGAACAGGGCGGCAAGCTTATAAATACAAACGATTATTGAAAAAGGAGAAGCTATGAATATAAGCACAGTAAAAAACATTCTTAATAATGAAAAAAAGAAACTGAATACGGACGTTTCAGAATGGCTTTCATTTCTGGAGGTTTCAGCATATCACTATAAGCATTCGGTAGACGATCAGGTTATGATACACGCCTTTAATCCATCTGCAAAGGCCTGCGCCGATATTATGGTATGGACTAATCTGAGAAGAAATACCGTATCAGGAAACAGTATTCCGATTTTAAAAAACGGTAATATTGTTTATCTTTACGACATCGCTCAGACGGAATCCAGGGAGGACGGAAGTTCCGTTAATCCTTGGATATGGTCGGTAGAGGATAAGACCTTAAACGCAAGCTATGAAGGTGCGGTTAGTAAAAATCTGACAGAAAAGTATAGACTTAAATCAGACAAGCTGCCTGATAAGCTCTACGAGCTTTCGTTTCTTAAAACAGCCCGATATCTAAACGACAGAAAATCCGCTTTTGCATGGCTTACGGCTGAATCGGCCGCATACTGCGTTATGCACAGGTGCTGTCCCGACGAGGTTTACCCTTCCCTAAAGAATCTTTCTCATTTGGATAAATTTGATTTTGAGAAAATCGCGGAAGCGGTATGCGGCGTCAGCTCGGAAATTTTATCGGAAATAGAAGCTATAGCCAAATCAGAAAGAGTAAAAAAATATGAAAGTATAAGGAGTAAAAATAATGACAAAGCATTTCAGAGAAAAGAAAATAATCAACGGAATGAATCACACGCTAAGCGTACAGACGGGAGAATGGATTCCGGAAATAAAGTACGAAAACGGATTGACTTGGATACTGGACGAACGCTCGGAAACAATGACGTATTACGCTCTGGCGGCGGGCAAATTGAAGCCGTCGGAGATAACAAGGGAAATGAAAGACAAGATTTTCAGGCAGGCGGACGAAGCGAGCATGAAAACGAAGGAACGGCTGGAGAAATACGGAATGACGGAAACGGAATTCAGTCTAATACCGCCGGAGGAGGCTCACAGATATTACAAAACGGAACAGGGCTTTTGGAAGGAAATTCAGGAAGAGGAAGTACCGGAGAATCTTCACGGGAAATATATAACGCTGCGCCGGAATTATCTGATGAATCATCTTCCGGAGACGTATCTAAAATTGAAAGAAAGCGGACGTCTGAATTATCATCTGACGGAAATAAATCAGAGAGCGCACGAACTGATGGAGATGATAACAGAGCAGCTGAAAGAAAACAATCAGGAATACCAGCAGGCGGAGGAACAGGCGGACTTCCTAAAAATGGTACGGCTGACGGAAACATACGGAAAAATAGCGGAGGAAACGATACTAAAGGAGATAATTTACAGCGAGTAAATAGTTCTGATATTATAGGAAATACAGTTTACAGATATATAAAGCAAAAGACATATCATAAATACGATACGGAAACCGCAAAGAAAATAGCGTCGGAGCTTGAAAATAACGGAGTTAAATTTTCAGGTAAAATCAACGGTGAAAGTACTACTCTGACTATTTCTAAATTTGACTTAGATAAATTCAAGGAGATCGAGGACAAGGTTGCCAACGGCGAATCCGAGAAGCTTCAAAAAGAATTTCTAAAGGATAATGAAAATAATCAATCCATGAGCATTCAGGAACCTGAAAAGGCTTTGCCCGGAGAGCCGATAGTAACCGTCAGATTTTCAGAACATCCCGAGCTTAGCGAAGGAATGAAATTCCCTATTTCACAGGCTGACAGACTATTGGCCGAGCTTGATAAAAAGCAGCGGTCCGACCATGAATTATATGAAAACTCCGGCTGGTATCATAAAACGGATTTTACTGTAGAATACAGTATAAACGGCGAAAAAAACACATTTGAGGGAAGATACGATATCGGCGACGGAGACGGCTCTCTGACAGAACATATCAAATCATATGCGCAATATATGCTGAAGGACGATATTATTAAAAGCTTCAGTTCCGATGAAAAAGAGCTTGATGAAAACAAGAGAAATTATAAATATATTCTGAATGAATTAATACCGCTCTTTGAAGACTTTACCGAAAAGAGCAAATATAAGTATACCCCTTTAATAACGGAAGATAACTATGATACTGACAGAGCCGACGTTAATACGTTCAGAAATAAAGGTAAAACCGTCAGGTCTGTAGATATTCCGGTTAAGGCGTCCGACGAGCTGCGAAGAAGATTTGAGCTTTACGGTCTTAAACCGTCGGACGAACAGACAGAAATAAGCTTTTCTACTTATGGCGATGATTGGAACAGATTTGAAATAAAGGATAAATACGGCAACAGATGGGTTTATGTTAACGCACAGGATATACTTTCTCCTGAAGAGCTTGAAACAATGAATGCAGTTGTTTCCGGCTTTTATAATGATAAAATTCAGGAACGCTCTGAAATAGACGATATGCTGGAATTTGCCCAAAGAGATTATTATGATTCACAGTATTCAGGAAAAGATTTGTATGTTTACGGTGCAGAGCCGCAAATGGAGCAGATGTCGCTGTTCGGTGAGAAAGAAGCGACAGAACAGGTTTCTGTAAAAAGCAGTCGGGAAAAAGCAATAACTGCCGTTTTAATGTATGGCAGCGGCTTTGCAGACGGTAAATTCCGTATAGCGGATTATGCCGATAAAAACCATTCTATAAATGATTTTGCCGAAATGCTGAAAAAAGAATACGGTATCGGCGGTCACAGCGGCGACGATGTAAATTATTCATGGACGAGCCACGACGGAAAAGGTATACAGATTACACTGCCGCGTACTAATGAATCCGAGGAGGGCGAAAAAGTAACCGTTTCATGGAAAGAAGCGGCAAAGCGTATTTCAAAGCTGTGCGAACAGGGAGAATATATAACCGAGGAACTTGCAGACCGCAGAGGGGCTATTATGAATATGGACGCTTTGGGGTATGAACCCGCACAGGTTGACGGATTTTCTGATGATTTTCTCATGTGGAAGCCGAAGAATGAGAATGAGGAAGAAATTGGACTTGACGGTTGGGACGCTGTAAGAGATTTTACACATGATGTTCAAACGCTGATGAATGATTACACGGTACAGCAGTTGCGGGACAGGGCAAACGGAGATTACAGCGTGATTGAATATGGTTCGTTTGGGGACGGGGAAGTTGAAACGGCAATTAACAACCACCCGCAGAATATCTATCGTATTTACCAACTGAAGAGCGATGAAAAATATCATGGAATACGGTTTGAGGACAGAGCGACGCTTCAGAAATCAGGTATTCAGCTTGGAATTAATGATTATAACTTTGTTTATGAGGGTAATTTTAATGATGTCGAAGGAGATTCATTTGACGATAAACTGAATACTCTGTATGACCGTTTCAATTTCGAACAGCCGGAGGATTTTAAGGGCAGATCGCTTTCAGTAAGCGACGTTATTACCGTTAAAAACGGCAAAAATGAAAGCGCATATTATGTTGATACTTTTGGATTTACCGATATTCCTGAATTTTTCAACAAGTTTAATGAAAACAGTAAAACTGAAAACATAAAAGCGCAGAATTATCATATTAACAACGATCTTGAAATCGGCGGCGCAAAAGCAAAATTTAAGGCTAACATAGCGGCAATTGAAACATTGCAGAAAATTGAAATTGAAAATCGTTATGCAGCTCCTGAAGAACAAGAAATCATGTCCCGGTATACGGGCTGGGGCGGTCTTTCCGAAGCCTTTGACAGCTCCAAAGAAAAGTGGACCGAGGAATATAATCGGCTTAAAGAGCTGCTTACAGAAGAAGAATATAAGTCGGCTAAGGCTTCTGTTCTCGATTCCTTCTATACTCCTCCGTATATAATTGAATCCATATATTCCGCATTAAAGAACATGGGCTTCGATGGCGGAAATATCCTTGAGCCTGCGCTGGGAACAGGAAATTTTTTAGGAAAAATGCCTGAATCAACGTATAAGGAATCACGTATTTACGGTACTGAAATTGACAGTATATCAGGTCGGATTGCAAAGCGGCTTTATCCTGACGCGGATATATCAATAACCGGGTTTGAAAAGAAAGACTTTCCGGACAGCTTCTTTGATATTGCCGTGGGAAACGTGCCGTTCGGCGGCTTTAAAGTACCCGACCGAAGATACGATAAATACAATTTTGCAGTGCATGATTATTTCTTTGCCAAAACTCTCGATAAGGTACGTCCCGGAGGAATCGTTGCGTTTATTACTTCAAAAGGTACGCTGGATAAGGCAAATCCGTCGGTAAGAAAATATATATCGCAAAGGGCGGAGCTTTTAGGCGCAGTCAGACTTCCGAACACCGCTTTCAAGTCTTATGCCGGAACGGAGGTTACTTCCGATATAATATTTTTACAGAAACGCGAAAGAATGATAGATATTGCTCCCGAATGGGTATACACCGAAGCGGACGGCAATGGTTTTGCCTGCAATCGTTACTTCATAGATAATCCCGATATGATATTGGGAAAAACCGTTGAGGGCAACAAGCTTTACGGAAAAGGTACTATGGTAATTCCGTTTGAAAACTCCGATCTGAAGGAACAACTGCAAAAAGCCGTTCTAAAAATAAAGGGAGAATACGGTAAAGAGAGCGCCGTTATAGCCGACGTAAGCAATACTAAAAAATCCGCTTTCGTTCCGGAGGTACTACCGGCCGATCCCGGCGTCAAGAACTTTACATATACTGAAATCAACGGTAAAATATTCTACCGTGAAAATTCTATTATGACTGAAATCTCATTTAAGGGAAAAAAGCTTGAACGTATAAAGGGTATGACCGCAATAAATAAATGCGTAAGAGAACTGCTTGATATGCAGCTTTCCGGATATTCTGATGAAGCTGTAAAGGAGAAGCAGACAGAGCTTAACAGTATTTATTCCTCTTTTACAAAGAAGTACGGCTTGCTGAATTCTCAGGTAAATAAAAGCGCTTTTAAAGAGGACGTTTCGCTTCCTTTGCTTATTGCTCTTGAAAAAGTCAAAGACGGAAAGCTCGTGCAGAAAGCCGACATTTTTACCAAACGCACTATAAGACCTCAGATAAGTATAACTCATGTTGATACAGCGGCCGAGGCTCTCGCAGTTTCCATATCGGAAAAAGCCTGCGTCGATCTTGGCTTTATGGCTTCGCTTATGGGCGGTTCTGAAAAGACTGAACAGATAAAAGCAGACCTGAAGGGCGTTATATACAAAAATCCTGAAAAGGGCGGCGATGAACTGTCCGGATGGGAAACGGCAGCCGAATATTTATCGGGAAATATACGGGAAAAGCTTACCGCCGCTGAGAAAGCGGCGGCAGACAATCATATATATAAGGAAAACGTTCAGGCTCTTGAATCCGTTATACCGGAACGTATCGAAGCCGGAGACATAAGGGTTAAGCTGGGCGCGCCTTGGATTGATGAAAAATACATAACGCAGTTTATTTATGAAGTTCTTGATACTCCGGTTAATTTGCAGGTCAATAATGGCGGTCTCTGTATAGACGTTCAGCATTCAAATAAAACCGCTTCATGGGTTATCACAAACAAAAGCCTTGACAGCGGTAACATAAAAGCGACCGTAACTTACGGAACGGCTCGTAAAAACGCATATGAAATAGCAGAGGATTCGCTGAATCAGAGAGATACGACAGTAAACGATCCAAAATTTGATGACGACGGTAAAATCCATTATGTATTAAATCACAAGGAAACGGTTCTCGCACGCCAAAAGCAGGAAGCTATTAACAATGCATTTCGTGAATGGATATTCCGCGACCGTGAACGACGTGAATTTCTTGTAGAAAAATACAACGTTCAGTTTAACTGCATACGTCCGAGAGAATACGACGGTTCTCATCTTACCTTTGCGGGAATGAATCCTGAAAAAGAACTGAGACCTCATCAGAAAAACGCTGTAGCCCGCGCGATTTACGGCGGAAACACGCTGTTTGCACACGAAGTAGGCGCCGGAAAAACCTATGAAATGATAGCGACCGCTATGGAGGGCAAACGTCTCGGACTTTGCAGTAAATCGCTGATTGCAGTACCTAATCATCTAACCGAACAGTTTGCTAATGATTTTATAGAGCTTTATCCCAATGCAAATATTCTTGTTGCAGGCGAAAAGGATTTCAGAAAAGAAAACCGTCGAAAGCTTTGCGCTAAAATTTCAACCGGAGATTTCGACGCGGTTATTATCGGTCATTCTCAGCTTATAAAGGTAGGAGTATCTCCGGAGCGTGAACAGGAATTTATAAAACAGCAGATTGAAGAGGTTACGGATGATATTGCTGAAATCAAAAGGCAAAACGGCGAACATTTTACTATTAAGGAAATGGAAAAAACTAAAAAAGACATGGAAACACGCCTGAAACAGCTTTCAGACCGTATAGTAAAGGACGACGTCATTACCTTTGAGCAGCTGGGAGTTGACAAGCTTTTTATAGATGAAGCGGATATGTTTAAAAATCTCGGACTGTCTACTAAAATGAGAAACATAAGCGGAGTATCTGCAAATACCAAGGTACAGAAAACTCAGGATTTATACATGAAGTGTCAGTATATAGACGAGCTGACCGGAGGAAAAGGAATCGTCTTTGCTACAGGCACGCCTGTGTCAAACAGCATATCGGAGATATTTACAATGCAGAGATATTTACAGGCGGATCTACTGAGAAAAAATAATCTCGCTCATTTTGACGCATGGGCCGCAAGCTTTGCGGAAAAGGTCACAAAGCTTGAATTTGCTCCTGAAGGCACGGGCTTCAGGCAGAAAACAAGGCTTGCAAGATTCTATAACCTGCCTGAGCTTATGACTATGTTCAAGGAATGCGCAGATATTAAAACGGCCGACGATATTGATCTCCCCACTCCTGAATGTGAAGTTCATAATATTTCAGTTGATCCAACTGAAACGCAGAAGAATCTTGTAAAGTCGCTTGGAAAACGTGCGGAAATAATTCACAATAAGGCTGTAACGCCCGATGTTGATAACATGCTTCTGGTTACTATGGACGGGCGCAAGATTGGTCTTGATCAAAGGCTTATAAATCCCCTGCTTCCAGACGAAGCGGGTACTAAGGTAAACGCTTGTATCGACAACGTTTTCAGAATATGGAACGAAACCTCGGAAAACAGAAGTACTCAGCTTATTTTCTGTGATTTCGGCGTTCCTACGGTTCAGAAAAAGGTTAAGGATAAGGACGGTAACGCTATCACAGAAAGTGAAGAAGATTTCTCAAAATTCAATATCTATGACGATATACGTTCCAAGCTGATTAATATGGGCGTACCTCAGGAAGAAATAGCGTTTATTCATTCGGCCAAAACAAAGGAGGCAAAGGAAAAGCTTTTTGAAAAGGTTCGTAACGGGGACGTTCGGATTATGATCGGTTCTACTTCAAAAATGGGGGCAGGCACGAACGTGCAGAACAAGCTGATTGCTTCCCATGATTTAGACTGTCCTTGGAAACCCCGTGATATGGAGCAGCGCCGCGGGCGTATGGTAAGACAAGGAAACGAAAATAAAAAGGTGCAGCTCTTCAGATATGTAACTAAGGACACCTTTGACGCATATTTATTCCAGACGCTTGAGAATAAGCAGCGGTTTATCTCACAGATCATGACTTCAAAAACCCCGGCAAGAAACTGCGACGATATTGACGAATCAACGCTCAGTTACGCGGAGGTAAAAGCCCTTTGCATTGCAAATCCTCATATCAAGGAAAAAATGGAACTCGATATAGAGATTTCAAAGCTTCAGATGATAAAGTCTGAATTTATGAATATACATTACAGGCTTGAGGACGCCGTTCATGTAAAGCTTCCTCAAGAGCTTGCAAATGAAATTTCAGAGCTTAAGAATATGGAGGCGGACAGAAAAGCGTTAGCGGATTATCCAATCGAATACGACAGCGAAGGACATGAAGTTTTCAGCCCTATGACTGTAAACGGAAGAACGTTTACAGACAGAAAGGAAGCCGGAGCAGCCTTGATTAAAGCTGCAATACAATCGGCAATAGGAAACAAAAACAATGCTGTTACCATAGGCGAATACAAGGGCTTTAAGCTTGATGTATATACCGACAGCGCTGGAAAAGTTAATCTTTATATAAAGGGAAAATCAAGCGTCAGTATTATAATGAGCGAAAGCGAAGGAGGAAATATAACGAAAATCAATAACGCGCTGAATAATATTGAGGATAGAATAGTCCGCTATAAGGACAGAATTGAAGCCCTTAAAAGGCAGATAGAGAATTCAAAAACCGAGCTTACGAAACCGTTCCCGCAGGAACAGGAATTGAAGGACAAGCTTGAACGTCAAACTGAGCTTGCATTGCTTTTAAACCTTGACAATACTGAAAAACAGCAGGAACAAACAAAACAAAGAGCTTCAAACAATCGTGAAAACGATATGGAAATCTGATATGCTGTACGCCGGTTCGCCATTGGCGAATTGGCGTGTAATCTTTACATTAGTTTATTATGGTAGAATGGAGGTAATTATGATTAGCGATATAGCTTTATTAAAAATTTATAATCAATATAACAATACAGCAAGAAAAAATGATTATGTTATTCTGCCGTTCAATAAATTTCCTGTTATTGATAACAGATTACGTGAATTTGAGTGGTATGCATTCAGGCTGGAAACATTAATATCTGCCGATATGGTATTTGTAAATTATTCAGATAGAGCCGTTATATTAAAAAGGAGTACAAATACAATGAATGCTAAATGGACGATAGAAATCCCATATGGAAAAAGAAACTATTATATTGAATTGATATACAGATTAAACAGAGCGGTAACTCTTGACGGAGCGGTTACGCTGTTTGTTTCAAATAATCCATATGATTTATGCGCATATATTTGTCTTGAGGACGTACCGGAAAATTCAGATAAAATAAATGAAATTATAACAAAATCTAAGGTAAAAATAGTTTCTGAAAAAGGTATTGATGAATTTTTTAACGATATCAGAACCGGAAGAAGATTTAATGTAAAGTATATACCTGCAAATATTGACAAGCGGCATATAGAATTGATATTCAAGAATACTTTTTTGTTTTCTGAAGAAAGTGCATTAAAAGAATTGGGTTATAATTCTTCTGTAAACTATAAACGAAAAAAATTGTTTGTATCGTATAGTCATGCTAATAAAAAAATAGTTTATTCTATAACTGATAAGCTTGAAAACTACGGTATAAACCTATGGATTGACAAAAAAAGTATAGAATTTGGCGACAATATAACTCGTTCTATATGCTCCGGCATTAATGAAAGTGATTTGGCAATTTTATTTTTAAGTAAGGAAATTATTGATTCAAACTTTTCACAGTTTGAATTAGAAAATATCATATCAAATATGATAAAAAAGTCAATGGGATGGTTTATAGTTAAACTTGACGATGTTAATGTAGAAGAAATTATGCCTACATTGGGCAATTACCTTTATTATGATTTTAATGAAAATAACGACATTGAAATGTTAACTGAAACTATAATCAAAAGGATAAATAGTTTGTGATAATTCGCCATTGGCGAATTGGCGTGTAACCTTTACAAAATTGGTTTATTATGGTAGAATGGAGGTAAAAGAGTTGGAAAGTTATCTTTTAATAAATTTATTAGGTAATTACATTTATTCAACATTTTTTGCAATATTTATATATGGGAGAGATGATATTGTTATGCCGTGGTGGGGTAATTTAATTGCATATATTGTACCATCTGTTTTAACTTGTTTAGTAACGCTTTATATAAGTCGAAAATCACAAGTAAATACCAACACAGAAACATTGTTTAAATTGGTTCATCAATTAAAATCGCACAAGAAAAAAATTTCTGAAGATATTGGTAAGACTCCAAACGATAAAACTCTTACCGGTCAGCACAAGGATCTACAGGAATTATTGAAGAAAGAAATAAACACAGTTGAAAGGCGTTATACAGAAGAAGAAAATAGGATACGCACTTTTAATTCGCAGCAGCATGATATGCTGCAAACAATTACACAATTCCGTCTGTTTATGGATAGCTGGACCCACATTTCTGAAGATAACAATAAACTTAATCTACGTATAAATCAATTAGAACAGAAAATAGCAGAACAGACTAGAGAAAACGAAAAGCTGAAAAATCATATTTCAGCTTTAGAAAATGAAAATAGAAAACTCAAAAGTAAGATTCAATATATATCCAATCCTCAAAATCATCGTTCCGGCGATGATGACAGAGAAATATAACGGTACTTGACATTTACACTTGATAATGATATAATGTATATGAAAAAAGGTGACTACGATAAGCGGTTTCTCCAAAATCATTGGAATAAAGCAATACCGCGACTTTGGATGAGGGGCGGTTATTTCTTTTTATCTATGTAAAAAGAACTTTACTTTTTCTTGTTAAAAACAAGATAGCAAAGAGAGATAACTCCTGTAAGCATCGTGACAAATAAACATAAGTCAGAGAATGTCATCATAGCTATCACCTCCCTTGTCGGGAGAAACCGCCTACCGTTTTATGCAATCACCTTAATGGTAATTATATCATAAACGGTATATATTTGTCAATTGAAGTCTTTTCCGCTGAAAGACTTCTTTTTTTCGCCATTGGCGAATTATAAAAATAAAAGAGGAAGTTTTTAAAACTTCCTCTAATTAATTTCTTATCCCTTTACCGCCCACATAACATAAATTTCATAATTATCCTGTCCAGAATTATCAACATTTTAATACTTTCTATGTATGTGCCTTCTCATGTTTATAATAACTACAATGCCTGCAACAATTAAACTAACTATCCAATTTGAACCAGTCCACTGTATGAACAAATAAGCTAAATAGCCGTAAACAAGACAGAATAAAAATGATAATATAGTTCCTATTATCGGTACAAAAAATAAAATTTCTGAAACTACAATGGCAATTACTCCAATTCCAAAATCGGAAAAAATCGCTCCTATAATTACTCCAAGCAAAATTGATTCTAACGTTATTAGACGCCAACTTTCCACTATCCATTCATATTTGATAAGTCCACTGATAATTCCCCTTGAAACACCTGATTCGATTGATTCAGAAAATACTTCATCATTATTACCGTGATTCCCCATTATATAATTCCTTTCTTTTAATCATTTTTATTACCACATAACATAAATTTCATAATTGTTATGACCTAAATCTTTCCACTTTATAGTGAAATCATAATATAGCTTAATCCTTTCATCAGTTACACCATTCTTCTTCCACTCATTAACTGCTGCCTGCACACAATACATTAAATCATAACCAAGACTCTTGATTCCAGCTTCAGTATTTGACCAATAAAACAAAGGCTGATACTTTTCCTGAGATATATAATAATCCATATCTGAAATAAATGGTTTAGGAGCATTCCACGAATATCCCCATATATCCGCATTGTCATCAAAGTAAATATGCTCTTCAGGTATGCCGTATATCCTCGCCTGATAGATTATACAATCGTTTGCATACTTCTTTATTCCCGACATCGTGCTTGTGTCGTATTTCCTTATATCCGGCTTCTTTATCGTTTGGGGGCGTTCAATCTCTGGAGGAGGGTTAAGAGTCATATAAAGCTTTGCGCTCCAGATTGCGTCATAAAGGTCGATAACGCTGTCATCAGAGTTTGTGTTCATCATGAAATCTTCAAACGTATCGGATACCGGAACAGAAGCATACTTATTCTCGTTTTTCGTCATAAATTTTCTGGCTATTTCAATGGTGTCGTATAGCTCTATCTTGTGATCCAGATCGGCGTCACCCTGACGTCCTATCTTTAAATCGGTAACGAACGTCTTATACTCTCCTATTGTCCCGTTCTCTGTTTCCATTGAGAAATTCACGTCGAAGCTGATTTCATAGTCAAAGGTTTCTCCGTTATATATGGAGGGCGTTTCCTTGAATGTTATATCTGATTTATCCGTTACATCAATCCCATTGTAGGTTACAACTATTCCGCTTGAATCGAACGTCTTATTTTCTGAAAAGTAGTACTTCTTCATCAGCGTTGTATCAACGCAAAGCCCCTCGTCGTTTGTTGTTGTAACAATAGGTTCTGTGGTAAACGGGACGGTTGTAGTTACTTCTTCTGTTGTAACTTCGCTCTGCGGTATGGTGGTTACAAGCGTTGTAGTGGTTTCCAATGCTTCTGCCGGAATAAATATTACTTCGGTTACAGCAGTAGTAACGGCTGCTTCCTCAGTCGGCTGTTCGCTTTCTTCAGCAGATACCGCAAAGGCAGCGCAGATTATTGCAATTAAAGCTGTGATAATAAACAGATTGATTTTTTTCATTTCTATCCCTCCATATTTATATGAATTAATTATATCATGTTATCAATTAATTGTCAATTATTGTCAGAGTAAAGCGATTCTGTAAGTTGCCTTATATAACGGTCACAATTGAACTCCATTTCTTCATAAATATATTCGCTGCAATGCTGTAAAACATAATCAATGCATTCCTTCAGATTGCCGTCAGGGTTTTCTTCTTCGTAATCTTCAATCGTTGAGCGAATATAGTGACTGTATTCTTCATTAAACCGTTCAATTGCAGGTTCAGCTTCACGATCCTCCCATTTCTTTTCAATATACTGCTCCATAAGCTTTTCAGGTTCGGTTTCCTTACCGATTGGGTTAAGACTTACCATATCTTCAATCATGCATGAAAGATATGTTTCAAGATTCAGGTCAAGCTCATAAGCCTTTTCACGTAATACCTCAAGCTTAAAATCGTCAAATTCTAAAAACATTTCCTGTGTCATAATAATTTCCTCCTTATTCGCCATTGGCGAATTTTTTAAAATAATCTGAATGAAGCTGTATTAAACAATGCAAAAGCTATTCCGGATATACCGTTCAATATATTCTGAATCATATCCGGCGCAAACATTACAAGCGTTATAAAGCCTACTGCTATCACTATTGATATGAATCCTGTCAAACTAAATCCAACAGTAAAGAACATTGATATAAAGGCAAATCCACACATAAGAAGAATAAAACTTCCGATGACTTTAATCAGTCCTGAAAAAATTCCGTTGGTTATCGTCATGACAAAAAAGAATAATATAATAATCGTACCGATCGAGTAAATCAAAAGCTTGGCTGTAAGCTTTAACGGCAGAAGCAAAAGTTTAAGCAATAACATGTATATCCTCCGTTCAATTCGCCATTGGCGAATTTATTTATACTTGACATTTTAATTTAGTAATGGTATAATGTAAATGAAAAAAGGTGACTGCGATAAGCGGTTCTCCCAAGATGTTTAAGTTAAGAAAATAACCGCTACATTTGGTCGATGGTGCGGTTACTTTCTTTTATGTAAGAAAATTTTACTTCTTGTCGTAATGGTCTTTTGTGACCTTGTAAACAAGAGTGATAATGCTTGTGAGCATTATAATGAACTGAAACAGTTCTGAAAATGTCATAGCATATCACCTCCCTTGTCGGGAGAAACCGCCTACCGTTTTATGCAATCACCTTAATGGTAATTATATCATAAACGGTATATATTTGTCAATTGAAGTCTTTTCTTTTGAAAGACTTCTTTTTTTATTCAGGTATTTTCATCAAAGAAATATTCAAGAGCCTTTTCAATAACTTCTATGATTTCAGTTTCATCTGTTTCTTCTTTAAAATATCTCGAATAAATTTCAGGATTGATTTTTATAGCTCTTTTCTTAGGTTTATCGCTAAACAGTCTTATAACCTCGTTTCGGCTGATCTCCGGATTATCCTGAAACGCTTTTCTCAGCAGCGCAGCGCGTTTTGTATCAATCTTCATAAACATTTTCTTATCATTGCTCGTATCCTTGCAAATGTTAAAAATCAATTCCTGACCGTTCTCAGGTATATACGACAGTTCGACAGCCGCTCTGACTGCAAGCTGCTTGGAATCAACCCAAGGCTTAAGCTGAGGTATAAGCTTATTGATTCTGATCAAACGAGCGACGCTGTCCTTGCTCAGACCGTATTCCTCTCCGGCGGCTGCAAGCTTGCTTTTACCGGATACGCCGTTTTCCATTGCTGTAAGCTCATCGGCGATAGCGTTTCTTTTTTCCGATGTAAACAGCTCTGAATGATAAGCGGCTATCACCGCCGCCTGTTCTGAAATTCTTATATCTCCGAAACCTCTTTGAAGCAGATTAGTAAAGGCGATATATACTTTTGCTTCCTCTTCGGAAAGATTTTCTTTAATGATTGCCGGAATCGTTTCTTTTCCCGCGTCTCTGCTGCAGCGGCAGCGGTTGTTTCCCGCAAGTATTTCATATTTTCCGAATTCACGAGGATCGGGTCTTACAATAACAGGCTGCATAACGCCGTGCTTTCTGATACTTTCAGTCATATCGCTTCGTTTTTCATCATCGTACATAGTAAACTGGTGGTTATACGTATGATTGAGCATGTCAAGCGGTATTTCCTTTATCTGATTCTCCTGCGACATCATTGTTCCTATATCAAAGGTTGCAAGCATTATCAACATCTCCTTAATACTTCTTCGGCAAGAGCCTTGTATTCTTCACCAAGCTTTGTCTTGTTCAGGCACAGACTTTTATTTTTCTCCGAGCTGTTGGCGGCTTCAACGGATTTATGAATAACAGTATCAAACAGAAGTCCGTTATATTTTTCGTGAAGGGATTCAGAAGTGCTTCTGCTCATGTTGGTATTATCGAACATGGTAGCAAGTACTCCGCAGTATTTCAGATCCTTGTTTATTGTTTCTCTTACCTGATCGCAGATGTTTGTCAGACTTGCAAGTCCTTCAAATGCAAATTTTTGAGTTTGTACCGGAATTATAACGTTATTAGACGCGGTCAGAGCGTTAATCAGAAGTATCCCCAGCGAGGGCAAGCAGTCGATTAAAACATAATCATAATCATTTAAATTGTCGGCTGTAAGAATCCTTTTCAGAACAGTTTCCCTTGAAAGAGCGTTCATCAGATACGCTTCAGCGTTGGCAAGATTAATATCTGAAGGAATGTAGCTGATTTTATTCTGCTCTGAAGCTCTTACACATTCTGAAAATTCCTCCGGTGTAATCTTCATATTGTTAGCAATACTTAATATCATATTACTTATTGTAGGCTTGCCGTCTCCGTCAAATCCAAGATAACTGGACAGATTAGCTTGTGGATCAAGGTCTATCAGAAGTACTTTTAATCCGTTCATAGCAAGAGCAGTGCCCAAATTCAATGTAGTAGTGGTTTTACCTACTCCGCCCTTTTGATTAGCTATTGATATAATTTTACACATGATTTTTATCTCCTTTATTTTATTGATTTTGAGTGCGCCTTTGGCGAATTATTATGGAATGGTTTGTGATCGCCTTGATCCTCATTAACGGAACGTTTTGACTATGCTGTCACTCTGCTTATAATTCAACCTTTTTTGTAGCATGGAACATTTCAAGATAAAGAGTGCTATACTGATATATTAACGTATATTCATCTTCACCGTGATTGTCAAAACCTTTAAGAACCCTTTTGCATGAATAACTAATTTTTTCTGCGGATTGTTTTTTACAATAATTTTCACATATATTTTTGATTTCTTCAAAATTGCTTGCATAACCAATAATTTCATATCCGTTATGTACAGCATAAAGTTTAATTGTGTTCATTATCTGACCTCCTGTTATTCAGTTCGCCATTGGCGAATTGTGTTTTTGTTTTTTACTGTATCTATATTATAACATACTGTATACAGTATTGTCAATAATCATAACAACCAAAATTTATCATAATTTTTTGTACACATTTAATACTGGACACAGTATCTTTATAATGATATACTTATAACAACGAGGAAGTGATTAATTATGAATGAAGATAAAAAAAAGAAAACATATTATACTCCTGCACAAAAAGCTGCTACAGCAAAATATAACGCCAAAGCCTATGATGACATTAAGTTTCGAACAAAAAAAGGTATGAAACCGCTGATACAACAGCTTGCAAAACAGAAGGGAATGTCGGTAAATTCCTTAATATCTTACGCCTTGGAAAAGGTTGCTGAAGAGGAACGCTTTGATTTAACGTTACCTGATTAATAACTATTTTCCAGAAATATAGCCTTGCCTGATGGCAAGGCTTTTTTACTTTTTTATTCCTTGATCTTCTAACATTTGGGACATTCTTTCATCTATTCTTGCCTTGTTTTCATGATTAAGGCGGTTGAATTTTTCAGTAAAGCGCGACGGCGATATACTTTTACAAAAAGTTTTGTCATTGGTCCTTCCGGCTATGTAATCTAATGATACATCATAATGATCCGCTAATATGATTGCTTTTGAAAAAGGTATATCAATATCGCCTCGTTCGTATTTTCCATAATGATTAGTTGATACATCAATTATTTCAGAAACTTTCGCCTGAGTCAAATCTGCGTCCTCCTTTAAGTCCTTTAATCTTTGATAATAAGCCATAAATATGACCTCCCTGAATTTTATTTTACATAAAATTCTATCATATATATGGGTTTAATATTTAATTATCAAATATATTTGGTATTTTATGTCAAATTTATGATTATATTTATTGGTTTTGTAGATATAATTTATAGATTTTAATCCTCTTTGACATTTTATTTTTCAGACTTTTCCTTTATAAGCTCAAGCGTTATATCAACGCCATTATTATACTTTTCTATCCAATATGCTTTTAATTCGCATAGAAGCGCTGCTAATACATTGGTAATTAGAATCGGAGTTAAAACTAAACTGAAGATCAATTCATAAATTTGTTTATTTGAATATCCAAGTTGATTGATGAACTTGATTTCTGATTCGAATAAGTTATCAGGTAAAAATTCAAAAATCAAGTCTTTAAGATAAACTATAATACCCAAAAGTGTGGATAAAATTAAATACTATTATTCCTATAAAGAAATTTCATAAACCTTATTTGACGATTAAAGCAATTATTGAAAAATACGCACCCCATTTAACGTTATTATAAGGATG